>Ga0302322_100003270_pt1 | contig 13877 bp, 5 predicted proteins | sample Fen_T0_2_FD_203757 | JGI IMG/M metagenome (GOLD analysis project Ga0302322, IMG submission 203757) | Peat permafrost microbial communities from Stordalen Mire near Abisko, Sweden - Fen_T0_2 | ecosystem: Environmental > Terrestrial > Soil > Wetlands > Permafrost | place: Sweden: Abisko... | reverse complement strand
TCACGACTTCCTCGACCGCGTCCACGATCAGGCCCATCAGCGTCGGCGATTTGTCCGGCAACGCCACCTGGACCACCACGATGCACGTCAGGTCGGTGTTCTTGTCGCTGGCCAGTTTGAATTTGAGCCGCAGGTCGGCTACCGGGATGATCTTGCCGCGTAGATTGAGCACGCCCTTGATGTACGCCGGCATCTGCGGCACCGGCGTGATGTCACACAGCCGGATGATTTCGCGCACTTTCAACACCGGCACGCCGTAACACTCGCGCCCGAGAATGAAAGTCAGATGTTTCCCGGCCAGTTGTTGCGTGGTGGGGTCGGCTGACGGCTCTAAGGTTGTTTGGGACATAGATTGATGCTTGGCATCTCGCGTGTTTGGTCCGCCCGCAACGCGAGGTCCGGAACGCACTCATTCGTGCGTCAGCCTGTGACAGACAAAGCTGAAGCGAGTGTTGTCTAGCAGTTTATCGGCGGGAGTCGGTCAGACTGGATCAGAGAGTGCCTGAATCAGGCTTCGCAAAACCTGAACGGTTGTCGGGAAAACCCTGATGGCACTATTTGCAGGGCTACTCGAAGCTGGAGTCAAAGCGGCATTTTCGCCGGGAAATCAAGCCGAGGTATAACCCATGCGGATGGCGTATTTGGTCAGTTCCACCACGCTTTGCAATCCGAGCTTTGCCATGATTCGCGCGCGATGGGTTTCCACCGTCTTGGCGCTCAGCCCCAGTTCCGCGGCAATCTCCTTGGTGTTCCGACCGTTGGCGACCAGCGTGAGCACCTGTTGCTCGCGCTCGCTCAAGTCGGATTCGCTCTCCACCCGCCGGGCCTCGCGCAGCCGCCGGTATCGCACCAGCAGCACCGCCGAAACCTCTGGACTTAGATATGGCTCATTGCCTTTGACTGTGCGGATGGCCCGGACCAGATCTTCGACCGCGTTGGTCTTCAGCAAATATCCCGACACCCCAACGTCCAGTGCTTGCTCGAGATGCTCCGGATCGGCGACGGCGGAGAGGATTACGATGCGAATGTCCGGCCACTTCTGGAGAATTTCCCGCGAAAGGTCCACGCCGTCTGCATCGGGCAATCCGATATCCATGACGATGACGTCGGGTTGCAATTGCGCCACCTGTTCCAGTGCCAGCTTGCGATCGCCCGCCCCGCCGACGATGCAAAGGTCGGCGTAACGTTCCAGAGTCAGGCGCAAGCCATCGCGCACGATTTTGTGGTCGTCCACGAGCAAGACGCGGATCGGCGGCGGGGCAATGTCATTAGTCATGAGCAGGAAAATCAGGTTGCGGACGAACTTCGAGCAGTTGGCGCAACACCTCGTCCAGCGCGTCCGCCCGAAATGGTTTGGCGAGAAACGCGTCCGTGGGCGGAGCGGTTTCGGGTTCACCCGTTGGCGCTTCCGGCAGACCGCTGGTCGCCACAATGGGCAGCCGGGCGGCCAACCGCCGCAGGACGCGGATCATCGCCGCTCCATCCATGATGGGCATCACCATGTCGGTCACGACCAACCGGATTTCCTGCGCTTGATGGGAATACTGCACGATGCCTTCCGCGCCGTTGGACGCCGTGGCCACCCGGTAACCCCGGGCTTCCAACATCCGCCGGCCCATGGCGCGGACCGCATCCTCGTCGTCCACCAACAAAATGAGCTGCCCTTTGCCTGCCAGTTGGTTTGCATCGAGGCTGGCGGCGGGCGGCACCGTGGAGCTATCGAGGGCCGGCAGATAGACTTTGAATTGACTCCCGGTTCCTGGACCACTCTGGACGCGCACAAATCCGCCGTGACTTTTGGCAATGCCGAGGACGGTCGAGAGTCCGAGGCCGGTCCCTTTGTCCGGAGTTTTGGTGGTGAAGAACGGCTCAAAAATCCGGTCCAGAATTTCTGTGGGAATCCCGCTGCCGGTGTCGGTCACGGCAATCACGATGTAGTTCCCTGCGTGGGCTTCCGGATTTTGCGCGGCGTATTCTTCGTCGAGCACGAGATTTTCAGCGGTCAATGTCAGCATGCCGCCCTCGGGCATGGCATCCCGGGCGTTGACGCACAAGTTGAGGAGGATCTGATGGATTTGCGTCGGGTCCGCATCGATCGTCCACAACTCGGTCGGAAACAGCGGCTGCAAGGTGATGGATTTGGGGAAGGTTTCCCGGATGATCCGCGCCATTTCGAGCAGCAAATTCCGGGGTTGCAATTCGGCGCGCTGGCCTTCGACTCCGCGCCCGAAGATCAGCAATTGCTTGACGATGTCCGCGCCGCGGCGCACCCCTTCCTCCAACATGGCCACCATTTCCAAGTCCTGTGCCTGCCGAGCCAGGGGGCGGAGAAATTCGAGCGACATCAAAATCGGCGCCAGGATGTTGTTGAGATCGTGGGCGACGCCGCCGGCCAGATTGCCCAGACTCTCGAGGCGCTGGGCCCGCAGGAGCTGCAGTTCCAGGCGCTGGCGCTCCGTGACGTCGGTATTGGTGATCAGAAAGGAAGCCTGTTCGCCGGCCAGACTTCGCACGAGGGTCCAGCGACTTTGCACCGTCCGGATCTTCCCCCAGACCCGGTGGTCCTGAATCTCTCCGGCCCAGCTGCCGCGCACGATCGTGTGTTGACAGACTTCAGCACAACGTTCGGGATGGCTCGGAAACAACGGGGTGTCCCCGATTTCCCTCAGCAGTTGGCCGTAAAGCCGGACCGCGCTCTGATTGCAATAGGTAATGCGGTGGTCCAGCCCCATCACCAGCACCGCGTCCTGCGTTTGATCCAGCAGTGCGGCCTGTTCCCGGATTTGTTGCTCGGCTTGCTTCTGAATCGTGATGTCTTCCTTGACCGCGACAAAATGGGTGATCTGGTTGTGTTCATCCCGGACGGGCGAAATGGAATCCGCTTCCCAAAAGAGATCGCCATTCTTTTTCTTGTTGTGAAACTCCCCGCGCCAGTCCCCACCTCCTTTGATCGTTTCCCACATCTCCCGGTAGGTAGCGCGCGGCGTTTCCCCGGATTTGAGGAGGGACGGATTCTTCCCCAGCACTTCCGCGGCCGAATACCCGGTGATCTGGGTGAACTTCGGATTCACGTACTCGATGGTGCCACTGAAGTCTGTGATCACCACCGCCGCCGAACTGTGCTCGACCGCCCGGGACAGCTTGCGGAGTTGTTCTTCATTGCGTTTCCGCGCGGAAATGTCGTGTACGAAACCATGCCAGAGCACGGAACCGTCGGCTTCGCGTTCAGGCGTCGACCGGGCCTCGATCCAAATCTCCCCTTTCTGTGGATGCCGCAGCCGGTAATCCTCGTGCCACGGAGTCAGCTTCTGGGCGGATTCTGCGATGGACCGTTCCAACGGTTTCAGGTCATCCGGGTGCACGAGGCGGAACACCGGCGCGGCATCGTCCTGCAACTCCGCCGGACTCACCGCAAACAGGTCGGCGACGGCCGGGCTCGCGAAGGGCAAATGCATCGTCCCATCCGGGCGCAGGCGGAAGGTGTAGATCACTCCCGGGATGTGGTTGGCAATTTTAGAGAGCCGGGCTTCCAATTCGAGCCGAGCTTGGATTGCCGTTTCGGCCGCTTTGAGACGGGAGATGTCCGCGTGCGTCCCAATCATCCGCAACGGCCGGCCATCCGGTCCCCGCGTGACGACCTTGCCGCGATCCAGAATCCAGCGGTAACTTCCGTCTCTGCAACGCAGCCGGTGCTCGTTGGCGTAAGCCGGCGTCTCCCCCGCAAAATACCGATCCAGATCGCTCTGGACCCGCGCCCGGTCATCCGGGTGAACACGCTTTTCCCATTCCTGAAGCGAGTCGCCGATTTCGGCCTCGGCAAAACCCAGCATGGCTTTCAATTGCTGGGAATAAAACACCCGGTTGGTTTGGACATCCCAATCCCAGACGCCATCCCCTGCGCCCTCCAGAGCATAGTGCCAGCGCGCGTTACTTTCCAGCAAGGCGAGTTCGGTCTGCTTGCGCTGGGTGACGTCACGCCAGACCGAGTGCGAGGCACAAATCCGCCCCGCGCCATCCCGCACCGCCACACCCGTGACACTCACATCAATCCGTTCGCCATCCTTCCGCTGCAATTGGAGTTCCGCTTCCCGCACCTCCCCGCTGGTGAATAAAGCCGGCACCGCGTGCCGGCTGGCGGCCGGGCAATCCGCGTGGTACAGCCGCGAAACCGGCTGGCCCACGATTTCTGCCTTGGTGTAACCGGTGGCCTCCACTAGGGCCTGATTGCATTTGAGGACCCTACCTGTGGTCGCCTCGATGCTGAGATACATGTCGGGCGCACGTTCGTAGAGGTCTTGGTAACTGGCTTCGCTCTCGGCCAAACTCGTGATCGTGGTTCCCCATCGCTTGAACATGCGCGTCAACTGCAGCCACAAGATCCCGCTTGTTACCGTGATAAACCCCAACCCATTGATCAGCCCCCAGCGCTCCCGGAGTGCTGGGGATAAGTTGGATTGGCTGATCAACCCGTCCGAAAGAAATACCCACGCCGCGCCCAGCACCAGGTACGGCAGTACGACGCGCCATGCCTGGCAATTTTCCGTCGGGCTACGGATCAGTTGGGATGTCGGTACGCCTTCGGCCATATAATTTTTTGTTCGCTGGATTCCGAACTACCTTGACCACTTGAAAGCCACGGTGACCAGTTGCCACTGCCGCGAATCGCCCTTCCACCTACCCGACCCGTCAACCCCGGCCGTCACTGCTGAAGTCGGATCTGAGTTCTCCCCGACGCGCGCCGCCCTAGGCTGCTTTGTGGCGTCATGCGTTTTGGAACTGTTCAATTATTGCAAGTGCTCTGAATTGCACAATGGAGAAAGAAAACCATTTTCGTACACAAACGACTACAATTCGAATGAGTTATTCGAAACCGACTAATCGGACTTGGGCTCTTTTTTTGAAGCCGGAAGCGCCTTATCCTTCTCGACTCCGTGAAATCATTCAATCCGGCCGGCCACCCAACTTGATTACTCCCCAGCGGGTGAACCGAAGTCGCAGCCCGGCCAATTGTCGTTTCCATCAACCTCCGCGTCGTCGCCCCAACGCACTACATTGCGAAGCCGTCCCTTCCTTTGATCCCACAAAATAGGGGTTCGAAGTCCGGCAGCCGCTGTCCCAATATCTGAGGCGGTCCACGCGCCGGCGGTTTGGGTGATAGCGTTGGAAGAAAAACCACGCGGTCAATTGTCACTCGACAGCGACGAACTTTCCGCTAAGGTAGCCGGAACTTTAAGTTGTGAACTCCATCCGAAGTAACCCCCGGTCGGCCGCGCTGTTCCGCGCCGAAAAACTTTTCCGCTTCATCGCCTTGGCGCTGGTTTTGACCATCGCCTCCGCTCAGGCCCGTCCGCATAAAGTGCGCGTGAGCGATCCCGCGACCGCGGCGGAACTCAAGGAGCAAGGGGCGCGCCTGCTCGCCGACTATGGCGGCTTCCAGTTGTTTGAAACCTCCGCCGCCCCGAGTCCGGCAACGTTGCAGCGCGATCGCGTGGAAAGCGCCGATGCGTTCGACTTCATTGAATTAAACGCCGGTCCGCTCGACACGCGCGTTCCGGAGGTGCTGGCGTTGCGCAAGACCGTGGCGCCGTTTGCGGGCCGGAAATTGCACCTCGTGCAATTCGTCGGGCCGATCAAGCCCGAGTGGCGCGATGCGCTGGAACAGACCGGCGTAACCGTGGTGCATTACGTGCCGCAGAATGCTTATCTGGTGCACGGCGATTCCGCCGCGCTCGCCAAGTTGCAGGCGTGGGCGCAGACCGCGGATTATCTCCAATGGGAAGCCGACTACGCCAACGAATATAAGATCCATCCGCGCGCCCGCACGGTGGATGCGAAGGGAAAAGCCGTGGTCCCGGCAACTGATCTCTTCGCGATCCAACTCGTGGAAGATGCGGAGGCCAATCCGGTGACGCTGGCCGTGATCGACCAGCTCAAGCTGGCACCGGTGCAGCAGCAATTCGCAACGCTGAACTATCTGAACGTCATCGTGCGCCTCACGCCCGGAAAGCTCGCCGAACTGGCCGCGCGGCCGGATGTGGTTTCGATTCAACCGCACTTCGAACGGAAACGTTTCGACGAGCGGCAGGGCCAGATCCTGGCGGGCAATCTTACGGGCAATGTGCCGAGCGGTCCGGGATATCTGGCCTGGCTCGCGAGCAAGGGATTCACCCAGGCGCAGTTCACCGCGTCGGGTTTTCTCGTGGATGTGACGGACAGCGGCATTGACAACGGCACGACCAATGCCGGGCACTTCGGTTTGTATCAGAATGGCGATCCCGCCCAAGGCAGTCGCGTGGCGTACAATCGGCTCGAAGGCACGCCCAACTCGGGAAGCACTTTGCAAGGCTGCGACGGCCACGGCAACCTGAACACCCATATCATCGCTGGTTTCAACGACCGGGCGAATGGTTTCCCGCATACCGATGCCGCCGGGTTTCATTACGGGCTGGGGATCTGTCCGTTCGTAAAGGTAGGTTCCTCCGTGATCTTCGATTCCAGCAGCTTCACTTCCCCCAATTACAACAACCTGCAATCCCGTGCCTATCGTGATGGCGCGCGCGTGAGCAACAACAGTTGGGGCGCCAATACCGCCGGGGCCTACGATGTGGACGCGCAAAACTACGACGCACTCGTCCGGGATGCCCAACCCAGTGGCTCCTCGGTTCCAAATGCGGGCAATCAACAGATGGTGATTTGTTTTGCGGCGGGCAATGCCGGCCCGGGCGCGTCCACGGTCGGTTCTCCCGGCACGGCCAAGAACGTGATCGTGGTGGGCGCGGCGGAAAATGTTCATTCCCACTCCACCGCCAACGGGGGTAACAGCGCGACCGGCAGCGATGGTTGCAGCACGCTCGACACGGAGGCCGATAGCGCGGCGGACATTGCTTCCTTCTCGAGTCGCGGCCCCTGCTCCGACGGCCGGCAAAAACCGGATCTCGTGGCACCGGGCACCCACGTCACCGGCGGGGTCGGTCAAAGCGTGTTGACCACGAACGGCACGGGCACGGCAATTTCCTGTTTCGATGGCACCGGCGTCTGCGGCCTGGTCGGTAGCGGCACTGTTGGCAGCGCGAACAATTTCTTCCCGCTCGGTCAACAATTCTTCACCACTTCCTCGGGCACCAGCCACTCGACGCCTGGCGTGTCAGGCACATGCGCATTGTTGCGGCAGTATTTCATCAACGCTGCGCTGGTGCCGCCGAGCCCGGCGATGACGAAGGCCTTCCTGGTCAACGCGGCCCGCTACATGACCGGCACCAGTGCCAACGACAACCTGCCCTCGCCGAGCCAGGGCATGGGGAGCGTGAATCTCGGGACCGCGTTCGACGGCGTCGCCCGGGTGCTGCGCGATCAATTGACGGCGGACAAATTCACCGCGTCCGGCCAGACGCGCACCATCAACGGTACAGTGGTGGATTCCGGCAAACCATTCCGCGTCACGCTGGCGTGGACCGATGCCCCGGGCAACACCACAGGCGCGGCCTACAACAACAACCTGGATCTCACCGTCACGATCGGCGGCAATACTTACAAAGGAAATGTCTTCAGCGGCGGGACCTCGGTCACCGGCGGCACGGCGGACGCGAAGAACAATCTCGAAAGCGTGTTCCTGCCCGCTGGCGTTTCGGGGCCGTTCGTGGTCACGGTCACGGCGGCGAACATCGTTTCCGACGGTGTGCCGAACGAAGCGCCGACGCTGGATCAGGATTATGCGCTGGTCATTTATAACGCCTCCGAAGCGGCCATTCCGGTCATCACTCCAGACGGATATGCCCTGACGGCCGAGAGCTGCACGAACGGTGTGGTGGACGCCAATGAAACCGTGACCTTGAACGTGGCACTGCGGAATATCGGCACAGCTCCCACCACGAATCTGGTGGTCACCCTGCTCGCCAGCAACGGCGTTACCGCGCCGAGTGGGGCGCAAACCTACGGCGTGCTGGCTGCGGGCGGCAGCGGGGTCACGCAGGCATTTTCCTTCACCGCCAGCGTGGCCTGCGGCTCGAATTTCGTCGCGCGCTTTGCGCTCACCGACGGCGCGGCCAGTCTCGGCGAGGCGACGATCACTGTTCCGGTCGGCCAGACGGCGCCGTTGTTCACGGAGAGTTTTGATACCGTCGCGGCGCCCGGGTTGCCAGCGGGCTGGACCAGTTCCGGCGGCGGCGGACAATCCGCGTGGGTCACGGTCAGCAGCCTGAGCGATTCGGCCCCGAACGCTGCATTTTCTCCGGACGCCGGCACGGCGGGCTCGAATCAACTTGTTTCACCGGTTTACCTGATCAATTCCCCGGCGGCGCAACTCACGTTCCGCCATCGCTACGAACTTGAACCGACTTTCGACGGCGGTGTGCTGGAGATCAAAATCGGGGCCGGCGCATTCGCCGACCTCGTGACGGCGGGCGGCAGCTTTGTCAGCGGGGGCTACAACTCCACCTTGAGTTCCGGCAACGCCCTCGGCGCGCGCGCGGCGTGGAGCGGCACGAACGCAACGTTCAGCACCGTCGCGGTGAATCTGCCGGCCACCGCAGCGGGTCAAAACGTCCAGTTTCGCTGGCGCTGTGGCACGGATAGCAGCGTCTCCCGCGCGGGCTGGTGGGTGGATTCGGTGGTCATCCTGGGTTCCGTGTGTTGCGGCGACGTGTTTCCGCCCATCATCACCACCCCGCCCCAGAGCCAGACGGTACCGCTCGGAAATCCCGCCACGTTCAGCGTGACCGCGAGCGGCGCGAACCCATTGAGCTATCAGTGGTACTTGAATTCGAATGTCGTCAGCAGCGCGACGAACAGCACCTACACCATCGCGGCGACCACGACGAATGATGCGGGAAGTTACCAGGTCGTGGTGACGAACGTCTTCGGCAATGCCACGAGTTCGGTGGCGACGCTGACCATCGTTGCGGCGCCGGTCATCCTGACGAATCCCGCGAGCCTGACGGTCAGCACCGGCAGCACGGCGGGCTTCAGCGTCACGGCGACGGGCGCGGCCCCGTTGAGTTATCAATGGCGATTTGGGGGCGTGGATATTTCGGCCGCGACAAGTAGCTCATATTCGCGAGTGAATGTTCAGTCCGCTGACGCGGGGAATTACAGCGTCGTCGTCACCAATGCTTACGGATCGATCACCAGCGCGCCCGCCATGCTCACGGTCATCTCCAACACGACAACGAAACTGGTCATCAGTCAGATTTACGGCGGCGGCGGAAACACCAGCGCGACGTACGTCAACGACTACGTGGAGCTGTTCAATCCCGGCAGCAGCGCGGCCACTGTCGCGGGCTGGTCGGTGCAATATGCGAGCGCGTCCGGCACTAGTTGGACGGTCGTCAATCTGAGCGGTGCGATTCCCGCCGGGCAATACTATCTGGTTCGCCTCGGCACGGGTGGTTCCGTGGGCGCGGCGTTGCCGGTCGCCAGCGTCACCAATTCGGTCAACATCAGCGCCTCCAACGGCAAGCTTGCGCTCGTGACCAATCAAGTCGCCCTCGCTGGTTCGAACCCTGTCGGCGGGGCGACGATCGCGGACTTCGTCGGCTACGGAACGGCGAACGCTTTTGAAGGCAGCGGCGCCGCGCCTGCAGGCGGCAACAGCACGGCGATCTTCCGCAAGAACAACGGCCTCACCGACAGCGGCAACAACGCCTCTGATTTTCAGACCGGCACTCCCAGCCCGCGCACGCTCACCAACAACCCGCCGCCCGCAGTTATGATTGATCTGGCAGTTCTGGCAACGCACAGTGGCACTTTCACGCAAGGTGACGCAGCCCAGAATTATTCCATCATCGTCACCAACACCGGGTCGCAATCCACCACCGGCTTGGTCAGTATCGTGGATGTGTTGCCCACCGGACTGACCGCAATCGCGCTGAACGGCACCGGTTGGTCGGTCGCGTTGGGCACGCTGACCGCCACCCGTTCCGACGTGCTGGCGGCGAACGCGGCTTATCCCGCTCTCACGTTAACCGTGAGCGTGGCGACCAACGCCCCTGCGAGCGTGACGAATTCCGTCACAGTTTCCACGGGGGGCGACACGAACAGCGCCAATAACATTGTCCTCGATGTCACCGCCATCACCCCACTGCCCGGCCCGCCTGCCATCGTGCCGGCGCTGACGTTGTTGAGCCTGGTAAGCAATCAGATGCAATTCACGCTGACCGGCACGGCCAGTTCGAATTACGTGATCGAAGTCTCAACGAATCTGGGCGCGGGCTTCTGGTCGCCCGTGCACACGGGCGCTGCTCCGATCTTGTTCAGCGAACCAGCGACGAACGATCAGCGGTATTATCGCGGCAAGATCGCGCCCTGAGTTTGAGCGGCGGCGCAGGCCAATGGATTTCCGTTGCCCTGACGGGCCGGGCCTTTATGATGGCGCCAACGCGCATGAACCCGGAAATATTTCAAGCGAGCCGCTGGACGCACGGCAACCTGCTGTTCCCCACCATCATTGAAGTGACGGACAGGGCCATCATCCGCCGGAAGAGGTCCTGGTTCAGCCATGATGAAATCAGCATCGCGATGTCGAAGGTCGCCTCAGTGCACATCAAGACCGGCATGATTTGGTCGGACATTCTCATCGAATCGTCGGGCGGAAGCGATCCGCTCGCCAGCCACGGCCATCGCAAGGCCGATGCTTGCCGGATCCGCGACTTAGTCGAAACCGCGCAGGCGCTGCCCACCAATCGACCGCCGACCAGTTAAGGAATTACGTCCGAGGTTCTCGGTTGCAATTCTAGTGACACCGCCAGAGCGGACTCACCGCTCCGTTGCCGCGGAAGTGTCCGGCCCATTTTGATTGTCCACTCATTGACAGCGGTGCTTTAATTGGCTCAGCAAGCACCTCGACCTCTGAGCCAGGTGATTTGAAATCCAAACTACTGATGAAAACCATTTCCCTCTTGTTCTTATTTGGTTCCGCCCTCTTGATCGGCACGAGCAACTTGAACGCTCAAGCCACCACCTACACCTATCAAGGTCAGTTGAATGATGGCTCGAACCCCGCAAATGGGGTTTATGATCTGACCTTCACGCTGTTCAATTCCGCCAGCGGTGGCACGACGGTGGGCGCCAGCAATGTCGTGAACGATCTTGTCATTTCCAACGGGTTGTTTGCCGTGACGCTGGACCACGGTGCCGGCGTGTTCACCGGCCCGGCCCGCTGGCTGCAAATTGCCGTGCGCCCCGGAGTGAGCACGGGCGGTTTTACCGAAGTGATGCCGCGCCAGGCTGTGACTCCCACGCCGTACGCGACTTATTCGGCAAGTGCCGGCGCCGCTGTCAGTGCCACCACGGCGAATGGCTTCACCGGTTCGCTTGCGGGCGATGTAGCGGGCCCGCAGGGGGCGAACGTGGTTGTGAACGTGGGCGGACAAACCGCCGCGACTGTGGCCGCCGGCGTGAGTGCCGTAAACACGGCGACCAGTGTCGCCAGCGCAAATTCAATTGTGAAGCGCGACGCGCTGGGTAACTTTTCAGCTGCCACCGTCACCGCGAACCTGGCAGGTAACGCGACCACCGCCACCACGGCGACGAATTTGACTGGTTCGGTTTCCGATGCGCAACTTTCGACCAACATTGTGCGCTTGAATGGCGTCAATACTTTTACCGGCACGAACACGTTTGCAGGCAAGCTGGTTCTGACCAACGGGAACAATGTGCTCTCCGGTAACGGCGCGGGACTCAGCAATCTTAACGCCTCCCAACTCACCGCCGGCACGGTTCCTTTGGCGAGCCTGCCCGCGGTGGTGGTTACCAATAACCAGACCAGCGTGAACCTGAGCGGCAGCTTTGTCGGGAGTTTGACCGGTGCGGCTTCCGGCAGTTTGCTGGCGGCCACGAATCTGGCGGTGAGTTTGACCTCGCTCGCCAGCGTACCCGCCAACTCGTGGACCAAAATTGGCGACATTGGCAGCTTCACAAAACAAGCCGCTTCGTTGGTGGAGATTACTTACAACGGACGACTCTGCGTCGGCTCGTGGGGCAGCGGCGCGACGGGCGCGGATTTTGAGTTGCGGATCGACGGCGCCGCCGCGGTTAACGGACGGGCCCGCGCGACCATTGGCCTCACCGATAGTTCCACGATGGGTGTCCCGGTTGCGATGACCGGCATCTTCACCGCACTGGGCGCCGGCGCTCACACCATCAGCATCTGGGTGAATGGCTACAACGGCACCCTTACCAGTGTGCAAGTGAACCCAGGTAACTTTAACGCCGCTCACGTTGTGGTGAACGAGTTCAAATAACTTCCAGTCATCGACACCGGAACGTAGGAAGGGAAATGACAATCGGAGAGGCGCTGCTTCGAACTAGCGACGTGTTATCGTTCGGAACAATTCTGAAGCCACGGTCGCGATCTCAACCCACATTGCATAAAGCTCGGAATATGGGGATGGGCTGATTTCCGCCAAACACATCTTGGTGATCTGAAGCATTGAGTCGTCAGCTTGGAAAGCTGAATGGCCCGACTTTTCGTCTTGCCTCTTGTTTACGGCACGGTGGCCGACAGACGGAAAAAAAGACGGTTGCCAATCGGAGCTAGCATCGCGGTGCGATTGGAGCCGCTGAGCGTGACCAGACCCGGGTAGCTCGTCCAGTTGCCAGGGTTTAGATCGGGGGTTTGCTGCAAGGTAAACCCTGCGGCATTGGCCGGCCAAGCGAGCAGAAGATTCGGACCAGAAGCAGAAATGGTTAGAGTCGGCGGGGCGGCAGTCGGCGAGCTGACCGTAAAGGTGGAAGCACTGACGGACAACCCGCCGGCAGCGATCACTGAAATTGGCCCCGACAGCGCCCCGCTCGGTACGGTGGCGGTGATTTCGTTTGGTGAATCCAAGGTGAACGAAGTCTCCTGACCGTTGAAACTCACAGCGGTCGTCCCCGTGAAATTTGTCCCGCGAATGACGACCGAGGTGTTGGCGTCGCCCATGGTGGGAATGAAGTTGGTGATCCCAATCGCCGGAGCGCCGTCGATCTTGGCCCGCAACACGGCGGCAAGGTTTGGGTTCAATGCGGTGAAGAACGTCAATCCCGTATTGGTCTCCAACTGGTTCACGGAGGTCAGGTAATTCTGCCAGGGATCACTGCGAACACCTTGGACGTTTGGAATGCTCACCGTGATGACCCGCGTCGAGTTGGAAATGCGGTTTAAAGTTTCGCCAACTCCAGGCGGCACGACCACAATGATTTTCCAGACGTTGCTCGGAATATAGACCAGCCCGGAGGACGCGGTACGCGCTCCGCTGAATCCCTCCGGTCCGCAGGTGATCAGCACTTCATTGCCCGCGGCCGCTAGAGTCCGGCAGTATCCTTCGAGATTTGCCCACACCCCTTGGTTGTTGTCGGGCGACTGCGGAATAATGTTGGACATCAAAAAAGTTTCATCATTGTCGGCCACGGTGTCCGTGCGGTCACCGGAGGGGCACATATGTCCACGATCATAACCGGAACCGCTGTAGCCCGTGGATTGGACCTGATAAAACCCCGACGGCAGCGAGGCATCCGCGTAAAAGCTGCTGGAGCGCCCGCTTGATCCCGTGTCACTGGTCGTAAGATTCCAACTCGCCCAATTCGGCAGGCGGCGGGTGTCGTTGAAATCCAGCGCTTCCACGTCGCGCTGAATGAGGTAATGACTGTGATTGCTGGGATCGGCCGTGGCGCCGCTCGGATTGCCCAACAACATCTGATACGCAACGCCGATGGTCGCCGAGACCGGGGCCGCACTAAAAACAAGTTTACTTAAGCCGAGCCCGACAAAACCCAGGCGTCTTCGAAACGCCTGGCTCACTAACCGCAGACTGCAAAACATCCTAGCTAACATCACAAACTTACATAGTAATCCTTTATTTCTCTGATTAATCAAGCGGGAAATTAGGCCATACGGACTCGCA
>Ga0302322_100003269_pt1 | contig 13878 bp, 14 predicted proteins | sample Fen_T0_2_FD_203757 | JGI IMG/M metagenome (GOLD analysis project Ga0302322, IMG submission 203757) | Peat permafrost microbial communities from Stordalen Mire near Abisko, Sweden - Fen_T0_2 | ecosystem: Environmental > Terrestrial > Soil > Wetlands > Permafrost | place: Sweden: Abisko... | reverse complement strand
CCCCGGGCCCGGGGCCACCGCACCCCACGCCACGGTGAGCTCGCCCAGCCGCCAGCGGGACCGCCCGTCCCGCACCGGCCAGCCCGCGTCCCGCAGGTCCCCCACCGCCGCCAGCCACCGCTGGCGGGCCCCGAAGGGGGCCAGTGACACCCGACGGGCCCAGGCGAGGTCCAGGGCCTGCAGGAAGGCGTGCACGGGCTCCCCCGGCACGTTCCGGTGGATGAGCGCCTTGGGCAGGCGCTCGGCGACGTCCGAGGGGCGTTCCAGACCCGCCAGCCGCAGCGAGACCGTCAGCGACACCGGCCCGCGCCCGGCGTCCACCGCCACCCACGCGGCCCGGCGTCCGATCTCGTCGCAGGTGCCGTCCACGAGCAGGCCGCCCGGGGCGAGCCGGGCGCGGACGGTGTCCCACGCCGCCGTGACGGCCTCCTCCGGGTACTGGCGCAGCACGTTCAGGGCCCGGACGACGACGGGCCGGACGCCGCCCGGCAGCGGCACCTCGAACCCGCCGACGGCGAAGCTCAGCCCCGGCCCCGCCAGCGGCGCCGCGGCCCGCACCCGGTCCGGGTCGATCTCCACGCCCACCACCTCGACGTCCGCCCGCACGGCCCGCAGCCGGTGCAGCAGCTCGACCGCGGTCACCGGGCTGGCGCCGAAGCCGAGGTCGACGACGACGGGCCGCTCCGCCGCGCGCAGCAGCCCGGCCCGCGGCCCGGCGAGCCAGCGGTCGACCCGGCGCAGCCGGTTGGGGTTCGTCGTCCCGCGGGTGATCGTCCCGACGGGCCGGGCGGGGTTCACCGGCCCAGCGCCGCCTCGAACGCGGCCGTGGCCGCGCGCCCGAACGTGACGAAGCGCACCAGCTCGACCGGTCCCGCGATCCCGGCGAGGGCCGCGTCCCGCACCGCGCAGGTCGCGATCCCGGCCACCTGCCCGACGTCCCAGCCGTACGCCCCGGCGCTGATCGCCGGGAACGCCACCGACCGGGCGCCGAGGCCGGCGCTCACCCGCAGGCACTCGGTGAAGCACGAGGCGAGCAGCGCGGGGTCGGTCTGCCCGCGGTTGCGGTTCGGCCCGACCGTGTGGACCACCCACCGGGCCTGCAGGTCACCCGCGCCCGTCGCCACCGCCTGCCCGACCGGCAGCCCGTCGCGCAGGGTGGTTCGGCGCAGCCTGCGGCACTCCTGGAGCAGCGCCGGCCCGGCGGCGGCGTGGATCGCGCCGTCCACCCCGCCGCCGCCGAGCAGGGTCGAGTTGGCCGCGTTGACGACGACGTCCACGGCCTGGGCCGTGATGTCACCGGCGACCACCTCGAGGACCAGGTCGGCGGGCTTCTCGGCAGCCACGGGTGTCATACCTCCAGGACGAGCGTCACCGGGCCGTCGTTCACCAGTTCCACGGCCATGTCCGCGCCGAACCGGCCCGTCGCGACGGGGAGGCCGTACCCGCGCACGGCGTCCACGAACGCCCCCACGAGCGGTTCCGCGACCGGCCCGGGGGCCGCCGCGCTCCACGAGGGCCGCCGCCCCTTGCGGGTGTCGGCGTACAGCGTGAACTGGCTGACGACGAGCACCGGCGCCCCCTCGTCGAGGGCGCTCCGCTCGCCGCGCAGGATGCGCAGCTCGGCCACCTTGCGGGCCAGCCGTTCCGCGTGGTCGGCGCCGTCGTCGTGGGTGACGCCGAGCAGCACCACGAGCCCGGGCCGGTCGAGCGCGCCGACGACCTCGCCGTCCACCCGCACGCAGGCACGGGTGACCCGCTGGACGACGGCGCGCACCGCGACGTCAGGCGGTGCGGGGCTCGTACGACAGCACGAGGTCGCCCACCTGGATCCGGCTCCCCAGCGGCAGGGGCGCGGGGACCCGCGGCGCCATCGCGATCCAGCCCACCGCGCCGGGCGGCTCGATCCAGGTGCCGTTGACGCTGCCCGCGTCCACGATGTCGACGCCGTCGTCGGTGAGCAGCAGCCGGGCGTGCACCCGCGAGATGCGCTGCTCGGCGTCCGGCAGGGTGACGCCGCGGGCCCGGCCCTGGGCGACGTCGGGGTCCACCTCGGGGTTGCGGCCGATGACGCAGTCCCGGTCCACGACGACGTCCGGGGCGTTCTCGATCACCAGGCGGCCCCGCTCGGGCTGCGGGCGCGGAGGCTCGGCGACGAAGTCCGGCGGCGCGGCGGGCGCCGCCGAGCCGAACGGGTCGACGCTCACCGGCGGCGGCACCAGGCCCGCGGCCGACGGCGGCGGCACGATCTGGGTGCGGGCGTAGAACGGCGTCTCGTCGAACGAGGTCGCGGGGGGCTGGGCGTCCCGAGCCCTGCCGACGAGCCCCGGCCGGCGGGTGGGCAGGCCCCCGGCGCGCGGCGCCTCCGCGGCGGGCGGCTCGTCCCCGGCGGGGCGGTCCTCCTCGACCCCGAGCCCGAGGTGACCGGGGGACCCGGCGGGATGGTCGGCCTCGATCCCCGGCTGCGCCTCGGCCTCGATCCCCGGCTGCGCCTCGGCCTCGGTCTCGGCGGCCACCAGGGCGGCGTCCTGGGCCTCGGCGTGCGCCGCGGAGGCCCGGCTGGTGCCCCACACCGCGGTCAGCGTGCCGACCTCGGCCGGGGACGCGTCGTCCGGCTCGTCGCCCGGCTCGTCGTCCGCCAGGGCGAAGTGCTCGTGCGCGTCGAAACGCTCGCGCGCCCCGGTCGCCAGCGCCGTGGTGTCGGTCTCCTCGTCCTCCTCGGCGAACGTGTCGGCGACCGGCGTCTCCTCGTCGACCGGGGGCACCGCCACGGTGTCCTCCACGACGGGGGCCGCCTCGGGCTCCGCGACCGTGACGGGCTCCGCGACCGTGACGGGCTCCGCGACCGTGAGGGGCTCCACGACCGCCACCGGCTCGGCGACGGCGGGCTCCGGCGTGCGGGCCGCCCGCGCCTGGGCGTCGGCGGCCTCGGCCGCCGTCAGGTCGATCACGTCGACGTCCGGGGCGACGTCCGCGGCGACGTCCGAGGCCACGGCCGACGCCGGCCGGACGTCGGGCACGTCCTCGGCGGTCGCCGTCGCCGACGCGGTGGCCGAGGGCGCCCCCAGCGGGGCCGTGGCGGGGGCGGCGGCCCGGCGACCGTGCCCGAGCCCGTCGTGGCCGTTCAGGGGACGGCCGCCCGACACCTCGGTGCGCCCGCCCTGGCCGAACCGGATCGGCTCGGCTCGGAATCCGGACCGCGACCGTGCCTCCAGGTCGGCGGCACCGGACGGCACCGGCGCGGGCGGGGCCGAGGACCACGCCGCCGCGTCACCGCCGTCGCCGCCGCGGCCCGGTCCGGAGGGGACCACCGGGTCGGCCGCAGGGGTCGCCGGGGCGGAGCCGCGGGCACCACCGGCACGATCTCCGATAATCGGCGTGTCGCTCACCGGCGTGTCGCGTTGCGTGGACCGCCCGGCGCCGCTAAGGCCGGCCGGTGCGAGTTCCGCATCGCGCTCGGTGACCACGACCCCCGAGCCGCGGACGATGCCCGCCCGCAGGTCGCCGTACGGGTCGGCCTCGGGGCCGGCGCCGTCGGCCGTCGCGACCGCGAGCCGCTGCAGGCCGCGGGGCAGCAGCCGGTCGACCCAGGTGCGCGCCTCCCGGCCCCGCAGCCGGGCCCCGCCCTGCGGGCCGTCCGCCGACAGCTCGATCTCTCCGTGGACCAGCGCGAACAGGCCTTCGGCCTCTCCCGGGGCGACCAGGCAGAAGGCGGGGACCAGCTCCTCGTCGAAGTCCGCCACCACCCGTGCGACACCTCGCCCCAGGGACGGCGCCGAGGCGGCGGCGAGGAGGGCCTGCAGGGCCGGTTCCTGCGCGGGCTCGATCGACGGCACGACGAGGAGAACCTCGCCCTGCAGCGCCACCACGCCCGATCCGGGGACGACACGAATCCGCAGGTTCAGCAGGGAGTCAGCGGTCACGCACACGTGTCTAGCGGACCGGTGACCCCCCGGCAAACCCCCCTCCGGTCGGGTGGGTGTCCGGATCGGACTCCTTTGGACCGGTCAGACCCCGGTCACCTCGACCCGCCCTACCGGTCGGCCGTGCCCCAGCACCGGGACGTCGGCCAGGTCTGCGAGCGCGGCGTCCACCGGCGCCTCGCCGCCCGCGCCCAGGCGGCGCAGCAGCTCGACGGCGACCGGCAGGAGCGGGCGCGCGGCGCCGTCCCCGACCTTCACCGCGACGGCGCCGCCGTCCGGGAGGGCCGCCGCGAGCACCCCCTCGGCCCCCTCCTTCGCCACCAGCCCGGGCACCGCGCGCAGCAACGCCGTCACGGGCCGACCCGTGCCGCCCAGCCAGAGCGGGTGGGTGCGGACGGCGGCGGCCGTGCCCCCCTCCGGCGTCCCGGCGCCCGCGACGGCGAGGACGGCGAAGGCCCGGGCGAGGCCCGTGAGCGAGATCCCGAACGCGGGCGCCCCACACCCGTCGACCGCGCTGACCTGCACCGGCTCGCCCGCGAGCTCGCCGACCGTCTCGGCGAGGTGGCGCTGCAGCGGGTGCGCCGGGTCGAGGTAGCCGTCCGTCGGCCAGCCGTTCTCCCGGCAGGTGAGCAGCATCGCCGCGTGCTTGCCGGAGCAGTTCTGGGCCAGGCTGGACGGCGCCCGCCCGGCCGCCGCCCAGGCGGCCCGCTCGACGTCGTCGAGCGGCAGGTCGGGGGTGTTGCGCAGCGCCTCGACGGGCAGCGGCCCGAGGGCGAGCAGCCGGCGCACGCCGTCGCGGTGGAAGCGCTCGCCGGAGTGGCTGGCCGCGGCCAGGGCCACCAGCTCGGGGCCGAGGCGCAGGCCGGCGCGGAGCATCCCCGCGACCTGGACGGGCTTGAGGGCCGACCGCGGCAGCATCACGGCGCCCGGATCGCCCACCGCGGCGACCACGTGGCCGTCGGGGGCGAGGGCCACGGCACTGCCCGCATGGACGGACTCCGTGACACCCGAACGGACCACCCGGGCCAGCTCCGCGTGCCGCGGGAGGGCGACGGCCCGGTCGTCGGTGCGGGTGGGGGAGCCGTCCGTCATCGCGGCAGGCTAGCGGTCGCGGACGGCTCCCCCGCGGAGGCTCTCCGCGGGCGATTCGCCGCTCGGGCGCCCCCGGCCGGCGGCGTTCAGCCGACCGCGACGACGATCTCGCCGGTGGCGTACCGGCGCGCGATCTCCTCGGTGAGCGCGTCGAGGACGATCTGGACGCTGCGCCGGGTCCGGCTGATCCGCGCCTCGATGTCGGCCAGGCGCGTGACGGCCTCGGCGAGCGCCGGGTCGTCGAGCGCCGCGAGGTCCGACCCGCCGACGTCCGCGACGGCCCGCTCGGCCTCGCGGCGGTGCTCGCCCACCCGGCTCGGCTCGACCGAGCCGAGGTAGCGGCCCATGCCGTGGTCGGTGCGGGGACCGGCGTCGGTCAGGATGCGCGAGAGCGCCTCGACGATCTCGAGGTCGGTCCGCGGCGCCCGGACGGGCGTGCCCGCGGCCCGGCTGCGCTGCTCCGCCTTGAGGATGTCCAGCCGCCCCTGCACCAGGCGGCGGGCGTAGGAGAGGTCGACCTCCTCCTGCTCCGCCTCGGACCGGCGGGTGCGGACGTCCATCAGCGCCAGCTCCGTCAGGCCCGCCAGGAAGTCGGGTGCCAGCACCCGGTCGACCCGTCGCCGGCCGCCCGGCATGAACTCGCTCATGCGTCCCTCACCCAGTTCGGTCATCCGCCCAGTGCGGCCCTCACCCGACCCGTAGCACGGGTGCCGGCGAGCCGAGCATACCGGCTCGGTGGCTGAGAGTAGCCAGTGATACGCCGAAAGTGTTCACCGCCTGGGGTCGCCACCTCACGAGGGCGGGGCGGGGCGGGTCACCAGGGACCGTAGGGGCCCGCGTTGCGGCCGCTCCCACCGCCGCGGATCTGGCGCACGGCCGGGCGGACGTCGGTCAGGTACACGGCCGCAGCGACGGCGGCGACGATCGGCAGCATGCCCAGCGGGCTGATCTGGCCGCCGCCGAACAGCGGCAGCGCGATGAAGCCGAGCGCCGCCGCGACGGAGAGAATGATCAACCACAGGTTCTTCGTCTGCTTGCCTGCAGCCACGAACGCATCGGAACGGGTCCGGACGGCGTCGACGAGCGCGAAGATCTCCAGCGCGAACGCCAGCAGCGACAGGCCCGCGACGATGAGGTACTGCAGGTTTCCGAAGTCGACCATTCCCCCAGGGTACGTAACAGGACGTGCAACAGGCGATGCGGCCCGCGGATCCGAGGGATCCACGGGCCGCATCGACCGGATCACTCGGCCGGGGTCTCCCCGGGCTCGCCCGCCGTCCCGGCGACGGCCTCGACGGCGTCGACGGACTTGGCGGCCGTGCGTCGCGTGCTCGTGACGACGCCCTTGGCGGCGGTGCGGGCACCCGAGGCACCCCGACGGGCGGTGGTGACGGTGCGCCCGGCGGCGGCACGGGTCGCGGCGGCCCGCTCCCCCACGACCTTCTCGGTCGCGGCGACGCTGTCGGCGACGTCCGCGACGGCCGCCACCGTCTCCTTGCGGCCCAGCGCGACGGCGCTGAGCGCGGCGGAGGCGGTCTCGTCGACGGCCTTGCGGGCGGTCGTCACGGCGGCGCGGGTGCGGCCGATGGTGGCCCGGCCCTGCTCGAGGAGGTCCTGGGTGGCGCTCTGCCGGCCGACCCGCTCGATCACCTCGCGGCCGCGGACGGCGAACTTCTCGTACGACTGCTCCATCTGGCCGGCGGTCTCCAGGGCGCGGGCCAGGGCCAGCGCGGGGACGGCGCGCACGGCGCGGGGGTCGAACGCCTTGACGCGCTCCTCGACCAGCGCGGGCACCCGCTCCAGCCCCTGGACGCGCTTCTCCAGCTCGCCCTGCAGCACCGCGGCGTCCTTGGCGACGGCACGGACGCGCTCGACCGCGTAGTCGGTCGCGCCGACGACGGCCAGCAGCGGGGTGGACTCGGTGACGTTCCTACGGATATCGGTGATCAGAGTCATGGGGACTCCTCCTCGCGTTCCACGCCCTGCGGCGTGATCGAAAAACCTGATACTCAGGACCGGCCGTCCGACGGTCCGCCCTCGGTGTCGGGGGTCCGGTCGTCGGTGGCCTGCTCGGTGGTCGCCTGCTCGGCGGCCTGTTCGGCGGGCGCCTGCCCTGCGGGCGTCCGCCGAACGGCGGCCGAGCGCCTCGCCGTCGTGGTCTTCGTGGCGGTCACGGCCTTCTTCGCGGTCGCGCCCTTCGTGGCGGTCGCGCTCTTCTTCGCAGTCGCGGCCTTCCTCGTCGCCCGCTGCGGACGGCTCGCCGCGGACGGGCGCACGGCGTCCGGCTCGTCGACGTCCGGCTGCACCGGCGCCGACGGCGTCGGGGCGTCGTCGTCCACCGGCGACTCGTCCACCGGCGACTCGTCCACCGCGCGCCGGGAGGCGCCCGAGGGGACCCGGCGGCGGACCACGACCCGCTCCGGCTCCGGCTCCTCTTCGGCGGCGCGCCGGTTCTCGGCGCGGAACGAGGCGTAGATGTCGAGCAGCACGCGACGCTGCCGCTCGTTGAGGTCGGGGTCGGCATGGACGGCGGCCTCGACGCCCGGACGGCCCTCCTCGTCGAGGATGCCCGCCCGCACGTAGAGCGCCTCCGCGGAGATCCGCAGGCCCCGCGCGATCTGCTGGAGCACCTCCGCGGACGGCCGCCGCAGGCCGCGTTCCACCTGGCTGAGGTAGGGGTTGCTCACACCGGCCAGGCTGGCGAGCTGGCGGACCGAGAGCCGCGCATGCTCCCGCTGCTCGCGGAGGTACCCGCCGAGGTCACCCATCCGGTCCGAAATGCTAGCCACGACATCCATCGTGCTTGCTATTGCTAGCACTGGCAAATTCTCGGCCCGTGATTCAGGTCACAGGCGCCGGGCGGCCCGGGGACGAGGGCGGCCCGTCAGGTCGACGGCGCGGCGGCCTCGGGCAGGTGCAGCAGCTCGCGGGCCTGCGCCGTCGTCATAGGCGGGCGCTGCACCAGCTCGGCGAGGGTCGCGGCGCGCTCGACCAGTTCCGCGTTCGACCGCACCGGCCGGCCCCGCGCGAACAGGAGGTTGTCCTCCATGCCCACGCGCAGGTGGCCGCCGAGGGCGAGCGTCGTCGCGGCGACGGGCAGGTGACCGCGCCCGATCCCGGTCGCCGACCACGACGTCACCTGCGGCGGGAGCGCCTGGACGGCGGCGACGAGCGCCTGCGGCGTGGCGGGCATGGCGCCGGGGACGCCGAGCACCAGGTCGCAGTGCACGGCCCCGCCCCAGGGCAGGCCGCAGGTGTCCAGCAGGCGGGCGAGGGTGTGGACGTGCCCCAGGTCGAACAGCTCGAACTCCGGGACGACGTGCAGGTCGCGGGCCTTCTCGAAGAGGTCCACCACGAAGGGCCACGGGTTGAGGAAGACGTCGTCGCCGAAGTTGGTGGACCCGCACGTGAGCGAGCAGGAGTCGGGCCGGGCGTCCAGGACGGCGAGCCGCGCGGGCAGCGGGTCGTGCACGCCGCCGCCCGTGGACAGCTGGACGACGAGGTCCGTCCCCTCGCGCAGCGCCGCGACCACCTCGCGCACCCGCGGCAGGTCCAGGGTGGGCCGGTGCTCGCCGTCCCGGACGTGCACGTGGATCATCGCCGCCCCCGCGGCCCGGCAGGCGACGGCCTCGGCGAGCAGTTCCTCCGGCGTCGTCGGCAGGTGCGGGACGTCGACCTTGGCGGTCTCGGCGCCCGTCGGGGCCACGGTGAGGAGGGTGCGCGGCACCGCGCCATCGTGACACGGCACCGGCCGGTCCCCGAGGGGGCCCGGCCGGCGACCAGCGCCGTCAGGCCCGGACGACGACCTCCTGCGCCGCCGCGAGCCCGGCGACCGTGAGGGTCGCGTCCACCGGCGTCGACCGCTTGACCAGCGCCAGCGCGACCGGGCCGAGCTCGTGGTGGCGGACTGGCGTGGTCACGTGCCCGACGGCGCGCTCGCCCAGCAGGACGGCGTCCCCGCGGGCGGGCAGCACGTGCTCCGACCCGTCGACGTGCAGCAGCACCAGCCGGCGCGGCGGCCGGCCCAGGTTGTGGACGCGGGCGACCGTCTCCTGGCCGCGGTAGCAACCCTTGGTGAGGTGCAGCGCCGTCCGCAGCCAGTCGACCTCGTGCGGGATCGTCCGGTGGTCGCTCTCGCTGCCGAGCCGGGGCCGCCAGGCCGCCACGCGCAGCGCCTCCGCGGCCCAGCTGCCGGCCAGGGGCAGGCCGCGCAGCCGGTCGCCGAGCTCGGCGCGCGGCACCAGGACCTCGCGCCACGGCCGCTCGGCGCCCGGGTGGGGGTCGGCGTCCGAGTAGGACGCCGAGCCGGGCGCGACGTCCGGCCACGGGTCCTGCCAGGACGGCGGCATCCCGGCGCCGTCGAGTCCCGGCGCCACCGTCGCGGCGGGCGCGGCCCCCGGCGCGACGGCGAGACCGACGGCGGCCCATCGGTCCGTCACGTCCTCGACCTCGACGCGCAGCATGAACCGCATGCGCTCCAGCCAGCCGTGCAGCGCGTCGACCGTGCCGGGCTCCACCGTGATCCAGACCGCGTCGCCGTCGTCGACGAGGTGCAGCGCGTGCTCGACGTGGCCGTGCGGGCTCAGGACGAGCGTCTCGGTGGGCACGAGCGGCGCCAGCCCCGACAGGTGCTGCGTGGTGAGGGAGTGCAGCCAGCTCAGCCGGTCGGGGCCGGCGAGCCGCAGGACGCCGCGGTGCGACAGGTCCGTGACGGCGTCCCCGGCGGCGAGGGCGCGCTGCTCCCGCGTCGGGTCGCCGTAGTGCCAGGCGACGCCCGCGTCAGGACCCTCGGCCGCGACCGCGCCGTGCACCCCGAGCAGCGGGCTCGACGCCCCCCGGACGGCGGGCAGGTCACCCGGGACGACGGGACCCGGGGGTGGCAGCGCAGTCTCCATACGAGTCCCAAGCCCGCAGCCCCCCCATTCCTTCCCGCACCCCCACCGTGATCATGCTGTGAGGGGAGGGGGGTCATGAGGCGGGGGGTGGGAGGCGCTTCAGGCGGGCGGAGACGTGGGGCGTCAGAGGGTGGCCCACCGCCGCCATCTCCATGACCCACATCAGGTCGCCCTCGACGAGGCCGTACAGGCGCCGGGCCGAGTTGTACTCCTTGGACGTGGGCGTGCGCGCCACGACGTCGGTGGCGATCTCGGCGCGGGCGCCGCCCGCGCGTCCGTAGTACGTCTCCACGATGCCGGTGGGGTGGGCGAGCAGCACCTCGACGGCGACGCCGCCGTCCTCGGGGTCGCCCGCCGGGCGCCAGTACCCGCTCTCGCTCGCGAGCGGGCGCACCCTGGAGCCCTGGTCGTCGAGCAGCCAGGTGCGGGAGCGGTAGGTCAGGAACGGGCGGCCGTCGTGCGAGAACGACACCTCCTGCCCGAACTGCTGGTCCTGCCCGAGGCTGGGGTACCCGACGACACCCGCCCCCGCCCACTCGCCCACGAGCCACACCAGGGGCACGAGGGGCGCCGGCAGGTCGGCGGACAGCTCGACGGGCATCGGATCACTCCAGTCAGAGGGACGAACGGGACGCCGTTCAGCTGCGGGCCCGCAGCAGCCGGTACAGCACGAAGGCGGCCAGGGCGCCGACGGCGACCGCCGTCAGCACGAGCGCGGCGACGGCCAGCGACTCGGACACGCCCGGATCCTACGTCCGGGGCGGCGCGTCCGCCGGTCAGCCGATCAACCGGGCCACCGCGTAGCCCACCGTCCCCACGGCGAGCACGGGCGCGGCGGCCGTGGCGAGGACGGCGTGCACCGCCCGCCGGTCCGAGAGCGTCACGAGCAGCCGGTCGAGCCCGGCGACGACGCACGCCACGGTCGCGGCCACGGCGATCACCGGGAGGGGGTGGCGCGGGTCCAGCACGAGCGCCGTCGCCGTGCCGGCACCCGCCCCGACGGCGAGGGACACCCACCCGGCGACCTGCGGCGGCACCGGCGCCAGCGCGCCCAGCCGGGTCGCGGCGACCGCCGCGGCGGCCACGGCGAGCGCGGGCAGGCCCGCCTTCGTGCCGGGCAGCAGCGCCCAGCCGCCGCCGAGCAGGGCCAGCGCCTCGCCGGGCAGGGTGCCCGTGACCGATTCGACGAGGTCCTTGCGGCCGCCGCGCCGGGCCAGCTCGTGCACGAACGCGAGCAGGACGGCGCCCGCGAGCAGGGCGGCGTAGGGGGCCAGCGGGCGGGTCATGTTCGCGGCCTTCACGGCCAGCGCGGCGCCGCCGCACCCGACGAGCAGGATCACCAGGGCGGTGCCGCGCCGCGACGGCAGGTCGAGCAGGGCACCCCAGCCGACGGCCAGCACCAGCACCGAGAGCGCGACGGCGCCCGCGAGCAGGCTGGGCGAGGCGGCGTACCCCGCCACCACGATGAGACCGGCGAACGCGGCCGAGGCGAACGCGCCGAGGACGGCTGTCACCCGGGCATCCTGGCAGACGCGTCGGCGGCCCAGTCCGCGATCCGGTCGCCACCGCGGCGTGACGGCGGGAGGACGGATCGGCCGTACGCCGTGAGCCGGACAGGTCTCCGTAACATGAACCGGTACCTCCCCGTCATGAATCACTTACAGGAGGTCATAAAACCAGGCCAGAAGCCGCTGTGCAGCAACCACTCTTGCCGTCACTGGACACATTCCGGCTATCCTTCCTTCAACGTCCCGCAAAGAGGCGGCGCGACGCCGGACCACCCGGCGACCCTCGATCGACGGTGACGCGGGCCGCATCGGGTGAATGAGACCGCGGAGGCTGCCCTATGGCACAGCTGCTGCTCCTCACCAACGCGCTCGCCCCCTCGGCGGAGGTCCTCCCCGCTCTGGGTCTGCTCCCCCACCAGATCCGCGTCCTGCCGGCCGAGGCCGCCGTCCTCGTGGACGCGCCGCCGGCCGACGCCGTCATCGTCGACGGGCGCCGCGACCTCGCGGGTGCCCGGTCCCTGTGCCGCCTGCTGCGCACCACGGGACTCTCCTCACCCCTCCTGCTCGTGCTGACCGAGGGCGGGATGGCCGCCGTCGCCGCCGACTGGGGTGCGGACGACGTCCTGCTCGACTCCGCCGGGCCCGCCGAGGTCGAGGCGCGGCTGCGCCTGGCCGCGGGCCGCAGCCGGCTCGCCGAGGCCGCCCGCGAGCCCGAGACGTCCGAGATCCGCGCCGGGGACGTCGTCGTCGACGAGGTCACCTACAGCGCCAAGGTGCGCGGGCGCACGCTCGACCTCACCTACAAGGAGTTCGAGCTGCTGAAGTTCCTGGCCCAGCACCCGGGACGGGTCTTCACCCGGGCCCAGTTGCTGCAGGAGGTGTGGGGCTACGACTACTTCGGCGGCACCCGCACGGTCGACGTCCACGTGCGGCGCCTGCGCGCCAAGCTCGGCGTCGAGCACGAGGCTCTGATCGGCACGGTCCGCAACGTCGGCTACCGCTTCGTGCCGCCGGGCCGCGAGCGCGTCCCCGCCGACGAGACCGTGGAGGTCTGAGACCCTTCGCGGGGTTTGGGCCGGCCCTCGGCAGGGGTATCACTGCGGCGTGATCGACACGCTCCCGACCGGTGACCCCGTCCAGGACGACGACGTCCCGGGCGGTGCCCGACCCTGGTCCCGGCCCGCCTGGTGGTTCGCGCGGACGGTGATCGCGCTGCGCTGGCCGGTGCTGCTCGCGTGGGCAGTACTGGGCGTGCTGGTCGCGCTGCACCTGCCGCAACCGGCGCCGCGCGGTGCCGGGCTGGACGACATCACCTCGACCGACAACCCGGCCCTGCGCGTCGAGGAGGACTCGGCGCGCGACTTCGGCTTCCCGCTGCTCAGCCGCACCGTGCTGGTGCAGGCCGCCCCCGACGGCCTGCCCGAGGGCGTGCTGGACCGCGCCGCCGACCGGGCCTCGGAGGTGCTGCGCGACCCGGGCCGGGCTCCCGTCGCGGCGGCGATCCCGGTGCCGGGCGACGCGCGGGTACCCGGCGTCCGCCGTCCCGGCACGACCCTGGTCACCTACCTCTTCCCCAAGCCGGGGCAGGGGCTGGGCGCGTCGGTGCAGGGGGCCCGGCAGTACGCGGCGTCGCTGCCCGCCACCGACCACGTCGTCGGGGTCACCGGGACCGTCCCGGCGCGCGCCGAGCAGGAGCGGATCGTCAACTCCTCGCTGCGGCTGCTCGAACTGGTGTCGCTCGGCGCCGTCCTCGCCGTGGTGGCGCTGGCGTTCGGCTCGCTCGTCGCGCCGCTGCTCACGCTGGCGACGGCGGGCCTGTCGTTCGTGCTCGTCACCTGGCTGTCCGCGTGGCTCGGGACCCGCTACGGCTGGCACGTCCCTGCGGACCTGCAGCCGCTCATGGTCGCGCTGATGCTCGGCGTCACCACGGACTACGTCGTCTACTTCCTGGCGGGCATGCGGGCCGAGCTCGCCGAGGGCCGCAGCCGCCCCGAGGCCGCCCGCGCGACGACCGCGACGTTCGGCCCGATCGTCGCCGTCGCCGGGGTCACCGTGACCGCCGGGGTGGCCACGCTGCTGCTGGCCCGCAACCCCGCCGTCCGGCTGTTCGGCCCGGCGATGGCGCTGTCGGTGCTGGTGTCGGTGGGGGTCGCCGTCACCGTGCTGCCCGCGGCGATGGCCGTGCTCGGCCGGGTGGCGTTCTGGCCGTCCCGGCGGGCCGCCGCCGGCCCTGACGACGGGCAGGGGGCCCGGCCGGCGCGGGCGGTCGTGCGCCGGGGCGTGGTGCGGGTGCTGCGCAACCGGGTGGGCGCCGCCGCCATGGCCGCCGGCTGCCTCGCCGGGCTGGTGCTGCTCGCGCTGCCCGTGCGGCACCTGCACGGCGGGCTGCCGTTCGTCGCCGCCCTCCCCGCCGACACCGAGACCGCCCGCGCGGCCCGGGCGGCGCAGGACGGGTTCGTGCCG
>Ga0302322_100003268_pt1 | contig 13878 bp, 10 predicted proteins | sample Fen_T0_2_FD_203757 | JGI IMG/M metagenome (GOLD analysis project Ga0302322, IMG submission 203757) | Peat permafrost microbial communities from Stordalen Mire near Abisko, Sweden - Fen_T0_2 | ecosystem: Environmental > Terrestrial > Soil > Wetlands > Permafrost | place: Sweden: Abisko... | reverse complement strand
GCATAGGCGCGACCAAGCTGGCGCGCTACGGTGCCGCCCTGCTTGACCTGGTGCGAGCCCACGAGGCCGCGCCCAGCCCGTGACCGCAGGGGACGAGCCCAAGGCTGCCGCACAACTGGAACAAACCGGTGATGCACTGGCCGAGGCTGGCGAACCGGCCGCCGAGTGCTACCGGAAGGCGCAAGTACCGCTGCTGCCCGCCGGAACCCTCTGGACCGTTAGGGAAGCATACGATGCCCGCATGCAGGCATTCGAACGCCTGCAGCAAAAACTGTACGCCTTGGGACCCAACGGCCGGCCACGCGTCATCGAGTCTCCCAACCCGGCGCCCGGACCGCCGGAAGCCATACCGTTCAATGCGCCATTGCTTGCCGGCGATGCACGGGCGCCTGCCCTTCCAGCCTGGCAGGTACTCGCCGGGCAGGGAAGATTGCGCGAAGCCGCGGCCCTGCTGCTCTCGCGCGCTTCGGGCAGCGTCGGCATGGGGGGCTACGCGGCCCTGGGTTACGCCAGCCAGGCGCGGGCGGACCAGGTCGCCGGGGAAGGCGACACGGCGGGCGCGGCGCGACTCTACGCGCAGGCGCTGGAAAATTTCCTGCGCTACGCCCTGTTTCCAGCGCGTGGCGACAGCGGGGTTTACGGCTACGAATTGGCCCGGCAGGTAGTCGACAATATGGCCAGGCTGGATCCAGCCTGGCCAGTGTAGCGCCCGCGCTGCTTCCGCGGCACGGGCAGAACCGCAGACCGCGCCCTTGATTTGCGACGGACCACAAGCCGATCCGGTCCCGTCCCGTATTGCAAGCTGGGCCGCGCATCTGACTGGACGCGCTAATGCGTGCCATAGGGCACCGCCAGCCGAAATATGGCTATCATCGCCTCCCTCGCTGAACATGGACGGGAGTAGCAGATGCTGTTGGCATGGCCATGCCCGCAACTACTGCCTGAGCAGATCAAGCCATGAGACTAACCCGGCTCTTCACCCTGACTACGTCGGTGCTGATCGTGCTGATCGCGCTGATGTTGTCGCGCCTGATCTTCACCGAATGGAGTTCCTACCAGGCGTCGCAGGCTGGGCTCGAGGCGATGCGGGTGGCTTACAAGGCGATGGTGATTGCCGAGAAAGTCTCGTTCGAGCGCGGCCCCACCAACGGGGTGCTGGGCGATGCCGACACGCCCGACCCTGGCAAGCGCGAGCGCCTGCGCAAGGCACGCGAGGCCAGCGACGCCGCAATCGCCGACCTGACCGCGCTGCTCGAGCGCAATCCCAACCTGCGCGGCGGCGAGGCCGCGCAGGCGGTCAACCAGGCGCGTACCCTGCTCGCGGCGGCACGCACGGAAGTGGACCAGGTGGCGGGCATGAAACAGGCGGTGCGCCCACCGGAACGCCTGATGGGCGCGGTGCACCAGATGTTCGACGTGATCCCGGTGGTCATGGAAGCGGTGACGGTGCTCTCGCGCGAGGCCGAAACCATCTATCCGCAGCTCTCCGATGCCCTGGTCGGGGCGCGCCTGGCCGCGGAACTGCGCGAGTACGCCGGCCGGCTCGGCTCGCAGTTCACGGTCGCTCTGGCCGAGCGCAAGCCGCTCGCCGATTCCGAACAACAGGCGATCCAGGTGCTGCGCGGGCGCATCGAGCAATTGCGCATCCTGATCGAGTTGCCTACCCACACCCGCGAGACCGACGAACGCATCCTGAGCGCGGTGCGCGAAATGGAGCAGCGCTATTTCGGCGATGGCCTCAATTTCATCGCCGCCGTCGAACGCGCCTCGCTGGAAAGCCGGCCCTACGGCATGGATACGGCCGAGTTCGCCGCGCGCTATGTGCCGGACATGGCCTCCATCGTGCACCTGCGCGACGTGATGGTCTCGATCGCCATCGAAGGTGGACAGGCGCGCAGCATCCAGGCGCGCAAGAATCTGACCTGGATGTCGCTGATCGGGATTGCCACTTTCCTGGCAGTGGCGGTGATCGTCCTGGTGATCCGCTGGCGCGTGGTCGGCCCGCTGTTCGCCACCACCCGCGTCCTGGTTGACATCTCGCAGGGCAATCTCAACACCGAAGTGCCGACCGCACAGCGCCAAGACGAGATCGGCGACATGCTCAGGGCGGTCAGCGCGCTCAAGGCCGGCAGCATCGAGAAGCAGCGCCTGGAAGAGGAACGCCAGCGCCTGATCGAGGAACTCAAGCTGATGTCCTCGACCGACTTTCTTACCGGCCTCTTGAACCGGCGCGCGTTCACAGATATCGCTTCGAGCCAGATCGGCAGCGCGCTGCGCCACGGCTGGCCGGTAGCGCTGATCCTGTTCGATATCGACCATTTCAAGAGGGTCAACGACACCTACGGCCACGACGCCGGCGACGCGGTACTGATCGAGATCGCCGCCCTGGCCAGGAGAATGTTTCGCGAGGGCGATTTCGTGGCCCGGCATGGCGGGGAGGAATTCGTCGCACTGGCGCCGCACTGCGATCTCAATTCGGCAATCGCTCTGGCCGAGCGCCTGCGCAGCACAATTGCCGAAGCGTCGATCAGCCTGCCCGATGGCCGCCAGGCGACTGTGACCGCCAGTTTCGGGGTGGTCGCGATGAAAAGCCCGGGCGACACCCTGGAGACGCTGCTGCGCGGCGCTGATCGCGCCCTTTACGCGGCCAAGGAAGGCGGGCGCGACCGGGTGATGTCGGGATAAGCCGGGCGAGCGCTTTCCCCCCATGCTCCTCATCATATCGGAAGAGCCATTGCGGGGCTGGCGCAGCACTAGCGCAAGACGGCGCTGGCCTGGGCGGCCTTGATCAACGCATCGGCATCCTCGCGCAGCAAGAAGCCCTCGGCAGTGGCGCGTTCAGCGGCCTTGGCGACGGCGGCCACGTAGCCTTCGTGCGAACCATAGCGCGCCTGCAGCGACGGTCGCGGGTCGCGGGTGGCTTGGCGTTCCTGCTCGGTGCGGGCGAAGGGAATCATGCCGCCGACGTAATCGCAGATCTGGTCCTTATGAAAAGGCTGCGCACCGCCGGCAGTGACATTCCATCCCAGGTAGGTGCCCAGCGGTGCGTCGCGCAGGACTACCGGCACGCCACCCAGTTCATTGCCATCGGCGTCCACCTTGGGCGCGTACATCTTGAGAACCTGCTTGATGCGCGGCGGCTGGCTGGCGGGAACGCCGGAGCCATCCAGTGCATTGAATTGCGGACCCCAGTCGTAGTCCAGAACCGGCATGATGAAGTCGGGCTCGGGCACGGTCGAGCGCAGGCCAGGCAGCGCCGGATATCCAAGCGCGGCCTGGTTGGCCTCGGCCAGCGTGCCTTGCGCCAAGGTTGGATAGCGGCTGGGCGGCGGTGCGACGCCCTTCATCACCCAGTCGCGAAAGTGCACCCGCAGTGCGTTTACCGTCTGGACGTGCGGCATCGGGTTGGGCGGTAGCAGGCCGATGCCGAAGTTGTTGCCCGGGCAGGCTGCGCCGGTCTTGGTTAAGCCGACTCCGGGCAGGCTGGTGTCGAAGCCGCCGGCGCCGCCGCCGTGATTGGTGCTGGAGATGTAATAGCGGTGCACGTTGTCTGGCAGGGGCAGGTCGGCCTTGGCATCGGTGCCTACCCACTCGGGGGTAAGTTTCAGAGCCCAGACTTCGGCAGCACCGAAATGTTCGATGATTTTCGGACAGGTGCGGGAGGCACTGCAACGATCGAGAATCCCGGCGGCGGGCAGGCCGCGCACCGGGTCCGGATGTGGCAGCCACCACTGCGGACCTTCGCTGCCGGCCTGATACAGTTCGAGCACGCCGTCGGGCTGGGCCCAGCGGAAATTGAGGGCGATGCGACGACCGGCGATGATCGGCCACATGCCGTCGTGCACCATGGCGCCGGACTCGTCCCGGTTGAAGCCCAGGTGCAGCCAGCCGCGCAGGAAGTTGCCGGACTGCGAGATGCCGCGCGCAATGCTGCGGGCCACCCCCTTGGCGACCGGGTTCGGCGTACCGCTGTCGTCGGTCGCCGCGTGCTTGAAAAATATCCCGACGTCGCGCCAGGCGGCAAAGCCCATGCCCAGCACGTAAGGGTCGGCCGCGGTGAACACGACCTGGTACAGGCGGCTCGGGTCGAAGCCGCTTTTCAGGCAGATCTGGGTCGCGTCGGGAGTGCCGGGAAAGGGATGGGTGGCATCGCAACGCGCCCAGGCCCAGTCGGACGGTGGAATCACCACCTCGCCGAACACTTCGCCGCGCTGGTTTTCACCGGTGCGCGAGACCAGCCGGGACCGGGCGGTGTCCAGGCTGACCGGCTTGTAGGGCACCGGGTTGGTCTGTACCAACAGGGGCTGGGAAACCGGCCCGGAACGGTTGACGATGCGCGCCAGCACCTCGCCGGTCACCGGCGTGCCGCCCGGCCCGCGCGCGACCGGCAACTTCAGGAACTGCATGCCGTCCGCGCTCGCCTTGGGCTGCACCGCGGTAGCGCCGCTGTTGTCACCCTGCCAGGCGCTGGCCAGCATGATGTCGCCGAAGGCCTGCTCCTGCGGCGCGAAGGGAAAAACGCGACCGCGGTTGGGTACGTCATGCCAGAGCATGCCGCTCGCCTTGCTCATGTCCACCGGCTTGTAGAGCACGAAGGAAGCGACATAGCGCACCTTGCCGTCGGCCTCTCTGGCTAGTTCGATGTCCTGGATGATGGCGTTGCCGGGTAGTTTGGGGTCGAGTTCGCCGAAGGCACGGCCGGCGACCTTTTCATAGGCGATAGCCGCTGTCGTGCTGCCAGGCGGCGCCACCAGGGGCGCGGTTTCATCGATCACAATGCGGGTGACGCGGGCGTGGCCGGGCGTGGCGAAGGCAAGCGCCAGCGCAGCGCCTGCCAGCAATTGGGCGATAGGTCTCATGTCTGTCTCCTGTGCCGACGCGCATCCGTGGACTGCCACGCCGCGCCCGACCTATGGTTTTTATTCCTGCCGGTTCCTGCCTATTCCTGCCGCTATTCTAGTGGCCCGATTGTCCGTCGGCTCGGCAAGGGCGTTAGCGCAATAGTTTAACCGGCGGCGTCCTCTGTCATCAAACCTTAGCCAAAGCTTCATTGACTTGTCATGCTGGGCGCATAGCCTCGCGGTCAGTCAACGGAGGATACAAATGCGCGATTTCCTGGAAACACTGAGAGTGCAGCGTTGGGACGACCACCGCTACTACCACCACAGCCGGATCAACCAGTCGCTACACCTGCTGAGCGCGGTCAGTTTCGTGATCGCCTACGCGATGCTGTTCCACGACCCGGCGCTGGCCGCGCTGATCGGCTGGCTGGTATCCATGACCAGCCGCCAGGCCGGGCACTTCTTTTTCGAACCCAAGGGTTACGACGAGGTGAACCAGGCCACTCACGAATACAAGGAAGAGATCAAGGTCGGCTACAACCTGCGCCGCAAGGTGGTGCTGATGGCGATCTGGGCGGCTTCGCCGCTGCTTCTGTATGTCGACCCGACCCTGCTCGGGGTGTTCGACGCGCATACCGGCGCGGAGGGCTTTGCGCGCCACGTCGGGCAGATGTGGCTGACGCTGGGCGTGGGCGGCCTGCTGTTCCGCACTCTGCACCTGTTTATTCTCAAGGACGTGCGGACCGGGCTGGCCTGGGCGACCAAGATACTCACCGACCCGTTCCACGACATCAAGCTTTATTACCGCGCGCCGCTGCAACTGCTGCGCGGCGAGCTGATCGATCCGGCCCGGCCGCAGCAGCACGGTTAAGCGGCGCGCTGATAGAAGCTACATTGAGATCGGACGAAGCTGGGGCGCGCATATCGCGCGCCCCAGCTTTTTGCCCACTCCTATACGCCGAAGCGGTGCTTGATCATCTCGCGCAGAATGCGCCGCTTGATCGCCTTGTTGCTGGCGCCCGGCGCGCTCCACCACCAGCCATCGCGTTGCATCGCTTCGGCGGCAGCGACAAAGCGGGCAACCACGGCTTCAAAGTCGGCGGCGCCGTAGTTCAGGCTGAAGATCAGGCGCCCGCTGCCCACCCAGCTCAGGGCCAGGCCCTGGGCGCGCAAATAGTATTGCAGCATCCAGTTGTAGCGCGATGCGCCGGTATAGATCACGGTCCAGATCGAGGACAGGTTGGCTACCCGCACCGGCAGGCCGGCGGCGGTCAGGCGGGCGTTGAGTTGGTCGGCGCGGCCGTTCCACAGCGTGTCCAGGCCATCGTAGATCCTTCTGACTTCGGGCTGCTCGATGCGTTCCAGGAACTCGGCCATCGCAGCCATCACGTAAGGGTGGGCGTTGAACGTGCCGCGCGCGAAGCAGATGTCGGCGGGTCGGTCGTCGCGATAGCGCTTCATCAGGTCGTCGCGGCCGCACACCACGCCCACCGGCAGGCCGCCACCCAGGGTCTTGCCGTAAGTGACCATGTCGGCCTTGACGCCGAAGTACTCCTGGGCCCCGCCGTAGGCCAGGCGGAAGCCGACGAACACTTCGTCGAAAATCAGCGCGATGCCACGCTCGGTGCAGACCTGGCGCAACTCCTTGAGCCAGGCGGTATATGCGGCGCGGTCGAAATGGGCGCTGCGGCTGCTGTCGACCAGCGAGGAGTCGCCCGGGGCGTTGCCGTTCGGATGCAGGGCCTGCAGCGGATTGACCAGCACGCAGGCGATGTCGCGGCGCCGGCGCAGCACCCGCAGGGCATCGGCGTCCATCTCCTTGAGGGTGTAGGTCTCGTGCGCAGGCACCGGGTTGCCGACGCCAGGTTGCACGTCGCCCCACCAGCCGTGATAGGCGCCACAAAAGCGCACCAGGTGCGAGCGCTTGGTGTGATAGCGCGCCAGGCGTACCGCCTGCATCACCGCCTCGGTGCCGGACATGTGGAAAGACACTTCGTCCAGGCCGGAAATCTCGCGCAGGCGCCGTACGTTATAGGCCACCACCGGGTGATAGGCACCCAGCACCGGGCCAAGATCGCCCACCCTGGCATTGGCCGCGGTGATGCACGATTTGTAGAAGTCGTAGCCGAACACGTTGACCCCGTAACTGCCGGTCAGGTCGTAGAACACGTTGCCATCCAGGTCGGTGACTGTGACCCCGCTGGACGACTGCACGAAGGAGCCGCCCTTCAGATGGGTGCGCACATGGCGGCTGTACTGGAAAGGCACACGGTAGGCGCCGGTGAACTGCAGGTCGGAAATGGATCGCGCGGCCTCGGCGGTTTGCGCCGCGCTCCTGGCAAAACGTTCCCGGTACAGGTCGGCCAGACGCGTGAAGCCGGCGCGGCGCTGCGCGGCGATCTCCGGCGGCGCGTCGTCGCTGGCGTAGAACTGTGCCTCCTCGTACTCATAGAACGGCAACAGGCGCGCCACGCGCCGCGCCATTTTCGAGTGCCCCGCCAGAGAAGGGTGCTTGGCCTTGGACAGCTCCAGGCGGGTTTTCAGTTTGGCAAGCAGCGCGGCGACAGCAGCCCCGCCGGCCAGGGTGAGGGTGGTGGTTTCGATTTCCATGAGCGCATCATTTACCGGAACGGCTTTACAGCACTATGACAACCCAGCTACGCAGCATGATTTCCCGCCTGGCGGCCCAGGAAGACCTCAATTTCCTGCTCACGAACCGGATTCCGCGGCGCTTCCTGACCCGCCTGATGGGCTGGTTCAGCAAGATCGAGCAGCCCCTGGTACGCGATGTCTCGATCGCCGTATGGCGCCAGTTCTGCGACATCAATCTGGGCGAAGCGCGCAAAGCGCGCTTTACCAGCATGCACGACTGCTTCATCCGCGAACTCAAGCCGGGCGCACGCACCGTGGACCCCGACCCGGCATTGCTCACCAGCCCCTGCGACGCTATAGTCGGCGCCTGCGGCCAGGTCGAGGACGGCCGGCTCTACCAGGCCAAGGGCTTTCCCTACCGCATCGAGGACCTGATCGCCGACCCGGAGGCGATCGCCGCCTGCCGCAACGGCCGCTACGTGACGCTACGACTTACGGCCGGCATGTACCACCGCTTCCACGCCCCCTGTGAACTGGTGGTCGAAGAGGTGAACTACATCTCGGGCGACACCTGGAACGTCAACCCGATCGCGCTTGCGCGCGTCGAGCGCCTGTTCTGCAAGAACGAGCGCGCCAGTATCCGCACTCGCCTGCCCAGCGGGCAGGTGCTCACCCTGGTGCCGGTGGCGGCGGTGCTGGTGGCGAGCATCCGTCTGCACTTTATCGATGTGTTGCTACATCTGAAATATCGTGGCCCGAACCGCATGGTGTGCCACGCGCCGTTCCGCAAGGGCCAGGAAATGGGCTGGTTTGAGCACGGTTCGACCATCATCGTGTTCGCGCCACCGGGGTTTGACCTGTGCCCGGGCATCTCGACCGGCACGCCAATCCGGATGGGGCAGGCGCTGCTGCACCTGCCCGCAATGCATGCGGCCGGCGACCATGCGCCAGCCGCGCAAGCGTATGCCTAATCCACCGTCGCGCCGGATTCCTTGACCACCTTGGCCCACTTCGTCGTCTCGGTCTTGATGAAGGCGGCGAACTGCGCCGGCGGCATGCCGCCGGGGTCGGCGCCGATGTCATCGAGGCGCTTTTTCATGTCCGACGTCTTCAGGATGGCGGCAATCTGGGCATGCAGTTTTTCGACAATCTCCGGCGGCGTGCCCTTGGGCGCGAGCAGGCCGTACCAGGTGGTTACGTCATAGCCTTTCAGGCCCGCTTCGTCCATGGTCGGCAGGTCGCTGAAGGCGGGCGAGCGCTGCGCGGTGGAGACCGCGAGCGCGCGCACCTTGCCGGAGCGCACCTGCGGCGCGGCCGAGCCGCTGGTCTCGACGGCGAACTGGATCTGCCCGCCGATCAGGTCGGTCATCATCGGCGCACCGCCCTTGTAGGGGACGTGGACCATGCTGGTGCCGCTCATCGAGGCGAACAGCGCGCCGGAGAGATGCTCGATGCTGCCGTTGCCGGCCGAGCCGTAGCTGACCTTGCCCGGATTGGCCTTCAGGTAGGCAATCAGTTCCTGTTCGTTTTTCACCGGCATGGCGTTGTTGACCAGCAACAGGTTGGGCACTGTGGCCACCACCGTGATCGGCACCATGTCGCGCTCGAAATCGTAGGACAGCTTCTTGCTGTACAGGCTGGTGGCGATCGCATGGGCGACGGTGGCCATGAAAATGGTGTAGCCGTCCGGCGCGGCCTTGGCGGCGATGGACGCGCCCAGGGTGCCACCGGCGCCGGCGCGGTTGTCGATCACCACCGGCTGGCCCAGCGCTTCGGACAGCTTTTGCGCGATTGGCCGCGCCACGATGTCGGTGGTGCCGCCGGGGGCGAAGGGCACGATCATGGTGATGGTCTTGCTCGGCCAGGTCTGGGCTTGCGCGCCGGCGGACAGCAGGAAGGCTGCGCACAATGCCACCATGCGCCCGGCACGGAAGAGGGGAATATGCATCGAAGGTCTCCGGAGGTCTGTTTTGCTTGATGGCTTGCGCGCCATTTTACTTGCGCGCATGGCTCGTGGGCCGCGCGGGCGCAGGCGTGCGGCTCCCCTCACTTTATGCCCAGGCCGACGCCGGCGCCAGCCCCGCGCCGGCGATGGGCGCTCAGGCTTTGTGAAGGGTGACGCCGGTCCAGCGGCCACTGCGCACCAGGGCGCGCGCGGTGTCGACCAGCACCCCCCGCGCGGCGAGTGCGGCGGGCGCGAGTTCGTCGTCCGACAGGCTGGCGAGCAGATTGGCGCGCCGCGCATGGCTGTCGGCCACCCGCACCCGGGCCAGCGGAGCATCGGTGAGGCGCGCCACCGCGGCGGCCGGCTGCAGGGTGGCGCCCAGGCCGGCGCGTACCGCATCCATCAGCAGTGCCAGGCCGTCGATCTCGGCCACCACGTTGGGCGACCGCTTGGCACGCGCGAACGCGGTATTGAGCAGGGCGCGCAGGCCGTGCGAGCTGCTCGGCAGGATCAGCGGCAGGTCGCCCAGCTGCGCCAGACGCACCCGCTCGCCACGCGGCATGCCGGGCAGGTCGCGGGCGCCGATCACGAACAGATGTTCGTCAAGCAGGTGATGCAGATTGCCGCGCCGCGCCGCCTCGTCCTGAAACAGCACGGCCAGGTCGATCTGGCGGCTGCTTAGCATGGTCGCCAGATGGCCGGACAGGCTTTCCACCAGGTGCAGGCGCACGTCCGGGTAGCGCTCGCGCATCGCCTGCAGGAAGGGCAGCCCGAGGACCGCCGCGGTGGTCGGCGCCAGGCCGACGCTGACATGCCCGGACAAACGCGCCTGCTGGGCCGCACTGGCGGCGGCATCCACATGGCGCAGAGCCAGCTGGGCCTGGCGCAGGAAGGCGATGCCGGCGTCGGTGGGCACCACTCCGCCTGAGGAGCGGCTCAGCAGCCGGGTCGAGAGCTCGCTCTCCAGGCGGCTGATCTGCTGGCTCAGCGCCGAGGTGACCACCCCCAGGTCCAGCGCCGCCCGCCCCATGCTGCCGAGCTCGACCACCCTGACGAAGTAGCGCAACTGCCGTAGTTCCATGTGCCTCTCTGGCGCGGATTTGCAGGGGTGATGTTCTCACAGACGCCCTTCCTGGCCTGCGCAGGTGGCGCGTGGCGTACCGCGGGACGGCGTTTCGGCGACCAGCCGCCGCCCTGCCATGCGCCAGGCCGCCCGGCCCGGCCCCAGGGAACTGCTTGCCGCATCGCACCATGATGCTTGCCTTGCGTTGCCGGCATTTACTCGCCAAAATCTGCCGCACGGGCTCAAGACCCGGATGCATAGTGACCAGAGGGCACGGGAGACATGCGCATCAACAGCTTGCTGAGCCAGGGCTACGCCGCGGCAGGTCGCGGCGCGGGCTTTGCGCCTGAATCGCCCGCCGGCCCCGGTGGCCTGGCGCAGGGCGACACCGTGCCGAAGATGTTCTGGGATGCCGTGCGGCGCCGGGCCGGGCGGGTGGCGCTGCGCCAGAAGGACTTCGGCATCTGGAAAGCCATGACCTGGACCGAGCTGGGGCTGGCGGCGCGCGAAATCGGCATGGGACTGGTCGCGCTGGGCTACCGGCCGGGCGAAGTCGCCTCCATCCTCTCCAACACCAACCGCGAATGGGTGCAGGCCGACCTCGGCGCCCTGTCGGCCGGCGGCGTGGTGAACGGTATCTACCCGACCGACGCACCGCTCCAGGTGGAGTTCCTGTGCGCCGATTCGGCCACCACCTACCTGTTCGTGGAAGACGAGGAACAGCTCGACAAGGCGCTGGAGGTGCGCGAGCGCCTGCCGCTGCTGCGCAGGATCATCGTGTTCGACATGGAAGGCCTGCGCGGCCTGGACGATCCGCAGGTGATCTCGCTGGGGGCCCTGCGCGACCTGGGACGCATCCACGACGCCGCCCACCCCACCCTGCTGGAGCAACGCATTTTCTGCCGCAAGCCGCAGGACCTGGCGGTGCTGATCTACACTTCCGGGACCACCGGACGGCCAAAGGGGGCGATGCTCTCGCACCACAATATCATCGTCACCTGCCACGCCTACAACGAGTTCGTGCCGCAGGACGAACGCGACGAGCGGATGGCCTTCCTGCCCCTGTGCCATGTGGCCGAGCGCATCGGCGGGGAATATTTTCCGCTGCTCACCGGCTCCATCATCAATTTTGTCGAGAATCCGGAAACCGTGCCGGAGAACGTGCGCGAGATCCAGCCCACCACCTTCACCGCGGTGCCGCGGGTGTGGGAGAAGTTCTATTCGGGGGTAATGATCCGCCTGAAAGAGTCCACCCGCCTGCAGCAAGCCGCCTATGCCTGCGCAATCGGCGTCGGCTTTGCGCAAGCGGCAGCGCGCGAGGCGCGCCAGCCGCTACCCGCCCTGCTGGCAGCGAAATTCTGGCTGGCACGCAAGCTGGTCCTGAACAACATCCGCCGCATGATGGGGGTGCACCGGGCGCGCTTCCTGGTCACCGGGGCAGCGCCAATCTCGCCCGACCTGGTGCGCTGGTACATGGCGCTGGGCCTGACCATGATCGAAGTGTGGGGGCAGACCGAGTCCTGCGGCGGGGTCACCGCCAACCCGGCCAATGCGGTCAAGCCGGGCAGCATAGGCAAGGCGCAGGTGCATGCCCAGGTGAGGGTGTCTCCGGAAGGCGAACTGCTCATTAAGGGTGACTGCGTGTTCATGGGCTACCTGAACCAGCCGGAGAAGACCGCCGAAACGATACGTGAAGGCTGGCTGTACACCGGCGACGTGGGGCGCATAGACGAAGAGGGTTACGTCTACATCACCGACCGCATCAAGGACATCATCATCACCGCCGGCGGCAAGAACATCACCCCTTCGGAGCTGGAAAACCAGCTCAAGTTCTCGCCTTACATCACCGACGCGGTGGTGATCGGCGACAAGCGCGCGTACCTCAGCTGCCTGGTGATGGTGGACCACGAGAACATCGAGCAGTGGGCGCAGGAGCGTTCCATCCCCTTCTCCGACTACAAGAGCCTGACCCGCCGCCCCGAGGTAGTGAACCTGATCGGCGCGGAGATCGAGAAGGTGAACAAGGCCTTCGCGCGCGTCGAGCAGATCAAGCAGTTCCGCCTGATCGAGACCAAACTCACCGCCGAGGACGAGGAACTGACACCCACCATGAAACTCAAGCGCAAGCTGGTGAACCAGAAATACAGTGATCTGATTGAATCGATGTACACCAAGGCCGCATAAGCCGCGCAGACGGCGCCGGGACACATAACCCAAGGAGACGAGATGAACTTCAAGTACGCATTGCTGGCCGCTGCCCTGGCGCTGGTTGGCGCTGGCGCAGGCGCCCAGACCCAGGGGGTGACCGAAAAGGAGGTGCTGGTCGGCACGATCCAGGACCTGTCCGGGCCGATCGCCGCCTTTGGCAAGTCGGCGCGCAACGGCATGCAGTTGCGCGCCGACGAGCTCAACGAGCAGGGCGGGATCAACGGCCGCAAAATCCGCCTGATCGTCGAGGACTCCGGTTACGATCCGAAAAAGGGGGTGCTGGCGGCGCAAAAGCTCGCGCAGAAAGACCGGATTTTCGTCACGGCGGGCAACATCGGCACGCCGATTGCGATGGCGACCATGGACATTTTTTTCCAGAAGAACATTCCGCACCTGTTTCCACTGACGGCGGCGCGCCAGATGTACGAACCGCTGCACAAGCTCAAGTACTCGTTCGCCGCCACCTACCACGACCAGATCCGCTCCGGCATCAAATACCTGGTCAAGCAGAAGCCCGACCGCAAGTGGTGCATCATCTACCAGGATGACGATTTCGGTGCCGAGATACTCGCCGGCGCGGAAGCGGGTTTGAAAGACGTCGGCAAGACCCTGATCGAGAAGACCAGCTACAAGCGCGGCGCCACCGACTTTTCCTCCCAGGTCGCCAAGATGAAGGGGGCGGGCTGCGACAGCGTCGTGATGGGCACCATCATCCGCGAGACCGTGGGCACCATCACCGAAGCACGCAAGACCGGCTTCAATCCCGATTTCATCGGCAGTTCGGCCGCCTATACGCACCTGATTCCGCGCCTGGGCGGGGCAGCGATGAACGGCTTCATCGCTGCCCATACGGTGGCCCACCCCTACCTGGACGACGCCGCGCAAAACGTGCGCTTCTGGGCTTCCAAGTACAAGACCAAGTTCGGCGAAGACCCGGACGTGTTCTCGGCCTACGGCTACTCGATCATGGACGATGTGGCGCAGACCATCGGCAAGGCCGGTAAGAACCTGACCACCGAGAGCTTCATCAAGGCGCTCGATTCGTCCACCTTCCCGCCGGACATGTTCGGCAGCGCGCCGCTGAGTTTTACCCCGACCCGCCACCTCGGCTCGAACAAGTCACGCCTGTCGCAGATCAAGGAAGGCAAGTGGGTGGTGATCACGGATTATGTCGAGCCTTAAGGGTTACACGCCTTGAGAAAAAGCCCGCGCTTGCGGGCTTTTTTAAT
>Ga0302322_100003267_pt1 | contig 13879 bp, 8 predicted proteins | sample Fen_T0_2_FD_203757 | JGI IMG/M metagenome (GOLD analysis project Ga0302322, IMG submission 203757) | Peat permafrost microbial communities from Stordalen Mire near Abisko, Sweden - Fen_T0_2 | ecosystem: Environmental > Terrestrial > Soil > Wetlands > Permafrost | place: Sweden: Abisko... | reverse complement strand
GATCCACCACTTCGCTCAGGAGGCCGTCAAAGAAGATCCTACCTTTATCAATGATGATGACGCGTTCGCACAGGGCCTGGATGTCCGCCATGTAATGGCTGGTGAGGAGAATGGTGGTGCCCTGCTGGCGGTTGTATTCGCGGAGGAACTCGCGGACGGTCTTCTGCGAAACGACATCCATGCCGATGGTCGGCTCGTCGAGGAAGAGCACTTTGGGCCGGTGCAACAGGGTGGCGATCAGCTCCATCTTCATCCGCTCGCCGAGGGAGAGCTCACGCACGGGGACGTTGAACTTATCGCTGACACGGAGCAGTCCGCCCATGTCGGTGACGGTGCGGTCGAGGTCGGCCCGGGATACGCCGTAAATTTCGGCGTTAAGAATGAGGGACTCGATCGCGGGCAGATCCCACCAGAGCTGGTTTTTCTGACCGAGGAGGAGGGCGAACTGGCGGCGATAACCATCATCGCGTTCCCACGGCACGTAGCCGAGCACGCGGGCCGAGCCGCCGGTGGGGTGCAGCAGGCCGGCGAGCATCTTGAGAGTGGTGGTCTTGCCCGCGCCATTGGGGCCGAGGAAGCCGACGAGTTCCCCTGGTTTGATTTGGAAACTGACCTCGTTGACGGCAACGGTCTGCTCGTAGGTCCGGCGGTAAAGCCCGCGCAGGGCACCCGCAAAGCCGGGCTCCTTCTTGTAGGTGCGGAAGCTTTTGGTCAGGCCGCTGACTTCGATGACGGGCGCAGTGGCCACGGGCGGGAAAGTTCAGCGCTGGAGCTGTTTTTCGAGGTAGTGGACGACCTGTCGGACGTTGGCGTCCACTTCCATGCGGTCTTTGACGAGCCGGCAGGCATGGAGCACCGTGCCGTGGTCCCGCCCGCCGAAGGCTTCGCCGATGGCGTTGAGGGAGTGCTCAGTCATCTGGCGCGAAAGATACATGGCGATCTGGCGGGGAAAGGCAATGTTTTCGGGACGGCGCTTGCTAGTCATGTCCGCCAAGCGAATGTCAAAGTGTTCGGCGACCTTTTTCTGGATGAGATCAATGTTGATCTGGAGACGGCCTTCCTCGTGGAGGATTTCGCGCAGGAGGTTTTCAACTCCATCCACGGTGAGCTGCTTCCCGGTGAGCGAGGCGAAGGAAGCCACGCGGATGAGCGCGCCCTCAAGGCGGCGGATGTTCGCGCGGATGCGGGTGGCCAGGAAAGTCATGATGTCGTCCGGGAGTTGGACATTCATGGATTTGGCCTTCTTTTGCAGAATGGCCAGACGCATCTCGATGTCGGGCGGCTGAAGGTCCGTCACGAGCCCCCACTCGAAGCGGGAGATGAGCCGGTTCTCGAGGTTCTGAATCTCGCTGGCGGGGCGGTCGCAGGTGAGGACAATCTGCTTATGGCTTTCGTGGAGGGCGTTGAAAGTGTGAAAGAATTCCTCCTGAATGCGCTCCTTGCCGGCGAGGAACTGGATGTCGTCAATCAGCAGCACGTCGGCCTGGCGGTACTTCTTGCGGAACTTGGCCATCTGGTTGTTTTGGATGGCTTCGATATACTCGTTGGTGAACTTTTCAGAGGAGACGTAGGAGACGCGCGCGTTTTTCTTGTGCGCAGTGACATGTTGGCCGATGGCGTGGAGCAAGTGGGTCTTGCCGAGGCCGACTCCGCCGTAGAGGAAAAGGGGGTTGTAAGACTTGCCCGGGGCCTGGGCGACAGCGAGCGCGGCGGCGTGGGAAAAATTGTTGTTGTTGCCGACGACAAACGTCTCGAAGGTGTACTTGGGGTTGAACCCGATTTCGCCGGGAGCCGGAGCGCGTTCGGTGGCCGCTTCGGCCACCCTGGCCTTCCCGGGCGAAGCCATTGCGGCGCGGCGGTCAGTCCCCAAGCTTGTGCCGCCGCCCTCGGCGACCTTGAACTTGACCAGCACGGGCCGGTTGGCGGACTGGGACATGACATCCTGCAACAGGCCCATGTAATTATCCTTGAGCCAGACGCCGCAGAAGTCGTTGGCGACCTCCAGCGTGAGGCTCGACTCGTCCTCCCCAGCCACCTTGAGTGGCGCAAACCAAAGGTTAAACGTGTCCGCGCTCAGCATGGCGCGGAGTTTCTCCTGCGCCGTCTGCCAGATGTTTTCCGCCACAGCCTGCATTGCCTTAAAAACTGCCGATTCGGGTGATTTATTCACCTCTGACACAACTCTTCTCCCGGCCCGCCCGGCATCCGCCGGTGGCACCGGCCAGCGTCAGACAGATACCGGGGAAGTCATCCCCCGCTGCTGCGCCAACCACAAAAATTTCCGAAAAACCATGCAAATCGCTATTTATCAACAATCTAGACAACCGTCCCCTGCTACAACCAAGGCGGGCAATCGAAAATCCGTTTCGCCGCGCTCCAGAGGCGATTTGCGGGGGCCGTTTTAGGTCAATCCGGCGCGGCCCACGAGGACAACATATTAATTCTTATTCGCGAGTTGTTCACAACCCGGTTTTGGCCTGAAAAACCGGGGTTTTTGGGCGGTTTTGGCTTCCCCATTCGGAGCCGGATCAGTTCAGCCGGCCATCGTTCACACAGCCTGTTCGCCGGTTTCCTCAGTGCGAATGCGCACCGCGTTCTCGATGGCGCTGACAAAGACCTTGCCATCGCCGATCTTGCCCGTCTTGGCGCCCTTTACGATGGCGTCCACAGCCTGCGCCACCAAGGCGTCCGGCAGCACCAACTCCAGTTTGATCTTGGGCAGAAAGTCCACGGTGTACTCGCTGCCGCGGTAGATCTCGGTATGGCCCTTCTGCCGGCCAAACCCTTTCACTTCGACTACGGTCATGCCTTGCACGCCCAAAGCGGCGAGGGCTTCTTTGACGTCCTCCAGCTTGAACGGTTTGATGATGGCCTCGATTTTCTTCATAAAATTTGGGTCGTAAAGCGGATATTAGACCGCGCGCAATCGCTGTAAACAGGAATGTGGCCTCCGCCACCATTTTTCGATCCCAGCGGCCCGCCGGACGTGCTGGCCAGCGAACTAAGGAACAGGGCGGGCGGTTCGCGCAGGAGTGGCGATTGTTACTTCGCTTCCAGAAAAGACCAGTCTGTGAACCGCGATTTTAGCAGGTTGCACAAATTGTGACATACGTCGGCGCCAACGATTCCCGCGCGCGCGAAGCGGCAACCGGCGACTGGGAGCCATTGTTTGCACCTTTCCGAGATTTATCCACCGGCACTGCAGCACGTGAACCGTTGGCATGGCGCTTGCGCCGGGATACAGCCATGAATCCTTGTCCCCCAATGCCCCTCCGACCGGCGGCCAGCCAGGAATTGCCGGGTTTGCCGGCCACGTTTGCCAACCCCACTCCCATCCGCATCTGGCATGTGGACGACAGCGATCATCTGCGGAGCCTGTTGGCGGGGTTGATGGGGAACCAGCCTGACCTCCGCTGCGAGCGGGGGTTTTCCGGTCCCGGTCCGGCGCTGGCAGCCCTCGCTCACGAGACGGCCCCTGATGTCCTTTTGCTGGATGTCCACATGCGCGGCGCGAATGGGCTGGATGCGATCCGGCCCATCAAGTCCCTGGCCCCGGCCACGCAAGTGCTGATGCTCACCACGTTCTTCGACAGCCAAACGCAATCCACCGCGATGGCAGCGGGCGCCTCGGGATTTCTCCTAAAGAGCTATCCGGTGGAGCGAATGATCGAGTTCATCAGGGAAGCCCACGCGCACCCTCTCATTCCACAGGTTCCGGTAAACCGCCCCTTGGAACTGGCCCAACCGACCGCCGCAGCAACCGCGCGCGAAAAGCAGCCGCGCGGTTGGTGGTCCCGTGGGTTGGATGTGCTGACGGCTGAGATCGAGCTGCCGGCCCCGCTGGTGGATCGGGGACGTAGTCTTGTCCGTGGTTGGTTGGGACTCGGCAAGAGCCAATCGGCGGCGATTGCGGAATAGGCGCGAGCCGGGCAGGTGTTGGAGCAGACGCTCGGCGGTCATTCACTTGGATTGCTGGACACTGGCACCGCGATCGAGGTTCGACGGCGGAAAATCGCTGCCGATCGCGGAGTGACTACTGGGTCCATTGCTGCTGCGCGGCGGGGCGGTCCACGCCGTTGCCGTAGTATTTCACGGGGAGCAGCGTCCCGGAAAGGTTGCGATTTTCAAACCAAGCCCGGCGGTATCCCGGCAACAAAGCATCCAAGGACAGCGGGTAGGTGAGTGTTCCCGGCTGCCCGGTCCCCGGGTGGTCGAAGATCAGGCGCTGGCTCCAGCACATAGTTCGTCGCCTCCGCGGGCCAGGAGAGGACAAAGTCCCCCGAGCCGTGCGTGAAGGACAACGGCGGAGCCACGAGCACGAAAGCACAGCCGGAGAACAGGCACGCACTGGTAGCCAGCCACCGCCACGACCGAGTTTGCATCGGGCTAAAGTGCGCGGCCTTCCCCGGCTGGCCAGCGGGTGAAGGAAGTTGGACCCAGAAAAACCGCGCTGCGCGGCCTCGCTTGCAATTCCCAGCACGCGCCCCAATGTTTGCACCGCAGCCCGCTGATGAATTTTCGGAATCTACTGCACCACCTGGCCGTCGGCTTCTTCGGCGCGCTGTCGCGTCTGGCCATCCTCCATCCCCGTCGCGTCCTGCTGTTCGCCGCCCTGATCACCCTGGCCGCCGCGCCCGGCGTGCTCCGCTTGAAACTCCGCACGGACGGCCATGCGCTCGTGGACCGGAACGCGCCGGAGGTGCGCTATGACCGGACCTTGCGCCAGGAGTTTGGCCTCGATGACCAGATCGTCGTGCTGGTGCGTTCCACGCATCCGGACGGCATCTTCAACCCGGCCACGCTCCAGTTGGTCCGCGACCTCACGGCGGAGTTGGCGAAGATCGCCGGCATCAACTCCAACACCATCCTGAGCCTCGCCACGGAACCGAATTTTCGCGTCCGCCCCGGCACCATGATCCAGGAGAAGTTGCTGGAGCCGCCGCTGAAAACGCGCGTGGAATTGGACCGGTTGCGTGAAGACTTGCGCCGCATCGAGCTCTACACCGGCACGCTCGTCGGCCGGGATGGTCGCTCCACCGCGCTGCTGCTCGGCACGCCGGCGGGGGCGAATCGCACGCAGCTTTACCAACAGGTGCTGGAGTGCATCGCGGCGGTGGGCCCGGTGCCGGAGGACATCACCGTGACTGGGGCGCCGGTGGCCGAGGCGCTGCTGGGCAACCATATCCTTGAAGATCTGGGTGTGCCCAAGGCCCTGCTCGGCACTACGACCCGCCCCCGGGCGGAATCGCCCGCGTGGCAATGGCCGGGCAACTTTCACGAACTCCGCCGGCTCGTCGTGCAGCGCGTCGGCCTGGTGGTGACGGCGGTGCTGGTGATGGTGCTCGTGTTCTTCCTCAGCTTTCGCAACGTGCTGGCCGCGCTGCTGCCGCTGCCGGAGGTGGCGGCGACGCTCCTGTTTGTCTTCGGCCTCATGGGTTGGCTGGGCGTGCCGGTTTATCTCACGATTGCCGTCATGCCGGTGCTGCTCACGGCCATGTGCCTCACCGATGAAATCCATGTCTTCAGCCGCTACTTCGCCCTGCTGCGCGAGCAGCCCGGCGTGAGCCATGTGGAACTGGTTCGCGAAACCGCCGACGAAATGGTCTGCCCGGTCGTCAACACGACGCTGACCACGGCGATCGGGTTCGTGTCCTTTGCGTTTTCGCCACTCGGACCCGTGCGGGCATTTGGCATCTTCACAGCGGTGGGTGTGCTCTTCAGCCTGTTTTACTCGCTGACGGTGATTCCGGCGCTGCTGGTGTTGATTGCACCGGGGCGCTTTGTCTCCCGGCGTCCCACCGCCCATCGGCCCTGGCGCGGCTGGCTGGGCGGCGCGTTTGGGCGTCTGGCGCTGACGGTGGCACGGCGGCGGGCCTGGGTATTCGTGGGACTCGGCGTCGTGCTGGTGCTGACGCCCCTGGGTCTGCGGCGGTTGGTGATCCAAGACAGTTGGATTGACGGGTTTGATCCGGGCAGCGAATTCCGGCGGGCAACGCAGTTGGTGAATGACCAATACCACGGCATGCATCTCCTGCTCGTTTGCGCCGACGCGACGCAGATTCTACGCGGCGAAATCCCGGCGGCCGAGGTCACGCCTGGGCGCCTGCTGCTCCCTGGGGATCTGGTGCCCGACGCGGCGCTGTTGGCTGGCAGCACGATTTCGTTTTTCCCCGCCGACCCAGCCCTCCCAACCGCGCCCCCACCGGTCTGGACCACGCACTTGGAAATGGTTTCCCGATCCGGCGACAAGATCGCAGCGCTCACACCGATGAATGCCGCGAACACTGCCGCCCGGCAGCGACTCGGCATGGCGGGGAGGCTGCGTTTCGAACTCGTCGTCCAATCGCATCTGCGGCCCGGGTTGATCCGCACGCTGGGCGAACTGGCCGCCTTCATCCGCGAGCGCCGGCAACTCGCGGTGGGCGGAGTACTCGGCCCGGCGGATTACCTGATGACGACTCGCTTCATGGCCCGCCCGAACGACCCGACCGCGCGGGCGCTGCCGCAAAACGCCACCGAGACCAAGCTGATGTGGGATTTCTACCGCATCGGCCGCGGCCCACAGCGGTTGCACCAGGTCGTGGACACGAATAACTGGCGCTCGGTGACAACGATTTTTCTCAAGGACGCCAACTTCGTGGACACCGCCCGGTTGATGGCGGACATCCGTGAGTATGAGCGCCAGAAACTGGCGCCCCAGGGCATCCAGCTCGGCTTTGCCGGGGACGTCGCGGTAAGCCAGTCCTTGATCCGCGGCATTGTCACCACGCAACTGCAATCACTGTTCTGGTCGCTGGTGGGCATTTATGCCGTCACCGCGCTGCTGGGACGCTCGTGGCGCTGGGGCGGGTATTGCGTGCTGCCGAGCACGCTGGCGGTGGTGATCAACTTCGCGATGATGGGCTGGCTGGGCATCCCGCTGGGCGTGGCCACCTCGATGTTCGCCGGCATGACGCTGGGCATCGGCGTGGATTTTGCCATCCATGTGCTGGAAGGCTACAGCACCGCGCAAGCGGGCGGCCTCTCCTCGACCGACGCCCTGAGCCGCTCGCTGGCGCTGACCGGTCCACCGGTGCTGGTGAACACGCTGGCGGTGTCGCTGGGGTTCGGCGTGATGCTGCTCTCGCAAGTGCCAGCCAACGCGCGCCTGGGGCTGCTGGTGGTGGTGGGTCTGGTGAATTGTTTCTTCGCCACGGTGCTGTTGCTGCCGGCGCTGCTGCGCGGGTGGCCGTTGAACGCAAGCGCCGAAGCTGGACTTCCACGCCGCCCTTGAATCCGAACTCGGGGCAGATTCATTCCTGCCTATCCGGTTCCTTGCCAAAGCTGAAAAGCGGATGGGGGAGAATAAACGCAGAGGGGCAAAGGACGCGGAGCAACGCAGAGAAAACCGATTTTTTGCTGCTCTGCGTCCTCTGCGCCGCTGCGTTGGTCCGGGTTTGTCAGCCAACCGGATAAGCACGGATTCATTCATCTGAACTTGGCGCTGTTTCGCGGTTCGAAAGCTCCCCCAAAAACGGAACGGCGCGCTGACTCCAGCGCGCCGTTCGTGTCGGCCAGCCGCGCACCCGGCGCGGGAATGAACTTACTCCGTCTGGCTTTCCTCTACCCGCGTGCGATAGAAGCGCTGCTGTGCGCCGCTGCTTTGGAAATCCGTCTGCGTGCCGGGCAGGCCATCACCCAACGCACCGCTCAGGATGAACCAGGCTGGATCCACGAGGCTGTCCGTGTATTCCATCAGGTAGGTCAACCCCGAGTCGGTCATCAAGGAGAACGTGGGCTGCCCGCTTTTATCGAGATGGATGCCTTGCAGGCTGGCCGCGGCGTTCCCGGTATCAATCTGGAGTTCCACATGGGCGGGCGTCTCGGTCGGCGCCCACGTTTGTCCACCGTCCAGGCTCAACTCGGTGAAGATGTCGAAGAAGCTGCTGATCATGTAGCCGCCGGGAGCCTCGCGCATCCGCGTCTCGCCCGTGGAGGCCCGGGTGGGGCTTTCGCGGATCATCACGCCCTTGGGCAGATTGCCCCCCTGGATGTCGAGCGCCAGCATCTCGGTGTCAAAGGTCTGCTCGCCCAACCCCGCCCCGGTGCCGGTGACCTGGACCACGGCATTCGCGTTGGCAGTGATGTGCTCGGGCGGGCCGGCGGCCGGCAACAAGTCAAAGACCACCTGCGAGCCGAAGTTGTGGACAGTCGTCCCTCCGGGCGGAGGCGGCGGCGCGCTGTTGAGGAACCGGCGGTGGCTGGCGTTGCTGATGATGATGCCGTTGGCATACGCCGCGTGCCACTGCTGCGGCGAGACGTAGGCGCCCGTGGGCGGCGGCAGGTTCGGCGTCGGGAACAACCGCTTCTTCACGTACGGCCGCACTGTGACCTTGAAGGTGCAGCGCGCTTTGTTGCCACAGGAATCGGTGGCCACGCAGATCACCGTGGTGGTGCCCACCGGGAAGACGCTGCCACTGGGCGGCGTGCAGGTCATGGTCGGCACCAAGTCACAGCCACCGGTGGCGAGCGGCACGAAATTCACCACCGCCCCGGCGGTGCTGGTGGCGGACACCACCATGGCGGGCGGGCAGAAAATGGTCACGGGCGGGTCAATCGGCTTGTGGAGACCCACGGTGCCCGGACCGCTGATCGAGGGCGACCAGGTCTGCCCGCCATCCAGGCTCAGCTCCGTGAAGATGTCGAAGAAGCTGCTGATGCGGTACTGGGTGCCGACCTGGCGAATGCTCACCCGTCCCAACGACGCCTTGCTGGGACTCTCGCGCACCATAAGGCCGCCAGGCAAAGACCCGCCCGAGAGGCTCAACGACAGCATCTCTGTGTCGAAGAAACGCGTGTTGCCCGCATCCAGACGACTGATTACTTGCACCGCCACGTTAGCTGGCGCGGAGAACGGAGTGAAACTGGCCCCGCCATTTATCGAGATCAGGCCAGTGACTTGCGAGCCGAAGCCCTCGGTCTGGCTGCCACCCGGCGGCGGGGGGGGCTGGTTTTGGGTGAACCGGTTGTGGCTCACGTTGGTGATGATAATGCCGCTGGCGAAGAGCGCGTGCCAGCGTTCGGGGCTGATATACTCGCCATCCAGCGGCGGGAGGCTGGGCGTCGGCTCAGGCTGCTCGGGTGCTTGCGGCTGCAACACCATGCGCACCGGCCCGGTGCTGAACGGCGTCCACGTCGCCCCATTGTCCAGGCTCAGCTCGACGAAGATGTCAAAGAAGCTGTTGATCCGATACGTGCCGTCGCTTTGCAACGCCACCAGCGTGAGGCCACGGGACGGTTCGGTCGGGCTTTCGCGCAACCTCAAGCCGGTCGGCAACCCGCCACCACTGACGTTGAGTTGGAGCACTTCGGCATCGAACGGGCCGGCATCACTGGCTCCCAGGTTGGTGATCCGGACCTGATCGGCCGCCGGGGCGCGCACAGCCTGGAAGCTCACCCCACCGTCCGTCGAGAGTTCCATATCCACGACGGAACTGAAGGTCTGCGTCTGCACCGCGTCGGCGGTGGGCGGGAGCTGCGACGTGTTGAACAGCTTGTTGTTGATGTTCCGCACCACAACATTCTGCATCACCGCGTAGGGGTACTGCACCGAGGTATAGAGCTGGTTGGGCGGCGGCAAGAGGCGCGTGGGAGTGCTGACCGCCTCGACCAGCGCCGGATCGTTGCGCAACTCGACGTGGCCGGCGCTCTGCGCTGGCATCCACGTCTGCCCGCCGTCCGTGCTCAACTCGGTGAAGATGTCAAAGAAGCTGCTGATCATGTACCCGCCCGGCACGACCCGCGCCGTCATCTGGCCGCGCGACGGCAGGGTGGGACTTTCCCGTAGCATGAAAGAACCGCTGGTGAGATCCAGCGCCAGCATCTCAGTGTCAAAGAAACTCTTGCCCCCCGCGTCCAGCATGTGCGTGACGCGCACGGTCACGTTCGCCGAGCCGCTCGCCGGCTGGAAAGGCCCGGCCAGACCGGTCGTCGAAACCTCGAAGTCCACCGTCGAGCCGAAGCTGTGGACCGTGGTGGCACCCAGCGGTGGGGCGGCGAAACTCTGCGTGAACCGGCGGTGCCGCACGTCCCGGATGACGATCCCGTTGGCGTACAGCAGGTGCCATTGCGCGGGACTGATATATACGCCGGTCGGCGGTGGCAGCACGGGCTGCGGGAAGAAATGCTCCGGCACCTGGGTCGCGGGCGCCTGCACCACCACCTGGAAGGTGCAGCGGGCCACGTTGCCGCAGGCGTCCAGGGCTTTGCAAACCACCGTCGTCGTCCCCACCGGGAAGAGGCTGCCACTGGGCGGCGTGCAGGTGACCGTCACCGGTCCGGGGCAACCGCCGCTGGCGGTCACCGTGAAGCTTACCACCGCGCCTCCGGGACCGGCGGCATTGACCGTAATCGGTGTCGGACAGGCAATCGCCACCGGCGTCGTGACCGGCGTCCGCAAGCCCACCGTGCCGGGACCGCTTACCATCGGGGACCAGGTCGCGCCTCCGTCGAGGCTCAGCTCGGTGAAGATGTCGAAGAAGCTGCTGATCCGGTATTGCCCGTCCGGAGCCAGGCGCACGCTGGTCCGTCCGGTGGAAGCCTTGCTGGGGCTTTCCCGCACCAGCATCCCGGCCGGCAGATTGCCGCCCTGGATGTTGAGGGACAGCATTTCCGTGTCAAAGAAACGCGTCCCGCCAGCGTCGCCCAAGCTCGTGACGCGGACCACCACGGCGGCGGGCGCGGAGAGGTGGGTCTGCACGGGGGGCGTCCCCGGCAGGATCACGTCCATGTCCACAAACGAATTGAAGCTGTGAACCTGCGTGCCGCCCGGCGGTGGCGGGGGCTGGTTCTGCGTGAACCGGCTGTGACTCACGTTGCTGATGATGATGCCTTGCGCATAGAGCGCGTGCCACTGCTCCGGGCTGACGTATTCGCCGGGGATGGGTGGCAGGTTGGGCGTCGGCGCCGCCTGCTCTGGAGCGGCGTCTTCCAACACGACGCGCGCCGGGCCGGTCGTCGAAGGCGACCACGTCGCGCCGCCGTCGAGGCTGACTTCCGTGAAGATGTCGAAAAAGCTGCTGATGCGGTACGTGCCATCCGCCTGCGCGGCCATCTGCACCTGGCCCCGCGAAGCGCGCGTGGGGCTTTCGCGCACCATGATGCCGGCGGGCAACCCGCCCGCAGGTATGCTGAAGTCCAGTCTGGTCATCTCCGTGTCGAACAGCGCGTTCGCCCCCGTGGAAACCCGCGTGACCTCCACCTGCACCATCGCCGGCGTCCGAACGCTCTGGAACGTCGTCCCGCCGTCGGTCGAAACCTTGAGATCCAACTGGGAGTCGAAGCTGTGTGTGGCGGTGGCTCCGGGCGTGGTTGGTGCCGGCATCGAGTGCGTGAACTGCTTGTGGCTCACATCCTTGATCACAATCCCCATCGCATAAGCGGCGTGCCACTGTTGCGGCGAGACATAGACTCCGTTGGGTGGCGGAAGCAGCGTCGTGGGCACTGTGATGGGCGGCACGGTGCCTGGGTCGGATCGCAACTCCACGTGCCCGGCTTGCCGCGTCGGCAGCCAGGTTACGCCGCCGTCCAGGCTCACCTCGGTGAAGATGTCGAAAAAGCTGCTGATCATGTAACCGCCCGGAACGACGCGCAGCGTCGTCTTGCCGCGCGAGGGCAGGGTTGGGCTTTCGCGCAACATGAAAGCGGCGCTGTTCAGGTCCAACGCCAGCATCTCGGTGTCGAAGTAACTCGTGCCGCCCACGTCGCTCACATGCGTCACCCGCACGCTCACATTGGCGGGGGCGCTCGCCGGCAGGAACGTCGCGCCTCCGTCCTGCGAGATCTCAAACTTCAGCGTCGATCCAAACGTATGCACCTGCGTCCCGCCCAGCGGCGGCACCGGCAGGTTCTGGGTGAACCTTTGATGACTCACGTCCCGGATGATGATGCCCTGCGCGTACGCGGCGTGCCACATAGCCGGGGAAACGTATGCGCCGTTGAAGGGCGGCAGCGAGGCTGCGGAGGAGAACACCTCCGGCACCGGCCGGGCCTGGGCCTGGCCGGAGAACCAGACCGTCGCGGCCGTGACGAGAGCGACCAGGAGTCGTGGGTGTTTTTTCATGGGCTGGAGAGTGGGGGCGGTGCGGAAAACCACGGCGGAACCGCGGCCTGGCCGACAGTCAGCGGGACTTACGAATGGAGCGGATGCGGACGCGGCGCGCTGTGATTCACGAATTTTCATGCCGCAGAGTAGCCCGCCTATCCAGTATTCGCTTCTCCTGGATTGCGAACATGTGGCAAGCTCGAATCCGGCGGGTGGATTTCAGCGGGTGAACACTCCGCGCCACGGCGGCAGCGCGGGCAGGGCGAGCACGATCGGCGGATCGGTGAGCCGCAGCGGGCGCAGGCGCAGGTACGGGCGGCCACCTTCGCCGAGCGTTGTATTTTGCACCCGCTGGCTGGCCACCAACCCGACCGGCAGCGTGCAAACAATCGTCGTGAGTTCAGCCGTCAGTGGGATGAAGGCCGCCAGCAAATGGAACTCCGGCAACTCGGGCCGTTGGATGCAGAACGCCCCCGGTTTCAGGAGCACGGTGCCGGAGAACGGGACGCCCTGCGGCACGCCCTCGGTGAAGGCGCCGACAAACGTGAATCCGCGTGGTTTGGCCGGACCTTCCACGATCCCTGAGAGCGGTGGTTCCGCCGCCGGTTGGGCGGAGGCCAGGAAGTGCCAGACGGCTTGGGCAAATTGCAACGGGTTGAGCCGCTTGGGCAGTGTCCGGAATTCCTGCGGCGACACCCCCACCAGCGCGCCGAACGTCGTGGAAAAGCTGCCGAGCGAGGAGTACCCGACCTCCATGCAGATCGCCGTGATCGAGGTGTCGGAAGTCAGCATCAACTCCTTCGCCCGTTGCATCCGCAGGCAGGACAGGAAATGACCCGGCGTGGTGCCGGTCAGTTCATCGAAGCCCCGCACCAGGTGGAACTTGCTGATCGCCGCGATGCGGGCGAGTTGGTCGAGGTCCAGCGGCTCGTCCAGGTGCGCCTTCATGTGGCGGATGACGCGCTCCACCGACGCGGTGTAGGCTTCCACGGTGTCGCTTCGGTGAGCGGAGGCCGTGCCTTCGGACTTTACGCCGTCACTCGGCATACGCGGCCAACGCCTCCTTCAGCGACGCTGGCACCGCCGTCGGCACCAGGCGTCCGCCCTCGCGCCGCATCGCCGCCACCTGCTGTTCGCCGCGCGCCACCAGTTCCTCCTGCCCGCTCTTCACACGCCAATATTCGAACGCCAGTGTGATGCGGTTCTGCACCAGCTCCGCCAGCCGCATCCGGACGATGATCTCATCAAACACCGTCAACTCGGCGAAATACTCGCACGCGCAACGCACGGTGGCCAGCGCCAGCCCGTGGCTCAACTCGCCGATCACCTCCGGCGCGTGGTCGCGCAAAAACAGCTCGCGGCAACGGCCCTGCCAGCTCAGGTGATTGGTGTAATAAACATTCCCCACCAGGTTGGTTTCCGCGAAACCAACCGTGTGCCGGTATTCGTAACAACGCGTTGCCATGAAAAGTGCCTCAAGCCACCGCTCCCGACAGCGCGCCACGCTGCGACCGGGCAGGGATGCCTTCGAACGCCACGGCGAGCACGAGCGGTTGCTCCACCCCCCGTACGACCGCGGCACAGGCGGCGACCGCGAGCGCTCCCGACCGGAGCATCACCCAGCCATCCGCCGTTACGGACTCCAGCACCAGCGGCGCGTCCACCGCCACGCCCGCTTTTTTCAGACACTCCCGCGCGCTCCACAACCGCGTCGCGGCAGTGTCCAGGCTTTCCGACCACTCGCGGGTGAGGCGCTGGGTCAGTTCAAAATCCCCGCCCCCAAGCAGGTCTCGCCAC
>Ga0302322_100003266_pt1 | contig 13882 bp, 10 predicted proteins | sample Fen_T0_2_FD_203757 | JGI IMG/M metagenome (GOLD analysis project Ga0302322, IMG submission 203757) | Peat permafrost microbial communities from Stordalen Mire near Abisko, Sweden - Fen_T0_2 | ecosystem: Environmental > Terrestrial > Soil > Wetlands > Permafrost | place: Sweden: Abisko... | reverse complement strand
TTCGCCTTTGCCCAGGCGCTCGCCGAAGCCGCGATTGCGACTCAACTTGGAGAAGCACGTCACCATTAAATCCCCCAGTCCGCTCAGGCCGGTGAAGGTGTCGGCCTGGGCGCCACAGGCGACGCCAAGCCGCCGCATTTCAGAAATGGCCCGCGTCACGAGCCCTGCCTTCGAGTTGTCACCGAACCCGAGGCCGTCGCACACGCCGGCGCCAATGGCGATAACATTTTTCAAGGCCCCGCCGAGTTCGACGCCATGAATGTCCGAGCTGGTGTAAACGCGAAATGCCGGGCTGTGAAAGACTGCCTGGACGGTTTGGGCGGCGGCCGCGTCCGCACTGGCGGCGACAATCGCGGTGGGAATGCCGCGGGCGACTTCCAGCGCCAGGGTGGGGCCGGACATGGCGACCACCCGCGCCCGGGGCGAGTTTTCGTTGAGGATGTCGGTCATGGTCAGGCCCGTTTCAAATTCAATGCCTTTGGTTACGCTGACCACGATGCCCTCGTACGCGCCCAGGGCGCGGGTGACGTTGCGGAATCCCTTGGACACGGCGGCCACGACGACGAGCTCTGCCCCGGTCAGCGCTTGGGCCACGTCCGTTTCTGTCCGGAGCTTGGGCGGAAGTTCCATTCCGGGAAGATAGCGGTCGTTGCGTCCGGTTTTGCGGATGAGTTCGATGGTCTCCGGGAAAAAATCCCAGAGCGTCACGTCGTGATCGCGGGTGGCCAGAATCCGGGCCAGCGCCGTTCCCCACGCTCCGGCGCCCAAGACAGTTATTTTCATGCGATAGTTTCCTTCTTTCTGAAGTCGAAGCGGTTTTCCGTGCCATTCCGGAGGCGTTGGATATTGCCCTTGTGTTTGTAGATGGCCAACGCGGCCACCGCCGTCGTGACCCCCGTGAGCATGAGGTCGTGGGTGGTGAACCAGGTCAAAATGGGTAACACGGCCGACCCAGTGATGGAGGCGACCGAGACATAACGCGTTGCCAAAAACGTCGCCAGCCAGATCCCGAGGCTAATCAGCAGGGCGATCGGGACCAAGGCGAGCATGACGCCGGACGAAGTCGCGATCCCTTTGCCGCCTTTAAATTTGAGCCAGCAGGTATAGATATGGCCAAGAATAGCGAACAAGCCCGCGAGGATGGAAGCGCTGGCCTCATGCAATCCGCTGCCGGCAACAAAATGTGAATGAATCACATAGCGGGCGAGCGCGATCGCCCCCCAGCCTTTCAAGGCATCCACGAGCAGCACAATAATTCCCGGCCCTTTGCCCAGCACGCGAAAAACATTGGTGGCCCCCATGTTTTTGCTGCCCACGGTGCGAATATCCACCCCGCGCGTGCGCGCGACCAGGAAGCCCGTTGGGATGGCCCCCAGCAGATAAGCTCCCAATGCAATCAGGCTATAAGCGAACACCGGCACGCGCGGAGGTTAGCGGGGGCCGGTTGAAAGTTTCAATCAGATAGCAGCAATCCTTCCGGCTTCGATTCTCGGCAATGCCCTGGACCACCTGGCAAAGCTGTCTTCCGCAACAGGCCCGCGATGCCCCGGGGCGGCCTCGACTGTGTCGGCGAAAGTGTCGCGTCAGCGCCGCTGCGTTCTCTGGTGGCGCCGCTAACTCAACCGCACCGTCGGGTTGCCGTCCAGCCGTTTGGACAGGTCAACGGGATCACCGACGGACACTTGCAGCGGATTCACTTGATAGGCCCAAATTTCAAAGTGCGTGAGGTTCGCCTCGCCGAAGATCGTCGCAAACGCGCCGTCCACCGCGTCCGCCCCGTGCGCGACTTTGACGCGGCCGATCCGCGGGACATTGAAACGCGGATCGAAGGTCAACCATTCCTGTCCCAAATAAACTTCGCAGTACGCATGGAAGTCCATCGGCGTGCCCGGATCCACGAAGCCGATGTCGGGCAGATGACCGGTGACATAACGGGCGGGCAGATTGAAGGCGCGGCATAACGCGATGGCGGCGTGGGCGAAATCGCGACAAACTCCGTAACGGCGTTCGATGACTTCGGAGGCGGAAAGATCGGCGCGCCCCGAACAGTAGCGGTATTCGATGTGGCGGTGAACCCAATCGCAGATGGCTTGCACGCGGGGAAGGCCGTGCGGGATCTGGCCGAATTGTTGCCAGGCAAAATTCATCAACTTGTCCGAATCGCAATAACGGCTCGGTAACGTGTAGCGCAACAGTTCATGTGGAAGCTGTCCGACGGGCACGAGATTGCCATAAATTTCCCGGCTATCGGGCAGCGAAGACACGGCCACGAGGGCATCATGCCGAATCTCATTTCGCCCCGGCATCAAGGTTGAGCGGTAAGTAATATTGCCGTGGCTGTCTTGAAATTCATACGACGGCAGACCGATGCCAAACGAAAGTTTTTCCTGCATCACGAGCACCTTGCCTTCGAGCCGGGGCTTGAGCACGAACAGCACGGGCGTTTGCACGGTGGTTTGATACGCGAGGTGGCAGCCGACGCGGACGGTGAGATTCAAAGGTGACCAATTCATATCGGACAGTGCGGGCTGATATCTGTTTCTGAAAGACGATTCCGTTTTCCGGTGTCATGGTGCATAGGAATTCCCCGCCGAGGTTATGGGGTGTTATCCCCATCCCTTGCAATGCGGCAATCCGAATGCGCGTTGGCTTTCAATCGCGGAGTTACAGGTCGCAGCCGGGTATCAATGGGAGTCCGGATTTGAACGCCTCCGGACCGAGCTCCAACGGGAGCATTCTGATCGCGTTACCACGGGGACATTCTCATGGAGTTCCGACCAGCCAATCTTCTTTGTTGACTCCACGGATAACTTGCGCGGTAATCCCAATTCGCCAGCGCGAATGATTCAGGCGCCGGCCGGAACGCAAAAAAATCAACCTCGCTATGAAAACAAAACAAACTCACCAAAATTCCACCTGGCGATATTGCTCGCGGTTAGCGCCTATCGCCGGGTTCATTCTGTTGCTGGCCACCGCCCAGGCTCAGACCCCCATCCAGTGGGGATTAACCCTGACCACCATCAACAACCCCATCCCGCCGACGGTCGTAACCAATGGGGACGGTTCACTTTCGATCACCGGCGGCGGGGGCGATGCCTATGATAATCCCGATTCCATCACCTACGCCTATCAGCAAGTCACGGGCGATTTTGACATTCGGGTCCGGGTGATGAATGTCCTGCTCAGCGATCCACAGGCGACCCAGCCGAGTTCGGCCCGCGGCGCATTGATGGTTCGCGCCTCCCTCGATCCCGTCGCGGCCGATTTTCAAATTAACGCCACGCCGCTCGCGCCCGCTGGCCGGAATGGCGAGATTGAAGGCATCGGTCGCATGTTGCCGCCCAATGGCACGGACGATATCCCCGGGCGGATGCAGCAATACGGCGGAGACGCCACCGCCACGGAATATGCCACGTATCCGGATTGCTGGCTCCGCGTCCAGCGCCAGGGCGAGAAGTTGATGAGTTATTTCGCCACTACGAACACGACCGATTTTCCCGCTGGCTGGGCCTCGAATCCCGGCAGCACCAACGGCTGGCAATTGTTGGTGGTAACCCACGCCGGCACGAACTTTCCCAAGACGGTCTACGTCGGACTGAGCACGGTCGCCCACAACGGCGACATCACGGACCCGATCAACAAGGTTACGGCCACGTATGCCAGCTATGGCCCCACGCCGCCGACCCCGAGCACGCCTTCGGCCGGCGGGATCGCGGTGGCCGCCAGCAACGCGCCGGGTCCGTTCCCGAACACGAAGGTGCTCGCGGCCAATTTTGACGCCGCCGTGGCGACGAATGGCCTCGGCTATCCACCCAATATTGTCCAATCCGCCCAAGGCGCGGGCCAACCCATTATTTGGAATACCGGTGACGGGTTTGGCGGCGTAACGCGAGACATCATTGCGAGCATCAGCGGGCAGACGCCGGGCGGGTTCTCCTTTGCACGTTACCAAGCGGGGGCCTTTGATTTTATGCTCAATCCGCGTGATCCTGTGGCGGCGCTTCAGAATCTGGGTCCGTACACCAACCCGCTCCGGGAACGCTATGGGTCCGGTGATATTAGCGTGCCCGCTTCGCAAGCCTGGGCGCCTTCGCCCAACTACGGGTTTGTCTTCAGCACGGTGCATAAGAATGGTCAGCAGTGGAACGACACCGCGCCGTACTTTTATGCGTCCACTTACGTGCAACTCGATGGGGTGGCGAGTGCCCAAGGGTACGACATGATCGGCGGCCACTTCCGGGGCGCGCAGTTCTATACGCGAACCACCAAACCCGTTACGGGAACCCCGACGGATCCCGCCAGCAGCCTGAGCAATCTCCAGCGTTGTGCCATCCCGATTTCCGTCGCCTGGTTTCCGTACGATCAGGGTTGGAAGGCCGGCTACTTTGATGCGCCGGACGCAGCGACCGGCGTGCCCCATTGGGCCCGGGGTGACGGCTGGGGCTTGAACAGTGGCACTGCGCTGAGCGGGATTCCGATCTTCACCAGCCAGTCCAAGTATAACAATCCCGACAGCCTCCTGACCTGGGTAGATCTCGGCGGCGGCACTTATGGTGGTCTCGCGATGATGCAGTTGCCGGGTGTTAACTCGCTGAATGACGGCATGCTCTTCACGATTGGTAACAATGAGAACAACAGCACCCGCGGCCCGTTGGCCAACAACGCCGCCTTGCCTGATGGCTCGGGCTGGTACGTTGCTGTTCGCGACATAGAGACCAGCAAGGCCGATCCGACCGTCTATGCCACGGGCGGTGCGAGCGATGCGGGCGCCAGCTTCTCGTATCTTTATGTCCCTTACAACGCCGACAATCTGATTGGCGGCTACATCGGTGCGATTGAGGGGTTCCCGATAAAGTCTGCCGGCACGTTCACGATGCAGAAGATTGGGCTGGGTCGCTTTGCGCTCACCATCCCGGGCAAGACCGGTGCGGACGGCGTCCTGCTCCTGCAAAGTTCCGGTTACCTGCCCGGCCAGCCCACCATCGTGGGCAACAATTTCCTCTCCTACGAATATGGCGGCACGAACACGCCCGCCAATGCCTTCATCATCGAGTCGCGCTACGTGGATGCCAGCGGCGGCGGCGAAGGCGTCGTCAAACTCCGAGATGGAAACTTTAATTTCATGTTCGTGGATTTCAATAATCCAGTCGCCCCGGCGGGCACGACCCCGCCGGTGCTCCGCATCGCCAAGAGCGGCGCCAACGTGGTCGTCTCGTGGAGCAACGGTCCGGGCTTTACGCTGCAAAAGACCAGTTCGTTGGCCAGCCCGGTGTCGTGGACGGACGTCGGCACCGCCAATCCCTCGGCGCCGATTGCCACCGCCGGGACTCCGCTCTTTTTCCGGGTGCGACAGTAAGCGGCGAAGTCGGCAACTTTATTAATCCATCATTCATTCCTGGCCGGGATGCGAATTGCCCCGTGCGGCGCGTCCCGGCCGGGTCTTTAATCAGACCCAATCGCCCTCGGCCAAATCGCCATGAACAAATCCCAAACGCTGCTCGATCTGTTCAGCACTCAGTCCGTCCAGATTTCCCTGCCGCTGTTCGTCGCCAACCTGTTGCTCTCCGCTTTGCTCGCCTGGATTCTGGGCCGGGTCTATATGCGGTTCGGCACGACGCTCTCGAACCGGGAGCAGTTCGCCCGCAACTTTCTCCTCGTCACCACCACCACGATGCTCATCATCACCATCGTCAAGTCGTCGCTGGCGCTCTCGCTCGGCCTGGTCGGTGCGCTCTCCATCATCCGCTTCCGGGCGGCCATCAAGGAGCCGGAAGAGCTGAGTTACTTGTTCCTGGCCATCTCGGTGGGGTTGGGCTTGGGCGCGGAGCAGACGGTGATTACCGTGCTCGCTTTTTTTGTCATGCTCGCCATGCTGACCGGACGCCACTGGGTGCGCCGGCGCGCGGAACGGCCCAACCTCTATCTCACGATCACCTGCCCGGCCCCGACGCCCGTCGGCTTGCCGCAAATTTTGGCGGCGCTCAACGTTCACGCGACCGCCGCCGGGCTCAAGCGCTTTGATCAGACGCCCGAGGTCCTCGAGGCATCCTTCCTGGTCCAGTTCGACAGTGTCGGCCGCCTCGACGCGTGCTCGCAAGCCCTCCGGCAACTGGGCAATGGCGTGCGGCTCAGTTACCTGGAACAGAATAATCTCAGCCTCTGATTGCGACCTGATTATGAGCGGCGTCCCCGACACTCACCGCTACGAGCGCAAGTTCGCGATTGAGGGCGCGGCGCTCGCGGAAGTCGAACATGAGGTTCGGCATCACCCGGCGCTCTTTTTTCCGGAATACGCCCCGCGCATTGTCAATAACCTCTACCTCGATACCCCCGAGCTTCGGAATTATCACCAGAACGTGGAAGGCCACAGCCAGCGGGCCAAGTTGCGGGTCCGCTGGTATGGCCCGCTCCTCGGTCCGGTGCCTCAGGCGGTGCTGGAACAGAAATGCAAATGGGGACACTTGGGCACCAAGCAATCCGCCCGCCTCGCCCCGTTTGCATTCGGACCCGAAGTATCCGCCGCCAGAGTGCGTCTCTGGTTGGAGACCAATCCGCTGCCGGATAACCTGCGGCACGAAATCCGCGCGATGGCCCCCACGCTTGTGAATCGTTACTGCCGCCAATATTTTCGCTCGGCCGACCGTCAGGTGCGGCTGACGATTGATTCGGAACTCGCGTTCATTCGCTTTCGCTGCCAGGGGAATTCCTTCCGGCCGCGCGTCGAAGCTCCGGGTCTGGTCGTCGTGGAGTTGAAATACGGGGACGCCGCGTGCGAGACCGCCGCCACGGTTGCCAGCCAGTTGCCGTTCCGTATGACCCGGATGTCCAAGTACGTCTTCGGACTCAATGCGGTGGGCGCCGCGTGAGCCCCGCGATCATGCCGCAACCAAAACCATTCCGTGGCGCGTTCCCTGACTGGGCCTTCGGGTTCGTGCTGGCCTTGCTCGCCCTACTTTGCCTCGCCGTCGCGACCCGCACGCGCCCCACCGGGTCGCCGCCAGCCCATGTGTTGATCAGCGAGCTGGGGGCCTCGGGTCAGGCCGACATTCCGGATGAAGACGGCGACCGGGTGGATTGGATTGAGTTAACCAATTACGGCAGCGAGCCCGTGTCACTCGCGAACTGGTGTCTGACCGACACCTTTCGCAAGCCCGCGCGCTGGCGGTTTCCGGACCTTAAACTGGCCGCGGGACAGCGCCTGCTCGTATTTGCCTCGGGTAAAAACCGCCGCGATCCCAACCGGCCGCTGCATGCGAATTTCAAACTCAACGACCGGGGTGAATATCTCGCGCTCCTCAAACCTGACGGCCAGACCGTGGTGCATGAGTATCTGCCCAAGTACCCGCGGCAGCGCGGGGCGGTGAGTTTCGGCTTGCGCGAGGATCAGCAACTGGCCGGCGATCGCGCCGGGGTTCCCGCCGGCGCTTATACCTATTTCGCGGAGCCCAGTCCGGGCGCGGCCAATCATGGCGAGGTTCATGGCCCCGTGGCCGAGCTCCGGGCCAGCTCGACGGGGCGCATTTTGGATTCACCGCTGCAGCTCACGCTCGCCACGCGTACGCCCGGGGCCCGAATTCTTTATACCACGAATGGGTCGACACCCAGCGAGGCGAACGGATTGACGTATCGCCAACCGCTGTCGATCACCACGACCACGGTCCTGCGGGCGGCTGCTTTTCGGCCCGACTTTGCCCCAACCGAAATTCTTACCCGCACGTTTGTTTTTCCGGAACAGGTGGCGCAGCAAACCGGCGCCGGATTCCCAACGGTGTGGGGTTTCACGAATGGGCAGCCGGTCGCCGCTTTTTACGCGATGGATCGTCGAATTACCGAGAGCGCGGAGTACGCGGCGGATCTGCGCAACGGACTGCGTGCGCTGCCCAGCCTGTCGATCGTGACGGAGTCGGACAATCTATTTGATGAAGCGCACGGCATTTATGCGCATCCGCTGGCGACGGGGCGCGAGTGGGAACGGCCAGCCGCGGCAGAGCTGATCTTTCCGGACGGACGACCGGGCTTCCAAATCGATTGCGGCCTACGCATTCAAGGGGGCTGGAACCGACGGCCCGAGGAGTGTCCGAAACATTCCCTGCGCTTGCTCTTCAAGAAACAGTATGGCGGGGCGCACCTGGATTTTCCGTTGTTCGGCCCCACCGGCGTCCATGAGTTCGAAACGCTCATCTTGCGCGGTGGTTGCAACAACAGCTGGCTGCATTGGAGCGGCGAGGAACGCCGGCGCGGCGATTACCTCCGCGACCAATGGATGCGCGAGACCGCGGCGGCCATGGGCCAGCCCGCCGCCCGCGGACAATTCGTTCACGTCTACCTCAACGGACTTTATTGGGGCCTTTACAATTTGACCGAGCGGCCGAGCGCGCCTTTCCTGGCGGGGTTGCAAGGCGGTAAATCCTCAGATTACGACTCGCGCAATTCGGATAAGGTCCTGACGGGCGACACCAACACCTGGGGCCAACTCTTCGCCATCGTCAACGCTGGCGTCACCAACGAACCCGCGTGGCAACAAGTCACCCGCCTGCTCGACGTGACCAACTTTGCCGACTACATGCTCCTGAATTACTACGGGGCCAACGCCGACTGGGATCGCGCGTCCAACTGGTATGCGGGCCGTCGTCGTGACCCGCCAGGCGGTTACCAATTTTTGGTTTGGGATGGGGAACGCACCTTGGAACAGGTCGCCGACGATCGGATGGATTTTGACGATGACCAAAGTCCCTCCCGGTTGTTTCAGAAACTCAAAGATAATCCGGGGTTTCGCGCGGTTTTTGCCGAACGGATTCAGTGCCACTGCCTGGGTACCGGCGCGTTGACGCCAACAATGGCGGCGGCCCGCTTTCGTCGTCTAGCCAAGACTCTGGAACTGGCCATCGTCGCCGAGTCCGCCCGCTGGGGGAGTTATCGTAATGATTTCCATCGCTACAAGGAAGGTCCGTACGAACGCTACACCCGCAACGAACACTGGCGCCCGGAAATCAATCGACTGCTCACGGAGTATTTTCCCGAACGGACCGCCGCTTTTCTCCGGATCCTAGAGCGCCGCGGGCTGTGGTCACCGGCCCCGGGTCCGGCCGCACCCTGATTATTTGGTATTAACCCGGCCGGTGTGTTGCGGACCGCCCCGGAACATCGGCCAGGGGGTGGCGGCCAGGGGGAAGGGGCGATTGAGAGCGCAGAGTTCCGGAGCCAGGCTCGTCACGTAGATCGTGCCATTTTCGGCCACCAGCGGCGACGAATAACTGGCTGCGAACAAATAGTAGTTCCACACCCATTCCCGTTCGGCATCATCGCCCGGCACCGTCATCACGAAAGAATCCCCGCCAGTAAACACCACCTGGCCGTTCGCGAGGACTGCGGCGGAATTCTCCCCCAACAAATCCGGCTGAGCTTGCCAAAAGGGGCGTTGCCATTTGAGTTTTCCGTCCGGTGTGATCGCGCAGTGCGTCTGGTTCACGGACACAAAGATCGTGCCATCCCCGCCCAGCACCGGGGAGGACGCGGTGATGCCGCCGGTCCGGAGTTCCCAACGTCGGGTGCCGTCGGCGTTCAGCGCGTGGAACATGCCATCTACGGAAGGGAAATAGATTTCTCCGCTGGCGCCGATCGCCGGCGAAGCGGTGATCGCCCCCTCCGTGGCAAATTCCCAACGCGGCGAGCCATCGGGATTCAGGGCGTAAAACTTCCCATCGCACGAGCCGAAATAAATCACCCCCTGGGCGTCAATCGCGGCGGACGAAGCCACCGGGCCGGCGGTCAAGAATTCCCAGCGTTGCGAACCGTCCGGATGCAGGGCGTAAAATTTCTTGTCCCAGGACCCGAAGTAAAGATCGCCGTTCGTCCCGATGGCCGCCGAGGAATCGACCCAGCCGCCGGTCTTGAACGCCCACCGTTTCTGTCCGTTTGGGCTCACGGCATAAAACCGGTGATCCCGGCACCCGACGTACACCGTGCCATCCGGGCCGATGGCGGGCGAGGCGGCAATCTCAAAGCCGGTTTTGAAGCGCCAGCGCTCCGTGCCCGCCGGGCTGAGAGCGATCAAATGCCCGAGCCAACTGCCGAGGTAAATCGTCCCATCGCGCCCCAATGCCGGCGACGACACGCTGCCTCCGGCCACGGGAAATTTCCAGAGATTGGTCGCGGTGTAATACTTTTCCTGGGCCGCAAGCCTTTGGGTTAGGGTGAGGCTGGATATGGCCAGTAACCAGCCGAGTTGCAGAAAGGCCGGCGGCCAGAGCGGACGACTGCATTTAGCGCGGACCGAACGTGCGGCCCTGAGAATGATGGGCAACATTGTCGAGAGTGAACCCACTGGGATCAATGGCGGCAAGGCACTCATGCGATCGGTTTGAACAACCCCAGGACGGAGAGACCATGAAACGGGAACAACTTGCGAAAAATCCCGGTCTCGAGCCGGATAGTGGTTCGGGTCCCAAAAACTCTTTGGGAGACCTGACTCAGCAACGGCAGCTGGGTGGCATCCGTGCCCCACTCCACCAGCTTCAAGCCGCAATGGTTCTCCGCCAGGTTCAGAAAATGCCAGTGATCCCAAGATTGGAGATGACCCTCGTTCACGGCGCTCAGGTCGATGGTGCGACGAAACGTGCGATGCAAGTAGCGCAAGTTGGGCACGGCGATGACCACGTGCGCTTTTGCGATGGCGGCGAGGGCGCTGAGGACCGACTTGGGATTGTCCACATGCTCGAGCACGTGGAAGCAGGTGACCACGTCAAAGGACTTCCGGCCAAACTGCGCCAATGGATCGGCGGCATTCAGTTCGCACGTTTCACCGTGTCGCGAGGCCAAGGCCACACACTGGGGGTCTACATCCGCACCCCGGACGATAAAGCCCGCCTCCCGCGCCAGGGACAGGCACTCCCCGCGGCCACAGCCATAATCCAACAGTGTCTTGCCGTGCGGCTCGCAATGCCGGACCAGCAGTTCAAGCCCGCGCTTTTTCCAAAGCGTTTCGTAATAGTGAAACCGGTTGGCATGTTCGTCGATTTCGTACGGGAGGTGACGAATATTCATATTTTCATTGCTGCAACCCACCAGTCGCCGATCGCCAACTTTTCTTCGGTTAAAAATCGCCCGTCGCAGGTCAACCGAGGAACCATCGCCAGCGGCGGGATGCGCCAAACCCAAGGACAGTCTTCGCGGCGGCTACCTGTCGCGGCGGGGCAAGTTCCTCAAAACCAAATCCCACTTCAAACTTATTTTCGGCATCCTAGGCATCAGGAATTCCGAAGCCCAGCCAACGGGGCTGCCTTTGGGCAAAGCACACCGACCGACCTGACACGCCATTCATAAACGTCGCAACCGATCCTGCCGGCGGCAATCAAATAATGCCCGCGTGCAAATGGGAGCCGGGGAATGCAGGCTTGACGCTCATTTCAATCGCTATGCAAGCTGACGCCCGTGGTTGATCCCCGTACCGTTGAGAGTTCCGAGCCGCCAGCCAGGAGTTTCCGCTCCTTCGTCCGGCGACTGTGGAATTCCACAGTCATCTGGTCGTGGGCTTTCAATGGACTCCGCCTGGGTTCCGGGCTGTTGTTGTTGCCGCTCCTCTTGCTCTTATTGCCCACTAAGGATCTTGGCTTTTATTGGGTTTTGCTAAGTTTAACCGCAATTTCACCGTTGCTGGATTTGGGGTTGTCCATCTCGATTGGGCGCAGCGTCAACTACGCCATGGGGGGCGCCAAGGAGTTGCGCGCTTTTGGGCTCCATGTGGAGGACTTGGGGGATGGCAAGCCGAATTTCCCACTGATCTGGAAACTGCTGCATACCACGCGCGCCCTCTATCGGGTTCTGGCCCTGCTTTTATTGGTGGTGATGGGCGCCATCGGTACGTACGTGGTTGGTTTGCAAGTACAGGAAACGTCGCACCCCTGGCTAACCTGGCTGAGTTGGGGGCTGGCGCTCTGCAGTGCCGTCTTTGATCTCTACTTTGGGTGGTGGGGGACGCTCCTCGGCAACATGAACCAGGTATTGACCTGCGCCCGAATTCTTTTTCTGAGCCACCTGATCAAAATTATTCTGGCTTGCAGTTTCCTCTTGCTGGGGTGGGGCCTGGTCAGTGTCCCCGCCGCCGGCTTCCTCACCAGTTTTATCAACCGCCAGCTTTCGCGCCGGGCGGCTATGAAATTACTGCCCTCTCACGACTATCCCGCGCCGTCGCGAGCCGAGATTATTTCCCTCCTCCGGATTCTTTGGCCCAACAGCTGGCGAGCCGGATTGCAGATCAGCAGCGGCTACGTTCGTAACCTGGTCACCATTAACATTTGCGCCCTGGCCTTTGGGCTGGGAGCCAGTGCCGAATACGGACTTTCCTTTCAAATCGTAGGAATTATCCAGGGGATGGCTTTGGTGTGGACGTCGGTGAAATGGCCTTTAGTAGGGCAATATCGCGCGCGCCACGATCACGTTGCGTTGCATCGTCTGCTTTGGCCACGCATCTGGCTTCAAAGCGGCACCTTTATCGTCCTGGCTGCATTGGCGTACGAGTTGGGTCCCCACCTCCTCCATTGGCTGGGCTCCGGCAAGCGAATGTTGCCGGGCGGACTGTTTCTGCTCCTGCTGCTGACGGGCTTCTTGGAAACGCAATTGGTCTTTTGGACCACCTTGCTCTCGATGGAAAATAGGATTCCCTCGCTCTGGCCTATGGTTGCCACGAACCTTGCCACTCTGCTCCTGATGCTGGTGCTGTCAAAGGCCACGCCCTTCGGCTTGGGCGCGCTGGTGCTGGCGCCTCTGCTCACGGGGAGCCTCTTCAATTATTGGTTTTGGGCAAAGGCGGGTGCGAAGAGTTTGCAGACGTCGTGGTGGCGGTTCACGTTTTCCAAGCCCGGTTAGGCGTTCTGTCGCCATCGGGTCCTGCTTTCCGTCGCTGGCGGACCCTCGGAACCGGTTTAAATCGCGGCAATTCTCATCAACATTCGTAAAAACTTCACTTGGCACCACGTTCCGTTCGGCATTTCCGCTTGCCGGCTCATGCACCGTCGGACGACAATCCGGCTGCGGGTAACTGAATCGTCATGAATAGTCCTGGTCCTGAAGCCATCCATTCCCAATCACCCATGAGCGCCGTGCTGGCCACGTTTCCCGGTGCGCAACGGGCGTTGTTCCGTCGCTACCACATCGGCGGGTGCAGCAGTTGCGGCTTTCAGCCGGCGGAAACGCTGGCACAGGTTTGTGAACGCAACGGTGGCCTGCCCGTCGGCGAGGTGCTGGCGCACATCCAGTCCAGCCATGAACAGGACGCGAAGCTTTTTATTGAACCGCAGGAACTGGCCGAATGGCGGCGGCAGGATCCGTCGGTGCGCTTGGTGGATATTCGCTCGCGCGAGGAATTCGAGGCCGTGCAAATTGCCGGCTCGTTGCTGCTTTCGCAGGAAGTCATGCGGCAGATCATGGCGGACGGTTCGAATACCCGGCCGCTCGTGATCGTGGACCATCAGGGCCGGAACGGATTGGATGCGGCGGCGTATTACCTCGGGCACGGCTTGCAAAACGTACGTTGCCTGCGCGGGGGCATTGATGCCTGGGCGCAGGAAGTGGAGCCAACTTTGCGCCGGTATCGCGTCGGGCCGTAACGCATGATCCGTGCGGCCATTGGAAGGTGGCCGCCGGCGGGTGGAAAAGCCCACGGCGCCGCGCCGGGCGTCGAGGCCCGTAACCCGCTGGCCGCCCTGGGAGCGCGGTCTTAATCCGCATTCAGCGTCATGGACTCCGGCGGGAAGCGGAGCGCCACGCCGCTTTTGGCCGCGGGCCAAAGTGGTGCGCATTCATTCGCGGCTCGCCGTCTGAAAGTGGCGTCGTCGCTGCGCTTTGCCACCGCAGTCCAAATTGCCCCGTTCGACTCAGGGGTTCA
>Ga0302322_100003265_pt1 | contig 13885 bp, 8 predicted proteins | sample Fen_T0_2_FD_203757 | JGI IMG/M metagenome (GOLD analysis project Ga0302322, IMG submission 203757) | Peat permafrost microbial communities from Stordalen Mire near Abisko, Sweden - Fen_T0_2 | ecosystem: Environmental > Terrestrial > Soil > Wetlands > Permafrost | place: Sweden: Abisko... | reverse complement strand
TCCGCGTCGTCCGGGCTGAGCTCGACGGCACGCGCCGCGTAGCGCACCGCTTCGTCGTCTTGATAGAGCTCGGCCGCGTAGCTTGCCATGCGCTGGAAATATTCTCGCGCCCGTTTGGGATCGCTGGCCGCGAGCTTTTCCAAAACGTTGATGGCTTCACGCAACTTGTGCTCGAGTACCAACACGCGCTCGAGCGCGTTCAGGCTCTCCACGTCCCCCGGCGCGGCTTCAATCACGCGCGAAAGCACGCGCTCTGCTTCCGGATAGCGCCGCAGGCGCAGGTGGGCCTCGGCGAGTAGGCGCCCGGCCTCCAAGTCCGGCGGGTGCTGAGCCAAGCGTCGCTCCAGGCTGGGCACGCGCTGGTTCAGCTGACCGTCCAAGCTGTAGATGGTCACGATGTGCTGACGTGCCTCGCGCGCCAGAGTGGGGTCGCTTTGCGCTTCGCGAATCAACTCTTCCCAGATCTTCCGGGCTTCTTCGAATTGCGCGGACTTGCCTTCGCGCGTCCCGCTCGCGGCGCTGGTCCGCTCGAGGGCGAGAGCATACGCCTTTCGGTAGCGTGGTTGCTTCGGCGAGAGCTTGGCGGCTTCGGCCAGGGCCGCGAGTGCCTCTTTGGGCATGTCGTGCTCTAGATAGAGCTCGCCCACGATCTGCAGCGCTCGAGAGCGATCCGGCACGACCGCTTTGATGCGCTGCCAAGTTGCCAAGGCCTTCTTCTTGTCGCCCTCTTGCCAATAGCGGGTTCCGAGCTCGACTAGATGCTCCGGATCGGCGGCGGTGCTGGCGGCAAGGCGTTGCAAGAGCGAAAGTGCGCGGTCCTTCTCGTCGACGCGTTCGTAAAAGTCGACCAGCGCGGCGAGGGTCTCGTCGTCGCTGGCCGAGCGCGCTTCGAGCTCCTGCAAGCGCGCCAACGCCTTTTTGCGATCGCCGCGTGAAATCAGCGCTTCCGCCAGTTGAAACACGAAATCTGGATTGCGTGGCGCCGCCTTGATCAAGGCATCGTATTCGGCGATGGCCTGCTCTAGATCGCCTCGCACCTCGAGCAAGTGCACGACCTTGAGTCGCGTGGCCAAATCCTTGCTGTCTGCGCTGAGCGCGCGGCGATAGCCAGCGAGTGCTTTTTCGACTTGGCCGGTTTCTTCGTAGAGGGCGCCCAACGTTCGCAGATCTTCGGCCGGCGCGCCGGGGCGCTTCTCCAGCTCCGCGATCAGTTCCGGCAGACGATCTGCTTGTCGGTAGCTGTCGACGATCGCGGCCACGATTTCACGGCGTACGCCCGATTCGCCTGCCAGTGACAACGCGCGCCGGTATTGAGTCAGCGCTTCCTCGCGCTTGCCCAGTTTCTCGAGCGCTTTGCCATAGTCGCGCAGGGCGGGGGCGAGCACACGGTTGTCGCCCGTGGCCGCTTGGACCACGGTCTTGTATTCGGCGGCGGCCCGCTCGTAGGCGCCGCGCGCCAGGAGTTCGCGCCCGAACTCGGCGCGCACGAAGAACGAACCGCCCGCGCGCTTTACCAGCTGCTCGTGGTAGCGCTTGGCGGCGTCGTAGTCTTTCAGATCGAGGCATAGGCCCAGCAACGTGCGTAACACTTGCTCGCGATCCGCGTCGTCTTTCAGCGCGGGTAGCGCTTGCTCGAAGCGTGAGCGCGCGCCCGTCTTGTCGCCGCGCTCGCTCAGCATGCGCGCCAGCGCGACCACCGCGATCGGGTTCTTCGGATCTTCGCCGATCGCCCGCTCGTATGCGGCCTGCGCCCGGTCCGGGAGACCCTCGAGCTTTTCTAGACCGGCGATCGCGACCAGGGCGGCATAGCGCGTGGCGCCGCCGACCTCGGCACGCCGAGTGAGGTCCGCGATCAAGCCGTCCAATCGACCGTCTCGTTCGCGGTACAATTCGAGCAGGCGCTGAAGCGGGAAGTCGGCGCCCGGTTGGGCCAGGACGATGCCCGTATAGCGTTGAATCAGCGCCTCAGAGCCGGGGCCCTTTGCGTCCGGCCTGTCCGCGTGTGGCGCCTCGGATGGCGCGCCGGACGGCGTTGGCGTGGGAGCCGCCGCCGGGCCGGGAGTGCTGCTCGCGGCCCGCGGTCGCAGCGGTGCTTTGGGCGCCACTGTTTGGGTCGCCGGCTTTGGCTTTTTGCTCCTCCCCTGAGGATTGAACTCGGCACGCGCGGCGTGCCCTGCAAAAAGCAGCACGGCGACCGGCCAGAACCGGGCGTAGGCGCGAGGGCTCACTCCCAATAGAGTACGCGCCGTGCGCGAATGGCGCCAGCCGGCGTAGTCTCGTGGTACACCCCAGCGCGCAATGACCGGGTCTGAGCCGGATTTCGACGAAAAATCGACGGGTGAGGCGGAACGAGAGGAAGAGGAGCTGGATTCCCAGCCCGATTCCGAAGAGCCCGACCGTGACAGCGAAGAGCCGCCCGAGCCCGTGGCGGAGGACCGCCCGCAGCCGGACGAAGATCGCTGGGGGATCGGCAGCCGTGTGCTCGCGCTCAGCGCGCTGCTCGGCAGCGCCATCTTGGTCTGGACTCAGTTCGCTTTCCGGTCGCGCTGGATTGCAGACTTCCTCGAGAACAACAAGCTCGAGTCGCCGGACCAGCGCATGGACTTGGTGGCTGGGTTCGTGCTCGGACTGCTGCTCGGGGGCGCCGTCGGCGCGGCTGCGCTGGCCTGGCTCTGGAGCAAGCGGCGCTCATGGCTCTTGGCCGAGCAGTGGGCGTGGTTCGTCTCGCCGCTGATCGCTTTGCCGATCATGCCGATCGTATTTCGCTACAAGCCTTGGCAGAATCGGCACCAGGCGCTGCTGCTCGTGGCGCTCGTTGGATCGCTCGTAGTCGAGACGCTCCTCGCTCGCTCGCTGGCTTCCGTTCCCGAGCCGGTGCAGACGTGGTGGGACGGTTTGTGCGAGCAGGTACCCGCGGTCGTGCGTCGGCAAGGACCGCGATCGGTCGTGGTCGCCGCCGCGCTCGGCTACGCGCTGTTCATGAGCTTTTACTTCGTGCGTTGGCACTACAAGCTCCGCACCCACAACTTCGATCTGTCGATCAACAACAACTTGATCTACGGCGGGCTGCACGGGAAATTTTTGGAGAGCACGGTCGTCTTCCCGACCGAGCCCGGCAAGTACCTGGCAAACCACGCGAAGTTCGGCACGTACCTGTTCCTGCCGATTTACGCGCTGTGGCCGCGACCGGAAACGCTGCTGGTGCTGCAGTCTTTCCTGCTCGGGATGAGCGCGCTGCCGCTGTACGGCTTTGCGCGCCGGCACGTGTCCGATTCCATGGCCGCCGCCGTGGCGTTGGTGTTCCTTTGCTACTACCCGATGCACAGCGCGAACTTCTCCGAGTTCCAGAACGTGCCGATCGCGACCTTCTTCTTGTTCAGCCTAGTCTGGGCCGCAGAGACACGCCGTTGGGTCATTTGTGGACTCGCGACGGCGGCGGCGCTCTTGCTGCGAGAGGACATTCCGATTGGCGTGGCCGTGATCGGCGGCTTCTTGCTGCTTTCGGGTTACCGCTCGTTCCCGGGCTTCATCATCGCCGCGGCCGCCCTGACCTACTTCGTGTACTTGCGCTTTCACGTCATGGATGACGCGGGCGAGTGGTGGTACCCGAACATGTACAAGGATCTCTGGGCCGACGGCGAGAAGGGTTACAAGAGCGTGATCAAGACGCTCATCACGAACCCGCTGTTCGTCTTATCGAAGCTGGTGGTGGAGAAGAAGCTCATTTATCTCCTCCACCTGCTGGTGCCGGTGGCGTTCCTGCCCGCACGCCGTTGGTACTTGTGGGCTGCGTTCGTGCCCGGCGTGTTCCTGACCTTGCTGGTCACCAACTACGATCCGCCCGCGCTGTTCTCCTTCCACTACGTGATGCATTGGGCCCCCTACCTGTTCTTGGCGGTGCCGCTCGCGTTGGAAGCGATGGGCAAGAGCTTGGATTCTGGGATCACGCGCATGCGCGCCGCGGCCACCACCATGGTCTGCGTCTCGCTGGTGCTGACCTACAACTACGGCGCTTTTGCGGCGCGCCCCAACTCGCTCAAGGGCGGTTACAACTTCATCGATTTCAGTTACGAGCCCCGTGAAGCCGAGCGCTACGCGCGCTTGCAATCGTTGGTCGAACTGATCCCGAAAGACGCTTCGGTGGCCGCCACCGAAACGGTCGGCCCCCACGTCTCCTCGCGCGTGAAGATGTTCACCATGCGTCACGGTCCGATGGGCGCAGAGTACGTGCTCGCCTCGAGCAAAGAACTGAAGCTGTCTCGTACCAAGCCCACGCTGAAGGCCGCCTTGGAAAGCGGACAATACGGGGTCGTCAAACGCGCGGCGGAGTTCGTTTTGCTCAAGAAGGGCGCCGATATCTCTCAGAACGAGCAGCTCGTCCTCGACTGGCAGCTTTGAGCCCACCCGCATCAGGTACGCCGCGGGGCGAAGAGTCCCCAGAACCCGGCGAGCCGAAGCCGACGAAGCCCGGCATGAAGAAGCGGCTCGGCCCGCTCTTCATGTTCATCGCGCTGGTGTTCGTGGCCTATTCGGCCTGGGACTTGGCGCACCGCTGGCAGAAGACCAAGGTCTCGCTCGACCTACCGTGGGTGCTAGCGTCAATCCTGCCGCTCGGCCTCGGCTGCCTGATCCAGGCCCGAGGATGGATCGCGTTGATCGAGCGGATGACCGCGCGCCGCGTGCCGCGTGGTCCGGCGCTTTCACTGTACATGGACTCCCAGCTGGCTCGCTACACCCCGGGCATGGTCGGCCTGCCCTTCGTGCGCATGGCCGGCGCAGCTTCGCTCGGCGTGTCTGCCGTTTCGGTCGGCTCGTCCGTAGGCCTCGAGATGCTGTCATGGACCGCGGTGGGCGGCGGTGTCGGCTTCGCGTCGCTGTTGTGGCTGCCGGCGAGCAGCGGCCTGACGGCATTACTCGGCGCATGGGCGATTCCAATCGTGGTCGGTTTTGCCGCGGTCGTCATCGCGCTCTCGTGCGTCGATCGCGCGCGTTTGCCTGGCTTCGTCGTGCGCGTGCTCAAGGTCGACGGGAGTGGACCACTCGTGCCACTTTCGCTGCTCGTTGCTCACATCTTTTACTGGGTCAGCTGGGCCGCGCACGGTTTCCTGCTCACGCGTGCGTTCGGCGCGGCCCCGGACATCGCGCTGTCGACCTCCGGTCTCTATGCACTCGCCACCGTCGGCGGCTTCGTCGCGCTCGCCGCCCCCGCCGGCGTTGGTGTGCGCGAAGCCATCCTCTCCATCAGCCTCGCGCCCGCCGTCGGTAGTGCGCCGGCGCTGGCCATCGCGGTGGCCTCGCGCGCCGCGTCGTTGTGCGCGGACGTGTTTGCCTGGGCGGTGCTCAAGCGCTGGGCGCGTTGAACGCGCCGCCCGCCGAACGGCGCACGGTCAAGTGTGCATTACCGGCACGCGCGCTTCACCGTGTGGCAGGCCGGGGCCTAGCACTGCGACTTCGTGTACGGCTTCGCGTTTGAGCACGTAGGGCAGCTCGGTACGCGCCAAATGTACGATCAATTCCGCGATTAGGCCGGTGGCCAGAATTTGCACACCGACCACGATCAGCAGCACGGCCAAGATCAAGAGCGGGCGGTGCCCGATCGATTGACCCATGAACCAAATCACGCACAGGTAGCCGAACACCGCTAGGCCGACGGCCAAGGTGAGCGTGCCTACGGCGCCGAAGAAGTGCGCAGGTCGCCGTCCGTAACGGAGCAGGAAGACGACCGTGAGCAGATCCATCAGTCCGCGGAAGAAGCGCCCTCCGCCGAATTTCGAATAACCGAAGCGGCGTGCGTGGTGTTCCACCGCGATTTCACCGATACGAAAACGCTTCCAGTGCGCGAGCACGGGCACGAAGCGATGCAGTTCGCCGTACAGGCGCACGTTCTTCAGCACCACGTCGCGGTAGGCTTTGAAACCGCAGTTCACGTCGTGCAGTTTCACGCCGGTCGCGGTGCGCACGAGCCAATTGAACACGCGCGAAGGCAGCACCTTGGTGATTGGATCGTTTCGCTTTTGCTTGTAACCGGATACCAAATCAAATCCCTCATCCAGCTTGGCCAGGAAGCGTGGGATCTCCTTCGGGTCATCCTGCAAGTCTGCGTCGAGCGTAAAGACGATGGCGCCTCGGGTGCGGGTGAAACCTGCGGCCAATGCCGCGCTCTTGCCGAAATTGCCCTGCAGCTCGAGCAAGCTGACCTGCGAGTGTGCGGCAACCAGGCGTTCGGCGACGGCCACGGAGCCGTCCGTGCTGCCGTCGTCGATGAAGATGACTTCGAAGCTCTCGGCGGGGCCGAGCGTCGGCGCCACGGCTTCCGCGATGCGGGCGTACAGCTCTTCGAGTGTGGCCTCCTCGTTCATGAACGGGATCACGAATGAGAGCTTCGGTAGGGCAGGCTTCGGCATGAGCAGTCGGACGCCGAAGGTGCCTCATGCCCCGGGCTCGGGCAAGGATTTCAGGGCCGGGCGGGGTCAGCGGCGATCTTGAGTACGGAATAGCCCGGATTTTTATAGACCACCGGCAAATCCTGGAAGCGATGCTCGGCTCCGCGCCGAAGCACCACGTAGTCCGGGTGATATTTGCCGACGATCAGCGCGAGCCGCTCTGGATCGAGCGAACCATAGCCGCCCAGATCTCCCGAGCCTTTCACTTCTCGTCCCGTCACATCGCACAAGCGCTCGTACCAAACCAAGAGCTCGGTCGGGATCAGAGGGACCGCCTTCCAATCGACGACGATCGCCCGTTGGCCCAAGAAGCGAGCACCCTCCAAATCCGGAGGAGTCAGGTAGACGGCATCTTTGGGCGACTTCTCCCGCAGCCAGCGGTACAGGTCTTCGGTGTTTCCGCGACCTGGATTGAGCAGGGTCGAGTGCTCGCGTGCGTGAACCAGGTGCTCGGGGACGAGTTGGTACAGCGAGATCGCGCCGAACAAAAGCGGCAACCAGACCCAGGCGAGTTTTCGTTGCGCAATCAGCCGAGTATATCGGGGCACGAAGTGGCAGAATGCGTCGAGCGCGAGGTCGACCAGACGCGTGCACAGCACCGCGGCGAAAAACCAAGTCATCAGCCGTGGGATCGGCGCATTCTCCTTGCCGTGCCAGAACAGGCCGAACACACCCAAGCCCGCCGCCATCAAGCCGACCGCCACGCCGGGGTAGCGCTTGGTGAGGGACGGCTTGGCCAAGACTTGCGCCACCGCGCACGCAAGGAAGATCTGCGACAAGAGGTCGGCGTTCGGCGCAAAGCGCCAGACGAAAATCTGATTCACTTTGGGGAAATCGTAGAACGTGGTCAGCACCGTCCCCGTCCAGATCGTCAGCATCAGTCCACACAAGATTGCTCCCAAACGCCGGCCCGGCGCAGTCTTGTGCAAGAGCCAGCCACTGCCGATCCCGAGTAGCTGCCAGGCCGCAAAGGGCATGAAGTTGCGCTCGTAACGCGCCGGATTGTAGTGATGCGGCGAGCGCACGCGGAACAAAATCTCCTGCGCTTCGGGCGACGCTTTGGTGTGCGAGGCCGCCAGCAGCAGCGGTGAGAGTACGAGCGTGATCAAAAGCAGCGGCGAAAACTGTGCGATCAAGCGCCGCTTCAAATCCTTGAACCCGAGGGCCAAGTGCGCCAAGCCGAAAATCGGATAGGCCAGCACCAAGTAGTTGGCGTGAAATGCGCCGCCCGCGGCCAAGCACAGTCCTGACTCGAACCAACGCTCCTCCACGAAGAACAGCGTGCCCGCGATCGAGCCGAGCGCGCCCAGAGTGGAGGGCTGCAGGATCGTGTCGAACAAATAGCTCGTCCCGACGCTCGATGTGCGGGTGACGAACAGCATCGAGAGCAAGAGCAGATAGGCGGCCACCGACAGCTGAGCGCCGGCCACGCGCTTGACCAGCCGGTAGATGATCAATCCGCCCAGGAGTACCGAGAAGAACTGGGCAATCGCCACTGCCCAGCCGTCCTTGTTCAACTCCAAGAGCAACGCGCCGAGGTAGATGAATACCCGGTGATATTGCGTGGTGTGGTAGGTGAACCAGTCCGCACGCAGCAAGCTCTTGTCGGTCAGGGTCAGGGACTTCAAGAAGTAGACGAACTGATTGTCGTAGCCGTAGGTCAGTCCGTAGCTCGCCGCGAACGTGATGGCGGCGAGCGCGACTACGCCATATTCGAAAGCGCGCGCGAGCCGGCTACCTGGATCAATCATTGGCGGCACGGCTTATATCACGGTCGCAAAGGCCCCGGCCCTGTGGTATCCGAGCGGAGTTCCCGGGCAAAAATGACCGATCCCAACCTCAGCCCCGAGCTTGCCCCCGCACCGCCGGAGCTCTCCGTCGTTGCTCCGATGTACAACGAAGAGGGCAACATCGCCGCTTTCGTCGCCGCGGTCGAAAAGGTGGTGGCCAGTATTGGCGTGCCGTTCGAAATCATTTTGGTCGACGACGGCAGCGCGGACGGGACCTGGTCGCAAATCGTGGCCCAATCCAAGCTCTACCCGGCTTTGCGCGGCGCCCGCCTAGCGCGCAACTTCGGTCACCAAGGCGCACTGATGGCTGGCTTGAGCGAAGCCCGCGGCCAAGCCATCGTGAGCATGGATGGCGATCTCCAACACCCGCCCGAACTGATCCCAGAGCTCTTCGCCCGTTGGCGTGAAGGCTACAAGGTCGTCACCACCGAGCGCGCCGACGCCGAAGACACCTCGCTCTTCAAGCGCACCACCTCACGCTGGTTCTACGGCTTGTTCTCCAAACTGACCGGCGTCTCGATGGCCCCGGGCAATTCGGACTTCCGCCTGCTCGATGCCAGCGCGGTGCGCGCGTTGAGTGACATGAACGATGTCGATTTGTTCATCCGCGGTTCGGTCACGTGGCTCGGCTTTCGCTCGGTCACGTTGCCCTACCGCGCCAACAAACGCTTCAGCGGTACGACCAAGTACAGCCTCAAGAAGATGTTGCGCTTCGCCTCGGGCGCGATCCTCTCCTTTTCCCTTGCCCCGCTTCGGCTCGGCATCTGGATCGGCTTTCTCACGAGCGGGCTGTCGGTCATGGAACTCAGCTACATTTTGGTCCAGTATTTCCGCGGCCAAACCATCACCGGTTGGGCTTCGATGATGGGCTTCATGTCGCTGATGTTCGGCATTCTGTTCGTGCTCTTGGGCATCATTGGCACTTACCTGGGCAAAATCTTCGAGCTGCTCAAGAACCGCCCGCGCTTCTTGATCGGCGAGCGTTCGCCTTGAGCATCGCGAGCGATTGCCCACGACTTCGGCTAGCGGCGATGTTGCACGGTTTCCGGATACACGCTGCTCGTGCGCGAGCCGGTGCCGGCGATCGAGGTGACCGGGCCGACCGTACCTTCGACCCGCCTTCGGCGCTCACGCTGCTGCAACTCTTCGAGCAGGCGGCGATTGACACTCAGTAGATCGCCCAGGATGGCCAGCAAGAACGTCAAAAAGCCGACGATCAGCAACACCGCCGCGAGGATCAAGGATTGGATATGGCCAGCGCCGTTACCTGCGCTGAAGTACCAAAGGAAGCGCGCGCCGATGATCAGACCCAACGCGAGCGGAAAGATACTGACGGTGAGGAAGAATTTGAGCGGCTGGTACACGATGAAGATGCGGAACATCGTCACCATCGAGCGCTTGATGTAGTTCGGGATGCTGCGCACCAAGCGTGACGGGCGAAGGTCGCCGTTTACGCGGATTGGTACGGAGACCACGGTCATGTTGCGCTGACCGGCTTGGATGATTGTCTCCAACGTGTACGTGTAGCCGTTGAACACGTTCAGCATCAGCGCGACGTCACGCGATATGGCGCGGAAGCCGCTGGGTGCGTCGGCGACGTCCGTGCCGCTCACGCCGCGGACGATCGAGCTGCCCAGGTGCTGCAGCAGCTTCTTGATGGGCGAGAAATGTTCGATCGTGTCGATCGGGCGCGCGCCGATCACGAAATCGGCTTGGCCGTCCAAGATCGGGCGCACGAGCTTTTCGATGTCCGCGCCGTTGTACTGATTGTCGGCGTCGGTGTTGACGATGATGTCTGCGCCGCGCTCGAGGCACGAGTCCAGACCGAGCATGAAGGCGCGAGCCAAGCCCTGGTTCTGACGGAAGCCGACCACGTGATGGACCCCGTGCTGGCGGGCCACCGCGACCGTATCGTCTCGGCTGCCGTCGTCGATTACCAGCACCTCGATGGTGTCGATGCCCGGGATTTGCTTGGGCAGATCGGCGAGGGCAATGTGCAGGGTCTGCGCCTCGTTGAGGCACGGGATTTGGATGATGAGCTTCATGTTCGCGGCGGCCGGAGAGTGCACCCCCCGGCCCGGTGCGGGCAGGGTGTAGCACTTCTACAGCGAAAACTGCAGTGAGAACACGTCGAAGCCCTGGCTTCGCAGAGTTTGCGCCTGGGCCCTCGCCGCGTGGGGGCTGCCCGTACGCAGGACGCGCGTTTCACGTTCGGGCCCGTCGACAATGGTCTTTTGCCAGCCGCTCTTGTCGCGCAAGCGGGGCTCTTTTGCTGCAGCCCAGGCTTCGAACTCGGAATAGGACCCCAGGTATTCGGAATCGATGACCGCCTTTTTGGGATTCGGCGAGCTCATGAAATCGCGTGCGCGCGCGTGCAGGGATTGGGTGGCATGCTCCACCTGTTCGGTGGCCAGCAGCACATCTACGCGCGGGGTGACGCTGTTGCTGCCCGTCAGGTCCATCTGTCCCAGCGCCAAAAGCATGACGATCAAGAGCCACGCACGCCGCGCATGGTTGCCGACCAGCTGGAACAGCATCAGCACCGCCAAGAACACCAACGGGGCGAATGCAGGCAAATTGTGGCGTGCCGAGTTTCCCGGCTTCAACCCCCAAAATAGCAGCGGCGCCAAGCCCCAGGCGGCTGCACCGAAAGTGATCCAGCGTCGCCGCCGGTTGCCGAGCGCGCCCTGCAACAGTGACAGGACGCAGATCGCGAACAGCAGCGTCCCGGCGGCGTGGGTGATGGGCGCGTTGTTCTTGGGATCGATCAAGAGTGACCACTTGAACGGAAAGCGCCCGTTCCAACTCTCCAAAAACCCGGCAACTGCGTGCGTGTTCTTGGGCACCTCGGGGGCGACCGGCAGCGCGACGTGACGCGCGTAGAACACGGTGATCAACGTACCGAAGCCAACGATCGGTACGATACAGGCGAGCAGCACGGGTCGCAGGCGATCGCGTGCGACGAGGGCCAGGACCAGCGCGCCGCTGGACAGCGCCATATCCGCCTTGAGCGAAAAGGCCAGCGCCGTAAGCAGCGCCGACAACGCGAGGAAGCCCGCGAAGCGCAGCGAGTGCAGGCGCGGCTGATCGGCAGCTTTGCCAAAGGCGAGGGCGGCAAAGACCAGCAGCGTCAGCGCGGGCAAGGTTGGCATCCCGTACACGCTGCCGAGCCAAAAACAGGGCGTGAGCGAGTAGACGATGGTGGCCGCCGCGGCGATCGCGGGCGTCGAGAGCTGTCGAAAGAGTAGGTACAAACCCACCATGCAGGCGCTGCTCGCGAGCACGCTCAGGCCATTCATGAACAGGGGCAGGGAGCGCACGGCCAGGCCGTGGTCCAGGGCCAGCTTCATGCCGTGGATGTAGAGTGGGCTGGTGTGCAGGCGGTAATCGACCTTCGTCATGTCGATCGAGCCTTCGAAGTGCCAGTTGATCGCGTCGCTCGCTAGGCGGCCCGCGTCCTGCTCACCGAAGCCAGACATCCGAAAGTGCCAATGCAGCCAAAACGCGAGCAACGCGCCCAACGCGATGAAGAGCCACTCGAAGCGGCCGAAGGTCGCGCCCGGCGTTGCAGAACGAGTCATCGATCGATCAGGGTTTTCTGCCCGAAGCGCTTTCAGAGATCGTGAACAAGCGGTAGCCGGCGCCGAGCATGCGAACGGTCGAGGTTTTAGCCAGAAACCGAGCCAGTGAGCCAGCCTCACGCTGCAATAAAACGTGGCTCACGCCGTAACGCGCCAAAATCGCTTGCCGCTCGTCGTCCGATGCCGCCGAACCCAGGAAGCGCTTGACCGAATATTCGCGCTGGGCAGCGTCCGGAACCAGCGGATCCTCATGATAGAGGACCAGCACCTTGGGGCCGAACGTGGGCAGTGGCCAGGAGAGCAGCGGAGTCGCCAGCACCACCGCCCCCGGGCCCGCGGCTTCGGCGAAGGCGCGCATATTTCGGATCACCGGGCTCTCGCGGCCGCGCGCGCGCGGTCCTTCGAACAGAGCCCGAGCCACCAGCACACTGTGCCCACAAAACACCAGCAGCGTCGCCGCCACGACCACTGCGCTGGCGACGGCGAGGGCGCGCCGCCGCAAGCAGCGGAACGCCCCGGCGTGGCCCGGGGTGAGCCGCAGCAAGAGCCAAACCAGGCCGATGTGCAGATAGACGATCGCCAAAAGCACGAAACGATGACCGAGCGGCAACTCCACGAACGCATTACCCACGAAGGGTAAGAGCATGCTCAACGCGCCCAAGCCTACGAACCAACGCTCACGTCGCAGGAAGAAGTAGGGGAGGGCGAGCAGCGTGAGCGAGCCCAAGCCGAGCGCTTCGAGTAAGGCCAGCGGCTGATAAAACTCGTGCAGCTTCCTCTTGACGTGGAGCTCGCTGGCTTGTTGCACGCTCTGCAGAGCCCAATCCGCAGATTGCCCATGCCCGCCGCGCAGCACCACCCAAGGCGAAAAATACGGCCAAAAATGCGATAGCGCACAACCCACCACGACGGCGCCCGCGACCTCGAAGCGCAGCCGCCAGGACGCCTTCGGATCGGCCAAGGCCAGGAGCAGCGCCCCCGAGAGGGACATCATCGCGGTCAATGGGTGGATGATGAACACCGCGGACGCCCAAATCCCCAAAACCAACAGGCCCAGCCGGGGGTGTCCGACGTCGGCACGCAGCAAGCGCACGACCCACGCGAAGCCGAGCAGAGTCAGCCCGAGCGCCGTCGTCGAGGGGAACGCGGCCACGCTGAACAGCACTGGCAGCGAGTACACGTTCGAATAGTGAAATCCGAGCCACCAGCCGCCGAACATCACGAGTAGGCCGTACAGCGGCGCCAGTGGATGCCGGAAATAGGTCAGGAAAAACACGCGAATCGCACACAGAAACAGCAATGTGTTCAGTGCCGCGGCCAGGGTCATCGCTGCAATCGCGTCCCAGTGCAGGGCGCGCGCAATCAGCGCGATCAGCAAGAACTGCGGGCCGAAACGCGGTGAACCCGCGTTCGTCGCCAAGTGCGGATGCCGCGGATGCCAGGGGTTTTCGATCAGCGCGTGCAGCGTAGCGGAGTGCTCCCAATAGTCCGCGCCGCCTTCCCAGGTCACCATCCGCACGTAGCCGGCTTCCCAGCTCACCCAGCTCCAAATTCCCAGCGCAAGCAGCACGAACAACGCGTGCGCCCAGTACCGCTCGCACAGCCGTCTTGCCGATTTGCGCAGGCTGAGCCTAACCATGACTTCGCAGGGCTCGCAGGCGCAACTTCCAGACCGTGGTCACCGCTTCCAGCACGATCTTGCGATCCATTTTGGAGGCGCCCACTTGCCGATCCACGAACACGATCGGCACTTCCCTCACGTCCAAGCCCAGGCCGAGGGCGCGATAGGTCATCTCGATCTGAAACGAATAACCGTTGGATACGACGTTGGCGGCGAGGATCGTTTCGAGGGCTTGGCGTTGGAAAGCTTTGAAGCCGCTGGTCAGGTCGCGAATGCCGACGCCCAGGATCAACCGCGAATAGAGCGAGCCCCCCTTGGACAAAAGGTGCCGACCGGCTCCCCAACCCAAGACGTTGCCACCCGGAACGTTGCGCGAGCCGATCACGATGTCCGCGCCGGCCTCGAGCTCGCGAAAGAAATCCGGCAGATGTCGCGGGTCGTGCGACAAAT
>Ga0302322_100003264_pt1 | contig 13889 bp, 11 predicted proteins | sample Fen_T0_2_FD_203757 | JGI IMG/M metagenome (GOLD analysis project Ga0302322, IMG submission 203757) | Peat permafrost microbial communities from Stordalen Mire near Abisko, Sweden - Fen_T0_2 | ecosystem: Environmental > Terrestrial > Soil > Wetlands > Permafrost | place: Sweden: Abisko... | reverse complement strand
TCTCCGAGGGCAGGTGCACCAACTTGGCTGAGGTCCCAGCGGCCTTGGCCAGCAAGAGGTGGATCTGATCCCAGGACAGCCACTCGTCCGAGGTAATGTGAAAGGCGTCGCCGATAGCACGCGAATGGCCGAGCAAGCCGACGAAGGCGCGGGCGAAGTCTTCGTGGTGGGTCAGCGTCCACAGCGAGCTGCCATCGCCGTGAACCACCACGGGCTTGCCCTGGCGCATGCGGTTGACCACGGTGTAGCCACCGTGGCAGGGAAACAGGGTGCGGTCGTAGGTGTGCGACGGCCGCACCACGGTGAACGGGAACTTGTCGCGACGGTAGGCGGCGAGCAGGGCCTCCTCGCAGGCGATCTTGTTGCGCGAGTATTCCCAGACGGGATTGTCGAGCGGTGTCGATTCGGTGACCGGCAGGCTCTGCGCCGGTGTCTGATAGGCCGACGCGGAGCTGATGAACACGAACTGACCGGTGCGACCGCGGAACAGGTCGAGGTCGAGGGCGATGTGCTCGGGCGTGAAGGCGATGAAGTCGACCACCACGTCGAATTTCAAGTTGCCAAGCGCCGCCCGTGCCGCCGCCGGATCTCGGATGTCGCCGGCCAGCACCTTGATGCCAAGGGGAACCTGGCGCCCTGTCTTTCCCCGCCGCAGGTGAAAGAGCTGGATGCCACTTTCGACCGCCACGCGAGAACACGCCGAACTGATAATGCCCGTACCGCCGATGAATAGAACTCGCATGTGTCCGCATTCTAGCGCGGGCCATGCCGGAAGTTCACCACAGAGAACACAGAGGCCGGATGAAGAAGGGTTCCGGATCTGACCCTCTCCATCCCTTCCGACTCTGTGTTCTCTGTGTCCTCTGTGGTTTCTTCCTACTCGTCTTCTTCGGCCGCCATCTTGGAGTCGGCGATGACCTTGTCCATCAGATGGCCGGGCAGTTCGTCGTAGTGGGAGAACTCGATGGAGAACGAGCCTCGCCCGCCGGTGATGGAACGTAGATCCGACGAGTATTTTAGGGTTTCGGACATGGGCACGAGGGCGCGAATCACCTCGCCCTTGGCGGTCGAGTCCATGCCTTCCACGCGGCCGCGCCGGTGGTTGAGATCGCCGATGACATCGCCCATGCAGTCGCTGGGGCACATGACCTGCATCTTCATGACGGGCTCGAGCAGGCAGGGCTTGGCTTGCTTGAAGGCCGACTGGAAACCCTTCGAGGCGGCGATTTCAAACGAGCGCGCGTCCGAATCGACATCGTGGTACTTGCCATCGAACAGGCGGACCTTGACATCGGTGACCCGGTAGCCGGCGATAACCCCACGGGTCATGCGGGTGCGCATACCCTTTTCGACGGCCGGGATGAACTGACGTGGCACCGCGCCGCCCACGATGTCGTCGACGAACTCGAAGCCGCCGCCGTGGGGCAGGGGCTCCATATCGACATAGACGACGGCGAATTGGCCGCGGCCGCCGGTCTGCTTCTTGTGCTTGCCCTCGATGTTTTGCGCCTTGCCCTTGATGGTCTCGAGGTACGGAACTTTGGGCGCCAGCAGCTCGACCTCGACGCCGGCCCGGTGCAACCGGTCGACGACAACCTCGACGTGAACCTGGCCGGTGCCGCCGAGCAGGATTTCCTTGGACTGCGGATCGTGGGTCACTTTGACAGCCACGTCGGAATCGATGATTTCGTTCAGCTTCACCGCGACCTTGTCCTCGTCGCCCTTGCTCTTGGGGTGCAGGGCGTAGGTGATGAGCGGCGCAGGGATCTCCGGGCGGGGCAGCGCGAAGGGTGCCTTCTCATCGGCCAGCGTGTCGCCAGTCTTGGTGGTCTTCAACTTGGCCACGGCCACGATGTCGCCCGGATAGGCCTCGGACACGGCCTCACGGGACTTGCCTTGCAGGGCATAGAGCTGGCCAAAACGTTCTTTGGCATCGTGGTTGACCGAGAGCAACGTGGCGTCGCTGGTCAGCTTGCCGGTTAGCACGCGCAGGATCGAGAGACGGCCGATATCGGACGTGGAGGTCTTCCAGACGTACGCAGCCACCGGCGCATTGGGATCCGGCGAGCGTTCGGCCGGTGCACCGTCCTGGGTACCTTTCCACGCCGGGCGGTCCATGGGCGACGGCATACACTCGACAACGAAATCAAGCAGGGTTTGGATGCCGACGCACAGGGCGCCCGACGATACCAGCACGGGCACGATGGCACAGGTGCGCACGCCTTGGGCCAGGCCCTTGCGCGCTTCCTCGTCGGAGAGCTCGCCCGATTCCAGGTACTTTTCCAGCAACGAATCGTCGGCCGAAGCGATGGCTTCGTGCAAAATCTCGCGCGCCTTCTTGGCCGCGTCCTGCAGGTCGGCGGGCACGGCGCTGACGGATACCTCGCGCCCCTCGTTCGAAAAGCGCACGGCCTTCATGGTCATCAGATCGACGACGCCCTCGAAACCGCTTTCCTGGCCGATGGGCAGCTGCACGGCCACCGCCTTGGTGGTGAGCGACGTGCGGATGTTCTCCAACGCTGTATCGAAGCTCGAATTGTCACGGTCGAGGCGTGACACGACGATGCAGCGGGGAAGGGCGAGCTCTTCGACCATCTCCCAGGTGCGTTCGGTGTAGACCTGAATGCCTTCGTTGGCCGAGACGAGCAAGACCGCCGAATCGGCGATATCCAGGGCGATGCGCGTTTCGACCAGGAAGCTACCGTTCCCGGAGGTGTCGATGAGGTTGACCTTGCACTTCTTCCACTCCACGTGGCCGACCGCGGCCGAGATACTCGTCCTGCGCTTGTGCTCTTCGGGCTCGAAGTCGAAAGTTGAGGTGTCGTCGTCCACGCGGCCGAGCCGCTGGTTGGTCTTGGTACAGAACAGAATGGCTTCGGCCAGCGTGGTCTTGCCCGACCCGCCATGGCCAATCAGCGCAATGTTTCGGATCTCGTTCGCCGCGTAGCTCTTCATGGTTACCTTTCGCTAGGTGCACATCAGGAGGTTCACGATCCGACCCGCCCACACATCCCATGCAACACTTCTAAAACACCTGCGTTCCGAAGTCGAGGTGGACAAGGATGCGATAAACACGTGCGGAACCCGATTCGCAAAAAGCAAGCGCGAAGCGAATGGAAAGTGCTTTTTCACCACAGAGACGCAGAGACCGGAAGCGATTGGGGTCCCGGATGTAGGATCCGAACCCTTCTCCGCGTCTCTGTGCTCTCTGCGGTGAATTCCGTCAGCCTCGCTACACGGTACGCGAGAAGACCGGTTCGCTGGACGCCAGTTTGGGTTCGAGATGCGCATCAAAGCACATGGCCAGGTTGCGTACGAAAACCTGGCCTAGTCCGATGGCGCGCACACCGTCACCATCGACTTGACACATGCCATCGGCCACGAAGGGCTGGAGCTTGGCCAGCGAGTCGCGCAGATAGTCGGCGAACACAATGCCGTGGGCGGCTTCGATGGTCTTGCGATCCACCACGAAGTTGCACATCAGGGTGTGGATGACGTCGCGGCGGATCTCGTCGTCGGGGGTGCGCTGGTAGCCGCGCGCGACAGGCAGCAGGCCCTCGTCCAGCATGCGGTAGTAGTGCACGAGTTTCTTTTCGTCCTGCACCAGTGCGCCGCGCACGTCGCCGATGGCCGAGACACCGAAGCCAATCATGTCCGCGCCCGCCATCACGGTGTAGCCCATAAAATTGCGCTGCAAGCGGCCTTGCCGCTGGGCGATGGACAGCTCGTCGGTGGGCAGGGCGAAGTGGTCCATGCCAATGGCCTGGTAACCGGCGTCCATGAACCCCTCGCGCGCGATGGCGAGCAGTGCGAATTTGTCGTCGCGGGCGGGCAGCGCTGGACGCTCGATGTTGCGCTGGTGGCCGCGCTGATTGGGCAAGTAGGCGAAGGAATAGGCCGCCACGCGATCCGGCCGCAGGGCCACGGTCTGCGCGATGGTGCGCGTGAATGATTCCGGGGTTTGCAGGGGCAGCCCGTAAATCAGATCTAGGTTCACGCCCTGGAATCCGTGCCTGCGCGCACTGGCCACCAGGGCCTCGGTGGCCGCCACGGGCTGCTCGCGCCCGATGGCCTTCTGCACGTCTGGATCGAAGTCCTGCACGCCCAGCGAGATGCGCGAGAAACCAAGCCCCGCCAGGGCATCCATGTGGGCTGTCGTGGTTACGCGCGGATCCACCTCAATGGCGCGCTCGGCGTTGGGCAGAAAGGTGAAATGGCGCTGGAAACTCTTTACCAGCCTCACCAGCTCGTCGGGATTCAAATAGGTCGGTGTGCCCCCGCCCAGGTGGTACTGCGCCACCTGTCGCCGATCGGGCAACAGAGCGGCCACGCGCTCCATCTCGATTTCGAGGTGCGCGAGGTAGGGCTCGACCACGTCGTGGCGGGCGGTCGCGAAGGTGTGACAGCCGCAGAACCAGCAGCGCTCGATACAGAAGGGAATGTGCGTGTAGATCGAAAGTGGCGCCGTCCCCAATCGGTTCGCCGCGGCCAGCGAGGCGCGGTAGTTCGCGTCGCTGTAGCCAGGGTGAAAATCAACCGCCGTCGGGTACGAGGTGTAACGTGGTCCGACGGAATCGTAGCGGGCAAGTGCTTCGGCGGGTACGGTTTGTCTCATTCACTTTCTCTCGACCACGACCAGGACCTCTTCGGCCAGAAAGTCGTCGTCCGCTCGCAACTCGCGAGGCGCACCATCGACCAGAGCGTACCCCGACACGATGTTGACCCCGCTTGACCCTGCCCAGTCTAGCAGGTCGCGCAGGGTGAGCAGGTGGATGTTGGCCGATTCATACCAGTAGTAGGGCAGGCGTTCGGTGACCGGCATGCGGCTGCGCGCCGCCAGGTCGATGACCACGCGGTAGTGGGCGAAGTTGGGGAACGACACGATGCCGCGCTTCCCGACCCGCAACATCTCTTCCAGAACCTCGCGTGGATTCTGCAGGGTTTGCAGGGTTTCTTCGAGCACGACCACGTCGAAGGCCTTGTCTGGGCACCAGCGCAGGCCAGCGCCCAAGTCGGCCTGGATCACAGGCACCCCACGGTCAACGCAGGAAAAGACCTGATCGGGATCGATCTCGACGCCCTGGCCGCGCACGTTGCGCTCGCGGATCAGGCGTTCGAGCAAGAACCCGTCGCCGCAGCCTAGGTCAAGCACCGAGGCGCCCATGGGGATCTCGCGCGAGATGATTTCCTCTTGCCAGCGCGCCGACGCTTGTTCGCCAGCGGGCCGGGCGGCGTGCGCCTTCATCAGGGCAACGATGGCGGCGGCGCGTTGCTCGAAAAGGCCCTCAGGCAGGCGGGCGAGGCCGCGGTCGGTGACAAGGTCGTGGTCAGCTCGGGGTTGGCTCATGGGGAATCCTAGTGGGCGAGAAAGCTGCGTAGAAGACGGCCTACCTTTTGCGTTTCGACCAGAAACGAATCGTGGCCGAAGCGCGACGGTACCTCGGCGTAGGTGACGGGCACGCCGGTCCTGGCCAGCGCCATCGCGAGATCCTTGCAGTCGCCCGGCGGATACAGCCAGTCCGAGTTGAAAGACACCACCAGCGCGCTGGCTTTCACCCGGCGGCAGGCCTCGATCAGGCTGCCGCCACCCCAGGCCGCGGCGGCGTCGTAGTAGTCCATGGCGCGCGTGATGTACAGGTAGCTGTTGGCGTCGAAGCGTTCGACGAAGGCACGGCCCTGGTAGTCGAGGTAGCTCTCCACGGCGAACTCGATGCCGAAGCCGGCCTGTTGCTCGCTGTTGCGCTGCAGGCGGCGTCCGAACTTCTCGTGCATGCCCTCGTCGGACAGATAGGTGATGTGGGCTAGCATGCGTGCGGCGGCCAAGCCCGCGTCGGGCCCCTTGTCGTGGCCGTAGTAGTCACCGTCAGCGAAGTTGGGGTCGTTCAAAATGCAATAGCGGCCCACGGCGTTGAAGGCCACGCCTTGAGCCGACAACCGTGCGGCAGAGGCCAGTACCACCACGCGCTCGACGCGCTCAGGGCAGGCCAGCGCCATCTCGAGGGCCTGCTGTCCTCCGATGGAGCCGCCGACGATGGCGCGAACCCGGGTGATGCCCAGCGCGTCCAGCAGTCGTGCGTGCAGCTTGACCCAATCGCCAACCGTCACCATGGGGAAGTGCAAGCCATAGGGACGGCCCGTACGAGGATCAACCGACGCCGGTCCGGTCGTGCCGTAGCAGCTGCCGAGCACGTTGGGACAAATCACGAAATAGCGGCTGGTATCGACAGCCTTGCCGGGACCGACCACGGCATCCCACCAGCCCGGCTTGCGCTGGCGCCAGGTACGGCCGTTCTTCTCGGTGTCCTTGTCCCAACCGGCGACGTGCGCATCACCGGTCAGGGCATGCGCGATGAACACCACGTTGTCCTTGCGCGGGGAAAGCACGCCGTAGGTTTCGTATTCCACGTCGATGGGGCCCATGCGGCCACCCAGCTCAAGCTCGATGGGCGCGTCGGCGGAAACCAGGCGCAGGGTGTGCGCGCTGGTCCAGCCGACCGAATCCAGCTCCTCGGGACCGCCGCCGCGCGTCCCTTCCTTTTCCTCGGGAGTCATCGCCGCTATCAGCTCACAACAAGGGTGGCGAACGCAAGATTAGCGAAGCGCTTATACCTATATGGAGTAGTCAGGGGCGTTGTTGCCCAGGGCTGTGCGGTAGCGGTCCACCAGGACCTGGAAGCTGGCCACGTCGTAGACCGAACTGGCCGCGCGCACGGCGGTTTCCCAGATGGGGCCGAATACGACTTGGGAGGCGTGCGGCGAGCTGCCCTGGCTGCGGCCCGCGGCATCCGGATCGGCAAGGCTGCCTTGCACCACGCGCAGGACGTCCCCGACAGAGATGCGCGCAGGTGGCCGGGCAAGCACGTAGCCGCCTTCGTTGCCTCGACGGGATTCCACCAGACTGGCGCGTTTGAGCTGGGCCAAGATGGCTTCCAGAAACCGGGCTGGAATGGCCTGGGCCTTGGCGATTTCACCGATGGAGACCGGGCCGTGGCCGAAGCGCATGGCAAGTTCGAGGGTCGCGCGCAGCGCGTATTTGCTTTTTTGCGTAATAGCCATTCCTCAACCTGGAGAATGAACTGGAGAACGAAGGGCAATTCCTACTATCTCTATTCGTATATGTAAGGGCGACCCACGCTTGTCAAGGCGATGTGCGACCGTCGGGCTTTGCGCGATCGGGGAGCAGGCGCTAAGACCCAACCTTGGTCGTACTGACAATCAACCTTGGCCAGGATCCTTTCCGGGCTGGATAGATGGAGTTCAAAAAATGCATCCATTCGCCGCAATCGTTGTCGGAATCTTTGTAGCTGTTGGTTGTTCGGGTGGCTCGGGCACAGGTGTCCCGTTGCCGGATGGCGGGGGGCACACCTCGACCATCGTTGGAAGTTGCTCGGGCGGCCTTGAGTCCGGTTGCACGCAGGAACTGTGCTGTCAGGACTACGCGGGCATTTTCACGTCGGCGACGGCCCAAAGCTCTTGCTCGGCCATCGCGGGCACCTATTCGGCAGCTCCTTGCACAAGCGTGAATCTGGCAGGTAGCTGTGCCCTTTATCAAGGCACAGCGGCCGAACAAATCGTCCGCTACTACGCCGGCTACACGTTTCTGGACACCGCCCCAGGTGCCGCATCGGTGGCGGCCAACTGTTCGGCACTGCACATCGGGACCTACGTTCCAGCGTTGTAGCCGGGTGGGCGCGGCCGCTGGACGACGGGGCTGCGCTAGGTGGTGAGCGGCAGGGTGGAAAGAATATCCTGGATTTGTCAAATTAAAACATGTAAGCTATATTACATGAATATTGGAGCGTATGGCGGGCGCGACCAGCAAGCCAGCTTGGCCCAGGGATCGGTAGGGGCGCGCAGGTTGGATCATGCGGCCCTTCAACATGGCAAGCCTATCGATCTCGGGCAGGACGCAACGGTTCCACAGGCGGTCGTGGTCGAGTTGGGCCGGACTTCGGCCACGGCCTCGACCTATACCCCGCCGGTTGCGCGCGCCGAAGCCACCATCGTCCTGGAAGACGGAGCCTCGCTGAAATTGAGCGCGAGTTCCGGACAGGCCGACGGGGGCGGGGGACCGCAGGTCGCCAGCGACGGCGTCTCGGCACAGTTGGGTCTGAACGTCGACACGACGGTCGCGGGTGGCTCTATCGTGGTCATGGATGTGGGGAAGATGAAGGCCAGCGTGCGGGTCGATGTGGTGGCGGCTGCGGCGCCTAGCGCGCCAGCCAATGCTTCACCCGTGGCACCGGTCCTGGTGGCCAAGCCAGGGACGTTTTCCTCACTGGATGCCTTCGCGGCCGTGCAGCCCATGCAGCCCAAGGCGCTTACGCAAGCTGACCGTCACGACGATACGGAGGAGGCGGCGAACGACACTCGCGAATCCGACCACGGCGTGGATCCGCGCTGGCGCAAGTACAAGGACGTCCTGGATTCAAGGCAATCCAGGTAGCGGCGGTGCGATTCACCGATGGCTCGCGCGATACACGAGGATGGTTCCGACGACGAGCACGAGGGCTGCACCGACGACGCCCCTCCAAACCACAAATGAGCTACCGGACCATCGCCCGCCAATCTCCATGCCCGCCGCGATGAAAGCGCCAAATCCAAGCGCTGGACGAAGCATCTTCTTGGCAACTTCCGGCAGCCGAGCAAAGTTGACCGGGCGGGCTCGACCCAGGAGAACAGCGATGATCGATGCGAACGCCAGCGCGTACCCGATGACCGCGAACAAGGCAAGTCGGCCGTCGCTCATCCACGCGAAAAACGCGAATGCGCTCGCCCAGAAGACGTAGCGCAACGGCTTCTCAATGGCCTTGCCAGCGGGAACGAATCGCGCGACGAGGCTGAGTAGAAGCAGAAGGACGACCCCGAGTGTCCAGGCATTTCCCACGGCCTGAATCTATACCATTCGGCCTGCCAGGATGGCTGGCGAGGCAATGGCACTACTGGTCCGAAGACTCGGCCGGGAGAGGGGCGGGAGGCATTTGCGACAGAACCACGACGGTCAAGGCGCAGTTCGACCTGCCCCAAGAGGGCGATGTGATTGTGCCGATCACCTTTTGACGAGGCCGAGCAAAGCCACCGGCTTGCTCAGCCTACACGCCCAGCGCCGCGTGCCTGGCTTGGATGGTCTCGGCCAGCTTATCGACGGCCAGGAGATCTTCCGTCGTGGGCAAGCCCTTGCTCATGACTGGGTCGAACATTTCCAGCTTCAGGCCGGCCAGCAGTCCCTTGAGCGTATCGACGGTCTTTCCGCCCCAGGCTTGCGAGCCAATGATGACGGCGTGGCGAAGTTTGGGCTTGATGGCGCCGGCCAGGTAGGCTGCGTAGACCGCGGCGGGGTGGGGGCCGTTGAGCACCGTGGGCGTGGCCATGACCAGTGTCGCGGCATCGACTAGGGCCATGGCCAGCTCACCAATGTCGATGGTCGCCAGGTCGAACTGCTTAACGTTGATCCCTTGGGTGACCAGGCGATCGACCAAACGGTCAACCATCATCTTGGTACTGCCGTGCATGGACACGTAGGCCACCAGGGCCTCGTTCTTGACCGTGTCCGAGGTCCAGTCCTTGTAGGCGTCCAGGATGAACTCCGGCCGGCGGTAGATGGGGCCGTGGCTGGGCGCGATGATCGCGGGCGCCAGGGCGTCGATCTTTTGCAGGTAGGCTGGGTACTTCTGACGGAAGGGCATCATGATCTCGGCGTAGTAGCGCTTGGCCGAGAGGTACACGTGGTGCTCGTCGTCAGCGTACAGGGTGCCGGTAGCGAAGTGCGAGCCGAAGAAATCGCAGGTGAAGAGGATCTTGTCCTCCCGCAGGTAGCTGAACATGGTCTCGGGCCAGTGCACCCAGGGTGCGAAGATGAATTGCAAGCTGCGCCCGCCCAGATCCAGCACGGCGCCGTCGGTGATGATCTCGCAGGCCGAGGCGGGCACGCGCAGGTGCGACGAGAGCAAGTCCGCGCACTTCTGGTTGGTCACCACCTTGGCCCCGGGATAGCGCTCTAGCACGGCCGGAATGCTTCCCGAGTGATCCTGTTCGGCGTGGTGGCAGACCACATAGTCGATTTTCTTTACCCCCAGTTCGTCCAGGTTGGCGAAGAGCGCCTTGGCCAGCCCCGGCTCGACCGTATCGACTAGCGCGACCTTGTCATTGCCCTGTACCAGGTAGGCGTTGTAGCTGGTGCCGAGAGGCAGCGGAATCAGCGAATCGAATAGCCGCCGATCCCAGTCGATCGCGCCGACTGAATACACTCCAGGTTTGATCTTGCGTGGTGCCATCGTGAAACTCCTTGGGTCGCCTGGCGGGTGTCAGCCGCTAGTTCATGGGGATGAAAGCGTCTTTGGAAATACCACAGACCGGGCATCGCCAGTCGTCGGGAATATCCTCGAACGCCGTTCCCGGCGGGATGCCGTGTTCGGGATCGCCAAGCACGGGATCGTATTCATAGTCGCAGGCCGAGCACATGTACTTCTTCATGGGTGCAGCTTCCTAGCGCCAGCGAGGACAGAATTCAACGTTTCGTCAACGTCTTGCGCGCCTTGATCAACGGGCAGGACAGGGTAGGGTTACGCGATGGAAAGCCCGACGCGCAAAGAACGCGACCTCCTCGGTGAACGCGAGGTGCCCGCGTCTGCCCTGTGGGGCATCCATACCCTGCGCGCTGTGGAGAATTTTCCGCTTTCCGGCCGTCGCACGGCCCCGGCTTTGGTCCACGCCTATGGGCTGGTCAAACAGGCTTGCGCGCGCACCAACCGGGAACTGGGCGGCCTTCGGGGCAAAGAGGCGCAGGCCATCGAGACGGCGGCGGCCGAGATGGCCGAGGGCAAGCTCGACGAGCACATCCTTGTGGACGCGTTGCAGGGTGGGGCGGGAACGTCGCTCAACATGAACGTCAACGAGGTGCTGGCCAACCGTGCGCTGAGCTTGCTCGGCCGCGAACTGGGCGACTACGCGGTCATCGATCCGCTTGACCACGTGAACATGCACCAGTCGACCAACGATACCTATCCCACGGCCTTGAAGGTGGCGGCCATCGCCAGCCTGCGTACGCTGGAAGCGGCCGTGGTCGAGCTGCAGGAGTCGTTTCAGCGCAAAGAGCGCGAACTGGCCGACGTGGTCAAGGTCGGTCGAACCGAATTGCAGGACGCCGTGCTTACCACCCTGGGGCGCGAGATGGGCGCCTACGCCGAGGCCTTTACGCGCGACCGCTGGCGCATCTACAAATGCGAAGAGCGCTTACGCGTGGTCAACCTGGGCGGCACCGCCATAGGCACGGGCCTGGGCGCGCCCCGGGCGTACATCTTCCACGTGGTGGACGTGCTGCGCGAGCTGAGCGGTTTCGGTCTGGCGCGTGCCGAGAACCTGGTCGATGCCACGCAAAACGCGGACGTTTTCGTCGAGGTCAGCGGCATTCTCAAGGCCTGCGCCAGCAGCCTGTGGAAGGTGTGTTCGGATCTGCGCTTGCTTTCCTCTGGTCCCAGCGCTGGCCTGGGCGAGATTCGCTTGCCGCCGCGCCAAGCTGGCTCGTCCATCATGCCGGGCAAGGTGAATCCGGTGGTGCCCGAGGCAGTAACCCAGGCGGCGATGCAGGTCATCGCCAACGATCAGGCCATCACCCTGGCGGTGTCCTCGGGCTCACTCGAACTCAATCCCTTCTTGCCCCTGGTCGCGGATGCACTGCTTGGCAGCTTGGAACTGCTTGCGGCGGCGTGCCGGATCCTGGCGCGTGCGTGCGTGTCCGGCATCGAGGCCAACGTCGAACAGTGCCAAGCCCATGTCCATGACGGGACCGCGGCGCTGACCGCGCTGGTCGATCGCATCGGGCACGCGGCCAGCAACGACCTGTCGCGCGCTGTCGCGGCCGGGGAAGGCACCTTGCGCGACCTGGTCGTGCGTCGCGGCCTGCTCACCGTTGAGGAGTACGACCATCTCACCTCACCCGGACGGGTGAATCAGCTAGGCCATCGCAGTAAGGAGATCGAATGAACGCGGCACCTCGTGGAGTACGTTTGCACATCGGGATCTTCGGCCGGCGCAACGTCGGCAAGTCATCCCTGCTCAACGCCCTGACCCGGCAACAGGTGTCGATTGTTTCGCCCGAACCTGGCACCACCACCGACCCGGTGGAAAAGCCCATGGAGCTGCTGCCGCTGGGTCCCGTGCTGTTCATCGATACCGCCGGCCTCGACGACGTGGGCGCGCTGGGTGCCCAGCGTGTCGAGCGCACCATGAAGGTGCTGGAGCGGACCGAGCTGGCTATTTTGGTCTTGGCCGAAGAGGGGCTGGGCAGCCTGGAGCTCGGGCTGCTGGACGCCTTCGAGCAGCGCAAGATCCCGGTTCTGCCGGTGCTCAACAAAAGCGATCTGGCCAAGCCGGCGGACGCGACGCTGGATCGCCTGATCCACCGTGGGCTCAAGCCCGTGGTGGTCAGCGCCGTGCGCGGCGAAGGCCTGGCCGAAATCCACGAGGCGCTCGTCGCTCTAGCGCCTGACGAGTACCTCAATGCACCCACGATCCTGTCGGATCTGGTGCCGCCCGGCGAATGCGCGGTGCTGGTGGTTCCGGTGGACAAGGAAGCGCCCAAAGGCCGCCTGATTCTCCCGCAGTCGCAAGCCATTCGCGACCTGCTGGATCACGACGCCTACGCCATCGTGGTGCAGGAGCGCGAGCTGCGAACCGTGCTCGATCGATTGAATCGCAAGCCCGCCCTGGTGGTGACCGATTCGCAGGCCTTCTTGAAGGTCGCCGCCGATACCCCACCCGATGTGCCCCTGACGTCATTCTCGATCTTGTTCGCCCGGCAGAAAGGCGATCTTTTGCAATTCGCGCGCGGCGCGCTGGCCATCGACAGTTTAAAACCAGGCGACCGCATCGCCATCGCCGAGGCGTGCTCGCACCATCCCATCGGCGAGGATATCGGCCGCGTGAAGATCCCGCGCTGGCTCGGCCAGTACATCGGCGGCTCGCTCGACATCCAGCAAGTGCAGGGCCGTGACTTCATCCCCGATCCGAAGGATTACAAGCTCGTGATCCACTGCGGGTCGTGCATGCTCAATCGCCGCGAGGTTCTGTCGCGCATCTTCGCCTGCAACAAGGCTGGCGTTCCCATCACCAACTACGGCATGGCCATCGCCTACAGCCTGGGCATTTTCGAGCGTGCCTTGCAGCCATTCCCTGCCGCACTCGATGCCTATCGGCAGGCGGTGGCGGCACGCGGGGCCAAGCGCATGCGGCCCGTACCGTAGCGCTGTCGCCCACGTCACAAAACGCGGCGAAAAACTGACCAGGCGTGCGCGGTCCGCCTCGGATTTTTGAGGCCGGCAGGCAAGGCGGATTTTGTCGGCCGGCAAAACGGGGCGATTTCGCCGGACAGCCTCGTTCGCAGGAGAGGATTCGTGGTGGCACGACGGTTGCTACTTGGTGGGTTGCGGAGGAATCCCATGCGTCCAGCCCACTCGCGAGTTCTCTATCTCCTTTTGTCCAGCGCCGGTATCACGGCTTGTTCCGATTCGAACACCAACACACAGCCACCCCCGACCGATCTGCCAACTTACGTCAGCCAGTCGCCGGTATCCGGCAGCACGAATGGCAATGCCGAGCAGGGGGGCGGTCCCACGTTGGGTGCAGCGGCGCCAACCGTTGGCGCGACCACCGATTCCACGAAGACTGCCGCCGCCGCACCCGTGGTGCCGGGCGGGCGCGTGGCCGACGTGCAAGAGGCCGACGTCTATCGCATCAAGGACGGCAAGCTCTTCTTGCTCAACACCTACCGCGGCTTCCTAGTCTACGACATCAGTGATACCAAGAAGCCGGTTCGCCTTTCGCACCTGCCGGTCTACGGCTACCCGGTCGAGATGTTCGTCGAGAACAACACGGTCTACGCCTTGCTTAGC
>Ga0302322_100003262_pt1 | contig 13891 bp, 10 predicted proteins | sample Fen_T0_2_FD_203757 | JGI IMG/M metagenome (GOLD analysis project Ga0302322, IMG submission 203757) | Peat permafrost microbial communities from Stordalen Mire near Abisko, Sweden - Fen_T0_2 | ecosystem: Environmental > Terrestrial > Soil > Wetlands > Permafrost | place: Sweden: Abisko... | reverse complement strand
GCGCGCAGGAGCTACCGCCGGGATACGGCCCCCCTCCAGGCTATCGAAATGCGCCGCAGCCTCAAGGCTATCCGCAGCCACCGGCCGAGGAGCCTTATGATCAAGGGCCCTACCAGCACGACTATTACGGACCGCCGCCACCGCCTTACGGATACTATCCGCCGCCCCGCTACTATCGGCGTTATGCGCCGCCGCCACGCTATTACGCCGAACCCGCCAGCTATAGGCAGTTCTTCTTCGGCTTTGGCCTCGGCGTCGGCGGTGTCTCCGAGTACCGCTACGACTCCGCCAGTGCCCGGTCTCGTGTCGGCATCGGCTACAACTTGCGTCTCGGCTTCGGCGTGTCGCCGCGCTGGGCACTGGTGTTGGCCGCCGACGGCGCAAGCGCGTACTTCCAGAACCAGAACGTGAGCGAGACGGTGTTCACCATCGGTCCTCAGTTTTGGGCGACACGCAAGCTGTACCTCCGCGCCGGCATCGGCGCTGCAAGCCGCACCTACGAATACGATGGCTATTCCACCGATTACTACGGCGACTACTACCGCGAGTCCTGGACCGATTCCGGCATGGGCGCCGTGGCGGCGGTGGGGCTCGAGTTCGTGCAGTCGTACCACGTGTCGTTGGCAGTCGAAGCCAATGGCACCGTCGGGTACTACAGCAACAAGGACACGCTGAGCACCTTCGGAATAAACTTCGTGATGAACCTGTTCTAAGCGTGGGCGTGCAACGAACAGAGGAGATGTCACCGCGGTTCCCTCCAGCCGCCTTGGCCTCGACAAAACAGTCTGCCATGCACGCCTGGAACCGAATCCGAAGACGGCGCCCGGCCGCTCCGCTGTTGCTTGGCGCCGTCTTTCTTTTTCTGACCAGCGGCTGCTCTTGCTCTGCTCACAACCCGGCCAAGTCCGAGGGTTGCGGGTCTGACCGCGATTGCAAGCTAGACCGGATCTGCGAGCGCGGACAGTGTGTCTGGCCGTCGGCCGCCTCGAAGGCTGCCGCCGAGCGCGCCGAACGAGGCACGTCCACTTCCACGGGCGCAGCGTCCATCGCCGTGGGGCCGGCGGCTCAGGGCATGTTTCGCGTCGAGCCCCATCATCGGGGACGCTCGCCTTATCTCGTGCCGAAGCAGAAGCCGGAAATCCGCTGGACGATGGAGACGTCCTCACCCGTCACCGCATCACCGACCATCTCCAACGACGGCCTGATCCTCGGGGGAAGTCACGCCAACAAGGTCTTTGCACTGGACAGGGACGGCAAGCTGGCATGGACCTTCGCCACCGGCGATCTCGTGTGGAGCACGCCCGCCATCGCCGCCCTGGGTACCGTCTACGTCGGGTCGGATGACGACAACCTATACGCGCTCGACGGAAAGACCGGAAAGCTGATTTGGAAATACCGGGTCGGCAATTGCTCGCAGACCGTGGGCATCGGGCCCGAGGCCACCCGCTGCGACGTCGATGCGGGCCCGACCATCGGACCCGACGGTACGATCTACACGGGAGGGGACGCAATCTACGCCATCCAGCCAAACGGCACCTTGCGATGGCGCTTCACCACCGGCGGGCACGTCGCCAGCGCACCGGCCGTGGGTGACGACGGTACCGTGTACGCCGGCAGCCAGGACAACAGCGTGTACGCGGTCGCGCCCGACGGACGCCGTCAGTGGGAGTTCCGGGCACGCGACGACGTGGAATCGAGCCCGGCCATCGAAGAGGACGGCACCGTCTATGTGGGCTCGGACGACAATCGCCTGTACGCCCTGAACCCGCAGGGACAGCTTCTGTGGGCCTTCACCACCGGCGACGACGTTCGTTCTTCCCCGGCCATCGGCCGCGATGGCACCGTCTACATCGGTTCGTTCGACGGGCTGCTCTACGCGATTCGTCGCGACGGAACCCTGCTGTGGGCCTTCCGTACCGGCGACCGGATCTTCTCGTCGGCCCTGGTGGATGCTGCCGGGACGATCCTGGTCGGTTCGCAGGACGACCGCCTCTACGCCATCGAGCCGGACGGAAAGCTGCGCTGGTCGGTCGAGCTGGGGGGCGACGTGGACAGCTCGCCCACCCTCGGACCCGACGGCAGCATCTACGTCGGCACCGACGACGGCAAGCTGTACGCCTTGCGGGCGCCGTAGGCGCGTGGTGAGCGTCAGCACCGAGGCCAAGGCCGCGTTTCCTAGGCCAACTCTCAGAGGCACAGCAATTCGTCGCGCGACAGGACGCGCAGCCCTTGGCTGACCAAGGCGGCGCGGGCGCGATCGATCTCGTGCGTTTCGACGATCACCACGGCCCGTCCGTTCGCGACGAAGCCGCTGGTGTTGTCGAGGTTGATTTGTTCCTTGGCCAAGCAATCGGCCACGGCCTGCAAGGCGCCCGGCTTGTCGGCGACCTCGACCGGAAGGATGTCGAGGAAGCTAGCCATCACGCCGCTCTGACGGAGCACGCGATGGCCTTGGTCCGGATCGGGAACCAGGAACTTCATCACCCCGAAAGGGCCGCTGTTGGCGATGGTCACCCAGCGGATGTTGACGCCCGCCTCGGCAAGCAGCCGCGTGATGTTGGCCGTCTGCCCAGGCTTGTTTTCGACGAAGACCGCAAGCAATCGCACGCTGTTCATAGGGTTTCTCCTAGAGCTTCCGGTTGTCGATCACCCGCTTGGCCTTGCCCTCGCTGATGGGCAACGTTCCGGGCGGCACCAAGTCGATCTTGGGCTTGATGAGAATCTCGGCGCGCAGCTGGGTCGCAATCTCGTTCTGAAGCGCGACCACGTGTTCGAGCTGTCCGTCGAAGCCGAACTCGGACAGCTCGACCCTGACTGTCATCTCGTCGAGGCCCTCGAGCGTGATGAGGTAGTTGCGGCCGACTTTGGGGACGCTCATCAGCACGCGCTCGATCTGTTGCGGATAGATGTTCACGCCGCGGACGATCAGCATGTCGTCGGCCCGACCGGTGATGCGCTGAATGCGGCGGTGGGTTCGCCCGCAAGGGCACGGCTCAGGCACGATCGAGGTGATGTCTCGCGTGCGGTAACGGATGATCGGCATCGCCTCGCGCAATAGTGTGGTCAGCACCAACTCGCCCCGCTCACCGTCCGGCAGCACCTGCCCGGTCTCGGGGTTGATGATTTCCATCGCGTAGTGGTCTTCCCACAGGTGCATGCCGGCTTGCTCTTGACACTCGAACGCCACGCCCGGGCCGTTCATTTCCGAAAGTCCGTACGAATTGAACACGCGCAGGCCGAGTCCTTCCTCGATCTTCCGCCGGGTCTCCTCGGTGTACGGCTCGGCGCCCACGAAGGCACGCTTGAGCGCCAGGTCCTTGCGCGGATCGATGCCGCGCTTTTCCAGCATATCGGCGAAGTAAAGCGCGAAGCTCGGCGTGATGTGGATCGTGGTGGTGTGAAAATCCTGCATCAGCATGAGCTGCCGCTCGGTGTTGCCGGGTCCGGCAGGAATCACCAGACAGCCGATCTTCTCGGCACCGTAGTGCATGACGAACGCGCCCGTGAAAAGGCCGTAGGTCATCATGTTCTGGAAGATGTCCTGCTTGGTCACGCCGGTCGCCACCATGCTTCGCGCGCACAGCTCGGCGGCGTTGCTGACATCCTGGCGCGAGAAGAACAGCGCCTTGGGCTTGCCGGTGGTGCCGCTCGACGTATGCAATCGCATGGTCTCGTCGATGGGAACGGCAAGCATCCCGGTCGGATAAATGCTGCGCAGATCGGCCCCGGTTGTGAACGGCAGTCGCGCCAGGTCGCCGAGACTGACCACTGTGGCGGGCGAGACCTTCGCCGTGTCGAACTTGTCTCGATAGAAGGGAACAGCGTCGTAGACCCGACCGACCGTTCGTTTGAGCCGCTCCGCTTGCAGCGCCTCGAGCTCGGTCCGCGAAAGGATCTCTTCTTCGGGCTTCCAGTACGCGTGCTTGGTATTGGCGAAGGTCATGGCAAGCGCATACTGCCAGAAAACCGAGCCCATTGCTTTAGCATGCTTGTTTGCAGGTGCGCCTTGCCTTAGCGTAGGCCGCAACCTTGCGTAGGGAGAGTGCCATGGCCGAAGAAACTGCCACCGCGATCAAGAATAAGGGTTGGACCGTCACCATCGCCGCCTTGTCCATCAATTTGGTATTAGGGGTTCTTTATGCGTGGGGCGTAATTGCGAAGGCGCTGGTGGTGCAATGGCACTGGACCAAGGCGCAGGCAGCGCTCCCCTTCACCGTGTCCACCGCCTGCTTCGCCATCATGATGATCTTCGCGGGCCGCTTGCAAGACAAGGTCGGGCCGCGCCTCATCGCCGCCGCGGGCGGCATCGTGCTGGGACTGGGCTTGGTGGCGTCCTCTTTCGCAGCTTCGCCTGGACTCATCCTGCTGACGTTTGGCCTGGTGGGCGGCGTCGGCATCGGTCTCGGGTACTCGGCCACCACACCGCCTGCGATCAAATGGTTTCCTCCCAGCAAGAAGGGCCTCATCACGGGCATCGTGGTCAGCGGCGTAGGACTCGCTGCCGTGTACATTTCGCCGCTGGCTCAGTTCCTCCTCAAGGCGACCAGCATCCAGCAGACCTTCCTTTACCTCGGCCTCGGCGCCATCGTGGTCGTGAGCGTGTTGTCCCAGTTTCTTCGCAATCCTCCCGCCGGGTATCATCCGGCAGCTGCCGCACCTGCCACCACCCCAGCAGCCAAGGCAGCAGCGGTCGTGCGTCCGAACCTCGACTGGGGCGCGATGCTCAAGACCCCGCAATTCTACCGACTGTGGCTGATGTTCATCTTGGCCGCATCGGCAGGATTGATGATCATCGCCCACGTGGCCATCATCGCCAAAGAGCAAGCGCGCTGGGAATGGGGCTTCGTGCCGGTGGTGCTGCTGGCGATCTTCAATAGCTGCGGGCGCGTAATCAGCGGCATCGTGTCCGACCGAATGGGCCGCACCCAGACCATGATGCTCGCCTTCGTACTCCAGGCAGGCAACATGTTCGCGTTCTCGCACTACACCAGCTCGGCCTTGTTGGTGTTCGGCTCGGCCTTCACCGGCCTTTGCTACGGTACCATCTTCACCCTCATGCCGGCAGCAACGGCGGACTTCTACGGCGTGAAGAATTTGGGCGTGAATTACGGCTTCTTGTTCACCGGTTTCGGCGTGGCGGGGGTGTTCGGACCGCTCGTCGGCGGGAAGATTCGGGACGTGACGGGCAGCTACTCCACCTCATACACAATCTCGGCGCTCATGTTGTTGGTAGGTACCGCCCTGGCGTATACCACCCGTGCGCCCGCGGTCGGGGCTGCGGTCGCATCGTCGGTACCGTCGGTGGAAAAAGCGTAAAAAAAGCAGCGCGGCCGCGCGCGAATTGCGACCTTTTGCCGCCCCCTTCGTGGCGGAGTCGTACGACCCGTGTATGATCGCCTTCATCTATGACGATCAATGAAGGGAACGGCGCCTCCGGGGACCATCGACCGGCGCCCACGGGCCACGGCCGCGCCGTGCCAAGACTGGTGACAGGCCGGATCAAGGTCCATCCCGACGGGTACGGTTTCGTTGTCCCCGACGATGGCTCGGAAGACATCCACGTCAGTCGCCGACATCGCGCTTCGGCCATGGACAGCGATCGAGTCGAGGTCGACTGGTGGGTTGGTGGTCGCGGCTTAGAAGGCCGGGTGACCAAAGTCATCGATCGCGGACGCGGCAAGATCACCGGCAACTTGGTCGCGATGGGCGGCAGGTTGCGCTTCGAGCCCGACGATCCTCGCATCAACGCGGCCGTGGTAATACGGGATGGCATCAGCGCACGCGCCGGACAGTCCGTAGTCGCCGAAATCGTCGCGTACCCCGGCAACCCCGACGCCCCTATCGAGGTATCGCTGATCAAGGTGCTGGGCGATCCGGACGATCCGCGCACCGAGGTGGAAAAGACGCTCGCCTGCGCCGACATCTCCGACGAATTCCCGACCGCCGTCATGGACGAAGTGTCTCGCTTCGCCGACACGGTAGAGCCGCAGGATCACCGTGACCGCGCCGACCTTCGCCACGTACCGTTCACCACCATCGATCCGGAGACCGCGCGCGACTTCGACGACGCCGTGGCGCTGGAGGCACTTCCGCAGGGCGGCCACCGACTGTGGGTGGCGGTAGCCGACGTATCTCACTACCTGCGCGAAGGAACGGCGCTCGACCACGAAGCGCAGGCGCGGGGCGTAAGCGTGTACCTGCCTAGCCGGGCGATTCCCATGCTGCCCGAGGCCTTGTCCGGGCACCTTTGCTCGCTGGTGCCGGGCGAAGACCGTCTGGCGATGGTCGTACGCATCGACTACGACCGCGGCTGCAACGTGGTCGAGACCGACTTCTGCGCCGCCGTGATCCATTCACACGGGCGGCTCGACTATCCGGGCGTGGCCGCGGCCTTGGCCGGCGACGTGCGCGGCAAGCGAAAGCACTACCAGCCGTTCCTGCCGGCGCTGAGGATCATGGACGCTCTGGCGCGCAAGCTGCGTGTGCGCCGCCAAGAGCGTGGAGCTTTGGATCTTGACCTGCCGCAGGCGGTGGTCGACTTGGACAACGACGATCCACGCTTGGTGCGCGATATCCGCCGCGCGCGCCGTGATGAGGGCGAGCGCGCCGCGTATGCGATGATCGAAGAGTTCATGCTCGCGGCCAACGAAGGCGTGGGTGACAGTTTTCAGGATCGCAAAGAGAACACCGCCTGGCGCGTCCACGCAGTTCCCGACGAGGAGAAGCTTGCGGCGTTCGCCTCGCTGGCCGAGCGCTACGGCATCCGCTTCGACCCGACCGAGGCAAACACGCCGCTCGGGCTGGGTGCCGTGCTCAAACGGTTTCGCGGCCATCCCGCCGAAAAGCCGCTTTCTCTGCTCCTGCTGCGGGCACTTAAGCAGGCAACCTATGACGTGGTCAACGTGGGCCACTTCGGCCTGGCATCGCCCGCGTACTTGCACTTCACCTCGCCCATCCGCCGCTATCCGGACGTGATCGTGCACCGGCTGCTCAAGCACCGGCTGGCCAGCCTCGGGAAACCAGCGGGCGGCTTTGCGCCGATAGCGAAGACGGAAATGCCCACGGGCGACATCCTGCGAAATGCCTCCGCCAATGCGTCGTTCTGCGAACGCAAGGCCATGGAGGTCGAGCGCGAGGTCGTGGACCTCTATCGCGCCTTCTTCATGCGCGATCGTGTGGGCGAGATTCTCGAAGCCTCGGTTTCCGGCGTGACCTCGTTCGGCGTTTTCGTGGTCGCGGATGATCCGTTCGTCGAGGGTCTCGTACGCACGGACTACCTTTCGCCCGACGATTTCTACGAGTACGACGAGGTCGCTTGTCGCCTGATCGGCAGGCGGACGGGAAAGACCTTCTCGCTTGGCGACCGGGTCAAGGTCGAGGTCCTGCAAGTCAGCGTCGCCCGGCGGCGGATCGAGATGCGATTGCAGGATTCCACGGGTCGCGCGCCAACCGGCAAGCGCGGCAGAGGTGACCGACGGGATGCAAAGCCCAAGTCCAAGAAAGACCGCAGCGAGCGTCGGCCGGAGCCGCGAGGAAAGAACGAGCGCCGCAGGAAGAAGTAGGAATGTCGGTCCACGTCGATCACATTCCGAACCGACCGCCGGCAGCGTCCGAGCCCGCCGAGATCATCGAGGCTTGGTTGCCCGCCGTGTTCGCGGCGTCGGCGCACAGGTCAGAGGGCAGCTCGCCTCGACTGCGACTTTCGCTGTCGGGTTCGGATGGCGGCGAGTGGGACATGGCCATCGAAAACGGCGAGCTGCTGGTGGCCCGCCGGGTGCGCACCCTGCACGTGCGCGGCGATGACCCCGACGTGTGGATCCGGCAGTCCGCCACGGATTTTCTGGCCGTGCTCTTTCCCCACGAAGATCTCTTTCAATTCCTGCCGGACTCGGCCGACATCGTCACCTTGCTGTCGCCCGAGTCGCAAGAAATGGAGCTTCTGCAAAAGCTCGATGGACGAATCAAATTCGAGCTGGAAGGCCGTCGCCGGCGGCGCTGGGCGGTGGATGTTGCCTTCGGTCGCGCCGGCATGCTGGCGGGCCGCCCCCGCACCACGGTGATCATCGACAGCGGCACCTGCGAAAAGCTCGCCGCCCGCACCATGAATCCGCTTCAAGCGCTGCTGGCCGGGCGCCTGCGCGTCGAGGGCGACAAGACCTTCGCGATGCAGGTCCTGATGTTGGTGGCGACGCGCATCAGGGGCTAAAGGTGGGCTAAAGCGCAGCGACCTGAACGGACATGTGCGCAGCTGTGCACCGAAGCGCTGCGAATCAAGATCCAGGTTAAGTCCTGACGATTTTCGTGCGATCATAGGGTGAGGATGACCGCGTCCCCTTGGGCACGTAGCGGTCCCTACGGCAAACCACGCGTGAAAGGCAACCATGAGCTGGCGAGGTCAGAAGGAAACCAATCCCACCGTGGACAAGATCGAAAACGTGGTCGGGCGTTCATGCACCGCGCGCGGGGATTTGGCTGCTGACGGGGCCTTCCGCGTAGACGGAACCATCGAGGGCTCGGTCGAATCCAAGGCATCGGTGGTCGTGGGCGAAAGTGGCACGGTGAAAGGGAACATTCGCGCGGTCGACGTGTTGGTGGCTGGGAAGATTCACGGCAACGTGGTCTGCACTGGGCACCTAGATATCATGGGCACCGGGATGATCGAGGGCGACATCGAGGCCAAGAGTCTGCGCGTGGAGACGGGCGGGGTCTTCGCCGGCACGAGCCGCATGGGCGGCAAACCCAAGGAGCAGAAAGATCCCAAGGATCTGAAGGATCAGAAGGACAAGAAGGTAGCGCCGGAGCTGTCTGCGCAATTCAGCCCAGCGAGGTAGCAGCTGCCAGGGAAGCATCACATAGCATCGGCTCCGGACGGGATCATCGCGCCCGAGCTCAAGCGCCTGCGCAAGTTGTTGGCGCAAAAGCGACGCGATCCCATCCGAATCATCATCGCAACCGATCCTATGCGTCCGGTCCGCACGCTGACCATCCCTCGGTTGCTTCCGGCCGGGCTGCTGGCCGCATCGGCCTTGCTGGTCGTCATTGCCATCGGCCTCAGCTTCAGCACCTGGACGATGAGCGGCAAGCTGGCTGGGCTCAAGAACCGGGTGGTGACGATGATGAAGCTGGCCGATGACATGGCCATTTCCCCAGAAGGGGTTGCGCAAGCGGACGTCCTACGGCCGAGCGCCAACCCCGCCATCCACGTGCACAAGCCCAGCGGCGCTCAGGCTCGCTTCACCCTCGAGACCGCGAGCTTGGGCGAGCAGCTCGAGATCGCTTTCGATCTGTCCAGCGGAGACATGGACGAAGCCACCTACCGCGCGGTCAAACATTTCATGCGCTGCCGGCGCACCGGCGCTGAAGCCCCCATCGATCCACGGCTCATTGAGATGCTCTACAAGATCTCTCAGCGCACCGGAGAGAAGATCATCCTGATCTCAGGCTTCCGTCCACCGGCCTTCGCGGCCCCGGCGAGCTACCACACGCGTGGCATGGCTGCAGACATTCGCATTCCCGGCATGACCACGCTCATGGTCCGTGATCTCGCACGCGCCATGGGCGTGCGTGGTGTGGGTTACTACCCGCACTCGCAATTCGTCCACGTCGACCTGCGCGAAGAGCCTTTCTTCTGGACCGACCTCGGCCCTGGCGAAGGCGGTGCGGAGGTGGAGGTGGAGGTCGAGGGCGGCAAGGCCCAGCCTACCGGAGCGAGTGAACCGTTCTCCGCACCACCACCTGCTAGTGACTGACCTGGTCGGCCCCCTTACGGGCTCGCGACTTGTCTGCGCCAAGCGCCGGCAGATTCACGCAATGGACGTTCTCGCGCCGAAGCCAAGCCAGGGCATTGTCGTCGCCCCCCCGTCCGAGCTCGCGACGCGCGGCGAGGTATTCGCCAGCCGCGCGGCAAGCATCCCCGTGCTCCTCGAGAGCGGTCGACAGAAGGTCCGCGGCCACAGAGGTCTTGCCCCCCAGTCGAGCCTGCATGCCTTTGAGGTAGGTGTGAAACGGATCCGCGGGACTGGCTGCAGCGGCGGTCGGGTTGACTTCGCTCTTGGTCAGGAATGCAATCGCATCGATCTGTGGACTATCGAGGGGAAGCCCGCGCAGCAACGCCGATACCGCCTTGATGCCACCCGAGGCCAGCGCATTGCGCGCCAAGAAGATCGGGGCCCAAGGCGACGACGCGACCTTCGGGGCGTCGGCAAGGTCGACCAGTTGCCCGCGGCCGAGCTCCACAGCCACCTTGGCCCAGCGTAGCGACGGAAGCGACGGGCTTGCGATGAGCGTGGCCTCTTGCAGGCACACGGAAGCACGATCGACCTCGCCCAAAGCTGCCAGCACCTGCGCGGCACCGCCCAGCACGCGCGGCTCCAGCGGACGGCCGCGCCCGGCTGCCTCGGCCCAGCGCACGGCCTCCGTCCCGTCGTGCGAGCGCGCAGCCCGTTGTGCCCGAGCCAAAGCACATGCACCGGCGATAAAGGACGACTTGGCTTCGTCGCGGGCGCAAGTTGCCTCCCATGGCACAGAGACCGCCTTGCCGCCCACAGCCGCCGCGTCCACTTCGGCGAGAAGCAGCTGGGCTCGACCGTGGTCGGGCGTGTAGCGCAGCGCCTGGAGCAAGTTCTCCTTGGCCCTCTCGGGCTCGCCCTGTTCCAGCCACACCTCGGCCCACGATACCCGCGCTTCGATGAAGTTGGGTTCCCGCACCAGAGCGGCCTGGAACGCGTGGCTGGCTGCGGCCAGGTTGCCCTGCCGAAATCGGACACGGCCAAGGACAAAGAGAGGCGACGCTTGCTTGTGGCCGAGCGATACCGACTGACGGGCAAGGGCTTCTGCCTGGTCCAGATGACCGGACACGACCTCCACCAGCGCGCGCGAAGCGAGCTTGAGCGAATGGGCTCGCTGCGAGGCGCGGGGCGCAGTCTCTACCGCATCCGCAGCAGCACGAGCAGCTTCCGCCTCGGACAGTCCGTACTCGCTGGCCAGCATGGCGCTGGCAAGCGCGATGGTCGCTGCGGGCTCGGCATCATCGCCTGCCGATGCACCCCCGAGTGCCAACGCCCTTGCCCGCAGCAGCCCTTGCAACCCTCCGCCTAGCAGCTCGCGCTCTGCGGCGGTCTCTGCGCGACGCCAGTGCGCGCGTTCGCGCGAGCGCAGGTACAGCTCGGCCGCCGCGGCCAGAAGAGCCACCAAGGCGAGGACGATTGCGATACCACGCAGCAAGACGCTTTATCATTTCATGATTTCGGCCGCGCGGAGGCGCCGTTTGCTCTGCCCCCAAGACCCATGTCCCCTGGTGCGGCACCTCGCATACGCAGTCGGCATCGGCCCAGCAGCGAGGTCGGAAGGCCCCTAATGAGATCAACGCGCACGCTCGTATCGGGTATTGCGGTACTTGTTTACCTCTGTAGCGCCTGCTCCGGTTCCAAGGGGAGCTCATCTGGCGCGGGTGGCGCGCCTGGCGCGGGTGGCCTGGAACACTTGGGGGGAAGCGTCGGAGCCACGATCGTGATTGGTAGTGGCGGCTCAGGCGGCAGCACGGTGGTCGGCAGTTGCACGGGGGTGCCCGAGTACTGCGCGATGTACTGGGCCCAGCCTGCCTGTCAGGCGGTCGGCTGCAATTGGAATAACAGCACGCCCATCGAGTCTTGCGACGGCACAGGCTGGCCGTGCAGCCAATTCGCGACTCAAGCCACTTGCACGTACGCGGGGTGCACGTGGCTCACTGGCGTGGCGCCGACTGGTTCGGGGGGAACCAGCGCCACCGGAGGCCAACCTGGGACCGGGGGTGCATCACCAGGCTCGGGCGGCGGTGTCGGCGGTCGGGGGGGCGCAACCGGCACGACCAGTACCGGCGGAAACGCCGGCGGCCCCACGACCCTGGCGACCATCGACTCTCCCGCCGGCATCGCGGTCGATGCCACAAGCGTCTACTTCACCTCGGGGGGCACCAGCGGCAAGGTCGGGAAGGTGTCGATCAACGGCGGAGCTCCAACGACGCTCGCTTCGGGCTTGAACAATCCCCACGGCCTCGCAGCGGACGGTACGAACGTCTACTGGACGACCGCCGCCTACGCCGGCACGGTGGCGAAAATGCCCGCCAGTGGCGGCACCGCCGTCAATATCGTCACGGGGCAGGACACCCCGACTGACCTAATTGTGTACGGCGGGTCTGTCTACTGGACGACCAAGACAGCGGCCATGACGGCGACCACCAGCGGAGGTCTCCTCGCCACACTCGCCTCCGGTCAGAGCTCGCCCGGCCACATCGCCACGCTGGGCTCGATGGCCTATTGGACGACCTCCAGTGGCGCAGTGATGTCGGCGTCGTCCAGTATTCTTGGTAGCGGCAGCACGCCCACGACGCTCGCCACGGCGACCAGCACCATCGGCGGACTCGCCGCGGACGGCAACAACGCTTACTGGACGACCGCCGAGATTGCGACGGGCACCGTGATGAAGGTGTCCGCCAGCGGCGGCACGCCCACGACGCTGACTTCGAAGCAGTCGGTTCCCCGCGCCATCGTGGTGGACGGCACGAATCTGTACTGGGTCAATGCCTCCACTGGCGATGCGACGGGCACGGTGATGAAGATGCCCACCAGCGGCGGCACCCCGACCGCGCTCGCCTCCGGCCAATACTTGCCCAACTACACGACCGTCGACGCCACCAGCATCTACTGGGTCAGCTGTGCCCCCAGCGCGACGACGTGCTCGCTGATGAAGCTGACGCCGAAGTAGCCCAAAAGCTGGCCGGGCGCCGGCGCACATTCCAACGCGCGAGGCCTAGAAAGAAAGGCGCGGACCGAGGTACAGCTGAAGAAGATGCGTCCAGCGCGACAGGCTTTCGCTGGAAGAAAAATGAGCAAAGGAGTACGACAGAGCAGCGTCGAGCGAGACCAGCCGGTTGGGATGCCACTCGATGCCGACCTGGGGTTCGGGAGACACGAAGAGGGAGCAGTCTTCGTTTGAATCGTACGTCGTACGGCCCCGGTAGTGGCCGCTGGGGCAACCGTCCGGGCTGGCCGTCGCCGTCACTGGACGATTGAGCAGGCGCCGTCCGCCCAACGCCGACCCTAGGCGTAGGCCGAGACCGACGTACGGCACCCATGGCTGCTCTGTCGTGGAACGAAAGCGATAGAGCAGCGATGGCGACAGCGCGAATTCGCCAAAGCTGGCCGTACCACTGCCCGCCAACACGAACGACGCGGGCAAACGGAAGGCCCAGCGCGGCCCCAAGTCGAACTGGAAGGCCAGGCTGGCCACCGCGCCCGCAAGCGACGATTGCGGTGCGAAGATCTCCGCCCAGCCGAAATCCAGCTCGATGTGCAGTCCCAGACCGAATCGGCCGGATTTGCCCAGCGCAGGCGGATCGGCAGAGACCCGTGGTGCGAAGGCCCCGACGGTCCCAGGTGCTACCGCAGGGATTGGCGGGGCAGACTGCTCGGCCTGGCTGGGGCCAGTTCCCACTGCCTCTAGCGACGCGACCACTGGCCCCTCGGCGGCCAGAGGCAACGATGACGGCACGGAAGCTGCGGCCGTGTTTGAAAAGCCCTGTCCCCGCTGCCCGGCTACCAACGCCTTCACCCGAGCCGAGGCGACGAACTTATCAGCCAGCTCCCCCGAGACCTTGGCTGGGTAGGTATCGCGGCGGAACACATCCAGGGCGGTTGCGAACCGGTCGACCAAGATTCCGTCGCGTTCAACCGCCAACGTGGTCACCCCCTGCACGGCGATGCCAATGCTTCGCAGGTCATAGGTCACCTGCAGCTCGATGTCGACGGGCTGTCTCTCGTCGAGGACCACCGAGAGCCCCCGACGCGCCAAGGCCGATCCCATGGACTGACCTAGTTCCTTCCCGAGGTCCGATGGATCGACACGAAGATGCACG
>Ga0302322_100003261_pt1 | contig 13891 bp, 12 predicted proteins | sample Fen_T0_2_FD_203757 | JGI IMG/M metagenome (GOLD analysis project Ga0302322, IMG submission 203757) | Peat permafrost microbial communities from Stordalen Mire near Abisko, Sweden - Fen_T0_2 | ecosystem: Environmental > Terrestrial > Soil > Wetlands > Permafrost | place: Sweden: Abisko... | reverse complement strand
GGCGGCGCGACGGGCGTAGCTCAGCGCCTCCTCGTTGGGGACGTCGAGCACCTCGTCGTAGACGGTCCGGTCGAGGATCTCCGGCACGAAGTTGGCGCCGATGCCCTGGATCGGGTGGCCGGCCGGCGTCCCGCCGTTGAGGATCGGGGAGGCCAGCGGCTCGACGGCGAACACCTTGAGATCCGGGATGCGCTGCTTCAGCACCTGGCCGACGCCGGTGATGGTGCCGCCCGTGCCGATGCCCGCGACGAACGCCGCGACGTCGCCGCCGGTGTCCTTCCAGATCTCCTCGGCGGTGGTGCGACGGTGGATCTCCGGGTTGGCGACGTTGGCGAACTGCCGGACGAGGACGGCGTCGTCGCTCGCGCCGATCTCCTCCGCGCGGGCCACGGCACCCTTCATGCCCTCGGCGGCCGGCGTCAGGACCAGCTCGGCGCCGTAGGCGCGCAGCAGGGCCCGCCGCTCCTTGCTCATCGAGTCGGGCATGGTCAGGACGACGCGGTAGCCGCGGGCCGCACCGACCATGGCGAGCGCGATGCCGGTGTTGCCGCTCGTCGCCTCGACGATCGTGCCGCCCTCGCGCAGCTGGCCGGACTCCTCCGCGGCGTCGATCATGGAGACGCCGATCCGGTCCTTGACGCTGTTGGCCGGGTTGTAGAACTCCAGCTTGGCGATCACGTTGCCGCCGGCCCCGTCGGTGATCCGGTTGATCCGGACCAACGGCGTGTTGCCGATGAGCTTGGTCACGTCGTCGTAGATCGGCATCGTGCTTCTCCACCGCCTTGTCAGCTCACGGCCTCGGGCACGTGAGATCGCTTGGAAGGTCTGGCCGCCACGACGGTCGCGGTGCTCGCCCCGGCCGCGCCGTCCGGTCGGTCGTGACAACCCCCGCGAGGCCGTCGGTGTTCCGGCGCGAAGTCTACTCGACCGTTCCGGTCCACATCTGCTGGTCGGGCATCGATTCCGGTGACCGGCCCACGATCGTCACGTGGATCGTCACGAGCAGGTGCCGGGGGCGACGGTCACCCCGAACGAGTCGGAGCGGGCCTGGTACTTGCGCAGCGCGGTGACGGCCCAGCCCTGCCCGCCCCCGACCGGGTCGGCGTGCCGGTACAGGCTGACCTGGCCGGACGGCGCGGACGTCGCCAGCAGCACCCCGCCGCCGAGCGCCAGCAGGTCGTAGAAGCGCCAGCCGGTCCCGATCCGGACGGCGCGGCCGGCGTTGGCCCAGGTCACCGGCCCGGCCGTGGGGTCGCTGTGCCGGAACCAGAAGAGGTCGCCGCCGAGCTGCCGGTACAGCGTGCCGTCACCCTGCGGGGCGATGAGCTCGTCCGCCGTCCAGCCGCGGCCCAGCACGTAGCCGGTCGCGTTGACCCAGGTCGGCGCCCCGGTGAGCCGTCCGGTGTGCTGGTAGAGCGCCAGGCGCCCGTCGGTGCGGACCGTGTAGATCCAGCCGTTGGCCCCCACCGCGATGTTGAGGACCTTGGTGCCGGGTGTGAAGCCGGTGCCCACGACCCCGCCGCTGCCCTTCGCCCAGGCCCCGGAGACGGCGTCGTAGCGGTACCACCGCAGGCTCCCGGTGCTGGTCAGTGCATACAGGACGCCGTCACCGCCCGCGCCCGTCCAGGCGAAGGGGCCCCAGCCGCTGCCCACGGCCCCCACCTCGGCGAGGGTGTCGCGCGTGGCGAGCAGCTGGTCGTCCCGCAACCGGTAGAGCACCCCGCCCGACGTCCGGGTGAAGCCCTCGGCGAGGGTGCAGCCGGTCGTGGGGTCGGTGGCGGCCGCCGCCGGGGTGGCCGCTGTCGCCGCGACGGCCGTCGTCGCGAGCACGAGGGCGAGCGCGAGGGCAGCTCGACGCGTGCGGCGTGGCCCGACCATGTCGTCACCTTATGCAGTCGATCGATCTCATCTGGTGAACCCAACGGGCGACACGCCTACGTGCGGCCAGGGTCAGGCGCTGCGGGCGGCGCCGGGCGGCACGGCGGCCGCGCGGGCGGCGTCCGCGGCGCCCGCCCCCTCGGCGGCGAGCCAGTCCAGGACCAGCTGCGCGGTCAGGTCCGGCACCTCGAGCTGCGGCACGTGCCCGACGTCCGGGATCTCCTCGTAGCGCCAGGTGGGGTGGGCGCGCGCGGCCGCCCGTGCCGAGGAGACCGGGACGAGCCGGTCCTTGGTGCCGTGAAGCATGAGCACCGGCACGGTGACCTGGGCCAGCACCGCGCGGTACTGGCGACGCCGGGCGAGGGTGACCAGGAGCGAGCGGGTGGCGAGGACGAACTCGGCCTCGAGCTCCTCGTACCAGGCGCGGCTCTCGGCGAGCTCGACGTGCGCCCGCAGCACGTGGCGCGGCACCCGCTCGGGGTGGGCGCAGCACAGGCGGAGGGTGTCGAGGGCGACGTCCTCGGCGGTCCGGGAACGCCGGTGCCCGATCACCACCCGGCCCACGCCGGGCGTGAAGTAGGCCGCGAACATGAGCGTCGTGAGCGGGTCGGGGCGGGTACGCAGGTCCGGCGGGAGGGCGGGGTCGAGCAGGGCGACGCCGGCGACGTCGTCGGGGTGGGACGCGGCCAGCAGCGTGGCGATGAGCCCGCCCATGGAGTTGCCCACGAGGACGGCCGGCCCGCCCACGACCTCGGTGACGAACCGGTGGAGCAGGTCGCGGTTGGCCCGCACCGACGTGGACCGCGTACCGCCCCGGGTGCGGCCGAACCCGGGGAGGTCCAGGGCGACGACGCGGCAGGTCGGGGTGAGGAGCGGGGCCAGCGCGATCCAGTTGACGTGCGACCCGCCGAGGCCGTGCACGAGGACCAGGAGCGGGCCGTCGGCGGGGCCGCCGTGGTCCACCCAGTACACCGGCCCGCCCAGGTCGGCCCAGTGCTCCTGCGGGGAGCCCGCCGGGGTGACGTCTGCGCTCGGGTCCGCCGTCATCTCCGCACTGTCCGTCGTCGCCGGGCGGGTGTCAATCCGGTGCCGGCCGACGCGGTGCCCGGCCGGGCGGCATCATTCCTGGTGTCGCCGGGGCTCCGGCGCGGACCGGACGGGAGAGGAGCGCGACGTGGGCGAGAACTCCGCCGTCGACTCCGCCGGGGAGGGGCCGGAGGCGCTGCTGGACCGCTACCGCAGTCCGGAGCGGTACACCGCCTTCCTGGCGGGACCGACGCAGGCGGGGCCGACGAAGGCAGGGCCGGAGTCGCCCCGGGTGCTGGGTGGCGTCGCCGCTGAGCTCGCCGACGCACTGAACTCCGACGACGCCGGCGCGGCCGAGGCCGGCGCGACGGGCGGACCCGCCACCGTGGACGGCCCCGACGAGCGCCCGGACCCCGCGGACGCCAGGACGGACCGCCACGCCGACCGGTCCTGCGGCCTGGTCGTCGGCGGCGGTCTCGACGTCGCCCTGGCCACGCCGCTGGCCGCGTGCGCCCTGGCCGAACACTTCGTGTTCCGGCGGGTGGGCGGGACGTCGGCGGCGGCGGTCACGGCCGCGGCGGTCGCCACCGCCGAGTTGGGCCGCTCGGCCCCCGCCACCGGGACCGCGTCCGCCGGTTTCGCGGGGCTGGCCGACGTCGTGGGCTGGCTCACCGCCAAGGGCGGCGAGGGCCGTGAGGGTGGCGACGGCGAGGGTGACGGAGGTCTGCCCAGGCTCGCCCGGCTCTTCCCGCCGGCGGACGACGCGGCGACGTTGCACCGGCTGGCGACCGCGGTGCTGCGGCCCGGCGGCGGGCGCGGGCGCGGCCTGCGGGCGGCAGCCGCCGTCCTCGCCGGGCTCGACGTCGGCGCCCGGCGCGTCGTCACGCTGCTGTGGGCGGGCGCGGTGCTGGGGAGCGCCGGCGTCATCGTGGCGCTGTGGCGGTCGTCGCAGGTCAGCGGCTGGTTGCTGCCGTTCGTGGCGGTGCCCCTGGTGGTCACGTTCGCGCTGGCGGCGGCCGCCGGGACGGCGTTGCTGGGTGGGCAGGTGCTGCGCCGGGCCGGCCGGGACGCGCTGGAGACGGACGGCTGGGGCCTGGTCAGCGGCTCCGCGGAGGGTTCCGGGCCGGTCGCGGCGGCCGGCGCGGACGACGTCCCGCCGCTGTTCGCCTGGGTGGCAGACCGCCTCGACGACCTCGCCGGCGTCCCGGCGGGCGACGGGCACGCCGAGCGCTACGCCCTCACCTTCGGCGACCTCTGGCTCGGCCGGGTGGGCCGGCGGACCGCCGCGGACGTCCGGCTGCTGCGCCGGGCCGCCGTCCGGCCCGAGCTGCGCGCGGTCGACCTGGTGCTGACGGCGTCGGACCTGTCGGCCGGGCGGGGCTTCCTGCTGCCGTTCGGCACCGCCGAGCGCCCCGGCCAGCTGGTCACGACGGGGTACCTGTTCTGCCGGACCTGCCTGATCGGGGTGCTGCCGGCCCGGGTCGCCGACCAGCTGGTCCTGCTGTCGCCGGGCGCTCCCGCGATCGCGGCGAGCTGTCCGCGGCACCCGGACCAGCCCCTCCACCGGCTCCCCGAGCCCTGGGACGTGCCGGTGGTCCTCGCCGTCCGGCTCGCCGCGTCGGTGCCCGGGCTGCTGCGCGCCGTCCCGCTGCACCGGGCGGACGACGAGTCCGGCCCGCGCACCCACTGGTTCTGCGACGGTGCCGTCACCGGTGGTCTGCCGCCCGGGTACCTCGACGTGCCGCTGCCGAGCCGGCCCACGTTCTCGTTCGGGCCGGCGACCGGGGACGAGGCCGTCCTCGTGCCCGACCAGGACGACTCCGCGCCGGTCAGCCCGTGGCGGCCGGTGCGCGGTGCCGGCGGCCTGGCCGGCGCCGTGGTCGGGGCCGCGCTCGGCGGCCGCGCGCTGCTGCGGGCGCAGGCACCGGCCCGGCGCGGGGGCACCGCCCTGCTGGGGGGCCTCCTGGGTGACGGCCCCGACGGCCTGCGCGGGACGGCGGGACCGGGGGTCTTCCGGACCCGGGCGGACGTGCTGCGGCTGGCCGCGGCCGGGCATCGGGCCGGGACGGCGTTGCGTGAGCGGTTCACGGCGGCCGACGACGGCAGCGCCGTCCACGGGCGGCTCGACCGGTACCGGTGGGTCCGGCTGCGGACGGCCCTGGGGCGCTGGCGCGAGGAGAGCCTCGCGCTCGGCGTCCAGGGTCCGCTCTACACCGACCTCGCCCTGGGCTACCGCGTGCCGGCCGGCCTCGCGTCGTGGTTCGACCCGCCGCTGGACGCCGGGAGCGCGGACCCCGCCTGGGGCGACGCGCTGGCGGCGATGACCCACCTGCGCTCGCTGGCCGACGGTGGCGTGCTCGACTGGGACACGGACTGGGGCGCCGCGCCGTCCGACCCGCACGACGCGCTCGGCTGAGCCGCCGCGCTTCAGGCGCCGAAGCCGGCGGCGGCGTCCCGCAGGGCGACGCCCCAGGTCCGGGAGGACAGCGGGACCTGCGCCAGCGCCTCGACGGTGAGCCCCGCGCGCAGGGCGAGCGCCGCCATCCCGACGAGCTCCCCCGCCGCCGGGCCCACGACGGCCGCCCCGAGCAGCGCGGACGTCGGCACGCCGCGACGCGCCCACCCCGAGCCCCGCTCAGGCCCGGCCACCAGCGAGATCAGCCCGGGCGCCCGGTCGCCGAGCAGCGCGCGCTCCAGACCGCGGTAGGGCAGGTCGCTGACGCGCGCGCCCCGGACGGTCGCCGCCTCGGCCGGCTCGACCCCCACGACCGCGACGGCCGGATCGGTGCGGACGACCCGGGGCAGGCCCTGCGACGTCCACCGGCGGCGCGGCCGGCGCGCGGCGGCGTTGGCCCCCGCCACCTGCGCCATGAGCGGGTCCGCGGTGCCGTGCGGGAGCAGGCCGGTGACCCGGCCGACCGCCAGCACGCCGGCCGCGGTCGTCCGGAGCCGGCCGTCGACGCGGACGTGGCCGGCGTCCGTCAGCCGGACGCCGGCGCCGGCGAGGTCCAGGCCGCGGACGGCGGCGCGTCGTCCGGTGGCCAGCAGCAGGCCGTCGGCGGCGACGTCCCCGCCCGCGGCGATCCCGACCCAGGCGCCGCCGTCCAGGGTCGGCGCCGCCTTGACCACCGGCGACCCGGTGAAGACCCGGACGCCGTCCTCGCGCAGGGCGGCGGTGACCAGAGCGGACGCGTCCGGGTGCTCCCGCGGCAGCAGCCGGTCGGCGGCCTCCACGAGGGTGACGTGGACGCCGAACCGGGCCAGTCCCTGGGCCAGCTCGCAGCCGTGGGGCCCGCCGCCGACGAGCACCATCGTCGGCGGCAGCTCGGCCAGGCGGAGCAACCCCGTCGCGGTGAGGTAGGCGGTGTCGGCGAGGCCGCTGACGTCGGGCAGCCGGTCCTCGTCACCGGTGGCGAGCACGATGCGCCGCGCCGTCAGCACCGGCGGGACGTGCGCGGACCCCGGCCCGATCGCCTCGATCGCGATCCGGCGGGCGCCGAGCAGCCGGGCGCGCCCGGGCATCGGGTCGACGCCGTCCGCCCGCAGGGCCGCGTCCCGGCAGCCGTCCTCGACCGCTGCCCGGACGGTCCGCAGGTGGGCCAGCGTGGCGTGCCAGTCCAGGCCGCGGGCCGCGCACTCCCGCAGGGCGCCGCCGTCCGCGACGAGCCGGGCGCCGCCGCCGGACCGGGTGTCCCCGACGAGGACGACGCGCCCGCCGTCCGGGCCGAGCGCCGCCGCGGCCGCCCGGGCCGCCCCCACCCCGGCCTGACCGGCGCCGATGACGGCCACGGCGACGTGGTCGGCATCCGGGTCCGGTCGTGGGCTCACGCCGCCCCCGTCGGCAGCGGGCGGCCCGGCCTGAGCCGTCAGAACAGGCGGTCGCCCGCCACCCCGCTCTCCAGGTCGAGGAGGAGGCGCTTGCGGGGCAACCCGCCGCCGTAGCCGGTCAGCGACCCGTCGGCGCCGATGACCCGGTGGCACGGCACGATGATCGAGATCGGGTTGGAGCCGTTGGCCAGCCCGACCGCACGCGAGGCCCCCGGCGGCAGGCCGAGGCGCCGGGCGATGTCGCCGTAGGAGACCGTCCCGCCGTAGGGGATGGTGCGCAGCTGCAGCCAGACGGAGAGCTGGAAGGCGCTGCCGCGCGGGGCCATCTGGAGGTCGAAGGCGCGCCGCGCCCCCTCGAAGTACTCGGTGAGCTGCTCGGCCGTGGCCCGCAGCACCGGGACGTCGTCCGCCCGGGCACCGGCCCGCGCCCGCTCCACCTCGGGCGACGCTCCGCCGCGCTGCGCCTCGAAGAGCACGTGGGTGAGACCCGCGCCGTCCGCCGCGAGGGTGAGCTCCCCGACGGGGCTCGCCATCGTCGTCCACACCCGCTCGTCCATGACCGGAGCCTGCGCCACGGCACCGACAGTACGCCCGCCGGCGACGCGCGGGGGGCGGACCTCGATGCCGAGACCGACATGGCCGTCCGCGGTCAGCCCAGGTCAGATTCCGGTACGAGGTACCCGCCGTCCGTCGTCACTCTGCGCAGCCAGTCGGCGGTGCCGTCAGCGACCGCCCGGTGGACGGCGCGGGCCGCCCGCGACCCCCACACCGAGCGCGGGCCGCCGAAGGGCTCGGGCCGGCCGGCCGTGGCGGCCGGGGTGGCCGGAGTGGCCGGGCAGGCGATGCAGACGGCGTCGGACGACGTCCCCGTGCCGGGCACGCCCGCCTCGCCGAGCGCCTGCGTCTTGGCCTCCGTCAGAGTGATCACGAGGTTGACCAGCGCCGCGTCGCTCAGCGGTACGGGAACGACGACCAGCACGTTGATCGTCCCCGGCACGTAGCCGGCCGCGAGCTCGTCGTCCGGAGCCGCTGCCCGCACCGGCAGGCCGAGGCCCACCGTGGCGACCGCCCGCACCCCGCCGTCCTCGGCGGCCGTCACCCGGTTGACGTCGGCGGCGGTGAGCAGCCCCACGCCGGGGCCGCCCAGGCCGAGCTCGGCGGCGATCTCGAGCACGTGCTGCTCGGGATCGGTCCGGGAGTAGAAGCGGTCCACCTGCGTGTTGAGCCACCACGCCCGCTCGCCGATCCCGCCGCCGAGGACGCCAGACGCGATCATCCGCCACCCCGGTCCGGGGGCCCAGACGAGGACGGGCCGATGCCGGCCGTCCTCGATCCGGTCGACCAGCCGAGCCGGTTCCGGGTCCGGGTGCGCGGTCGGGCTCACGGCCGCACCGGGACGACCCGGACGCCGTCCCCGCTGGGTTCGACGTCGGCCAGGACCCCGTAGTGTGTGGCGACGGTCGCCGCCGTGAGCACGTCCCGGGGAGTGCCCGCCGCGACGAGCGCGCCGTCGACCAGCATGGCCACCTGCCCCGCGTACTGCCCGGCGAAGGTGAGGTCGTGCAGCGTGCTGACCACGGTGAGCCCCACGGCGGAGCGCAGCCCGTCGATGGTCTCCAGCAGCTGCTGGGCGTGGCCGAGGTCGAGGGCGGCGGTGGGCTCGTCGAGCAGGAGCAGGCGCGGCTGCTGGGCCAGGGCCCGGGCCAGGACCGCCCGCTGCCGCTCGCCGCCGGACAGCGTGCGGAGGGTGCGCCCGGCGAGCGCGGTGAGGTCGAGACGCGCCAGCGCCTCGTCGACGACGGCGCGGTCGGCGTGCCGGGGCCCGGCGAGCAGCGAGTGGTACGGCGTCCGGCCGAGCTGGACGTAGGCCCGCACAGTGATGCCGTCGGGCAGGAGGGGCACCTGCGGGGCGTAGCCCACCTGGCGCGCACGTCGCCTCGGGTCGGCCCGGCCGAGGTCGGCGCCGTCGAGCAGGATGCGCCCGTCGTGCCGGACCAGGCCGACCATCGCGCGCAGCAGGGTCGACTTGCCCGCGCCGTTCGGGCCGACGACCGCCGTCCAGGTGCCGGGCTCGACGACGAGGTCGACGCCCGTCAGCACCCGCGCCCGGCCGAGCGTCACGCCGACGCCCCGGACCTCCAGCCGGCCGCAGGTCACGACGAGGACCCCGAGCGCAGCAGCGCGGCGAAGAACGGCGCCCCGACGAAGGCGGTGACGACGCCGATGGGCAGTTCGGCCGGGGCGAGCAGGGTGCGGGCCGCCAGGTCGGCCGCGACCATGAACGCCGCGCCGCCCACCAGGGACACCGGCAGCACCGTGCGGTACGAGCCGCCCGCCAGCCGGCGCACGACGTGCGGGACGACCAGCCCGACGAACCCGATGAGCCCGCTCACGGCGACCGCCGCCGCCGTACCCAGCGAGGCCGCCAGCAGGACCACGAGCCGCACCCGCCGCGGCCGGACGCCGAGCGTCGTCGCCTCGTCGTCCCCGACCGCGAGGACGTCGAGGGCGCGGCCGGACAGCAGCATGACGACGGCGGAGACCACGACGTACGGCAGCGCCATCGTCACGTCGTCCCACTGCGCCGCCCCGAGCCGGCCGAGGATCCACGAGTAGATGAGGCGCAGGTCGTCGGTGTGGGTCTGCTGCACGAGCGTCTGCGCCGCGGTGAGGAACGACGACACCGCGATTCCCGCCAGCAGCAGCGTGGCGGTGCCGCCCCCACCGTGCCGCGACGCGGCGGCGCCCAGGGCGTAGGCGAGCCCCACCCCGGTGAGCGAGCCGACGAACGCCGCGACGGGCACCGTGCCCAGCGGGCCGAGCTGGGTCGGGCCCCAGGCGATGACGACGGTCGCACCGAGACCGGCACCGGAGGCGGCGCCCAGCAGGTACGGGTCGGCGAGGGCGTTGCGGAAGACCCCCTGGTAGGAGGCGCCGGCGAGGGCCAGGGTGCCGCCGACCAGCGCCGCGAGGACGACGCGCGGCACCCGCCACTCGAGCAGGATCGCGTCCTGGGTGGCGGGCAGCGGCGTCCCGCCGTGGACCCCGATCCGGCGCAGCAGCGAGCCGACGACCTCACCGAACGGCAGCGGGACCGCGCCGATGCTCACGCCGGCCAGGGCGACGAGCAGCAGCAGGACGCCCGCCCCGACCAGGGCGGGGCCCCGCCGTCGCCGTTGCCCGCCTGCGAGCACGGCTCGTCAGCCCGCCCCGCCGAGGGTCTTGGCGATCTGCTCGGCGAAGTCGGCGAGCCGCGGCCCCCAGCGGGACGCGATGTCGTCGTTCACCGTCACGACGCGACCGCCCATGACGGCCGGAACGGTGGCGAAGGCCGGGCGCTTGGCCACGGCGGCCGGGTCCTGCTGGCAGCACCTGCCGTCGGCCAGCACGATGAGGTCCGGCGCGGCCTGCACCACGAACTCGGCCGACAGCTGCGGGTACCCGCCCGCCGCCTTCGGCGAGCTGTCCGCGATGTTGGTCAGCCCGAACTGGCGGTAGAGGTCGCCGATGAAGGTCGCGCTGGTCACCGAGTAATAGGTCGGGTCCAGCTCGTGGTAGACCTTCCGCTTCCTGTCGTCCTTGGGGGCCGCCGCGACGGCCGCCGCGATGCGTTTGCGGGTCCCGTCGACCGCCGTCCGGGCCTGCGCCTCGTGCCCGGTGGCCCGCCCGAGGGCGACCTCCTCGGTGTAGCCGTCCTCGATGGTCTTCGGCGCCTCCAGCAGGAGCACCGGCACCTTGAGCTTGGTGAGCGCGGCCACCAGGCCGCTGGTGTCACCGGACAGCACGACGAGGTCCGGGGCGTAGCCCGCGATGGCCTCGGCGTTCGGCTTGAACCCGGACAGCTTGGTCCGCGGGGCCTCGGCCGGGAAGTTCGACTGGTCGTCCACCGCCTTGACCTGCGGGCCCGCACCGATCGCGTAGAGCATCTCGGTGAGCGAGGGCGCGAGCGACACGATGGCCTTCGGCGCGGCGGGGACGGTCACCTGACCGTTGCCCGCGGTCACCGTGACCGGGAACGTCGCGGGGTCGGCCGCCGCCGACGACACCGCGGACGACGCCGACGAGGAGCCGCCGGCGGCGGCGGACGGGGCGGTGGAGGTCGCCGTCGAGCTGGACGAGCTGCAGGCGGCCGCAGCCAGGACCAGCGGCGCGACGGCCACGCCGGTGAACAGTCGCCGGAGGGCAGGGTGGCGGGTGAGCCGCCGGGTGGACCGGCCGGTCAGGGGGGACTTCACGGGTACTCCGTTGCTCAAGAATCAGAGCCGCACCCGGGTCCGCGCCCGACGCGCGGCCCTCACTCGGGGCCGAGGACGTCGACACGGCGCAGGCGACCTGGCTCGTCGTCCGCGCCCTGGTCCTCGTGCTCGGGACCGGCGGACGGCTCACAGTTGCGGGACAGCGCCGGAGTCACACCGGCTTCGCTACGTCGTGCCGCCGGTGCACCAGGGCGCCGGCACGCACGACCCTAGCAGCCGTGACCCGCCGTCGGCCGGGCCCTGCGGCGGCCCACCACCGCGGGGTCAGGACGGCGCGGCGAGGAACGACAGGCGGACGGTGCGCTGCGGGTTGTCCCCGTTGCTGTCGACCAGGACGACGCTCTGCCAGGTGCCCAGCGCGGGCTCGCCGCCGAGCACCGGCACCATGACCGACGGCGCGACGAACGCGGGGACGACGTGGTCCCGGCCGTGACCGAGGGAGCCGTGCCGGTGCCGGTAGACGTCGGCCACGGGCAGCAGCCGCTCCAGCGCGTCCCCCAGATCGGGCTCACTGCCGGAGCCGGTCTCCATCACGGCGACCCCCGCCGTCGCGTGCGGAACGAAGACGTTGAGCAGCCCGTCGCCGCGGCCGCGGCAGAAGCGGCCGATCTCCGCGGTGAGGTCGGTGACCAGGGTCCCGCCGGTACGGACCCGCAGTTCCAGCGTCGGCATGCTCACCGGGACAGCATGCCCCAAACCGCCGTGATCATGGACTTCGGCAGTGGCTGCTGAAGTCCATGATCACGGCAGGGTCGGGATCCGGGAGGTCAGCCCTTCAGGCCGCCCGCGAGCAGGCCGCGGACGAAGTACCGCTGCAGGGACAGGAAGACCGCGATCGGGACGCCGATCGCGACGAAGGCGCCGGCGGTCAGGAGTTGCCAGTCCTGACCTCTCGACCCGGCCATCTCCGCCAGTTGCACGGTGAGCGGTGCCGTCGCCGGTGTCCCGCCGGCGAAGATCAACGCCACGAGCAGGTCGTTCCAGACCCAGAGGAACTGGAAGATCCCGAACGAGGCGAGCGCCGGCACGATGAGCGGCAGGACGACGCTGCGGAAGATCCGGGCGTGGTCCGCGCCGTCCACGCGGGCCGCCTCCATCAGCTCCCGCGGCAGTTCCCGCATGAAGTTGTGGAACAGGAAGATGCACAGCGGCAGGCCGAACGCGGTGTGCGCGATCCACACCGTGGCGAACTTCTGGGCCCCGATGAGCTGCAGGGCCGGAATGATCGTCACCCCGCCGATCTCCCAGCCCTTGGAGAACAGGCGCAGCAGCGGGATGAGCGCCATCTGGATCGGCACGATCTGCAGGGCGAAGATCAGGATGAAGACCCAGTCCCGGCCCTTCCACTCCATCCACGAGAGGGCGTAGGCGGCGAGCGCGCCGAACGCCAGCGGGAACAGCACCGAGGGAATCGTGATGACGAGGCTGTTGATGAAGAAGGTCGTCAGGTTGACGTCGCCGCTGGACGTCAGCACGCCCTTGTAGTTCTCGAGCGTGAACTCCGGGTGGATGAACCAGTTCCACCACCCGCTCGACAGGATGCTGTCCTTCGACCGGATCGAGGAGATGAACAGCCCGAAGGTCGGCAGGGTCCAGAGGGTGGCGATGATCAGGGCGACGACGGACGCCGTCCGGCTCGACAGCGTCTTTCCCACCCGCCGGGCCATGGACGGTTCCGTCGGCTCCGCCGCCACCGTGGGGACGGACTCGCTCGTGGACGCGACGGTGCTCATCGGGCCTCCAACCTCTCGCGGCGCAACGTGCGGACCTGGTAGACCACGACCGGGAGCACGAGGACGAACAGGAACACGGCCAGGGCGAACCCGTGACCGTCCTGGTTCTCGACGAACACCTGGTTGTACATCTCGTTCGCGATGACGCTGCCGTCGAACTTGTCGGCCGTCATGGTCTTGACGATGTCGAAGACCTTGAGCGTCGTGATGAGGATGGTGATGTAGACGACGAGCACCGAGGCCCGGATGCTCGGCAGCGTGATCCGGAAGAACATCTGGAGTGGGTTGACGCCGTCCAGCCGGGCCGCCTCGACGATATCGGCCGGGATCCCCTTGATCGCCGCGGAGAGGACCACCATCGCGAACCCGGCCTGGATCCAGATGAGGATCACGATGAGGTAGAAGGTGTTCCACGGGGGATCGGTGACGAAGGCGTGCGGCTGCACCCCGATCCCGGTGAGGATCCGGTTGAGCAGGCCGATCTGGCCGCCCTGCGTCTCCCGGTAGTCGTAGACGAACCGCCAGATGATCGACGCGCCCACCATGGAGATCGCCATGGGCAGGAAGACCAGGGCCTTGTAGTAGGACTCGAACCGGGACTTGTCGACGAGGATGGCGTAGAGCAGACCGATCGCCGTCGCCGCGAACGGCGCCACGCCCACCCAGATCGCGGTGTTGCGCAGGACGGTCCGGATGTTCGGGTCGGAGAAGAGCCAGCTGAAGTTCGCCAGCCCCACCCATTCCTGGCCGTAGTCGTCCTTGAACGCCAGGATCGACGTCCGGACGGCGGGAATGATCAGGCCGATCGTCACCAGCAGGAGCGCCGGACCCATGAAGAGCGCGATCTGAATCTTGTCGCGCCCACGCTTGGGCGCCACGTCGGCGAGGAGCAGGATCACCCCGACGACGGCGGCGAAGGCCGCGATGCCGTAACCCAGCATCAGGAACTTCTGTGCTGTCTCGCTCACACATACCTCCCTGCCGTCGTGGCGCCGTCGCCCCGACGGAGATCACGGACGACCGGTGTCCGGCAGGATCGTGTTGCTGCCGGACACCGGTCGAGGGGTGTGCCGCTCGGATCCGGGCGGTTCCCGGGAGGGCGCGGCGGACGGACCGCCGCGGCCTACCGGGTCACCCGGCCGGAACTACTTCCAGGACGCCTCGATGGTG
>Ga0302322_100003260_pt1 | contig 13892 bp, 14 predicted proteins | sample Fen_T0_2_FD_203757 | JGI IMG/M metagenome (GOLD analysis project Ga0302322, IMG submission 203757) | Peat permafrost microbial communities from Stordalen Mire near Abisko, Sweden - Fen_T0_2 | ecosystem: Environmental > Terrestrial > Soil > Wetlands > Permafrost | place: Sweden: Abisko... | reverse complement strand
CCGGTTGATCACCCGGCGTGGCTACGGGTTCGCCAACACCGGCAACCTGATCGCCCTGGCCAAGCTCAGCCTGGGCCACACCAAGCCCGTCCTACCCACTTGATCAGCAGGAGAGCCTTGCATGATCGTCCCGGATTGCATGATCACGGCGAGGGGGGGAGGCGTCAGGTGCGGCCGCTGCGCAGCCAGGCCAGCACCGCCAGCACGCGCCGGTTGTCGTCGGCGGCCGGGGGAAGGTCGAGCTTGGTGAAGATGCTGGTGGTGTGCTTGCCGACCGCCTTCTCGGTGACGAAGAGGCGCTCGGCGATGGCGGCGTTCGACCGGCCCTCGGCCATCAGCGTGAGGACCTCGCGCTCGCGGTCGGTCAGCCGGTCCAGCGGGCGGCGGCGGTGGGTCGAGCGGACGAGCGCGGCGACCACCTCCGGGTCGAGCGTGGTGCCGCCGTCCGCCACCCGGTGCACGGACTCCAGGAAGGCGTCGACGTCGGACACGCGGTCCTTCAGCAGGTAGCCGATCGCGCCGTCACCGTCCGCGAGCAGCTCGCCCGCGTAGAGCGGCTCGACGTACTGGCTGAGCACCAGCACCGGCAGGCCCGGCCGCGAGCGCCGGCCCGCGACGGCGGCGACCAGCCCCTCGGTGGTGAAGGTCGGCGGCAGCCGGACGTCGACGATCGCGATGTCGACGTCGGGCCGGGTGAACGCCGCCGCCAGCTCGGGCGCCGACCCCGCCGTCACCAGCACCCGGAACCCGCCCGCCTCCAGGATCCGGGTCAGCCCGACGCGCAGCAGCGCCTGGTCCTCGGCGAGCAGCACCCTCAGGGGGTGGGCCGGCACGGCACCTCCAGGGTGACCAGCGTCGGGCCGCCGGCCGGGCTGACGACGTCGAGGGTTCCGTCGAACGCGGCCAGCCGCCGGGCGACCCCGGTCAGCCCGCCGCCGGCCGGGTCGGCGCCGCCGCGCCCGTCGTCGCCGACCTGCACCAGCAGCCGCCCCTCGACCCAGCGGCCGGACAGCCAGGCGCGGGAGGCGCCGGCGTGCTTGACGGTGTTGGCCAGGCATTCCGAGACGGCGAAGTAGACCGCCGACTGCACCGGCTCGGGCAGGCCGTCGGGCACGCGCAGCGACACGGTCACTGGGAGCGGCACCCGCAGCGCCAGCGCCTCGACCCCGCCGACCAGGCCACGGTCGGCGAGGACGGGCGGGTAGATCCCGCGGACGACGGCCCGCAGGTCCTCCAGGGCCTCCACCGAGGTGGTCCGGGCCTCGCGCAGCAGCTCGGACGCCGCGTCCGGGTCGGTCCGCAGCAGCTTCTCCGCCAGGCCGACGCTCATCCCGACGGCCGCGATCCGGGCCTGGGCGCCGTCGTGCAGGTCCCGCTCGATCCGGCGCAGCTCCTCGGCGCTGTGGTCGAGCGTCTCGGAGCGGGACGCCGCGACCTCGGCGACCCGGTGGCGCAGCCGCTCCACCCGCGACCGGCCGAGGATGGTGCCCTCCGCCACCGCCCGGGCCCGGGTCAGGGCCGGGGTGATCAGCCACCACACCACCAGGGCGGGGCCGCCGAGCAGCGCCAGCAGCATCCAGAACAGGCCGCCGTCGATCAGCGCGCCCGTGAGGTGGACCACGGGCGCGGCGAGCAGCGCGACGGGGAGCAGGGACAGCACGAAACCGCCCGTGGCCGAGAACCACAAGAAGGCGACGTCGCGCCAGCGGGCGGAGTCGGTGAGCCAGCGCATCGGCCGGGTGACCGGGTTGCGGCCGGTGGTGTCGGCGTAGTCGGTGCTCACCGGCGTCCCCAGCAGCGCGCCCGCGATGCGCCGGTGCAGGCCGGTCAGCGCCGCGGTCGCGGGGACGACGCCGTTCGCCAGCACCAGGCCGATCAGCAGCGGGCCGAGCGCCACCGACAGGATCGACAGGATCGCCAGGGCCAGCGCCGGGGCGGCCAGCAGGGCGCAGACGAGCGCGACGCCCGTCTGACGGAGCCGGTCGAGCAGCGCGGCGCCGTCGATCGGCACGGGCGACCGGGACCGGATCGGCGTGAGCGGCATCGCCTTCCAGTCTGTCATCGCCGTCCGGCCCCGTTCCCGGTGACCCTGCGGGTCGATCGCCGTCCCGGTCACGCCGCACCCGCACCCGCACCCGCGAGCTGGTCCAGGTGGGCCAGCTGCCCGGCCACGGCGTCGGGGCTCGGCCGGTGCATCCGCCCGGCCACCCGGCCGTCGACGAGGAACGCCACCGAGTCGGCGAACGCGGCCGTGCGGGGGTCGTGGGTGACGATCACCACGGTCCGGCCGAGGTCGTCGACGCACCAGCGCAGCAGGGCCAGGACGTCGTGGGCCGTGCGCGAGTCCAGCGCGCCGGTCGGCTCGTCGGCCAGGACGACCGCCGGGTCGTTGACCAGGGCCCGGGCGACGGCGACGCGCTGCTGCTGGTCCCCGGACAGGGTGGACGGCAGGTGGTCGCCCCGGTCCGCGAGACCCACGTCGTCGAGCAGCCGGGCGACCCGGGCGTCGTCGACGGGCCGCCCGGACAGCCGGCGGGGGAGGGCCACGTTCTGCGCGGCGGTCAGGTAGGGCACCAGCTGGAAGGACTGGAAGACGAAGCCGAGCCGCAGGCTGCGCAGCCGGGCGAGGCGGGGCTCGTCCCAGTCGCTGAGGTCCTGCCCCTCCACGAGCACCCGCCCGCCGTCCGGGCGCTGCAGGCCGGCCGCGCAGTTCAGCAGGGTGGACTTGCCGGATCCGGAGGGGCCCATCACCGCGGTGAGGGTGCCCGCCGGGAACGTGACGTCGACGTCGCGCAGGGCCGCGACGCGGGGGAGCGTGCCGGCGAACGTCACCGACACCTGCCGCAGCTCGAGGGCTGCGACGCGCGGGCTGGTGGTGGTGCTGGTCATGACGTCGACGCTAGGCGCGTCCCGGCCGGTGATCGAGGGGACGGGACCGCCTCCCGGGGTAGGGGAACACCTACCTTCAGCGGCCGGGACCTCCGGGTGTCGGGGCTCCCGGGTGTCGGGCCGGCGACGGACAGAAGGGCACCAGAGGGGGCAAGGTCGGGCATCAGCGGCGATCCGGGGCCTGCCCGGGGCGACGATGATCTCGTCCGAGGGGGGACGTCCCCTCGGGCCGCGGGCACGGGAGTGCACGGCACGGGGACACGGCACCGCCTGAGCGCGGTCGCCGCCCGCTCGCCCGCGGAGAGCGTCCCCGCCGTTCCGAGAGGGCAGCAACCATGCGTCTCGACAACCCCGCCCGACAACCACGCCCGGCGTTCCGCCGCTCGATCGCGGTCCTGGCGGCCGCGGCGGCAGTGGCAGCGACGGCCGCGCTCGCGGCCGTACCCGCCGTGGCCGCGACCGGCGACACCGCACCTTCCCCCGCCAAGGCCGTGCCGTCCGCACCCGCTCCCGCTCCCAACGTGCACCTCGGCACCGATCTGCCGGCCAAGCCGAAGTCGCCGCCGCGCGCCGCGCGCGCCGCCGACCCGGTCGCCTGGACCGTCCACCTCACCGCCAGCAACGCCTCGCCGTGGGTGACCCAGTACTCGACCCTCACCGCCACCACGAACGCCGACATCGGCCCGACCCCGTACTACCTGCGCATCTACCGCGACGGCGTGATCGCGAGCTGCGGCTCGGGCACGAGCTGCTCGGTCTCCGTCACCGAGTCCACCCCGACCATGGGCTCCTTCGGCGCGTACCTCACCGATGGGGCCGGCAACGTCGTCGCGTCCTGGTGCACCGGGGTGTGCCTCGGGTACTTCATCACCTGGCACGCCACCACCGTCGAGCTGGGCGCCTCGCCGTCCACCCTCGCCGTGGGCGGCGTCAGCACGTTGACGGCGACCACCGGCGACGACGTGGGCCCGTCGCCGTTCTACACCGAGATCTTCGACGAGACCGCCGGCACCCTGCTGCGGTCCTGCGGCACCGGCACCACCTGCGCCACGACCGTCAGCCAGTCGGCGGCGACCACCCACACCTACAAGGCGTTCGTGTCGCCGTCCAGCGGCACCCTGCCGCCGCCCGGGGCGGTCGCCTCGTCCGTCCGCAGCTACGTCACCTGGACGGCGAACGGCTGGACGATCACGCTGAACGCCCCGGCCACCGAATACGAGGCGACGTCCATCACGGCGACGGCCACGGCGTCCGTCAACGTCGGCCCGACCCCCTACTACCTCGAGATCTTCAACGACGACTCCGGCGCCCTGCTCGCGACCTGCGGCACGGGGACCACCTGCACGGTGTCGGTCCCGCTGCAGTACGACCGGCTCCACCTGGTGGCCTTCATCACCACCTACGGTTCGACTATCAACCCCTCGGCGATCCAGGCGGCGTCCGCCGTCACCGTGACCGTCCCCGTCCCCCGACCGCCCCGCTGACCCTCCCGCACGGCACCGCGCCCCGGCCCTCGGGCCGGGGCGCGGTCGCGCTCACCCAGATCGGGGGTGCAGCGGCTTGGCGAGGTGGACGCGGCGGTAGACGTCCTCGACGGCGCGGGCGGTCTCCCGGTAGCCGCGGGCGCGGTACAGGGCGAGGTTCTCGGTCATGGTCTCGTGCGTGTAGAGCCGTACCCGGGACAGGCCCAGCTCGCGGGCCCGGGTCTCGGCGTGGTCGAGCAGGGCACGCCCGATGCCGCGACCCTGGTGGGCGGGGTGGACGGCGACGTTCTCCAGGAGCAGGTGGTCCGGGTGCTCCACGAGGACGACGAACCCGACCGGACGCCGCCCGCCGTCACCCGACCCCTCGTCGGCCGTCCCGTTCCCGGCCGCCTCGTTCCCGGTCCCGTCGTCCTCGGCCACCCAGACCTCGGCGTCGGCCAGGACGGCGGCGTAGTCGGCGAGCATCGGGCCCGGCGGGAACCCCATCCGGGGCAGGTAACGCTCGTAGGCCGCCCGGGCGATCGCCGCCAGGGCCGCGGCGTCGTCGGGGCGCCCGGATCGCAGCGGGGACACGGCGGCCTCCTCGGTCGGTCCGGCGGACGTCGTTCGGGGCGGCTGCACTCCCGGCCGGGCGGCCCGCTCACCACCGCACGGTAGCCGCAACGGCAGACGGGGGGGCGGGCGCGGTTGCGGTGATCGGCCCCTCGGGGTGCGATACGCGCACCGGGCGCGCGGGGGCCCGCAGCGAGGGGGAGCGTCGTCAGCATGGCCGGACCGGCACGCGTGCAGCCGCCCTACCGCCTCGTCGTGCGTAGCCTGCGCCCCCCGCGCCGGGAGGCAGCGGCCCTGGCCGCGTCCCTGCTGGCGATGACCGGCCTGGCGCTGCTGGCCCCGCAGCTGGCCCTGCGGTTCGTCGACGACGCGATCGCCGGCGCGCCCACCCACCACCTGGCGCTGCTCGCCCTCGGCTACCTCGGGCTGGGCGTGGCCGCCCAGGCGGCCACCGCGCTGACGGCGTGGCTGGCGAGCCGGCTGGCCTGGGACGGCACGAACCGGCTGCGCGAGCACGTCGCCGCGCACGCGCTGCGCCTGGACCTGGGCTTCCACGGGCGACGCACCCCCGGAGAGATGATCGAGCGGGTGGACGGCGACGTCGTCGCGGTCGCCGACTTCGCCGTCGCGTTCCTGCTGGACGTCGTCGGGAGCCTGCTGCTGCTGGTCGGGGTGGTCGCCGCCGTCCTCGCCGTCGACGTCCGGCTGGGGGCGGTGCTCGGCCTGTTCTGCCTGCTGTTCTTCACGGGCATGACCTGGGCCCAGCGGCTCGCCGCGCCGTCGGGGGCCGCCGCCCGGGCGGCGACGGCCGGGCTGATCGGCGACCTGGAGGAGCAGCTGGCCGGCGCCGAGGACCTGCGCGCCAACGGCGCCGGCGAGCACGCCGTCACCCGCCTGCACCAGGTGAGCGGGCAGTGGTACCGCGCCGAGTTCCGGGGCGCGCGCGTCGGCAGCGCCCTGCTCGCCGCGACGTCGGTGGGCTTCGCCGCGGGGACGGCGCTCGTGCTCGGGGCGGCCGCCTGGCTCAACCTGTCCGGACGCCTCACGGTCGGCACGGTGGTCCTGCTCTTCCAGTACACGCTGACCGTGCGCGCACCCTTCGAGCGCATCCTGGAGCAGTTGCGGCACGTGCAGGCCGCCCTCGCGGGGGTCACCCGCCTGGGCCGGCTGCTCGCCGAGCGGCGCACGCTGCCCGAGCCCGCCGTCCCGCGCCCGCTGCCCGCCGGGGCGCTCGGGCTGGAACTGGACGCCGTCACCTTCCGCCACCCCGCCCCGGACGCGCGCCCCGACCGCCCCGACCCGCCGGCCCTGGACGGCGTCACGCTGCGGCTCGCCGCGGGCGAGACCCTCGGGCTGGTCGGGCGGACCGGCAGCGGCAAGACGACGCTCGCCCGCCTGGTGCTGCGCCTGTACGACCCGACGGCGGGATCGGTCCGGGTCGCGGGCGTCGACCTGCGTGACGTCGGCGAGGTGTCGCTGCGGGCCCGGATCGGCGTCGTCACCCAGGAGGTCCAGCTGTTCGACGCCTCGGTGCGCGACAACCTCACGCTCTTCCGCGAGGGTCCCTCCGACACCCGGCTGCGGGAGGTGCTCCACGAGGTGGGCCTCGGGCCCTGGCTGGCGGGCCTGCCCGACGGGCTGGACACCCCGCTCGGCGCCGCCGACGGTCCGGGCGGCCAGGACGGCGCCGCCCTCTCGGCCGGGGAGGCGCAGCTGCTGGCCCTCGCCCGGGTGCTGCTCGCCGACCCGGGGATCGTCGTCCTCGACGAGCCGTCGAGCCGCCTCGACCCGGCCACCGAGCGCCGCCTGGAGGACGTCGTCGCCCGCCTGCTGGCGGGCCGCACCGGCATCGTCGTCGCGCACCGGCTGTCGTCCCTGTCCCGCGTCGACCGGATCGCCGTCCTCGCCGGGGGCCGGATCGTGGAGGAGGGCCGGCGGGGGGACCTGGCCGCCGACCCGGGCAGCCGGTTCGCCCGGCTGCTGGCGCTGACAGGGGTGCCGGGATGAGGGCGCGCGGGGTGAGGGCGCGCGGGAAGGGGCGCCGCGGGGTGGGGCGCCGCGCGGGGGGCGGCGGGCGGCGTCCGTTCGTGCGGGTCGCGCTGCGGCTGGCGCGCCACGACCTGCGCCGGTTCCTCGTGGGCGGGTTCCTGTGGCTGCCGGTCAGCGTGATCCCGCTGGCGAACGGCCTGCTGCTGAAGGCGCTGTTCGACCGGATCAGCGGTCACCGGCTCGCCGGGCTCGACGAACCGCTGTGGCTGTGCGCGGCGTTCGTCGCCACCGAGGCCGTCCGCGGCGCGTTCCTGGTGACCGCCTGGTCGTACGGCGTCTGGTGGTGGGACGCGTCGGCGACCGTCCTGCGCGCCAACGTGCTGCGGTCCGTCCTCACCGCCCCCGGGCCCGCGACGTCCCGGCTGCCCGCCGCGACGGGCGAGGCGATCGGCCGCCTGCGCGACGACGTCGGCGTCCTGGTCGACCTGGTCGACGAGTTCGTGCCGCTCGTGGGCGCCGTGCTGTTCGCGGCGGGCGCGCTCGCCGTCATGGCGTCGATCGACCCGCTCATCACCCTCGTGCTGGTGCTGCCGATGCTCGCCGTGGGGGTGCTGACGCCGGTCGCGAGCGCGCGGGTGCGCCGGCTGCACCGGCGGTCGCAGGCGTTGGGTGCCACCGTCACCGGGTTCGTGGGCGAGATGTTCGGCGCCGTCCTGGCGGTGAAGACCGCCGGTGCCGAGGACGCCGTCCTGCGGCGGCTGGCCGAGCACAACCGGCGACGCCGCGACGCCGCCGTCCGCGACCGCCTGGCGACCGACGTCCTGGGCTCGGCGACCGGCGCCTCGGTGGAGGCGAGCATCGGCCTGGTGCTGCTGCTGGCGGCGGGGTCGATGCGCCGCGGCGACTTCACGGTCGGCGACCTGGCGCTGTTCACCACGTACGTCAGCTGGTTGACGGCGTTGCCGCGCAGCCTGGGGGCCGTGCTGTTCCGGGTGCCGCAGGCGGGCGTGTCGGTCGAGCGGCTGAGCCGGCTGCTCGCCGCCGGGGAGGACGAGGCGACCCTGGTGCGCGACACCCGCGTCTGGTTCCGGACCCCGGCACCCGACGCGCCGTCGGTGCCGGTCGAGCAGAGGCCGTCCGAGGGGCCGGTCGAGGGGCCGTTCGAGAGGCCGGACGGCGACGCGGGCCCGTTGCGGCGGCTGGAGGTGCACGGGCTGACCGTGCGCCGTCCCGGCGGGCGCGGCCTGCACGGCGTCGACCTGGACCTGGAGCGCGGCACCGTCACCGTGGTCACCGGGCCGGTGGGCGCGGGCAAGACGACGCTGGTGCGCGCCCTGCTCGGGCTGGAACGGGCCGACGCCGGCAGCGTGCGCTGGAACGGGCGGCCGGTGGCGGACCCGAGCACCTTCCTGGTGCCCTCGCGGACGGCGTACGCGGCCCAGGTGCCGAGCCTGTTCTCCGCGCCGCTGCGCGAGAACCTGCTGCTCGGCTGGGACGGGCGCCACCTGGACCGCGCGGTGCGGCTGGCCGCGTTCGAGGACGACGTCGCGGCGATGCCCGACGGGCTGGACACGGTGGTCGGGCCGCGCGGCGCCCGGCTGTCCGGCGGGCAGGTTCAGCGGGCGACCGCGGCTCGGGCGCTCGTCCGCTCGCCCGACCTGCTCGTGCTCGACGACCTGTCCTCCGCCCTGGACGTCGAGACCGAGCACCTGCTGTGGCAGCGGCTGACCGCGGCGGCGCGCGACGGGTCGGGGCCCGCGACGCTCCTGGTGGTGTCCCACCGCCGGGCGGCGCTGGAACGCGCCGACCGGATCCTGGTGCTGGAGGAGGGCCGCCTGGTGGCGGACGGCACCCTGGAGGGCCTGCTGCGCACGTCACCGCAGCTGCGGCGCCTGTGGAGCGACGGGAGCCTGGCGGAAGCGCTCGACACCTGACGCCGCCCTGGCCACGTCGGCGCCGCGATAGCGTCGTGAGGTGGAGCGGAACTGATGGGTGGCACGACCGCGCCGCCCGCCGCCCCGGGGACGGGCCTGCACGCCGTCCCGGCGCCGGGACGGGCGCTCGGCGCGGCCCTCCGGTACGCGTGGCCCGCGCTGGCCGGCTACCTGGCCGTGCGCGCCGTCGGCCTGGTCACCCTGGCCTGGTGGGCGCACGTCCGCGGCGTCCCCGTCGTCCGGCTGCTGGCCACCCGCTCGGACGCCGCCTGGTACCTCGGCATCGCCCGGCACGGCTACGACGGCGGTCAGGGCCAGAGCGACCTCGCCTTCTTCCCGCTGTACCCGGCGCTCACCGCGGCCGTGGCCCGCGTCGCCGGTTGGGGGTCGCACCCCCAGCTGGTCGTCGCCTGGACGGCGGGGCTGCTCGCCGCCTGGGGGCTGTTCGCGGTCGGCGCGGCCGTGGGCGGACGGTGGGCCGGCGTCGCGCTGGCCGTGCTGTGGGGCGTCGAGCCCCACGCCGTCGTCGAGAGCATGGCCTACACCGAGGGCCTGTTCACCGCGCTGGCCGCCTGGTGCCTGCTGGCCCTGCTGCGCCGCCGCTGGCTCGCCGCCGGGCTGCTCTGCCTGCTCGCGGGCCTCGCCCGGCCGACCGCGCTGGCCCTCGTCCCGGTGGTGATGCTCGACGCGGCACTCGCCCTGCGCCGCCCCGGCACCGCCGTCGACCCCGCCGCCGTCGTCGACCCCGGCGCCCGTGCGGCGCCGTCCGGCCGGTGGCGCCCGGCGGCCTGCCTGGTGCTGGCGCCGCTCGGTGCCGCCGGCTACCTCGCCTGGGTGGCTCAGCGCACCGGGCGCCCCGACGGCTGGCAGCACGTGCAGCGCGCCGGCTGGCACAGCACCTGGGACTGGGGGGCGGACGCCGCACGCCAGGCCGGGCGCATCCTCACCAGCACGTCCCAGCCCCTGCCGTACTACGTCGTCACCGCGGTGGTCGTCGTCGCCGTGCTCCTCGCGCTGCTGGGCCTGGCCGACCGCCAGCCGTGGCAGCTGTCCGGGTTCGCTGTCCTGGTGCTCGCGCTGACCGTCGGCAGCAGCGGGTACTACCACGCCAAAGCCCGGTTCCTGCTGGTCGCCTTCCCGCTGCTGCTGCCGGTGGCGCGCTCCCTGGCCCGCGCGCCCGCCGTCAAGGCCGTCGCCACGCTGGCCCTGCTGACGGCGACGTCGGCCTACGTGGGTGGTCACCTGCTGCTGGTGTGGCCCTGGTCGCCCTGACCGCGGCCTCCCGGAGGGTTCAGGACCGGCCCGGCGCTCCGGGCGCGACGTCCACGCCCGAGGCGCGACGCGGCCCGGGTCCCCGGTGCAGACTGCGATCCATGACGACACCTCCCTCCGGTACCCCGGTTCCCGCCAACGGCACGGCCAGGGTCGCCGCGATCTTCGACGCGGTCGCCGGGGTCTACGACCAGGTGGGCGTCGCATGGTTCACGCCGATCGCGCGGGCCCTGGTCGGCGAGGTCGCGCCGCAGCCGGGCGAGCGCGCGCTCGACCTGGGGTGCGGGCGGGGGGCGGCCACCCGGGCCCTGGCCGAGGCGGTCCTGCCGGCGGGCGCCGTCACCGCGATCGATCTCAGTCCCGCGATGGTCGCCGCGCTGCGGGCCGACCTGGCGGAGGCCGGGCTGGACGCCGTCGAGGTCGACGTCCAGGACGCGGCCGCGCCGCACCTGCCGTCCCGGTCGTTCGACGTCGCGGTGGCCTCCCTCGTGCTCTTCTTCCTGCCCGACCCGGGTGCCGCGCTCCGGGCGTGGCACGACCTGCTCGTGCCGGGAGGGCGTCTGGCCGTGTCGACGTTCGGCGCCCAGGGTGCCGTCTGGGAGGCCCTCGACGAGGTCTTCACGCCCTATCTGCCCCCGGCCATGCTCGACGCCCGCACCAGCGGGAGGACCGGTCCCTTCGGCAGCGACGCCGGGGTCGAGGCACTCGTGCAGGCCGCCGGGTTCACCGGGGCGCGCACCGTGACGATCCCGGCGTCGGTGACCCTGGAGGGCCCCGAGCAGTGGGAGACCTGGTCGCGCTCGCACGGGCAGAGCGCGATGTGGCGGGCGGTCCCCGCGGAGGCCGTCGACGCCGTCCGCGCGCAGGCGTTCGACCGGCTGGAACGGGCCCGCGGCGACGACGGGCTGCTGCATCTCGGTCAGCAGGTGCGCCTCACGCTGGCGCGCGCCTGACCGCCGCCGCGCAGGCCCGGCGCACCGCGCGGGCGTACCCGTGCGCCGCGAGGCGCTGCCCCAGCACGACGACAGGCCCGGCGAGCCGGGTGAGCCGCCGTGCGGGGCGGCTGAACGCGACGACCGTGAAGGTGACGGCACCCTCGGCGTCCCGGCTGACGAGGAACGCCTCCTCGCCCTCCTCCGGGTGGCCCGGCAGCGCGGCGTACCCGAACCCGCGCCGGCGCGGTTCCTCGACGGTCCAGACCACCCGGCAGGGCGCCAGGAGCCGCGCCCTGCTCAGCCCGATCGCCACGACCACCGTGGAGCCCAGCTCGGCCCGCGGCCGCTCTGCGAGCACCCCCAACCCTGTACCGCGGTGCATGCCCCAGGCCAGCACACACTCGGCAGCCGCCTCGAACGCGGCGTCACCCCGGCCGACGACTCGGTCGAGCCGCAGGTGGTTCCAGCCCTCGGGGAGCGTCGCACCGTCGAGGACGGCGGCCCGGGTCGCGCCGACCTCGGCGAAGGCCGGTGTCGCCTCGATCGACCGTTCGAGCACCGCCTGCAGGCCCATGGGTGGCTCCCGTCCTCGCCGTCGGTCGGATCCGTCGGTCGGATCCGTCGTCAGATGGCGGGCACCCGCAGGGCGTCGCCGGGCTCAGCACACCACACCAGCCGAAGCCCCACCGCGTCGGCGACCCTGGGGCGCGGCCGTCCACGCGATCGGTAGGTGGCGCAGTCCCGTGACCTCACCGAGCGCCCGGCTCAGGGTGAGCGCCCTCGTGACGGCCGACCGGGCACTGGACGCGTGCGATACGGGTGTCGCTCCAGGGTGACGCGGTCGGGAGGGTTGTGCGGAAGTTCGGGCCTGGCGACCACGAACTTCCGCACAAGCTTGTTCCGGCCGGCGAGCCGCCGGGATGAGATCACTCCAGGAGGCCGGCGGTGACGCATCGCTTACCCTGTTGCCTGGTAGACGGGGCGGCACGAGAGGGAGGGGGCCGGGACGATGCAAGAGCAACGAGCGCTGCGTCGTCGACAGCCGATCGGCTGGGTCATTGCGCGGTTCGTCCTGTGTCTGTGGTTCGCCGCGGTGGGCGCCGCGGTGCTGGGCGCTCTGGTCTACTCAACGACGGGTGGGCGCATCAGCGATGGTTCCGGGTTCTACCTGACGCTCATTCTCGGGACAGCGGCGTTCGTCTGGAACGAGTGGCGACTCCTGCGAACTCCGCCGTCCGGCTCGGAGCTTTGCTTGCGGGGCTGCAGGACGCCGCTCCGGGTCCTCGCCGCCCGCAAGGGCCGTTCTAGGGCCGAACCCCTGGCACGACCGCGCGACGGTTCACCCCACGTGTGATGCCACGAAAGATCACCATCAGTGCCGTCGGCCCGACGGATGAAGCGACGCCACCCATGGCATCGCTGCAGCTCAGCGGCCGGGTGCTGCCGCGGGCCGTGGTGGGGCGGGTGGGGTTCGAACCCACGACCGAGGGATTATGAGTCCCGTGCTCTGACCGGCTGAGCTACCGCCCCGGACCGACGTCCGGCGACGCCGCCACCCCTGCCCGCGCCGCCGATCGACACCATCAGCCTATCGGGACCGCGGCCCTCGCCGACCTCCACTGACAGTGTCCGGGGCGAACCCGTCGACGTCACTGCAGGCCGCGGTGCCCCGCCCACAGGCCGCCCGCGCGGGTCGCCGCCGCCGCCACGAGCGCCGCCAGCCGCGCGTCGTCCGGCACCGGGAACGAGACGTAGGCTCCGCGACCCCCGGCCACGGGGCGCCCGTAGGCCCGGACGGCGAGGTGACCGTCCGGCAGCAGGCGCACGTTGAGCGTGGTGAGCCGGAACTCCTCGCCGCGCCGGGCCCCGGTCCAGCGCAGGTCCTCGGGGACGGCGACGTTGATGGCCAGGGCCGTGACCTCGACGTCCGCGTCATCGGTACGTTCCACCGGTCCATCGTGACAGTCACCACGCCCGCCGCACGGAACCGCGATCCTGTCCCCCGCATCCGTCCGGCAGGGAACCCCGACGGCGGGGAACCAGGACCCGAGGAGAGACAATGATCATCGTCACGACCAACGACCTGCCCGGCCAGGTGATCGAGCAGGTGATCGGCGAGGTGTTCGGGCTGACGGTCCGGTCCCGCAACATCGGGTCCCAGTTCGGGGCGAGCCTGAAGTCGCTGGTCGGCGGCGAGCTCAAGGGCATGACGACGATGCTCGCCCAGGGGCGCGAGCAGGCCATCGAGCGTCTCGTCGAGGAGGCCGCCGGCCGGGGCGCGAACGCGATCCTGGCGATGCGGTTCGACACCAGCGAGCTCGGCGGCACCTGGACCGAGATCTGCGCCTACGGCACCGCCGTCGTCGCCCGCCCCGCCTGAGCGCCCCGCCCCGCCGCTCACGGCAGGACGAACCGCCCCGCCGTCAGCCCGGCGTGGACCTCGTCGGCGGTGGCCCGGGCGTCGAGCGCCGTCGAGTCGACCGCGTGCCGCTCGTAGGTACCGAGGTCGGCGAACTGCCGGTACAGCGCCAGGACCGGTTCGACGTCGACGAGCGCGCCGGCCCCCCGGCCGGTGGCGCGCGCCAGGGTGGTGGCCTCGTCCGGGCGCAGGACGACGTAGTGCAGCTCCTGGTGGCCGGCGGCCGCCCGGAAGCGATCGAGGAACCACGGCCCGATGACGCCGTCCACGATCACCCGGTAACCGCCGGCCGCGTAGGCCGCCGCCGCGCGCCCGAGCGCGGTGATCACGACGCCGTTCTGCCGGTGCGCCTCGGGCAGGTAGGGCGGGACGGCGCCGGTGCGGATGACGTGCCAGAAGTCGTCGGCGTGCAGGTGCA
>Ga0302322_100003259_pt1 | contig 13892 bp, 16 predicted proteins | sample Fen_T0_2_FD_203757 | JGI IMG/M metagenome (GOLD analysis project Ga0302322, IMG submission 203757) | Peat permafrost microbial communities from Stordalen Mire near Abisko, Sweden - Fen_T0_2 | ecosystem: Environmental > Terrestrial > Soil > Wetlands > Permafrost | place: Sweden: Abisko... | reverse complement strand
CCGTGCCCGCCCGGGCGGCCGTCGCCGGGCGCGGAGCGCTCGACGCGCACGAAGCTGTCGATGCGGGCGTTGACGACGAGGTCGGCGCCGCTGCCCCGGACGGCGTCCCGGACGGCGGCCAGGAACGCCGCCTGCTCGTCGACGTCGGCGGGGTGCTCCCACGAGGGATCCCCCTCGTGCAGCGTGCAGCCCGCGACGCCGGTCGCGATGAGCCGCTCCACCAGCTCGCGGGCCTGCACGCCGGGCACCCGGTCGAGGTCCGCGATCACCGGGATCGGCACGTCGGAGGCGATCTGCGCCACGGTGTCGAGCACGTCGGCGAGGGGTGCGACCGTGCCCTCCGGGTATCCCAGGCTGACGGCGACCGCGGTTCCGCTCGTGGCGACGGCGGGGAAGCCCGCCCGGACCACGAGCCGGGCGGAGGCGGTGTCCCAGATGTCGGGGACGGTCAACGGGTCACCGGCCCGGTGCAGCGCGCGGAGCAGGGCGGCCCGGGTGCCGGTCAGCCGGGTCGGGTCGTCGGTCACGGGCTGGGGGCGGTGCCCGCTCCAGTCGTGCGGGTTGTGCACGTCACCCACGTCGGATCACCCGCCGGGGGAGGGCGGCTCGGAATGGCATGACCGCAATGCTGACGCCGGTCGTGGCCGCCGCCCTGGTCCAGGTGCCGACGAAAACCGTGGACCACTTCGATCCCGTCGCAGGTCAGGAGGCGGCCGGGGGGCACCGGCAGCCGGGCCGGGTGGACTTCCGGCGGTGATCGGCACAAGGTGATCAGGCGATACCCGCACAGGAACCAGGAGGACCAATGCCACAGACTCGCGAGCTCGCCCTCACCCCGGAGGAGCTGACCAGGCTCTTCGTGGAGCGAGCGAACGCCCGTGACCCCGAGGGCATGGCGGAGCTGTACGCCGCGGACGCGGTGCTCGCCTTCCCGCCCGGATCGACCACCGTGGGGCGGGAGGCGATCCGGACGGTGTGCGAGCAGCTCGTGGCCCACGCCCAGTTGCCGATCCCGTACGAGCCGCCCCAGCCGACCCTCTACTACGGGGACGACCTGGCGCTGACCTCCACCCAGGCCAAGGACGGGACCGGCCTGCGGGTGCAGGTCGTGCGCCGCGGGGCGGACGGCGGGTGGGTCCGCATCCTCGACCGTCCCGAGCAGCACGCCCCGCAGCCCGGCGGCGAGTGACCCCACCTTCCCACCGCGACCGTCCAGCACGACCGTCCGCCGCGACCGTCCGTCGCGGCATCCACCGCGCGGAACCCCGAAGGGCCGGCAGCGTCGCTGCCGGCCCTTCGGGCTGGGTGCGGGTCCGTCGGACGGTGCGTCAGGACTTGGCGGCCAGGACCATCCAGACGGGGAGCTGGGTGTGCCCGTGCTCGTCGACCGGCGGCGCCGACCCGACCGAGGCCAGGAACCCGCGGGTCGTCGACGCGACGCCCCGGAAGATGCTCGGCCGCAGGTCGAGCACGGTCCAGCCGCCCTCCTCCAGGCCGCTGCGCAGCTCGGCCTCGGACACGGCCAGGGGTGCCGGCATGCCGCCCGGGACCAGCGCGAAGCACAGCATGTTGAGGTGGGCGTCCGGGCGGGTGGCCCGGTGGACGGCCGCCAGGTAGCGGCGCCGTCCCTGCACGTCGAGCGTGTGGTAGAGCGCGCTGTCGATGACCGAGTCGAACCGCCCCTCGAAGCCCTCCAGCCGCGTCGCGTCGGCGACGGCGAACTCGACCGGCATGTCGCCCGCACGCTCCCGGGCCTGCTCGATCGCGGTCGAGGCGGCGTCGACGGCCGTCACCCGGTACCCGCGCCGGGCCAGGTGGATCGCGTTGTCGCCGAGGCCGCAGCCGATGTCGAGCACGGCCCCGCGCAGGCGACCGAGGGCCTCGATCTCGACGACGGCGGGCTGTGCCCGGCCGATGTCCCACGGCACGCCGGTGATGTCGGAACCGTCGAGGAGCTCCCCGCCGCGGTAGACGGCGTTGAAATCGGCGGTCGCGAAGTCGTAGCGCTGTTCGGTGCTGTTCGTCATGGGTGTCTCCTGGTGGCGGTGGATTTTCGAGGACATTAGACGGCGGACCGTCCAGGTGCTGAGAATGGTCCGCATCGCACCCGGCGGCACAGCCCGCGGGCAGCGCCGAATTCCTGCGCGACGGGCCTGGTGACGTGGCCGGCGGAATGCACGTCGCCGGATCGTCGGGCCAGCGTAACAACGCCGCGGCCCGTGCGGCGCCGGCGCCGTCGCGAGCAGGTCCACCAACCCCGGCGCCCGCTCCCCGCGGGCGTTCGACCGGGGAAAGTCCGCACTCGCACACCTCGTCCGGCCGGGCAGGTCCCGGTCCGCCGTCCCTCGGGAGGGGCCGTCGTGGCTCGAAAGACATGGTTCATCACCGGCGCGTCCCGGGGCTTCGGCCGGATCTGGGCCGAGGCGGCCCTGGAGCGCGGCGACCGGGTCGTCGCGACCGCCCGCAACCCCGCCGCGCTCGACGACCTGGTCGCCGCGCACGGGGACGCCGTCCTGGCGCTGCCCCTCGACGTCAGCGACCCGGACGCCGTCCGGGTCGCGGTCGCGGCTGCGGTGGAGCACTACGGCCGCCTCGACGTCGTCGTGAACAACGCGGGGTACGCCGTGTTCGGGCCGGTGGAGGACGTGCCGCCGGAGGTGGCCCGCCGCCAGTTCGAGGTGAACCTCTTCGGGGCCCTGTGGGTGACCCAGGCCGTGCTGCCGCACCTGCGCGAGCAGGGCGGCGGCCACATCCTCCAGGTGTCGAGCATGGCCGGCCTGGCGAGTTGGCCCTGGCTGGGGCTCTACCACGCCTCGAAATGGGCGCTGGAAGGGCTCTCGGAATCCCTCGCCCAGGAGGTCGCCCCGTTCGGCATCCGGGTGACGTTGATCGAGCCCGCGGCCTACCGCACCGACTGGCGGGGATCCTCCGCGGTATGGGTGGACCCCGGCCCGGCGTATCACGGGCCGGTCAGCAGAATGCGCTCGTCCAGCTCGTCGGGAATGGTTCCCGGGGATCCGCGGGCGACGGCCGCGGCCGTTCTCGCGGTGGTGGACGCCGAGGCCCCACCGCTGCGTATCCTGCTGGGCGGGGAGGTCTTCGAGACCGTTTCCCGGGCCTACGAGACCCGGCTGGAGACCTGGAAGTCGTGGTGGCCGGTGACGGTCGCGGCCCAGGGTGACCCGGGCACCGCCCCGGCACCGAGCTGACGACCGCCGCGCCGCCGACCGCTGCGCCGGCGACCCCGCTGCGCCTTCGCACCCTTCGACGCCCGCGCGCCCGCCATCCTCCGGGCCCGGACCACCCCTTCGCCCGCACCACCCCCTTGCCGGCACGCCCGCCGCCGGCGCGGAAGGAGATCCCGATGTCCCACCAGACCGTCGACCTGGCCGACCCCCCCACGGCCGGTCGGCCCGGCCTCGTCGCCGCCGCCACCGGGGCGGCCGCGGTGCTGCGCGAGCAGGCCGCCGGCAGCGATCGCGCCCGCAGGCTGACCGGGCCCGCCTTCGCCGCGCTCGAGGGCTCGGGGATGCTGCGCCTGATGACGCCGTCCCGGTTCGGCGGCCACGCCACGGACCTGTCGACCTTCCTGGCGGCGTGCACCGAGCTCGGCCGCGGGTGCTGTTCGGCGGCGTGGATCGCCGGGGTGCTCGGTGCCGGCGACTTCGTGGTGTCCCTCTTCCCCGAGCAGGCCCAGGAGGAGGTCTGGGGCGACGACCCGGACGCCGGTTCGGCGCTCGTCCTGGGCGCGCCCGGCCGCGACGTCCGGGCGGTCGAGGGCGGCGGGGCCGTCGTCAGCGGCCGCTGGCCGTACGCCTCCGGCTCGTGCCACACGCGGTGGGTGACCGTCCTGGTGGCCGTGCCCGCGCCGTCCGGGCCGCCGGTCGTGCACTTCGCGCTGGTGCCGCGCCGGGAGGTCACCGTGGAGGACACGTGGACCGTCGTCGGCATGCGCGGCACCGGCAGCAACACCGTCGTCATGGACGGCGTCGTCGTGCCGCCCCACCGCCTGCTGCCCTACCATCCGGTGCTCGCCGGGGACACCGACGGTCTGGTCGACCCGGGCCACCGGTACCGCAACAGCCTGACCGGCGTGTTCTCGATCGGCCTCATCGGCGCGCTGCTCGGCGGTGCCCGCGAGGCGCTCGACATCGTGCAGTCGCACGGCCCCACCCGGCGGGTCGCCGGATCCTCCTACACCCGGCAGACCGAGTCCCCCACCTTCCAGCTGGACCTCGCCGAGGCCGCCATGGCCGTCGACACGGCGACCCTGCACGCCCGCCGCCTCGCCGAGACCGTCGACACCTTCGCCGCCGCGGGCGAGAACCCCGACCTGGTGACCCGGGCGCGGGCGCGGATGGACTCCACGCTGGTCGCCCACACCTGCCGCGGCGCGGTCGACACCCTGCTCACCGCCTACGGCTCGGCCGCGTTCGACGAGGCCCACCCGCTGCAGCGCATCTGGCGGGACGTGAACGTCGGCAGCCGCCACGCGGGCTTCGGCATGGGCATCCCCGAGCAGATCTACGGGCGCGCCCTGGTGGGGGAGGACCCCCGCCGGATCAGCCCGCTGGTGTGACCCGCCCGCCCTTTCGCATCGATCCACCAGCCGCATCCGTCCCCGCCCCGAGAGGAGCCCCCGTGACCACCCCGACCCACCTGCGTCCCGGCCCGACCGCCCGCACCGACTCGACCGGCCTGCCCGGTGACGCCGCCGTCCGGGACCGCAACCGCGAGACCGTCCGCACCTACCTCGAGACCACCGGGACCGCCCGGCTGCAGCGCCACCTGCTCTTCGCCGAGGACGGCGTCGGCGGCCTGTGGACGACGGAGAGCGGCGAGCCGATCGTCATCCGTGGCCGGGACCGACTGGGAGAGCACGGCGTCTGGTCGCTGCGCTGCTTCCCCGACTGGCGGTGGACGAACATCGAGATCTTCGACACCCAGGACCCGGACCGCTTCTGGGCCGAGTGCGACGGCGAGGGCACCATCCGCTTCGAGGGCTACCCCGACGGCTGGTACCGCAACCACTTCCTCCACGCGTTCCTCTTCGAGGACGGCCTGATCAAGCAGCAGCGCGAGTTCATGAACCCCTGCGAGCAGTTCCGGGCCCTCGGCATCGCCGTCCCACGGATCCGCCGCGCCGGGATCCCGACCTGATCGGTCCCGCACCGGCGCCGCCGTCCCCGGGTGACGGCGCCCGTTCCAGGAAGGAGCTCCTCCCATGGCCGGAATCCCGACGATCATGGATTACTCGCCGCCGACGTCCGGCGCGCTGCCCGCGAACGCGGTCGGGTGGGTCGCCCGCCCCGAGCGGTCGGTGCTGCTGATCCACGACATGCAGCAGTTCTTCCTCCGGGCGTTGCCCGGGCCGCTGCGCGAGACGGTCGTCGCCAACACGGCCGAGCTGCTGCGCCGCTGCCGCCTGTTCGGCGTCCCGGTCGCCTACACGGCCCAGCCGGGGGACATGACCGAGGCCCAGCGGGGCCTGCTGCGCGACTTCTGGGGGCCGGGCATGCGGTCCGCACCGGCCGACCGCGAGGTCGTGCCGGAACTGGCCCCCGCGGCGGGCGACTGGGTGTTCACCAAGTGGCGCTACAGCGCCTTCTTCCGGTCCGGGCTGCTCAGCCGGATGCGGTCGCACGGTCGGGACCAGCTGCTGCTCTGCGGCGTCTACGCCCACGTGGGCGTGCTCGCCACCGCTCTGGACGCCTTCGCCCACGACATCCAGCCGTTCCTCGTCGCCGACGCGTTGGGGGACTTCTCCGCCGAGGAGCACCGGCTCGCCCTGGACTACGCCGCGCGGCGCTGCGGAAGCGTCGTGCCCACCGAGGAGGTGTTCGCATGACCGCCCGGAACGGCCACGACCTGGTGGCGGCGATCCTGCGCGGGGACCACGCGCACTACGCGCTCCTGCACCGGCCGCGGGCGCCCCGGGCCGGAGCCCGCGGCAGCGTCGACGTGATCGTCGGGGACGTCGCCGAACACGACGCGCTGGCGGACGTGCCGCTCGACGGCGCGCGCGGCCCGGACGCCGGGCCGGGCCCCGACGTCCTGCTGGTGGTCCCCTACCGGCAGCTCGCCGAGCGCGGGTTCCCCGCCCGCGACGACGGGACGCCGCTGGTGGCGCTGACGGTGACCGGGCACGCCGTGGTGGAGCCGAGGCTCCTGGTCGACGCCGTCCCCGACCTGCCGACGGAACTGACCGGGCACCGGTTCGACGTCGACGACGACGCGTACGCCGACATCGTGCGTCGGGTCGTGCGGGACGAGATCGGCTCGGGCCGGGGCGCGAACTTCGTCGTCCGTCGGACGTTCTGCGCCGACATCAGCGACTACTCCCCGGCGCACGCGCTGGCGTTCTTCCGCCGCCTCCTGGAGCGCGAGGAGGGCGCGTACTGGACGTTCCTCGTCCGGGTGGAGGGCCGCACGCTCGTCGGCGCCACGCCCGAGCAGCACGTCGCGCTGGGCGGCGGCGTCGTCACCATGAACCCGATCAGCGGCACCTACCGCTACCCCGCGACCGGGCCGACCCTGGACGGCGTCATGGAGTTCCTCGCCGACCGCAAGGAGGTCGACGAGCTGTACATGGTGCTCGACGAGGAGCTCAAGACGATGGCCCGGATCTGCGAGCGTGGCGGGCGCGTGCGCGGCCCGTACCTCAAGGAGATGGCCCGGGTCGCCCACACCGAGTACGTCATCGAGGGGAACACCCGGCAGGACGTGCGGGCGGTCCTGCGCGAGACGATGTTCGCGCCGACCGTGACGGGCAGCCCGGTCGAGAGCGCCGCGGAGGTGATCCACCGCTACGAGCCCGAGGGGCGCCGCTACTACAGCGGCATCGCCGCCCTGGTCGGCCGGGACGCCGACGGCGCCCGCACGCTCGACTCGGCGATCCTCATCCGCACGGCCGAGGTGGAGGACGACGGCACGGTGCGGATCCCGGTGGGGGCGACCCTCGTGCGTCACTCCGACCCGCGGTCCGAGGCCGCCGAGACGCGCGCGAAGGTGGCGGGGCTGCTCGGCGCCCTGGAGCACGGGGCCCCGCGGTTCGCGCGGCACCCGCGCGTGCTGACGGCGCTGCGCGGGCGCAACGACGGGATCGCCGACTTCTGGTTCACCGACGGACCGGTCCCGCAGGCGCCGGGCGCGCAGGCGCCGGCCGTCGACGCGGCACCGCAGGGGTGCCTGGAGGGCGTGCGGATCCTCGTCGTGGACGCCGAGGACACCTTCACCGCGATGCTCGGCCACCAGTTGCGGGCCCTGGGGGCCACGGTGACCGTCCGGGAGCACCGCGAACCGTACGCGCTCGACGGGTACGACCTGGTGGTGCTCGGGCCCGGTCCGGGCGACCCCGGCGACCTCGCCGACCCGAAGATGGCCCACCTGCACGGCGCGGTCGACACGCTGCTGCGCCGCCGCCGTCCCTTCCTGGCGGTGTGCCTGAGCCACCAGGTGCTGAGCGGGCGCCTCGGGCTGCCGCTGCTGCGCCGGGACGAGCCGAACCAGGGGGTGCAGTGCGAGGTGGACCTGTTCGGGCACCGGGAGCGGGTCGGCTTCTACAACACGTTCGCGGCGGTCAGCGACGAGGACAAGATCGACGTGGACGACGTCGGGCTGGTCGAGATCAGCCGCGATCCGGTGACCGGGCAGGTGCACGCCCTGCGCGGGGACTGGTTCGCCTCCGTGCAGTTCCACCCGGAGTCGGTGCTCACCGTCGACGGCCCGCGGATCCTGGCGACGGCGGCCCGGGAGGTGCTGGGACGGTGAAGCTCGAGATCGTGTGGTGGGACGTGCCGGACGGCGCGCTGGAACCCCTGCGCGCCGACCTCTCGGACGACGTCCTGCGGGTCTGGGGCGAGGTGCCCGGCCTGCGCCTGAAGCTGTGGTTCAGCGACCCGGCCTCGGGCCGGTGGGGTGCGGCGATGCTCTGGGACCCGGACCGGCCGGCGTCACCGCTGCCGTCGAACCGGGCCCTGGACCTGATCGGCCGGCCCCCGAGCGGCCGCCTCGGCGTCGTCGTCGAGGCGTCGGTGACCGGGACGTCGGTGACCGGGACGTCGGTGACCGGGCCGCGGACGGAGGCGGCGTGATGCGCCCCTACGTCGTGGTCGACGCGTTCGCCCGGGTCCCGCTGACCGGCAACCCCGTCGCGGTGTTCCTCGACTCCACCGGCCTGGACACCGCCACCATGCAGGCCGTGGCCCGGGAGATGAAGCTCTCGGAGGTCACCTTCGTGCTGCCGCCCACCGCGGGCGGGGACGCCCGGGTGCGCATCTTCACCCCGGTCAACGAGCTGCCGTTCGCCGGGCACCCGATGCTGGGCACCGCGATGGCGCTCAGCCACGTGCTCGGCCGCGGTGACCTGCTCCTGGAGACGGCGATGGGTGCCGTCCCGTGCACGGTCCGGCCCGAGGCGGGGACCGACCCGGGTGCGGGCCCGGCCCGGGTGACGATGCGGCAGCCGATCCCGGTCTGGGAGCCGTACCCGCAGGCGCCGGAGCTGCTGGCGGCCCTGGGGGTGGCCGGCTCGATCGCGCCCGTGGAGGTGTACCGCAACGGGCCGCGGCACGTGTTCGTCGGGCTGGCGACCGTGGCGGAGCTGAGCGCGCTGCGGCCGGACCACCGGGCCCTGGCCGCCTTCCCCGACATGGCCGCGAACTGCTTCGCGGGGGAGGGCACCCGCTGGCGTGCCCGGATGTTCTCCCCGGCCTACGGCGTCGTCGAGGACGCCGCGACCGGATCGGCGGCCGGACCGCTCGCGATCCACCTGGCGCGCCACCGGCTCGCCCGGTTCGGGGACGACCTGCAGATCGTCCAGGGCGTCGAGATCGACCGCCCGGCGCTGCTGCGGGCGCGGGCCCGGGCCGCGCACGACGTCGTCCACGAGGTGACGGTCGGCGGCGACGCCGTGGTCGTCGCCCGCGGCACCATCTACGTCTGAGGAGGGGGCCGACGTGGCCACCAGCAAGTACGAGTCGCTGTCCGCGAAGATCCAGGTCGACTTCCCCGAGTACGACGAGCCCCCGGCGGAACCGCTCGGGCTCATGCGCCGCTGGCTGGCCGACGCCCGCGAGCACGGCGTGCGGGAGCCCAGCGCGCTGGCCCTGGCGACCGCCGACGCGTTCGGCCGGTCGTCCACGCGGGTCGTGGCGATCAGCGCGCTCACCGACCGCGGCATCCTGTTCACCACCCACTCCGGCAGCCGCAAGGGCCGCGACCTGGCCGCCAACACCTGGGCGAGCGGCGTGTTCTACTGGCGGGAGACCAGCCAGCAGCTCGTCGTCGCGGGCCCGGCGCTGCCGGTGGGCGACGCCGAGGCGGACGCGCTGTGGAACGCCCGGCCCGTGCCGTTGCACGCGATGTCGACCGTCAGCCACCAGAGCGAGCCGCTCGACGACGGCGCCGACCTGCTCGCCCGGGCCCGGGAGCTGGAGGGCCTGGGGCCGCTGCCCCGGCCGGACCGCTTCGTCGGCTACCTGCTGGAGCCGGTGGAGGTCGAGTTCTGGTGCGCCCATCCCGACCGGCTGCACCGCCGGCTGCGCTACGACCGCGACGGCGCCGCCTGGCGCGTCAGCAGGCTGCAACCGTGACCCCCGCCGTGACGACCACCCCCGAGAGGTTCCCGATGTCCGCCGTGGCCGCCGTCCGCACCGACCCGCTCGACGACCTCGGCCCGCAGCCGGACCCGGACGAGTTCGTCCGGGCGGCGATGGCCTGGCACTTCGACCCGCGCACCGGCTCGCCGTTCTGGCTGGCCCGGGCGCGCACCCTGGACTTCGACCCGCGCCGCGACGTGCGGGGCCGGCGTGACCTGGGCCTGTTCCCCGACGTGACGGCGGAGCTGCGCCACGCGCGGGCCGAGGAGCTGGTCCCGCGCGGGTACGGCGACCGGCCGCCCGTCGTCGGCACGTACGAGAGCGGGGGGACGACCGGCGCCCCCAAGCGGGTGGTGCTGCTGCAGGACTGGCTCGACCTCGTCGTCGGCTGGGGCGAGCAGGAGCTGGACCGGCACGGCTTCCCCCGCGGGGTGAACTGGCTCGGCGTGGTGCCGAGCGGCCCGCACCTGGTGGGGGAGCTGTTCGCGCGGACCGCCCGCTCGCACGGCGCCCAGGGGTTCCGCGTCGACCTGGACCCGCGCTGGGTGAAGTCCCTCATCGCGCGCGGGCAGCGCGACCAGGCCGACGCCTACGCCGAGCACGTCGTCGACCAGGCCGAGCTGGTGCTGCGCAGCCAGGACGTCGGCGTCCTGGTGACCACCCCGCCCCTGCTGGAGCGGATGGCCCGCCGCGAGGCGCTGATCGACCTGATCAACGAGCGGGTCGCGGCCGTCCGCTGGGGCGGCACCCGGCTGGACCCCGACTCCCGGCACCTCTACCGCACCGAGGTGTTCCCCGACCTCGCGTTCTGCGGCAACTACGGCAGCACGATGATGCTCGGCTTCGCCTCGGAACGGCCCGGCCTGGACGACGACGAGCCGTGCACGTTCGACGCGTTCAGCCCGTACGTCACGTTCGACGTCGTCGACCCGGCAGACCGGCGCCCGGTGGCCGTCGGCGAGCGTGGCCAGGTGGTCGTCCACCACGTGAGCCGCTCGTTCCTGCTGCCCAACAACCTGGAGCGCGACACCGCCGTCCGGGTGGCGCCGCCGCCGGGAGGGGCCGGGGACTCGGTGGGCGACATCGCCCCGGTGGCGGTGTTCGAGCACGAGGTCGTCATCGAGGGGGTGTACTGACGTGGCGGCCGTGCGTGAACTGATCGCCCTGGACGCGTTGGGCCCCAAGGGTTCCTACCGGGCCCGGGCGCGCCGTCCGCTGGCCGACGTGCGCGGCGCACCGGTCGGCGAGCTGAGCCTGGTGCCCCCGCTGTTCGTGGACCGCGGGCTCGCCGCCCTGCACCGGGCGACCCCGCTGCCCCGGCGCGAGCTGCTCGACGTCCTCGCCCGGGCGGCCCGCGCGTTCGCCACAGGCACCGTGGCGGGACTGTCGCCGCAGGAGTACCGGGACGCCGTCAGCCGGGTCTCGGGGCTGCCCGCCGGGGTCGTCGCGACGGCCACGGCCGCGGTCGGCGCCCGGCTGGAACGGGTGGAGCAGTCGCTGGACCGGGCCCGCCCCCGCGGTGCGGTCGACGACTGGCGCGACCCCGCCACCCGGGGCGGCGCCGCGGTCTGGACGCGCCGCGGCCGGGTGCTCGCCGTCCAGGCGGCGGGCAACCATCCGGGGACGCACAGCCTGTGGCCGGAGGCCCTGGCGCTCGGGTACGGCGTCGCCGTGCGGCCCTCGCGCCGGGAGCCCTTCACCCCGCACCGGCTGATCAGCGCCCTGCGGGAGGCGGGCCTGCCCGAGGACCGGCTGGTGTTCCTGCCGACCGACCACGCGGGGGCGGACCGCCTGCTCGCCGGGGCCGATCTGGGGCTGGTGTACGGCGGCCAGGACGTCGTGGACCGCCATCGCGGCGACCGGTCGGTGCTCACCCAGGGACCCGGCCGCTCGAAGATCCTCATCACGGCCGACGCCGACTGGCGGCGGCACCTCGACGTCGTCGTCGACTCGGTGTCCCGGCACGGCGGGACGGGCTGCGTGAACGCCACCGCGGTGTTCGTCGAGGGCGACCCCGCGCCGCTGTGCATGGCGCTCGCGGCGCGGCTCGCCGCCCTGCCGAGCCTCCCGCCGGAGCACCCGGACGCGGTGCTGCCGGTCCAGCCGCTGCCGGCCGCCCGGGCGCTGGCCGACCACCTGCGGGCCCGGGCCGGCGACGCCGTGGCGTGGCTGGGGGCCGACCGGGTGGTCGGCGACCTCGGTGACGGCAGCGCCGTCCTGCGCCCGGCCGTGCACGAGCTGCCGCGGGCCGACGACGCGCGCGCCGGGATCGAGCTGCCCTTCCCCTGCGTCTGGGTGGCGCCGTGGGACCGGCGCTCGGGCACGGCCGCCCTGCGCGACAGCCTGGTGCTCACCCTCGTCACCGACGACGACGACCTCGTCGACGCGGCCGCCCGGGAGCCGTCGATCCGCAACCTCTACCTGGGCGACCAGCCCACCTACCGGATGGAGCCCGGCCTGCCGCACGACGGTTACCTCGCCGAGTTCCTCATGCGCAGCGCGGCGGTCATCCGCGGCTGAGGAGGGAACATCCCATGCAGCACGTCTTTCCCGTGGTCTACGCCCGGCACGTGGGCGCCACGGCGGAGTTCTTCGCCCGGCTCGGCTTCGTGGAGGAGGCGCGCAGCCCGGTGGACGGCGAGCCGTCCTACGTGCGGCTGGCCCGCGGCGCCGCCGCGCTCGTGGTCGTCGACCACGGCTGGCCCGCGAGCCGCCACCGGGCGCCGGTCGGCGACGGCGCCCGGTTCGAGCTGTTCGTCGGCGTCGACGACGTCGACGCCTGCCTCGCGGACCTGGCGGCGGCGGGCGTCCCGGCGCTGCGCGACCCGGTGACGATGCCGTGGGGGGAGCGGATCGGCTACGTCGCCGACCCCGACGGCAACCCCGTGGCGCTGGCCGCCCGGGTGCCGGTCCCGGCGTCCACGACCTGACCCGCCCGCCCGTGGGCAACCGGGGAAATTCCTCCCTCGAACGCCCGCCCGCCCCGGCACGGTTTCCGATCCGTCGCAGGAATGGCACAGTGGATCCGCGAGCAGAACGCGGCCCATGCCGCGCCGGGTGAGGATTCCCCCGCCCCTGCCGTCCTTTCTCCGGCCCGGCCGTGCGCTCGGCGCCGGGCACTCCCGTCTCGTCAAGGAGGTCGTCATGGCGAACGCCATCGCACCGATCGAGCTGGATCTCGGCCGGCTGGAGGCCATGGCCGAATCCGATTACTACAACCCGTACGCGATCTTCGATTGGCCGGAGTCGATCCCGCAGGACCAGCCGTGGATGAGCGAGAACCTGGTCACCGCGGCCGGCACCGAGTACTGGGACTCGTTCACCCGGGAGCAGCAGCTCGCCCTCACCCGGTGCGAGGCGGTGAACTTCTTCAGCCTGAACGTGCACGGGATCCGGGAACTCCTCGGAGAGGTGGTCATGCGCATCCACAGCAAGCCGTACGCGGGCGCCTCCGAGTTCCTGCACCACTTCATCGGTGAGGAGAACGAGCACATGTGGTTCTTCTCCACCTTCTGCCTCCGCTACGGCGGGAAGATCTACCCGGCCCAGCCCTCGATCGACGTCACGACCCTGCACGGCGTCGGCGAGCAGGCGCGCGAGCTGGTCGTCTTCGCCCGGATCCTGATCTTCGAGGAGCTCGTGGACCACTTCAACGCGCTCATGGCGACCGACGCGGCGCTGCCGCACATCGCCCGGGAGCTGAACCGGGTGCACCACCAGGACGAGAGCCGTCACGTGGCCTTCGGCCGGCAGATCTTCGTCAAGCTGCTGGAGCAGGTGAAGCGGGAGCGCCCCGAGGACGTCCCGGTGCTCGCCGAGTACTTCGAGACCTACCTCGACTACAGCATCCGCAGCCTCTACAACCCGGCGGTCTACCGCGACGCCGGCCTGCCCGACCCGCTCGAACTGCGCCGCAAGCTGCTGGCGCACCCGCAGCGTGCCGTCGCGCACGAGCGGATCCTCGCCCGCACCCGGCGCTTCCTGGAGCGGTCCGGCCTCGGCGTCGGGACGGTGGCGGCATGAGCGAGCACCTGACGGCGGTCCGCGCGTTCATCGTGGAGCGCAACCCGGCCCTGCCCGAGCTGGGTCTCGACGACGACCTCATCGACTCGCGCGCCATCGACTCGCTGGCGTTCGTGGACTTCGTCTTCCTGCTCGAGGAGCTGCGCGGGGAGATGATCGACCCCGAGGACATCGACGTGGACGACTTCCGCACGCTGCGCCGGATCAGCGAGCGGTTCCTGGAGCCGGCGGTGGCCCGATGAGCGCCCCGACGGCGCCGCCGGTCACGCG
>Ga0302322_100003257_pt1 | contig 13906 bp, 11 predicted proteins | sample Fen_T0_2_FD_203757 | JGI IMG/M metagenome (GOLD analysis project Ga0302322, IMG submission 203757) | Peat permafrost microbial communities from Stordalen Mire near Abisko, Sweden - Fen_T0_2 | ecosystem: Environmental > Terrestrial > Soil > Wetlands > Permafrost | place: Sweden: Abisko... | reverse complement strand
AGGTCGTCCGGCGCGGCGTCCGCGAGGAACCCGACGTCGGGGACGGCGAACCCGTGGCCCCGCAGGATCCGCGCCAGCGCGTAGCGCCCGAACGGGGTCACGTCCACGACCGGTCCCCGCCGCGCCGCCCGGGCCACCAGCAGGCCGTCCGGTTCCTCGGCCACGTCGGCGAGCAGCGCGCCCAGCTGTTGCGACAGTTCCGCGGCGCCCTCGCTCGCGCCGCCCAGCGCGTCGACGTCCTGCTCCGGCGACGCGCTCACCACGCCCGCGACCGCCCAGTCCTCCAGGACGGCGGTCCACGCCGTGACCACCTCGGGCAGGTCGAGCAGCGCCTCGGGCTCGTCGTCACCGCTCACGAGCAGGCCGCCCAGGCCGAGCAGCCCGGCCCACACCGGGGCGTCGGCGCTCGTGTAGAGCATCAGCACCGACGTCGGCAGCAACTGCTCGCCGAAGGCGTCGATCATGCCCCGGCCGTGGCGGACGGCGGCGGCGCGGGCGGTGAGATACCCCGCCAGCAGGGCCGACCAGGTCTCCAGCTGCGCGTCCAGGTCGCCGGACGCGTCCCAGCGGGCCAGCTTCGGGCCGGGGAACGCCTTCTGGCCGCGGATCTCCACGAGCCCGGCCCCCACGGCGGCGTGCCAGAGGGCGTCCAGGGCCGGCAGGTCCTTCGCCGACCGGACGGCGCGTGCCCGGCCGGCGCGCGCACCCGACCCGCCCCCGGTGTCCGCGGGGTCGACCGGCAGGACCCGGCGGTCCAGGTCCAGCGCGCTCGACGCCTCCAGCGCGAGGGCCGGGCGCAGCACCCCCGCCGGGGTCAGCGCCCGGCCGGGGCCCAGCCACCGGGCCAGGGCCAGCGCCCGCTGCACGAGCGGCGACGCCGAGGCGGCGGCCAGCAACTCGCCGTCCGGCGGGGCGTCCAGCACCGGCAGCGAGGGGCCGCCGAGGGGGTCCTCGTCGTCCGGGTCGTCGAGATCGTCCGGGTCGTCCAGGTCGGACGCCGTGCACTCCCCGCAGGTGCAGCCGATCGCCTGGGCGGCCAGCTCGGGGAACAGGCCCGCGAACACCTGGTCGGGATCCGGTTCCCCGACGGGCAGTTCGCCGCCGGTGACGGCGCCGAGCCCCACCAGGGCGGCGTTCACCTGCGCGACGGCGTCCGGGCCGAACGACCCCGCCCGCTTCCGGCCGGTGTCCTCCTCGGGGGCCAGTCCCGCCCCGCCCGTGCACCGGGGGTAGACCTCCTCGGGCAGCGCGTCGCCCACCCCCTCGACCGTGATCCGGTGCAGCCACTCGTCGCCGAGGTCGTAGACGTACTCCGCCAGGTCGCCCACGCGCGGCAGCAGGTCGGCGAGCACCGCGTCATCCTCGTCGAGCGGCGGGTTCCCCCAGATCGGGAACCCGTCCCGCTGCAGCGACTCGGGGACGAACGTGGTGCCCCGCACGTCGAACTGGTGCAGGTGGTCGTCGCCCCACCCGAACGCCGCGTCCAGCACCACGTGCAGGTCGCCGAGCGTGATCGTGGAGGGGACCTCGACGCGGCGCCAGACGGCGGGCTTGACGTGCTGCAGGGTCACCTTGAGCACGTGAACGGAGGCGGAGACGGATCGCGACGTCACCGCGCCAATCTATGCCCGCCGCAGGGGCGGCTTCACCCGGTGCTCAGCACCGAGAGGACGTTGCCGGCGGGGTCGGTGAACCAGGCGATGTCGGGACCCATCCCCAGCTGCCGTCCCCGCAGGACGCCGCGCTCGTCCTGGGGGGATCCCTCGTACCGTTCGAAGGTCACGCCCGCGGCGGCGAGCTCGTCGACGGCGCGGTCGACGTCGTCGACGGGGAAGTTCAGCACCGTGTAGAGCGCCGGCACGTGGTCCTTCTTCGGGTAGACCAGGACCGGGGTCGTGCCGTCCAGGTGCAGGGTCAGCATGCCGTTCGCCTCGCTGACCTCCAGGTGCAGGACGTCGCGGTAGAAGCGGGCCGCGGCGTCGACGTCGTCCACCGAGAACCCGCTGAACGGCACGTGCGCCCGGCGGGCGGCGCGCCGGGCCCGGGCCCGGTCGAGGTACTCCTGGGTGAACTGGATGAGCTGGACGTAGTTGCCGTCGGGGTCGACCGCGGTGGCGAAGACGCCGTCGGGCCGCTGCTCCGCCGGCTGCAGCCAGGTGGTCCCGGCGGCGTCGAGGCGGGCCCCGGCGGCCTCGAGGTCGGTGACGTGGAAGTTCAGGACGTACCGGCCCGGTTCGGGGTTCGCCGCCGCGACGTCGTCACGGCCGTCGACGAGGAACCCGACGTCGCCGAAGGTGAAGAACCCCGTGCCGTTCTCGGGCTGCTCGTCGAAGGCCGCGCGGTACCAGTTGCGCAGGCGGGTCGGGTCGGCGCTGCCCAGCAGCAGGCTGCCGAGTGCGGGTCCGCTCATCGGGGGATCTCCTCGGATCGGGGCGGGATCGGGGCGGGATCGGAGCGGGATCGCGGGATCCGTCGTGGGGTGGACCGCGGCGGTGCCCGGAACTCATCGTCCGCCGCCGCAGGGGCCGGGCCGACGGGCTGCCCGCGCGGCGGGTCGGGCGTTCCGCCGATGTCCCGGGATTCGCCCGCAGGCGTCGCCGGGCGTGCGGTAGACGGCGGCGACACCCCGGTGGAGGTCCCCGATGATAACTATGGGTGTCTGTATGGTCACCGAAAGATGATCTGGCCTGGGATAGGGGCTGCTGGTGAGCGCGGTGACGGTGGACGACGACCCCGACGTGGGCATTCCCCTCCGGCCGACCCTGCGCCTCACCTTCCCCGACCGCACCTACCTCGCGACCGACCTCGCGGACCTGTGGACCGGCCTGGACGACCTGTGGCGCGGATCGTGCCGGCTGGCCTACTGGGAGCTGCTGCTGCGCGCCGCGTCGCTGCCGGAGCCGGCGGCACCCGTCGAGCTGGCCGCCTGGCGGCCCGGCGTCCCGGTCGCCGCGACGGTGTCGGACGCCGCCTCGCGGCTGGGGGAGGTGATCCGGCGCGGGCGCGCCTTCGTCCCCCCGCCGTTCGCCGTCCCGTCGCTGTCGCTCGCCTCGCCGCTGCAGGTGGACATCGCCTGGGTCCCCGAGCTGGTGCGCTCGGTGACGCCGTACCTGCTGGCCGGCGGCACCGGCGCGCTGTTCCGGCGGGTGCTCACCGACCCGCGGCCCCTCGGGCGCTGGCTGCCGGGGCTGGTGGAGGGATGGACCGACGGCCTGGTGGACCTGCGCGTCGCCCGGCGCCGCCTCCAGCTGCTCAAGGAGGCCACGGCCGAGGAGATCGGCGCCCTCTACCAGGCGCGGCGCTACCTGGACGGGCGCGGGCTGGTCCCCGAGAGCGTGACCGAGACCGGCCGCTCGCCGGGGCCGGTGCCGGGCCGCGCCGTCCGGGGTGTCCCGGCCCCCGCTCCGGCGTCGTCCCCCACCGCTGCCCCCACCGCCGCCCCCACGCCCGACCCGGCCGGGACGGGCGGCACGGTGGACCTGACCGCCGTCGAGCAGGACGCCGCCGGTGCCGCGGGGGAGGCGTAGCGCGCCCGTCCCCGGAACGGGCGATGGCGGGCCCTCCTCGCACCTGCCAACCTGGCCGCCGACCCGGGCCCCCGCCCGGGCGTGAGGTGCGGGAGGACTCCGTGACGGACCCGGCAGGCACGCCCGACGACCCCTGGGTGCTCAAGACCCCTCCGCTGACCAGCGAGTACCAGGCGTGGCTGGACGTCGCGGCGGGTGTCGAGGTCCTCGTGGTCCGGGTGGGCAGGACCGTCCTCCACTACGACCGCCGCTGCCTGGACGACCTGCGCGCGATGCTCGTCGAGCGGGGCGACTGGGTCGAGCTCGGATCCGCCGACGAGCAGAAGGACGCCCGGCCGGGGACGGTCGAGGCGTGGGGACGGTCGCCGGACAATCCGGTCGGCGGCTGGTACGGGCTCAAGAAGGGCCTGCGGGGACGGTTCGGCATGTACGTCCCGCCGGTTCTGGAACACCTCGGCCTGGCCGAGGTGGAACACCTTCCCCGGAATAACCGGATGCGTTCCGTCTGATCTTCGTGCTACAAGGGAGAGATTGCCGGAAATAGCCGCGCGCGGGCACGCAAGAAAGCATGTGCCAGATCGGCGCGGAATGCCCCACAGTGGGGTGATGCAGACCCTCCACCAGGTCCCCCAGGGGGCCACGGCGCGGCGTCCTTCCTGGAAGGAGCTGCCCGACGCCGTCCGCACCGCCGTCGAGGAACGCCTCGGCGCGCGGGTCGTGCGCGCCCGCAGCCAGGACGCCGGGTTCACCGCCGGATTCGCGAGCCGGTTGCGGTTGGACGACGGTTCGGGAGCTTTCGTCAAAGCCGTGAACGGTGTCGACCATCCCTCGATCCGCCTCGCCTACCGGCAGGAGGCGGCGGTGGTCGCCGCCCTTCCCGACCGGGTGCCCGCCCCGCGCCTGCGGTGGAGCGCGGAGCTGGACGGCGGGTGGTTCGTGCTGGCCTTCCACGAGATCGACGGGCGGCCGCCGCACCGTCCCTGGCGGGTGCCGCAGTTGCGGGCGGTCCTGGCGGCGCTCGGCCCGCTGGCCGCGGCCCTGACCCCGGTGCCGCAGGGTATGCCTGCGCTGCCCTCGGTCGCCCACGACCAGCCGCACTTCGGGTACTGGCGCGAGCTGGCCGACGACCCCGACGCGGGCGCGCTCCTGCCCCGCCACCCGCACCTGCCCCGGCAGCGGATGGAGCGCCTGGCCGAGCTGGAGGAGCGGTGGGTGGCCGCGGCGTCCGGGGACTGCGCCGTGCACTTCGACCTGCGCGACGACAACGTGCTCCTGGACGGCGAGGGCGCCGTCTGGATCTGCGACTGGAACTGGCTGACCGTCGGCGCGCCCTGGCTCGACCTGGTCGGGCTGCTCGTCGCCGCGCACGGCGACGGCCTCGACGCCGACGCCGCCCTCGCCGCGCACCCCCTCGCCCGGGGCGTGCCGCCCCGGGCGGTGGACGCGTTCCTCGCCGCGCTCGCCGGGTACTACACCGCGGCGGCCGGCCAGGAGCACCTGCCGTCGTCGCCCTGGCTGCGCCACCACCAGGCGTGGTACCGGGACGCCACGATGAGCTGGCTCGGCCGGCGGCTGCGCTGGTGACCCTCACCCCGCGTGATCATGCAATCCGGGACGATCATGCAATCCGAGAACGCCTCCGGATCCAGCCCGTGCCTCACCTGCACCCGGCCGGGATCACCGTCACGTCGGCACATCGGCTCCCGGGCCCGCGCTCCCGGATTGCAGGATCTTCCCGGATTGCATGATCACGCGGGGGGTGGGGGTGGGGGGCGGCTCGGCGCGGGCCCACCGGCGCGGCGTCCACCAGGTGACCGATCCCAGGAGCGCCATCGTCGCGGGCGCCAGCAGGCCCCGCACGACGGTCGCGTCGACGGCGATCGCGAACGCCATGCCGAGCCCGAACATCTTGATCGTCGGGTCGTCGTCCGGCACGAACCCGGCGAAGACGCTCACCATGATGGTGGCCGCGGCGGTGATGACGGCGCCGGTCGCCGCCAGGCCCTCGCGGACGGAGCGCAGGTTGTCGCCGGTGGAGCGCCACGACCGCTGGATCGCGGTCAGCAGGAACACCTCGTAGTCCATGGAGAGCCCGAACAGCAGCGCGAACAGCATGAGCGGCACGTAGCTCTCGATGGGCACCGGGCCGGACAGGCCCAGCCACGTCACGCCCCAACCCCAGCTGAACACGGCCGTGAGCGCGCCGTAGGCGGCCCCGACGGAGATCAGGTCCATGAGCGCGGCCTTCAGCGCGACCAGCGGCGCCCGGAACGCGAGCAGGAGCACCGCCGTCGACAGGGCCAGCACCACCGCGATGACCATCGGCAGCCGGTCCGAGACGCGCGCGGCCAGGTCGGCGCGCGCGGCCGTGGTCCCGCCGACGTGCACCGTGAGGTCGGGCAGCCGCAGGGCCCGCACGCGGTGCACCAGGTCGGCGGTCGCGGGGTCGCTCGACGCCGTCGTGGGGGTGATCGGCACGGTGACCACGTGCCCGTCGCCGACCACCGCCGGCGTGCCGACGGCGGCGACGCCCGGCTCGGCGTGCAGCGCCAGGACGAGCGCGGCGAGCCGGGGGTCGCCGGGGGCGGCGGCTGGCGTGGGCAGCTGCGCGAGCACGGTCACCGTCGCCGTCCGGCCCGCGCCGAACGCCGACGTGACGGCGTCGTCCGCCTGCCGCACGGCCGTCGACGTCGGGGAGGACCCAGCGTCCAGCTGGCCGATCCGCAGGTCGAGGGCGGGGGCGGCCAGCAGGGCGAGCAGCACCAGGGCGAGGCCGCCCACGAGCCACGGACGCCGGGTCACCCGGTCGGCCTGCCGCGCCCAGCCGCCGCCGGGACCGCCCTCCGCGAGTCCTCCCGCGCGGCGGGGGAGGGCCCGGCGCAGGCGTCCCAGCAGCAGGCCGCCGCGGGCCAGGCGCCGCCCGGCGAGCGACGTCAGCGCGGGCAGCAGGGTCAGGGCGGCCAGGACGGCGAAGAAGACCGCGATCGCCGACGTCCACGCCAGCGTCGCCAGGATCGGCACCCCGGCCAGGCCGAGGCCGCCCAGCGCCACCGCGACGGTGACGCCCGCGAAGGCGATCGCCGTTCCCGAGTCGGCGGCGGCCCGGCCGATCGCCTCGGGCACCGGCAGGCCGGTCGCCGCCAGGTCCCGGAACCGGCTCAGCAGGAACAGCGCGTAGTCGATGCCGACGCCGAGGCCCACCATCGTCGCCAGGGTCGTCGCCACGGTGGGCATCGCCGTCGCGTTCCCGGCCAGCCCGATCGTCTCCACCGACGCCGCCAGCGCCAGCACCGAGGCCAGCAGCGGCAGCATGCCGCCGAGCACGCCGCCGAGGGCCAGGGCGAGGACGACGGCGGCCACGACCACGCCGACCAGCTCGCCGCTCCGCCCGCCCTTGCGGTCCACGACGTCGGCCAGGAGGGCGCCGGGCAGCACACGGACGCCGGCGTCGGCGGCGGGCCGCGCGGCCTCGGTGAGGTCGTGCGCCAGGGCCGGGGTGATGTCGCGGCGGGCGACGTCGAGCGACACCTGCACCAGGGCCGTGCGCCCGTCCGCCGACAGCGAGCGGGCCGCCGTCGTCGGCAGCTTCACCGCCGTGACGCGCGGGACCGTGCGCAGGGACGCCGCGGTCGCTGCGAGCACGCCCGCCCGGGCGCCGCCGTCCAGCCGGCCGTCCGGCGCCACGAGGATCACGGTCGCGGTGCTGCCCGACGTCGTCTGGCTGCTGGTCAGGTCGCGGACCAGCTGGGCGTCCGTGCCCGGCAGGCTCACGTCGTTGTCGGTGGGCGTGCCCGCCACCCGCGCGCACGTCACCAGTGCGGCCACCAGCAGCAGCCACGCCCCGATGACGACGAAGCGGTGACGCGCGCACGCGCGGCCCAGCCCGCCCACCGCCCGGGCGGCCCGCCCGTCGGGTACCTCACGCTCCATCGTTCCGGTCCCTTCCGTTCCCGTCCTCATGGTCCCGCCCCTGCCGTGCGGGCAGCTCGACCGTCACCCGCGTGCCCTCGCCCGGCGTCGACTCCAGCCGGACCGTGCCGCCGTGCGCCCGCACGATCTCGTCGACGATCGCCAGCCCGAGCCCGCTGCCGGCCCCTCCCACGGACCCTCCGACCGGGCCCTCGACCGAGGCCCCGACCGAGGCCCGGCGCCCGGGGTCGCCGCCGTGCACGAACCGTTCCAGGGCCCGCGCCACCAGGTCGGGCGGCATGCCGGGCCCGGCGTCGGCGACCTCCAGCCGCACCCGGTCCCCGCCGGGGCCGGGCACGACGGCCAGGTCGACGTCGGCCCGCGCGTCGGGCGGGGTATGCACACGCACGTTGGCCAGCAGGTTCGCGACCACCTGGCGCAACCCCGGCTCGTCGCCGCGGACCGTGCAGCGCGCCGGCGCCCGCAGCCGCACCGGCCGTCCCGGCTGGGCGGCCAGCGAGTCCGCGACGGACTCGCGCACGACGGCCACCAGGTCGACGTCGACGCGCTCGCGCGGCACGTCGGCCTCCTGCCGCGCGAGGGTCAGCAGGTCCTCGACGAGGGCGGCCATCCGGGCGGACTCCTCGTCGACCCGGCGCAGCGCGTCCGGCGCGTCCTGCGGGTCGATCATGCCGTGGCGCAGCAGGTGCACGTACCCGCGGATCGAGGTGAGCGGCGTCCGCAGCTCGTGCGACGCGTCGGCGAGGAACTGCCGCAGCCGGGCCTGGGACCGCTGCTCCGCCGTCAGGGCCGTGCCGATCCGGGTGAGCATCCCGTTGACGGCGTCGGTGAGCCGGCCCACCTCGGTGCGGTCAGGGCGGTCAGGGCGGTCAGGGCGGGCGAGCGGCACCCGGCGGTCGAGGCGGCCCGCCGCGATGGCGGCCGCGGTGGCGGTGATCTCCTCCAGCGGGCGCAGCCGCCGCCCCAGCAGGACGTGCGCCGCCAGCCCGAGGACGGCCAGGACGGCGCACCCGGCCATCGCCTCGACCCCCACCAGCCGGCTCACGGTCTGGCGTGCCGGGGCCAGGGGCAGCGCCACCACCGCCAGGACGTCGCCCCGCCGCACGGCGACCGCCCGGAACTCGCCGTCGACCGTCACGGGCGCGCCGACCCGGCCGTCCGGCGGCGCGGGGACGTGGTCGACCAGGCCGCCGAGCGGCAGCGCGTCCGCGCCCGAGTAGCGGGTCACCACGGTGCCGCGGCGCACCTCCAGCGCGTAGTCGGACGGCGCCAGCTCGGCCCGCACGGCCGCCGGGTCGCCCGTCATGACCCGGTTGAGCAGCGACGTGCGCTGGACGCCGATGCGCGCCGCGGCCTCCAACTGCTCGTCGGCCCGCTGCAGCAGGTAGGCGCGCAGGGCGACGGCGCTGACGATCCCGGCGGCCACCAGCGCGCACGCCGTCAGGGCGACCGCCCCCAGCGTGAGGGCCGTGCGCAGCGAGAGCCGGGGCGGGTGGCGCACCGGGATCAGCGCGCGGCGCGCAGGACGTACCCGAAGCCGCGCCGGGTGTGGATGAGCGGCGGCCCCAGCGGGTCGAGCTTGCGCCGCAGGTACCCCACGTAGGTGTCCACGACCGTCGACGCGCCGCCGAAGTCGTAGCTCCACACCGCCGCCAGGATCTGCCCCCGGCTCAGCACCCGTCCCTGGTGGCCGAGCAGGTGGCGCAGCAGCCGGTACTCGGTGGGCGACAGGTCGACCCGGTGCCCGCCGCGGTGCACCTGGCAGGCGTCGTCGTCCAGCTCCAGGTCGCCGCAGCGCAGCAGGGCGCCGGACCCGGCGGTGCGCGCGGTGGTGCCCGCGGCGTCCGGCGCGGCCTGGGCGTCGCCCGCGGGCTGCACCCGGCGCAGGACGGCCCGGACCCGGGCCACCAGGACGTCGACGACGAACGGTTTGGTCACGTAGTCGTCCCCGCCCAGGGCCAGCCCGGTCACCGTGTCCCGGGCGTCGTCGCGGGCCGTCAGGAACACCACGCCGAGCGCCGGGGACTCCTCGCGCAGCCTGCGGCAGACGTCGAAGCCGTCGCCGTCGGGCAGGCCGACGTCCAGCAGGACGACGTCCGGGTGCCCGTCCCGCACGGCCGCCAGCGCCTGGGCCGCGCTGCCCGCCGCGTCGACCCGGAACCCGTGGAAGCGCAGCACCGTGCCCAGCAGGTCCCGGATGTTCGGCTCGTCGTCCACCACCAGCACCCGGGGCCGATCGCTCATGGCCCCATTGGACCATCGCCGGATGTGAGGCCGATGAGAGCCCGTGCGAGCGGGATAGTACGACGCCGGTCAAGCGGTCGCCCGGAACGCTGACGTCGCGTTGTGCCATGAGGCGTAACGTCTGCCCCGCCCGCTACGTCCTGCAGGGGGAGGCCGGCCATGAAGTGGTACACGGATGCCGTCACGGGACGGCATTACTGCGTCGACCCCGAGACCGGCGAGTCGCGCTGGGAGGAGGAGGTGCGGGTCCGGCGGATCTCGCCGCTGCTGGCCGCGGGGGCGGTCGCCGCGAGCACCGGACCGCTGGGTGACCGGCCGCTGGGAGCCGGGCCGACGGGGACCCCGGAGCGGGGCGTGGCCGGGGCGGCCACCTGGGCCGTGTCCGGTCCCCGGCCGACCCCTGCCGACGGGATCCGGGTGGCCGAGCGGGTGGACCGCCGGGCCCTGCCCGAGCGGGAGCCGGCGCGGGCCACGCGCGGCACGGTGGCGCTGTGGGGCGGGGTGGCGCTGCTGGCCGGGCTCGTCATCGCGGCGGTCGCCAGCGGCCGGGGCGGCGGCACCAACCCCGCGCCGCTCGCCCAGACGCCGTTCACCGTGCCGTCCGTCACCCTGTCCGGCGGCCCGGCCTCGCCGTCCGGGTCCCCGTCGCCGTCCGGGGGCGCGCCCTCGGGGATCGCGATGGCCACGGCGCCCGGCGGGCCCACCGGCACGACGTCGCCCGTCCCGCCCACCCCGACCGCCGTCCCGGGCACCGCGGCCCCCACCGCCGTGCGGACGGCGACGCCGACGGCGGGACGCCCCCGGCCGACGACGTCCCGCACGCCGTCGGCGTCCGTCGCCACCGTCGGGCAGACCGGGACCACGCTCGTGCTGGCCTGGCCGGGGGCCCTCTGCGCGCCGACGGGGCAGCGGGGCGTGTCCGTGCAGGGGATGCCGATGATCTGCTCGCGCACGGACCCCGCGGGCGTGCCCTACCGGGGCGGCGGCTCCTACTGGCGTGCCGGATGACGGAACGTCGGGCCGTTACACGGATTTGATGTAAATCCTCCCGTTTCAGGCCATTCGGACCTTGTGATCTCCTGTGAGAACCCTCGACGGCGGTTGGGGCGCAGTGAGATCCCACCTGGGAGACGTCGGGGATCGTGACGGCGTTGCATCTGTTCGCGTATGAACCTCTATGCCGCCTTTGTCCCCACCAGGTTGCGCAGCCCGGCCCCCTGCGCGCGGCGTCCCTCTCCGCAGGAGGAACACCTCATGAGAACTGCCGGAACGCGATCGTCCACCCACCGGTCGGCGATCACGACGATCATCGGACTGACGGTCGCAGTCACCACTGCCGTCCTCACCGCTGGTCCGGCATCCGCCGATCCCGTTCCCCCCACCGACCCGGCCGCCTCCGTCCAGGTGCTGGCCAAGGTCGAGAAGCTGCTCGGAACCAAGACCCCCGGCACCTACCTGGATGCCTCCCACCGTCCCGTCGTCACCGTGACGAACCAGGCCGACGCCAAGACGGTCACCGCTGCCGGTGCCGTCGCCCGCCAGGTCGGGCACTCGAAGGCGAGCCTCGACGCGGCCGTCGCCACCCTCGACGCCAAGGCGTCCATCCCCGGCACCAGCTGGGCGGTGGACCCCGAGAAGAACGTGATCGTCGTCCAGCACGACGCCACCGTCACCGGCGCCAAGCTGGACACCTTGAAGAAGGTCGTCGCGAGCCTCGGCGACGCCGCCACGCTCGAGTCCGTCGAGGGCAGCTTCTCGACCCGGATCTCCGGCGGTGACGCGATCTACGGCGGCGGCTACCGGTGCTCGCTCGGGTTCAACGTGCACATCGGCAGCGCCAACTACTTCCTCACCGCGGGGCACTGCGGCAACGACGCCTCCGCCTGGTACACCACGTCGTCCCAGACGACGAAGATCGGGAACACCTACGACAGCTGGTTCCCCGGCCACGACTGGGCGATCGTGCAGTACACCAACAGCGGCGTGACCGCGTCGGGCACCGTCGGCAGCCAGGACATCACGTCCGCGGCGACGCCGTCCGTCGGCCAGAGCGTGACCCGGCGGGGCAGCACGACCGGCATCCACAGCGGGAAGGTCACCGCGCTCAACTCGACGGTCACCTACTCCGACGGCAGCCGGGTCACCGGCCTGATCAAGACCACCGTCTGCGCCGAGCCCGGTGACAGCGGCGGCCCGCTCTACTCCGGCTCGACCGCGCTCGGCCTCACCTCCGGCGGCAGCGGCAACTGCTCCTCCGGCGGGACGACGTACTTCCAGCCCGTCGTGCCGGCGCTCAACTACTACGGCGCGGTCGTGTTCTGATCCTGCGCGTGTCCGATCCTCCGGCCCGATCGGACGGCCGACGGCCCGAGGGTGACCCCGTCACCCTCGGGCCGTTCGCGTCCCGGGGCTGTCCGGGGCCACCCGTCAGGGCACCCAGTGGCTGACCAGGCACGGCACGGGGTTCGCCGTCATGTCGATCTGCTTCGGCTGCGTGCCGCGGATCTCGTCGGAGAAGGCCGCGGCGGCGTGGTCGTAGTCCACGACGGCGGCCATGCAGTCCGCCTCCAGCTCCGCGCCCTTGCGCAGGTCGTCACCGGTCTTGGCCGTGGTCCCCGCCCAGTAGTTCACGAGGGCGTCGTCCTTGCTGTGGAACGTGGCCATCTTGCCGCCCAGGTCGGCCGCCGCGTAGCGGGTCTGCAGGGACGTGCGGAACTGCTCGACGCGGTCGGCGTGCGCCCGGTGCGCGGCGTCCAGGGTGCTGAGCTCGCGCGAGGACCGGTCGGCGTCCTGCGACCCCTTCCACCAGGTGGCGCCCGTCGCCAGGGCGAGGACGACCGCCACGACCGCCAGCGGGACCACGACCTTCAGCGGGTGCCCCGCCGACGGCGGGCGCGGGACGGCCGACTGCGGCACGCCGGGCTGCGGGCTGAAGCCGGGCTGCGGTGCCAGGCCGGGCTGCGGTGCCAGGCCGGGCTGCGGTGCCAGGCCGGGCTGCGGGGGGACGCCGGGCTGCTGGGCGGGGTAGGGGGCGGTCGGGTAGCCGCCCGGCGGCGGGGGGACCGGGTCGACGGGGCGGAACGGGTCGGACATCGTGCTCTCCAGCCTGGTCGAGGCGGACGGTCTGGTCGGGGCGGGCCGGGGCCCGGACTCAGGAGATGGCACCCGTGATGCGGGCCAGCGCGGGGCGTCCGCAGTCGGTGGCGGCGTTCGCCAGGTCGATCTTCGCGGGCAGGCCCCCGGTGAGCTGCGAGGCCGAATAGGGCCCGGCCGCACGGTTGTAGTCGTCCACCCGGCGGAAGCAGGTCTCCAGCGCCTCGGTCACGTCACGGAACTTCGTCCCGTTGACGTTCTGCCAGCGGGAGACGGCCGAGTCGACGTCGCGGTCCGCCGACTGCACGGCCTTGTAGCCGGCCTGCAGCGCGGCGAGGTCGGGGGCCTTCACGTCCAGCGCGCCGGGGGTCTCGCTCTCGGCGGAGTCCTGCCCGGCCCGGGAGTGCGCGGCGCTGAGCTTGCGCTCGTCGCTGTCGCGCCGGTGCTGCGCCGAGACCAGGACGGCGCCCTCGGCACCCGCGAGGGCCAGGACGACGACGCCGAGCACGGCGACGAGCCACCACGTGCGCCGGGGACCGCGCGGCTTGGCGGGAGGTGCGCCCGCGGGCAGGCCGGGGGCCGGGTATCCGGGCGCCTGGAACGGCGCGCCCTGCGGGGGCTGTCCCGGGTACGGCGCGCCGGCGAACGGCTGCCCCGGGTAGGGCGCACCCTGCGGCGCGGCACCGTACGGCGCCGCCTGCTGGGGGGCCGTCGGGCCGGGCGCTCCCGGATAGGGCGCGGTCGGCTGGGGGGCCGTCGGGTAGGGGTAGCCCTGCGGAGGCGCCGGGTACGGCGTCCCGGGGAACGGGCCGGTCGGCGTCCCCTGCTGCGGTGCGGCTCCCGGCGGTACGGGGCCCGGCGGTACGGGGCCCGCGGTCGGGGCGGGCGGTACCGGTCCCGGTGGGGACCAGGACGGGGGCGGGCCGCCGGCGGGCGGTGCTCCTTCCTGCCGCGGTGCGCCGTCCTCGTTCGGTGTGTCCGTCACGTCCGCCTCCCTGGGTCGGACGGAGTGCGGGTTCCGGCCGTCCGGGGCCCCCGCCGACCCGTTTCGGAAGGTAGCACCGCAGCGGATCCGCCCACCACTCTGGGCCCGATATCTGCGCACGTCACGG
>Ga0302322_100003256_pt1 | contig 13908 bp, 12 predicted proteins | sample Fen_T0_2_FD_203757 | JGI IMG/M metagenome (GOLD analysis project Ga0302322, IMG submission 203757) | Peat permafrost microbial communities from Stordalen Mire near Abisko, Sweden - Fen_T0_2 | ecosystem: Environmental > Terrestrial > Soil > Wetlands > Permafrost | place: Sweden: Abisko... | reverse complement strand
GGTACAACCTCGGCCACCCCGAGAACATCCTGATCGTGGCCGCGGGCGGCGCGGGGATGGCCGAGACCTGGATCCTCGCCCCGCACCTGGCGTGGGCCGTCACCCGGCCCATCGAGCGGGTTACGCTCCCGGCATGACGATCGTCGCCCTCGACCCCACGAGCGGGCCGATCGACCCGACCGGCGATCGCCGGCTGGCGCCGCGGCCGGTGTCGCTGTCCGGGCAGCGCCTCGGGCTCGTGGTGAACGGCCTCGGCTACAGCGAGCGGTTCCTCGACGCCCTGGGCTCGGAGCTCCTCGCGATCACCGACCTCGACGGCGTCGTGAAGGTGGTGAAGTCGAGCGTCTCGGTGCCACCCGATCCCGGGGACTGGTCCCGCCTCACCGAGGGGGCCACCGTCGCCATCACCGGCTTCGGCGGCTGAGGCAGCTGCAGTGCCCGCAGTTTGCGGGACGCCGTGGAGCTCGAGTGGGCGGGGATCCCGTCGGTGTGCATCGTCCACCAGGAGCTACGGGAGTCGGCCGGCGCGATCGCTCGCATCAGCGGCCATCCCGACTACCCGATGATCACGGTCGACTACCCCTACATCCCTACGGCCACGTGGTCCGACGACGAGATCGCGACGCTGGCGAAGGAGCTCGCCCCCCGGGTGCGGGCCCTGCTCCTCGGCCAGGCCTGACCGGCCCGCCCACCCGGCGGGACCCGCCCACGTCAGACGGCGGCGGCGTCCACGACGTTGCTCAGCGGCTCTCCCGCCACGTAGTGCGCCAGGTTGTCGACGAACACCGCGGCGACCCGGTCGACGTAGCCGTCGCTCGTGGCCGAGCAGTGCGCCGAGATGTAGACGTTGGGGGCGTCCCAGAGCGGGTGCCCCGACGGGAGCGGCTCCTCGGAGGTGACGTCGAGCACCGCGGCGGCGAGGTGGCCCCGCTCGAGCGCGTCGATGAGCGCGGGCTCGTCGACCATCGTGCCGCGGCCCACGTTGACGAAGATCGTCCCCTGCCGCATCGCCGCGAGCGCGTCGGCATCGATGAGGTTACGGGTCTCCGGGGTGGACGGCGCGCACAGCACGACGACGTCGCTCTCGCCGAGCAGCGTCGCCAGGTCGCCGGGGCCGTACAGCGTCTCGACGTTCGGCGCGGTCATCCCCGGGCGGTGGCTGCGACGACTCGCGACGACGCGCATCCCCAGCGCGGCGGCGCGGTCGGCAACCGCCTGCCCGATCGCGCCGAGCCCGACGATCCCGATCGTGGACCCCGCGAGCATCCGGCCGTACGCGGGTGCCCACTCGTGCCGGGACGCGCGCGCGTCGACCTCGCGGAACCGCTTGTAGAGCGCGAGGACCCGGCCGAGCACGAACTCGGCCATCGGTGCGGCGCTGACGCCGACCGCGTTGGTGACGGTGATCCCGTCACGGTCGAGGCCCGCGCCCCAGATGTGCTCGTACCCCGAGCCGATGCCCTGCACCCATCGGAGGTTCGGCGCCTGGTCGGCCAGGTCGAAGGGAACGTCGAAGCCGAACACCACCTCCGCCCGGGCCATCGCGGCGCGGTGCGCGGCGGTGACCGCCGCCACGGCGTCGGCGCGCGTCGCGGCGTCGACGCCGTGACGAGAGCGTGCGTTGCGCAGGATCCCCGCTTCCTCGTAGCCGCACGCGATGACCTCGATGCGCGGATGGACCGCCGCGATCCGTTCGAGCACCGCGGGTTCGAGTGCGACGGGCCACGCGACCCAGACGACGATCGGTGCGGCGGTCGGCTCTCCGGTCGGCATGCGCGCGGAGACTAGCCAGGCCGGTCAGGCGTGGTCGGCGGCGAAGACCACCATGCGGATGTAGATCCCGATGACCTTGGTCGCGTAGTTCGGGTCGGTCGCCCAGTTCCCCTTGCCCATCACCTGCCAGGTCTGGGCCCGGCCCTTGGCGAAGAACGTGTCGAAGTTGCGCGCCGCCTGCACGGGGTCGGACCCGTACCAGCTGGGCTGGGGCGGGTGCGCGAGGCCGCTCGCCCGCGAGTCGGGGTCCCCGTAGTTCTTCAGGTGCTGGATCTGGGCCCGCACGCCGTCGCGCGGAGTCGGGAAGCCCGGCTCCCCCGCGCACGAGTCGCACGCGCCGAGGCCGGCGTAGTTGTTGTCGAGGGCCCAGCTGAAGTACCCGGTCTCGAGCACCGACTGCGCGAACGCCACGTCGCCGCGCACGCCCTCGGCGGTGCCTTCGTCGAGGTAGATCTGCGCGAGGTCCCGGATCGTCATCCCCCCGGCGAGCCGGTACGACATGCCCGTCGAGTCGAACCAGTCGGCGATCTGGCGAGCGTTGAGCTGCGCCTGACCCATGAGCGGGATCACGTCGAGGGCCGCGAGCAGCTTGCGCTGACGGGTCAGCACGTCCTCGAGCGCGGCCTTCGCGGCCACAGCCCGGTCCCGCTGGGCAACCACCTCGTCGCGTGCGTCGCTCAGCCGCTTGAGGTCGGCGTCGAGCCCTTCGGAGACGTCGACGAGTCGGTTGAGCAGCGCGTCGTCGGCTTCGGAGACGCCGTTGCCGTAGTGCTGGGCGGCCGCCGCGTCGGAGATGCGCCGCAGGTTCACCAGCGGATCGTTGCCGGTGCGGCGTACCACGTAGAGCGACGCCGCTCGGTCCTGGATCTGGGCCCTGATGCCGTCGCTCAGGTCGCGCGCCGTCTGGAGCCGTCCCTCGGTGGCCGCGATCTCGGCCTCGAGCTGGCGCTGGCGGCGGCCGGCGTCGTCGATCTCGCGGCCGAGATCGTCGATCCGCTTGCTGTTGTCGGCGATGTCGCGCTGGAGCCGGGTGACCGAGACCTCCTGCGCGCCCGCGACCGAGACCGGCACCAGCGACGCGACCATTCCGGCCACCAGGGCCAGCAGGAGAACCGGGATGTGGGTCTTCGGACGCGCCACGCGCAGGCTCCCGCCGGGGCCCGCTTCCCGGCGAGGATGGTAACCCGTCGGCTTCCCCGGATCGGGGAGGCCCGGCTACTTGGTGATGCCGTAGCGCTCCAGGCCGTAGAGCTTGATCGCGTTGCCCCGCATGAGCTGGTACCGCTCGGTGTCGTCGAGGCCGGCCTTGTCGCAGATGAGCTGCGCCGTCTCCTTGGTGTGCGGGAAGGTGCTGTCGGCGTGCGGGTAGTCGACCTCGAAGGTGATCTGCTCCATGCCCACGAGGTTGCGGTTGGCCAGGCCGACCTCGTCGTCGAAGATGCAGAAGTAGATCCGCCCCGGGACGTAGGAGCTCGGCGGGTGCGGGAGGTCGGAGCCGAAGCTGTTGGCCGCACGCTCGGCCCAGAGCTTGTCGGCCCGCTCGATCACGTACGGCGCCCAACCCACCTGGCCCTCGGAGTACGCCAGCTTGAGGTTCGCGAAGCGCTCGAGCGTGCCCGAGAAGATGTAGTCGCAGAACGAGCCCATCGCGTTCGAGAACGTCAGCGTGGACGAGATGATGAACGGCGCGTCGGGTGAGGTGCTCGGCATCTTCGACGACGAGCCGATGTGCATGTTGATGACCGTGCCGGTCTCGTCGCAGGCCCGGAAGAACGGGTCCCAGAAGCGGTCCTTGTCGTGGACCGACGGGAGCCCGAGCGGATGCGGGTTCTCACTGAACGCGACGGCGTAGCTGCCCTTGTCGGCGCACCGGCGCACCTCGGCCGCCGCGAGCTCGGCGTCCCACAGCGGGACGATCGTGAGCGGGATCAGCTTGCCCTTGCCCTCGCCGCCGCACCACTCGTCGATGACCCAGTCGTTGTACACCTGCACGCACGCGAGCGCGAGCTCCTTGTCCTTGCGTTCCATGAACGTCTGGCCCGCGAAGCGGGGCAGCACGTTGGGGAAGCAGATCGACGCGTCGGTCCAGTTGGCCGCCATGTCGGCGAGGCGCTCCGGCTGCTTCCAGCACCCTGGACGGATCTCGTCGAAGGTGACTGGGGTGTTGTCGAGGTCGGGGAAGCCGATCGCGGCCGACAGCTTCGGGAACGGGTAGACGAGGTCGTCGTAGAGCCAGATGTCGCACCACTCGCCGTCGTCGGCGTTGCGCTCGAACGAGAAGACGCCACCGATGAAGCCGAACTTGGCCTTCTCGCGCACGACGCGCGGTCCGCGCTCGCGCATCGAGGCCGGGAGGCGCGCGCTCCAGAGATCCGGCGGCTCGACCACGTGGTCGTCGACGGAGATGATCCGGGGGATCTCGCTCATGGTCTGGCTCCTCTTCCACCGGGGTCCGACCCCGACGAGAACGCGTTCTCGTATGGTGCCATAGATCGGCCCGACGACTCCCGCCGGATCAGGTGAGGGTGAGGCGGGCGCGGACCTGATCGGGGGTGGCGACCGGGCGGCCGGCGTCGCCGGCCCAGGTCACGACCTGCTCGACCAGCTCGGCGTTGCTCGCGGTGGGGTTGGCGGCCGGGCTGTCGCCGATGCCGACCCGGACGTGGCCCCCGCGCTCGAGTGCGGCGCGGCACAGATGCTCGACCACGGCGGGGTCGTGGTGCGAGTACGGCACGGCGATCCACTCGACGTCGAGTGCGTCGGGGAGCTGGGCGATGTGGAGGTCGAGGGCCGCGACCGACGGCTTCGGCCCCACGGCCCACCCTTCCGACAGGAAGATCTTGTGCACCACCGGACGGGTGATGCGCCCGGAGTCGTGGAGCATCGCGAGGATGCGGCTGCAGCCGACGTCGAACGCGCCGAACGTGCAGGCCATGTCGCGTGCGTCGGCCATCTCCACCCCGTCGATCACGAACGTGAGCGGGTTGTCGACCACACCCGACTGCGTGCGGAGCCAGTCGAGCCCGACGAAGTCGTTGAGGTGCGCGTTCCAGGGCACCGTGCTCACGGACCCCACGTCGATCGGCGCGAGCTCGAGGCCGACGCGTTCGTGCAGCGCCCACACGTGGTCGAGCCGGTTGCGGGGCGCCACGCCGTCGACCGGGTAGCTCGGGTACCCGAGCAGGCCGCCCGCGCGCATCGGGCCGAGCGCGGCCGCGTAGAGGTCGACGTCGCCGAGGCGCTGGTCCTCGGACTCCGGGTCGCGGGCGTGCCAGTGGATGATCGTGGCGCCGGCGTCGCGACAGCGGAGCGCGTCGGCCGCGACCTCGTCGGGCGCGATCGGCACGTGCGGGTTGATCCCGCGCCCCGCACCCTCGTTCAGCCCCACTTCGATGATGACGGCGTCGCCGGGCAGTGCCATGACGTCCCCCTGGTCGCTCGGGCCTGGTCGGTCGGGCCCCGTTCTAGTACGCCCTAGTCGGCGGACCAGGCCCGGACCCCGGCCGCGAGCGCGGCCCGGGTGGCTCGGGCGAAGCGGGCGTCGTCGGCGGCGCGGCCGAAGTCGAGCCAGTTGAGGACCGCTTCGAGCTCGTATCCGACGACTGCACGGGCGGCCCAGTCGAGCGCGTCGGGCGGCGTCCAGGTCGCCAGGCCTCGCCGGGCGCACCCCACGGCGTCGGCCCGGCACCGCTCGGCGACGTCGCGGTAGGGCTCCTCGTGCACGGCGTGGCGCCAGAGCACGCGGAAGCCGTCGGCATCGGCCCGGCCGGCCTCGAGCAGGAGCGCGGGATCTACCCCATACCGGCCCGCCGGGACCGCGAACACCCCGACGAGGCGGGCCAGGCTGCGGTCGAGCACGGCCCGGTACAGGGCGTCCTTCGAGGCGAAGTGCCGGTACAGGATGCGGGGCGTGACCCCGGCGGCGTCGGCCACCGCCGCGATCGAGGTGGACGTGAAGCCGCGGTCGGCGAACACGACGGTCGCGGCGGCGAGCACCTGGGCCCGCCGCGCCGCAGGGCCCAGACGCCGGCGGGGGACGTCCGGCGCCGCCGCTGCCACCGTCGTTGTCGTCGTCGTTGTCGGGAGGGTCGTTGCCATAAGTACAACCGTCATTGTACTTTGATCCCATGAAATTCGGAGCGTTCTACGAGCACCAGGTCCCGAAGCCGTGGGTCGACGGCGACGAGCAGCGCGTCTTCGCCGAGGCGATGGAGCAAGGCGAATACCTCGACAAGATCGGCGTCCACGCGTTCTGGCTCGTGGAGCACCACTTCCTCGAGGAGTACAGCCACTCCTCCGCACCCGAGATCTTCCTCGCCGCGCTGTCGCAGCGCACGAAGAACATCCGGCTCGGCCACGGCATCATGCACACGCCGCCGTCGATCAACCACCCGGCCCGGGTCGCGGAGCGCATCTCGACGCTCGACATCCTGTCCGGCGGCCGGGTCGAGTTCGGGACCGGCGAGGGGTCGGCCGCCGCGGAGCTCGACGCGTTCGGCATCCACCCCGACAACAAGCGGGCGGAGTGGGAGGAAGGCCTGCGGGTCGCGTTGCGCTGCATGAGCGAGACGCCGTTCACGGGGTTCGCGGGCGAGCACGTGAGCATGCCCCCGCGCAATGTGGTGCCGAAGCCCCTGCAGAAGCCGCACCCGCCGGTGTGGGTCGCGTGCACCCGTCGCGACACCATCCACCTCGCGGCCCAGAAGGGCATCGGTGCGCTGAGCTTCGCGTTCTTCGACCCCGAGGAGGCCAAGGCCTGGGTCGAGGACTATTACGCGACGCTCGCCGAGGAGGCCGTGCCGATCGGCGACACCGTGAACGCGAACCTCGCGTGCGTCACCGGCTTCATGTGCCACCCCGACGAAGCCGAGGCGGTCCGCCGGGGCGCTGAGGGCTCCAACTTCCTCGGCTACTCGCTCGGGCACTACTACGTGTTCGGGCACCACAAGCCGGGCGACACCGACATCTGGGCCGACTACCAGGAGCGCCGCAAGGGCGCGGGCTACGACCCCGAGGCCGTGCAGCTCGCGGCGAAGAACGAGGACCGGCTCGGCGCGAAGGTCGTGGAGGCCGGCACCGAGGGGCTGCGGGGCGCGCTCGGCACGCCCGCCCAGGTGCGCGACTTCTTCCAGCGCTACGAGGACATCGGCGTCGACATGCTCATCCTGTCGTCGGCCGCGGGCCGCAACAAGCACGAGCACGTCATGGAGAGCTACGAGCTCATCGCGAAGGACATCCTCCCGGAGTTCATCGAGCGCGACGAGAGGCTCGAGCGGGAGAAGCAGCGCCGGCTCGAGCCGATCATCGAGGCCGCCATGGCCCGCAAGCCGGCGTCCGACCACCCACCCATGGACCCCGACTACCGGATCCCCGCGTACCCGCGTCAGAGCGCGGGTGACGACGAGACCGGCAAGTTCAACCGCTGGCTCGACGACTACCGCGACAAGATCATCACCGGCGAGGACGTCGCCAAGCGCCTGGCCTGATCTACGGCGCGGGCGCGACCGCCTCCAGCTCCACCGGGTGCGGGACCGTTCGGCGGGAGGTCACCCAGTAGCCGAACGCCGCCGCCACCAGGGCGGCGACGCCCCCGAGCACCAACCCGGCGCGGGCACCCCACGTCTGGCACACCACGCCCAGGATCGGGCCGCCGATCGGCGTGCTGCCCAGGAGCACCACCCCCTGCAACGCGAGCACGCGCCCGCGCTTCGCGGGATCGGCGGCTACCTGCATGTTGGCCGTCCCCGAGGTGATGAACGCCGTCATCCCGAGTCCCATCACCAGCGCGACCGGGAATGCGAACGCGAGCGTCGGTGCGGCCGCCAGCGCGAGCGTGGAAACGCCGAGCAGCGTCGCGGTGACCACAGTCTGCGTGAGGTGCAACGTGATGCGCCGGGCCATCCACAGCGCGCCCAGGAACGAGCCCACGCTGAGCACCGAGAACAGGATCGTGAACACGGTCTCTGTGCCCGAGAAGGTGTGGGTGACGAGCAGTGGCATCACGACCTGGAAGTTGAGGGTGAACGTGCCGATGATCGCGGTCATGGCCAACGGCAGCCACAGCTCGGGCAGCGTCCGTACGTACCGCAGACCGTCGCGGATCTGGTGCTTCGCCCGCGTGGCGACCGGCGCGCGTCGGAGCTCGGCCGTGCGCATCAACGACAACGCGATCATCGGACCGATGTACGACAGCGCGTCGATGGTGAAGCACCACCCGTAGCCGAACAGCGCCACGAGCACACCCGCCACGACCGGGCCGACCACCCGCGCACTCGTCATCAGCGCGCTGTTGAGGCTCACCGCGTTCGTGACGAGGTCCTCGTCGACCAGCTCGACGACGAAGGCCCGGCGCGTCGTGCTGTCCACCGCGACGACACAGCCGCCGACGAGCGCCACGCCGTAGATGGCCGCGAGCGGCGGATGCCCTGAGAAGGCGAGGACCGCCAGCGCAACCGACTGCAACGCCGCGACGACCTGGGTGCAGAGCAGGAGGGTGCGCTTGTCGGTCCGGTCGATGAGCACGCCGGCCCAGAGTCCGAAGAGCAGCATCGGCGCGAACTGGCACGCGGTGAGCACGCCGATGGCGATCGCGCTCCCGGTCAGGTGGAGCACGAAGAGGGTGGTGGCGATCGTGGTGAGCCAGTTGCCGACCTGCGAGATCAGCTGCCCCGTGAAGAAGAGGCGGAAGTTCCGGCTGACGAACGATCGGAACATGGGCGCGCGCTCGGACCCGCGACGGGTCCGCAGGCGGGGGCGCTCCATGGGTCGAGTCTCGCGCCATGCTCGGGCGTGTGCGGCTGGCCTAGCGTGCGGTCATGACGACCCCGCAGCAGATCGGCCGCACCATCTCGGAGTCCACCCCGGCGTACCCGGCGGTTGTGCGAGCCCCCGACGGCGCTCCGAACGTGGTGATCGTGCTCCTCGACGACACCGGGTTCGCCCAGTTCGGGTGCTTCGGCTCCGACGTCGAGACGCCCACCTTCGACCGGCTCGCCGGCGACGGGCTCCGATATCACCGCTTCCACGTGACCGCCCTCTGCTCTCCCACCCGGGCCTCGTTGCTCACGGGCCGCAACCACCACGCCGTGGGGATGGGCTTTCTCACCGACGTCCCGACCGGGTTCCCGGGCTACAGCACGCGCATCCCCACGACCGCCGCCACGTTGCCGCGCATCCTCAAGGAGGCGGGCTACAACACGATGGCCATCGGCAAGTGGCACCTCGCGCCGCGGTGGGACCAGCACGCGAGCGGGCCGTTCGACCGGTGGCCCCTCGGACTCGGGTTCGAGCGCTACTACGGGTTCCCCGCCGGCGACACCAACCAGTACGCGCCGAACCTGGCCCGCGACAACTCCTACATCGACCCACCGCGTACGCCCGACGAGGGCTACCACCTCAACGAGGATCTCGCCGACCAGGCGATCGCGATGATCGCCGAGCAGCAGCAGACCACGCCGCACAAGCCGTTCTTCATGTACTACGCGACCGGGGCGATGCACGCGCCGCATCACGCGCCGGCCGAGTGGATCGAGACGTACCGCGGGCAGTTCGACGACGGCTGGGACGCGTGGCGCGACCGTGTCTTCGCCAAGCAGGTGGCGAAGGGTGTCGTCCCGGCCGACACCGAGCTCACCCCGCGGCCCGAGGGGCTGAAGGCGTGGGACACGTTGCCGCCCGAAGAGCAGCGGCTGTACGCGCGTCAGATGGAGGTGTTCGCGGGCTTCTTGTCGCACACCGACGCGCAGGTCGGGCGCGTGGTCGACTTCCTCGACGAGCTCGGCATCCTCGACGACACCATCGTCATGGTCTGCTCCGACAACGGCGCGAGCGCCGAGGGTGGCGAGCACGGGTCGTTCAACGAGCACGCGTGGGCGCTCGGCCAGGAGGACGACTTCGAGGTCTCGCTCGAGCGGATCGACGAGCTCGGTGGACCCCGCGCCTACAACCACTACTCCTGGGGCTGGGCCTGGGCCGGCAACACGCCGTTCCGGATGTGGAAGCGCTACACCTGGCTGGGGGGCACGCGCACACCGTTGATCGTGCACTGGCCGAACGGCATCGCGGTCGACGCGCAGGGTCAGGTGCGTTCGCAGTTCTGTCACGCAATCGACCTCGCGCCGACAGTGCTCGAGGCCGCGGGGATCCCGGTGCCCACGGTCGTGGACGGCGTCGACCAGCAGCCGATGCACGGCGCGAGCCTGCTCGCGTCGTTCTCCGAGCCCGACGCGCCGGCGCGCACCACGCAGTACTTCGAGATGCTGGGCTCACGCTCGATCGTCGACGGGAAGTGGAAGGCGACGACCGACCACATCTCCCAGGGCGTGCCCGACGAGTCGGTGATCCCCGGGAGCCGCAGCTTCGACGACGACCACTGGGAGCTGTTCGACCTCGAGGCCGACTTCGCCGAGGCGCGTGACCTGTCGGCCGACCACCCGGAGCTGGTCCGGCGGCTCGAGGAGGTGTGGTGGCGCGAAGCCGGACGCTACGACGTGCTGCCCCTCGACGACTCGCTGACCGGTCGCGTCGTCGCGATGGAGCCGTCGCCCCATCCCCCGCGCTACCGCTGGACGTTCCGCCCGGGGGTGGGGTTCGCCGAGGAGGGCACGCCCCCGATGGCGGGCGGCTTCGAGCTCACGGCCGACGTGGAGCCGCTCACGACGGGCGCGTCGGGGATCCTGTGTGCCCAGGGCGACTGGAGCAACGGGTGGGCGCTCGCCCTGCTCGACGGTCGACCGACGTTCCTCCTGAGCCGGTTCGGAGTGCCCTACCGGGTTGACGCGGCGGCGGCTGCATCCGTCGGCGCGACGACGGTCCGGGTGGAGTACGCCCGGGAGGAGCCCGGCGGTGGCGTCGTGCGGCTGCTCGTCGACGGGGAGGCGGTCGGCGAGGGCCGGATCCCGAAGGACCTGCCATTCCGCTGGCAGATCGGGGGCGCCCGGCTCCACGTGGGCCTCGACCGCGGCCTGCCGGTGAGCGACGACTACCGCCCGCCGTTCCCGTTCTCCGGCACGGTGCGCCGGGTCGAGTTCACGATCCCCTACCTGGCCTTCCTCGAAGGCTCCGACCCCCGGGGCGACCCGCACGCCGCCCTCGCCAGCGACTGACCCCTTGTCCCGGCGATCGTCGGCGCCATGCGCCAGGAGGTCGCCCAAGCAACGCGGCTCGGCAGGAGCGGCAAGAATGCCGACATGACGCACCCCACGCACGAGCTCGTCATCCGCAACGGCACGGTCGTCGACGGCACCGGCGGGCCGCTGCAGTCCGCCGACATCGGGATCGACGGCGGCCGAATCACCACCGTCGGCGAGGTGCCCGGCTCGGGCCGGGAGGAGATCGACGCCCGCGACCAGCTCGTTGCGCCCGGCTGGGTCGACGTGCACACCCACTACGACGGCCAGGTGAGCTGGGACTCGCTCATCGCGCCGTCGTCGTGGCAAGGCGTGACCACGGCGGTGATGGGCAACTGCGGGGTGGGCTTCGCCCCGGTGGCACCCGACAAGCACGGCTGGCTGATCGAGCTGATGGAGGGTGTGGAGGACATCCCCGGCACCGCGCTCCACGAGGGCATCACCTGGGAGTGGGAGTCGTTCCCCGAGTACCTCGACGCGATCGGTCGCACGCACTTCGCGCTCGACATCGGCGCGCAGGTCCCCCACGCTGCGCTGCGCGGCTACGTGATGGGCGAGCGCGGCGGCGACCACACCGAGGTTCCCACCGCCGACGAGATCGCATCCATGGGCGCGCTTGCTGCCGAGGGCATCCGGGCCGGCGCGCTCGGCTTCTCCACCTCGCGCACGGTGAACCACAAGTCGAAGAGCGGCGCGTTCACGCCGTCGCTCACCGCGACCGCCGACGAGCTCCTCGGCATCGCCCGCGCGGTGGGCGCCACCGGGCTCGGCGTGTTCGAGGTGGTGGCCGACCTCGACGACCTCGACAACGACTTCGCGCTCATCCGGGCGATGTCGGAGGTCAGTGGCCGGCCCACGTCGCTCACCGTGCTCCAGAAGCCCGGGCCCCGAGCCGACGAGTACCGCCGCATCCTCGCCCTGATCGACCAGGCCGTGGCCGCCGGCGTTCCGATGCACGGCCAGGTGCCCACCCGCCCGGTCGGGCTCATCATGAGCCTCGAGGGCCGGGTGAACCCGTTCGTGGCGTCGCCCACGTACCAGCAGCTCGCGGTGCTCTCGCTCGCGGAGCGGGTCGCCCGCCTGCGCGACCCCGAGACGCGCGGCGCGGTGATCGCGGAGTCCGAGGCCAACCAGGCCGTGAGCCCGCTCACCCACTTCGGCGCCGCGTTCGCGCTCGGTGACGTGCCGCGGTACGACCCCGACCCGTCCGACAACATCCACGTGATCGCGCAGCAGACGGGTCGCTCGGTGTTCGAGGTCGCGCTCGACGTGCTCCTCGCGTCCGAAGGCACCGGGAAGCTGTACCTCCCGGTGATGAACTACGCCGACGGGACCATGCGTGCGACGCGCGAGATGCTCACCAACCCGAACTGCGCACCCGGCCTCGGCGACGCCGGCGCGCACTGCACGCTCATCTGCGACGCGTCGATGCCCACGTTCATGCTGTCGTACTGGGCGCGCGACGCGTCGGCCGAGGACCGCCTGCCGATCGAGTTCGCGGTGAAACGCCAGACGGCCGACACCGCCGACCTGGTGGGGCTGCGCGACCGCGGGCGCCTCGTTCCCGGTGCGCGCGCCGACGTCAACGTGATCGACCACGACGCGCTCGGCGTCGGCACGCCCGAGATGGTCCACGACCTGCCCGCAGGCGGGACGCGGCTGGTGCAGAAGGCGTCGGGGTACCGGGCCACCGTGGTGGCTGGTGCCGTCGTCACCCGCGACGGCGACGACACCGGCGCCCGCCCCGGCCGCCTGGTCCGCGGCGCCCAGACCTGACGTGCGTCCCTGAGCGTCGCGCATCGATGAGCGACGCCCAGAGACGCATCTCGGGGTAGGGGCGCGTGGCTACAGGGCGATGAGCTCGAAGGTGATGGCGGCGGGCACTCCGCACTGCTCACCCGCGGCCGCGGCCATGCCCCGCAGGAACGGCTCGGGGTCCTTGCCCACGGTGCCGTCGGCGAGGTGGTCGAGGTACACGGCGTGCTCCCGGAGCGACGCGACGCCCCGGTCGATCGTCGTGGTGACATCGACGAAGTGGGTCGCGTCGGGTGATCCGCCGAACAGGGCGAAGCGCACCCCGCCCCACGGGTCGCCACCGACGCCGGTGAACACCCAGCGGTTCGCGGCGTCGCGTGCGGCGTCGATGAGCGCGATGCCGACGGCACGGTGGTCGGCGTGGTTGAACCCGCCGGGCCAGCGGTCGCCGAAATGGATCGAGATCAGCACCTCGGGCCGGTGCCGGCGGATGGCCGCGGCGAGGTCGCGGCGCAGCACGAGCGAGGGCTCCACCAGCCCGTCGGGATGCGCGAGGAACTCGACGGTGTCGACCCCCACCACGGCAGCCGACCGGCGCTCCTCGTCCTGGCGGATCCGGGCGGTCTCGTCGGGAGGGAGCGCGTCGATCCCGGCTTCGCCGGACGTCGCGAGCACGTAGCCGACCCACTTGCCCTGGTCGGTCCAGCGCGCGATCGCCGACGCCGCGCCGTACTCGAGGTCGTCGGGATGGGCGACGACAGCGAGCGCGCGGGACCAGTCCTCGGGAACAGCCTCGAGACTCACCCGGCGTCGGCCGTTTGCGGGCCGCGCACCAGGCCACCGGGCAGCGCGCCCGTGATCTCGCCGTTCTCGACCACCGACTCCCCCGCCACGACCGTGGCGATGTACCCGGTCGACCGCTGGATCATGCGACCCGCGCCGGCAGGCAGGTCGAAGACCATCTCGGGTCGTTCGATCCCGAGGTTCTCGAAGTCGAGGATGTTGACGTCGGCCCGCATGCCCGGCGCGAGCACACCCCGGTCCGCGAGTCCGTAGAGCGCGGCCGGGTCGGAGGTGAGGCGCTTCACCGCTGCCTCGAGCTCGAGGCGCGGTCCGCGCGACCCGGCGCGCACCCAGTGGGACAGCGTGTAGGTGGTCATGCTCGCGTCGCACACGATGCCGCAGTGCGCGCCACCGTCGCCGAGACCCTGCACGGTGATCGGGTCGGTCATCATCTCGTAGAGCGCGTCGT
>Ga0302322_100003255_pt1 | contig 13908 bp, 10 predicted proteins | sample Fen_T0_2_FD_203757 | JGI IMG/M metagenome (GOLD analysis project Ga0302322, IMG submission 203757) | Peat permafrost microbial communities from Stordalen Mire near Abisko, Sweden - Fen_T0_2 | ecosystem: Environmental > Terrestrial > Soil > Wetlands > Permafrost | place: Sweden: Abisko... | reverse complement strand
TGCCGCCTCGATCGCCGTGCCGCTGGAAAAGATCACCGCGGCGTGCAGCACGTTGAGCAGCTCGCGCACATTGCCCGGCCAGGAGTGGGCCATCAGCAGCTCCTGGGCCTCGGGCGCGATGTCGCGCACCTTGCGGCCCTCCTCGGCGGCGTACCTGGCGACCATGGCCTGCGCGATCAGCAGGATGTCGGCGCCGCGCTCGCGCAGCGGCGGCAGCTCGACCGGGATCACGAACAGGCGGTAGAACAGGTCTTCGCGCAGGCGGCCGGCCGCCATCTCGGCATACGGGTCGCGGTTGGTGGCACAGACGATGCGCAGGTCGACGTGGTGCACCTGGTTTTCGCCGACCCGCCGCACCTCGCCGGTCTGCAGCAGGCGCAGCAGCTTGGCCTGCAGGTTGATGTCCATCTCGCACAGTTCGTCGAGGAACAGGGTGCCGCCGTCGGCTTCCAGCGCCGCGCCCTTGCGGTCGGCGGTGGCGCCGGAAAAGGCGCCGCGCACATGGCCGAAGATCTCGCTTTCCATCAGGTCGCGCGGGATCGCCGCGCAGTTCAGCGACAACAGGGGCTGGTCGCCGCGCGGGCTGAGCGTGTGCAGGGCCTGGGCGCACAACTCCTTGCCGGTGCCGCTCTCGCCCAGGATGAACACCGGGGCCTTGCTCAGGCTGACGGTTTCTATCATCCGGTACAGGGCCTGCATGGGCGGGCTTACGCCGATGAAGGCATGGAAGCGGTGCCGCCCGGTGGCCTCCACATCGCGCACCACCGAGCGCAGGCGCGCCGTCTCCAGGGCGTTGCGCAGGGTCAGGGCCAGGCGTTCGGGTGCCACCGGCTTGACCAGATAGTCGGCGGCGCCGGCACGGGTGGCGGCCAGAGCGGTGTCCAGAGCTTCCTCGCCTGACACCACGATCACGGCGCACTCGGGCTGGCGCCGCGCCAGTTGCTCGATCACGGCCAGGCCGCTGCCATCGGGCAGGTTGAGGTCGACGATGGCCAGTGCGAAGCGCTGCCGGGCGATGACCTGTTCCGCATCGGCAATCCGGCTGCAAAAGTGCGCCTGGGCCTTGTGTTGTTCTATCAGCACTTCGTAGGTGGCCAGCATGGTCGGGTCGTCTTCGACGATCAGAGCCTGGACCGGCCGGGAAGTGATGGCTGCGTTCATGCGGGGCTGCGGGGCTTTCATGGGTGGCGGCAGGGCCGCAATGCGGGCGATAGTCTGGCCGCCGTTGGTCCGGTGCGGGTTGCGCCCGACGGTATGCCCCGTGCATAATGCAAATAGGCGGCAATCGAGGCGAGCGAGTATTGCATATTGCAAGTAAACTGAGCTTTAACTTTTGCAAAATGCAAGGATAGCTGCGAAATCGCTCAGCTGAAAAACAAGGAATCCTTGTTTTTCAATGACTTAAGTTCTGGTACGCGTGTTGCATAAGGAAGACTCAGGGGCGTATTTCACAATTTCACGAAAGCCGGTACATGCAAAGCACTGAAACCCTCAAAGGCTTCTTTTTTCAGCCCAATGAGGCCAACATGTCCTATCTGATGATGGCGCGCAGCATGGTCGAACTTGACCGCGAAGGCGCGATGCGCAGCCTGGGCTTGTCCGAACAAAGCGCAGAGGTACTGCTCAGTCTTACCCCGGCCGAAATCCTGCGGATTGCGCAGTTGCAGGGTTTCTGATTCGGCGAGCGCCGGCCTTCAGCTTTCGATAAAGCCGCGGATCGCCTCGGCGGCGCGCGCGATGCTGTAGACGCCGTCCAGGTGGCCGCCGTCGCCCTCGATCACGAACACCTGCGCTACCCCGCCGGCGGCGCGGAACCTCCCCGCCGCGGCAAGGGCGAACTGCGGCGGAAACACCAGGTCGGTGGCTGACGGCACGAACAGGATGGGCGCCTTGATCCGATCCATCCGCTCTTCGATGTTGTATAACTGGTTGGCGCGTGCCATGTAGATCATGTGGTTGCCGTCCACCAGCTTGGCGGTCAGGCTGCTGCCCTGCTGCAGGGCCTCCTGGATGCGGAACTGGTGGGCGAACGAATTCAGCGGCAATTTGGCCGGGTCGGCCAGGCGATAGCCGAAATAATTCCGCGCCCAGTCCCAGTGACGCGCGGTCAGGGCCACGGTCTTGAGCGCCTGGGTCACGCCCTCCAGGGGCGATGGGCCGTGGTAGTAGTCGCCCTTGTTCCAGTGCGTGTCCAGCATCACCGGCGCGACCCAGGCATCGAGCAGGGCGATCACCCAGGGCGAGATCGAAAAGCCAGGGCCGATCACATGCACAACGCGTTCGACAAAATCGGGGAAGTTGACCGCCCATTCCATCGCCTGGTTCGAGCCGCCCGAGGCGCCGGCCACGGCGTGCAGTCTGGTGATGCCCAGGCTGTCCACCAGCGCCTTGTGCACCCGCACCGAATCGCCCAGGGTGACGGTGGGAAAGCGCATGCCGTAATGCCTGCCGGTGTCCGGGTCCAGCGAGGCCGGGCCGGTGGTAATCACGTTCGGGTCATGCACATTGAGGTTGCACAGGGCGTCGGCCGAGACCACGTAGTAGCGGTTGGTGTCTATCGCCTTGCCCGGACCGATGATCGCGTCCCAGTAACCCGGCGCCGCATCGCTTTCGCTGTACTTGCCGGCGGCGTGCGAGGTGCCGGAGTAGTAATGCGGGATGAACACCGCGTTGTCGCCCGCGGCGTTGAGCTTGCCATAGCTCTCGTAGCCGACCCGCACGTCCTTGATGGTGCGCCCACCCTCGGTGGTGTAGGCGGGCAGGCGGAAGGACCGCTTGGTGACCAGCATGGTGCTGTCCGGAGAAGTGCTCATGTCTTGCGCAGCCTGCCGACGATGCCGGTGGGAAAGTAATACACCGAGAGAATGAACAGCACCCCCAGCCAGAGCAGCCAGCGCTCCGGGTGGATCAGGTTGGCCAGCCAGGGCAGGCCGGCGCCGGCGAGCGCCTCGCTGCCCAGTTTCATCAGGTCCTGCAGGTAATTTTGCGCGATGATGAACAGGGCCGCGCCCAGCACCGCGCCGTACATGGTGCCCATGCCGCCGATGACCACCATCAGCAGGATGTCGACCATGATCTCGAAGGAGAGCGAGGTGTCCGGCCCGTTGTAGCGCAGCCAGAGCGCGAGCAGGGTGCCGGCCAGGGTGGCGAAGCCGGCCGACAACACATTCGACAGGGTGCGGTAGACCACGGTGCGGTAGCCCAGGGCCTCGGCGCGAAAGTCATTCTCGCGGATTGCCTGCAGCACCCGGCCGAAGGGTGAGTTGACAATGCGCAGCATCAGCAGGAACAGCACGCAGGCGGCGGCGAACAACAGGTAGTAGGTGATCAGCTTGCCATCCAGCGAGGCGCCGAGAAAGGGTTCATCGCGCAGCGAGAAGCCGGGGTTGAGTACCTCTGGCAGTTTAAAATTAAGGCCGTCCTCGCCGCCGGTGAAGTCCGAAAGCTGCGAGGCCAGGGTCTGGAACGCCGAGGCCACCGCCAGGGTGATCATGGCGAAAAATATCGCCCGCACCCGCAGGCTGAACAGGCCGACCAGCAGGGAGAGCAGCAGCGAGAGCGCGAGGGAGCCCGCGATGCCGGCGGCCAGCGCGCTCCAGTTCGGGCCCATCCGGGTGAAGGCGATGGCGACCCCGTAGGCGCCGATGCCGAAAAACATGGTGTGGGCGAAGGAGACGATGCCGGTGTAGCCCAGCAGCAGGTCGAAGCTGGCCACCAGCACGATGAATATGCAGATCTTCGCCGCCACGTTGAGCGGCTTGGCGCCGTGGATCAGGAAGGGCGCCACCGCCAGGCCGACCACGATGATCAGCAGCAGCGCCGTCAGCACGCGGCTCTTCGGCGCGTCACCGGAGAAGATACGCGAGAGCATCATCGCTTGGCCACCGGGTACAGGCCCTGCGGGCGCCACAGGAGTATCAGCACCATCAGCCCAATGTTGGAAAACAGCGCCACCTTGGGCGCGAGGAAGCCGGTGTAGTTGGCCAGCAAGCCCACCAGCAGTGCGCCGATGAAACAGCCCCCGGTCGACCCCAGGCCGCCGATGATGATGACGATGAAGATCAGCACGTTGACCTGCGCGCCCATCTGCGGCACCACGTTCTGCTGGTACAGGCCCCACATCACCCCGCCTAGTCCGGCGAGCGCCGAGCCGGCGACGAATACGCCGACGAACAGGCGCTCGATGCGGTAGCCCAGGCTCTCGACCATTTCGCGGTCCTGCACCCCGGCGCGTATCAGCAGGCCCAGCTTGGTGCGCGCCAGCACCCAGAACATCGCCGCGAATACCGTGAGGCCCGTCACCACCGCGATCAGGCGGTACTTCTCCACCGCCGCTTCGCCGATCAGGATGGCGCCGCGAAAGCCGCCGGGCAGCGGCAGTGGAATCTGCCCCGGCCCCCAGATCACCTTGATCAGTTCTTCGCCGACGATCATCCCGCCCATGGTGATGAGGATTTGTTTTAAGTGCTGGCCGTACACCGGGCGGATGATCAGCCGCTCGAAGGCATAGCCGACCGCGCCGGCCACACCCATGGCGACGAGCATCGCCGGCAGCACCGCCAGCAGGTTGATCAGCAGGTTCTCGCTCGCTGTCCAGTCGGCCATGGTGCCGAGCACCGCGGTGGCGAGAAAAGCGCCCAGGGCGATGAACACGCCGTGGCCGAAGTTGAGGATGTCCATCAGGCCGAAGATCAGCGTTAAGCCCGAAGCGATGATGAATATGATCATGCCCATCGCCAGACCCGCGACGGTGAGGGTCACCCAGGTGGGGAAGGAGCCGACCAGCGGCAAGGCGAGCAGGGCGAGCGCGGGCAGAAGCAGCAGCGGCAGCTTGTCGATGCGAGTCTTCGGCAAGGAATCGTCGGCACTTACGGCCGACGCGGGAGTGGCGGCGGTGGTGCTCATGCCGGGGCCCTCCTCACGGGGTTCGTTACGGGAATCGTCAGAGGCATCGTCACGAAGTTAGGGGCGAGTCTCATGGCCAATCTCACTGGTGCGCCGCCAGCGACAGGCCGAGCAGCTTTTGCTGCAGGTCCTCGTTCTCGGCCAGCTCGGCCATCGCGCCGCTGTGCACGATGCGCCCGTCATCCATGACCGCCACGCTGTCGCCGAGCTGGCGAGCGAAGTTGAAGTTCTGCTCCACCAGCAGGATGGTGGTGTTGGTGCCCTTGAGCTCCTTGAAGGCCGAGATCATATTCTGGATGATCGAAGGTGCCAGGCCTTTCGATGGCTCGTCGACCAGCAGCAGGGCGCGCGGCTCGACGATGGCGCGTGCCACCGCCAGCATCTGTTTTTGGCCGCCCGAGAGCAGGCCGGCCGGATGCAGCCAGAATTTTTTCAGCGCGGGGAACAGGCCGAAAATCCAGTCGAGTCGCTTGGTATCGATGTCCTCGATATGGCGCGCGGCGCGCGCGGCCAGCAGCATGTTCTCGCGCACCGTCAGGTCGGAGAAGATGCCCATGTTCTCCGGCACATAGGCGATGCCGGCATGGGCGATTTGCGGCGTCGGCCGTTTGGTGATGTCCTGGCCGTCGAATGCGATCCGGCCTTGCGAAGCTTGCCACAGGCCCATGATGGTGCGCAGGGTGGTGGTCTTGCCGGCGCCGTTGCGTCCCAGCAGCATGGTGAGTTCGCCGCGCGGCACCAGCAGGTCGACGCCGTGCAGGATGTGGTACGCGCCTATGTGCGTATGCACGCCCTCGAGCGTGAGCAGAGGGGGGGGCGACTGGGCAGGCAACTGAGCGCTCATTTCTTGATCTCTATGCCGAGATAAGCTTCCTGCACGATGGGCGAGGCGATCACCGCCGCAGGCTCGCCGTCGGCCACCAGGCTGCCGTTGTGCAGCACGATGATGCGGTCCGAGAGTTCGCGCACCACGTCCATCTTGTGCTCGACCAGCAAGATGGTCTTGTCGCCGCGCGCCTTCAGGCGGCGGATCAGGTCCAGGATCACCGGCACTTCGTCCACGCTCATGCCCGCGGTGGGTTCGTCGAACATGAACACGTCTGGTTCGAGCGCCATCAGGATGCCGACTTCGAGCTTGCGCTGGTCGCCGTGCGGCAGGGCGCTGGCCTGCACGTCGCGCTTGTCGATCAATGCCACTGCCTCCAGCACTTCTTCGGTGCGCACGATCAGTTCGCGGTGGCTGGACCAGATGCTCCACAGGTTCAGGCCCAGGCGGGCGCGCGATTGCACCGCCAGGCGCACGTTTTCCAGCACTGTCAGCTCGGGGAACAGGTTGGTGAGCTGGAAGGCCCGGCCGATGCCGCGCCGGCTGCGCAGCGCGGCGCCCTTGCCCGTCAAATCCATGCCGTGCAAAAACACCTGCCCGGCGCTGGCCTTGAGTTGCCCGGAGATCAGGTTGAAATAAGTGGTCTTGCCCGCGCCGTTCGGCCCGACGATGGAAGTCAGGGTGCCCGGCGCGAAAGCGCAGGACACCGCATTGACCGCGACATGGCCGCCGAAGCGGATGGTCAGGTCGCGGGTTTCCAGGGCGTGAGTCATGGGGTGGCTGTGCTGATGCTGCGTCGCTGTCATTTCCCCGCAAGCGGGAATCCAGTGCTTCTTCTAGTCTTGAGGCACGCCCTGGATTCCCGCTTGCGCGGGTATGACAATCCAGAGAGTGGCGGGTATCAAGAACCAGTAGAAAACAGCAATGCGATGAACCCGATCAGCGCTTGTTGCGGATCGGCACGTTCATTTCTTCGATCTTGATCTCGCGCACCAGCTCGGGCACGCCCCAGGGGAAAGCCGGGTCGACCTTGATCTTGAAGTGGTACATGGCCTGCATCGCCTGGTGGTCCTCTTTGCGGAAGGTCATCTTGCCCTTGGGCGTCTCGAAGCTCATGCCTTCCATGGTGCTGATCAGCTTTTCTGTATTGGTGTTTCCGCCGGTCTTTTTCAAAGCCTCGACCACCGCGATGCCCGCTGCCATGCCGCCCGCGGTAAAGAAGTCCGGCGGGTTCTTGAACTTCTTGTAGTGCTCGCTGACCAGCCAGGTGTTGGCGGGGTTCTTCGGGATGCCGAAGTAGTAATAGGTCGCTCCTTCCATGCCCGGAAAATTCTTGTAGGCGGCCATCGCCGGCAGGATGTTGCCGCCGGTGGCGATCTCGATGCTGTAGCGCTTGGGGTCGAGGTCGGCGATCTTAAACGGGTTGCCGGCACCGGCCCAGATGATGAATATGATCTTGCGGCCCGGCTTGTCCTTCAGAGAATCGAACAGGCGCTGGGCACCAGCGGTGAAGTCGGTGGTGCTGGTGGGCAGGTATTCCTCGTGGACGATCTTCGCATTCTTCAAGGCGTCCTTGAAGGCCTTGACGCCGTCACGGCCGAAGGCATAGTCCTGCGCCAGGGTGGCGATCGACACGCCGGCCTTGTCCAGGGCCACCGCGTTGGCGATCGCGTCCTGCGAGGAATTGCGGCCGGTGCGGAAAATGTAGCGGTTCCACTTGTCGCCGGTGATCGAGTCGGCCACCGCGGGCTCGACCAGCAATATCTTCTTGTATTCCTCGGCTACCGGCAGCATCGCCAGGGCGGTGCCCGAGCCGGTCGGACCGATCGCGATGTCGGCCTTGTCGTCGGCGTAGGCCGAGGCGAGCTGGGACTTGCCCACGTCCGGCTTGCCCTGGGTGTCCTTTTCGATCAGCACCAGCTTGTGGCCATTGACGGCCATGGTGCCGCCGGTGGCGTAATCCAGGCCCATCATCAGACCGGTCTGGGTCTGCTTGGCATAGGCTTCGAGCGGCCCGGTCTTGTCGTAGACGTGGGCGATCTTGATGTCCTGCGCGTTTGCAAGGCTGGAGGCAAGGGTTGCGGCAAGGCCCAAGCTGCTCGCGGCGAGCAGGGCGGCTAGATGGCGTACTTTCATCGGTCTCCTCCTTTTAGGTATAGGCGCGGGCACACCCGCTCCGGCACACGAATCAGCCAGTGCGCCGGATGGTGGCAGAATACCCCACTTTGCTCACCCCCCGAACGGGGGGAAATAGAAAAAGCCAGACAAATCAATGACCAAGAAGCGCTCGGCGAGCCCGCCGCTGACCAAACTTGCCCCGCCGTCCTCGCAAACCCGGCTGTTCGCCCGCCCCGGGGTGCTGGCCGCGGTGTGCACCCTGGCGGACAAGAAACTGGCGGCGGTGATCGCCCCCACCGGCTCGGGCAAGTCCACTCTGCTGGCCCAGGCCTACGTGGCCCTGGCCGCTCAGGGCATGGAGGTGTGCTGGCTGTCGCTGGACGCCACCGACAACACCCCGCAGCGCTTTGTCGCCAACCTGATCGCGGCCCTGCAGCGCCTGCGCCCGCAGGCCGGCATGGAAGCGCTGGACCTGCTGGCCACGCCCACCACACTGAGCGACGTGATGGCCAGCCTGCTCAACGACCTCACTGCGGGCGAAGCACCACTGACCCTGTTCATGGACGACTACCAGGTGATAGACAACCAGGAGATCCATGCGGCGCTGAGCTATTTCCTGCAGTATTCACCGGCCAATCTGCACATGGCCATCGCCAGCCAGCGCGAGTTGCCGCTCACCATCACGCGGCTGAAAACCCGCAACGCGGTGGTCGAGCTCGACTATGACGACCTGAAGCTGGATGCCGGCGAAATCCGCGATTACCTGAGCCAGGTCTCGCGGGTGACGCTAAGCGAAGCTCAGATCGAGGCCCTGGCCACCCAGACCGAGGGCTGGATCTGCGGCCTGCAACTGGCCTCTATCGCCATCGCCCAGCGCGGCGCCGCTAACCTGCCGGACGCCGCTGGTGGCAGCGGGCATTTCGCCGACTATCTGCTGGAGGAGATTTTCGCCCGTCAAAGTAACGAGGTGCAGGACTTCCTGCTGCGCACCTCGGTGCTGGCGCAATTTAGCGCGCCGCTCGCCGCGGCCCTCACCGATGCCGCCGACAGCGCCGCGCAGATCGCGCTGCTCGAGCGCGCCAACCTGTTCATCATCCGCTTAGATGCCGAGCGGGTCTGGTTCCGCTATCACCACTTGTTCTCGGGCTTTCTCAGGAACCGGTTGCAGCAGCGCGACCCGGCCCTGGGCCGCGAGCTGAACCGCCGCGCCGCGCGCTGGTACGAAGCGCAAGGCCAGCAAGCCGACGCCCTGCGCTACGCCCATGCCGCGCTTGATAGTGTGCTGGCCGTGAGCCTGCTGGAAGTGTACGGGCGGCAGCTGCTGCGCGAGGGCAATTTCAAGGAACTGGCGCAGTGCCTGGAAGCGCTCTCGCCTGCCGCCGTGCAGCGCTCCGCGGTGTTGTGCATCCTGGAGGGCTGGGCCCATCTTTACCTGGGCATGCCGGTGGCGGCGGGCGCGGCCATCCGCGCTGGCGCCAGCGCGCTGGGCGAGGGGCCGCAGCACCAGCGCCTGCGCGACGAGTTGCAGATCCAGCGCACCATGTGCGGGGTGACCCGCTACGACCTGCCCGACGTTGCCGGCCTGCGCGCCGACATCGCCGATTCCTTCGGCGCCGAAGAGCCCCTGCAGCGCGCCTATGCCCACGTGGTGCTGGGCTACGCGGCGCGCCTGGCCGGCAACCCGGACGCCGCGCGGCGCCACTATGAACAGGCGGTGCGCATCTCCGAGCTGCACGAAGATACCGTGGTCAACCTGATGGCGCGCTACAACGTCGCGATGGTGCATTACCTGCAGGCGCGCCCCACCCAGGCCGCCGAGGAGCTGGCGCACTGGCTGGCCGACGCGCGCAACAAGCGCTGGCGGCGCGCCGGCAGCGCCGGCTTCCTGAACGCGGCCCGCGCCCTGATGCTGCTGGAGACCGATCGCCTGCCCGAAGCGCTTACGGAAGCGGGTGACGCGATCCAGTTGCTGGCGGCCACCCGCACCTACGCCTACGTGGGCATCGCCCTGGCGCTGCGCGCGGCGATCCATCTCGCCCTGGGCGACCATCCTGCCGCCGAGGCCGACCTGGCGCAGGCGCGCGAGATCGGACGGGTGCAGCAACTTGAGCGCGTGCTGTTCCGCGCCTGCCTGGTGGCGGCGCGCCTGGCCTGCCGCCAAGGCGAGTGGGTGAGGATGGAGGGGCAGTTGGCGCAGGCGCGCGCCATTCTCGAACAAAGCGGCCAGGCCGCGCTGGACTTGCAGACCGAGAACCACGCCAACTATCACGCCGCCCTGGCCGAATGCATGCTGGCGCAGCAGCGCCATGCCGACCTGCTGGCGCTGGCCGAGGACGGTCTGGCGCAGGCACGACGCGCCGGGCGGGTGCGCCACGAGATCGAATTCCTGATCTGGATCAGCCTTGCGCTGACGGGTTTGCAGCGCGGCGCGGCAGCGGCTGCGCCCTTTGCGCGGGCCATCGACCTGGCCGCCGGCTCAGGCGTGATTTATCCCTTCGTCGCCGGCGGCGCGGCGGTGTTGCAACTGCTGGAGCCGCACCGTGCCGGCGGCCTGCGCACGGCGTTCGCCGCGCGCATCGCCCAGGCGCTGGAGCGGCGCGCGCCTGCCGAGGCGCCGGCAGCGCGCAGCGCGGTGCTGCATCAACGCGAGACGCAGATCCTGCAACTGCTCGGGCTGGGCCTGCGCAACCGCGAGATCGGCGCGCGCCTGTTCATCTCCGAAGAGACGGTGAAGTGGTATCTGAAGAGCATCTTCGGCACCCTGGGGGTGGGCAACCGCACCCACGCGCTGATCAAGGCGCGCGAGATGGGGTTGCTAGCCTAGTTGGGCCTAGGTGCCGCCCGTCGCTTGTGCAACGCCGCGCAGCGCCTGGGCCACCTGCAATCCCGCGATCCGCCCCTGGCTGACGGCGGTGAGCAGGCCGTTACCGGAGAGATAACCCCACACGTGGGCGCCGGAGATGCCGCGCGCCGCGCCGCCGCCGGCGTAGAGATTGGGCAGAGGAGTGCCGTCCGTGCGCAGCACCCGGGTGTTGGGGTCTATCTCCAGACCGCCCTGCGTATGGAACAGGGCGCCGGTCACCTTGACAGCGTAATACGGCGCTTCCAGCGCGGGCCTGGTGGTGAAGTCGCGGCCGAACGGGTCCGCCACCGCGCTCTGCTGCATCGCCTCGACCTTGCGCAGGGTTTCATCGAGCGCACCGGCCGGCACCTGGATTTGCGAGGCCAGCGCGCCGGCCGTCATCGCCTCGCGGATCGCCCCTGCCTTGTCCAGTTCGGCATAGTCGGGAAAGGTCATGCCCAGCTCGTGCAGGCGCCTGTCGTAGATGTTCCAGGCAAACTTGCCGGGCTGGGCGATCACGTGCTGGCTGGCTTCGGAGTAGCCCTGCTGCTCGTCCCAGAAGCGCAGGCCTTCGCAGTTCACCTGGATGCCGCCTTCAACCATCAGCGCCCAGGTGACCAGTTGCCCGTGCGGCGTGGCCCAGGAGCCATGGCCCTGGTAGGCGCCCATGTCGGCGATCGCCGCGCCCAGCAGCTGGCCCCAGCGCACGGCATCGCCCTGGTTGCCGGCATGGCCGGCGTATTCGGCGTCGGCAATCTCGGGAATATATTGGCGCACCATCGCGCGGTTGCCGCCATAGCCGTTGCAGGCCAGGATCAGGGCCTGGCAGCCGATGTCCTCGACCGAGCCGTCGGCGCGGGTGATGCGCACGCCGACGATGCGCTGATCCGCTTCGACATACAGGCCGCTCACCGGGGCTTCGGTGATCAGGTCCACGCCAGCACGTTCGGCAGCAGCGGTGAGCCGACCGATCAGCCCGGCGCCGGTCTTCTCCGGCACCGCGTGCATGCGCGGCACGCCGTGGCCGGGGTAGAGAAAACCTTCGAGCACATGAAACGGGATGCCGTGCGCATCGGCCAGCCATTCCAGGGTAGGTGCGGAGGCCGCGCAAGCGGCGCGCACCACGTCGGGCCGCGACTCGTTGTGGTTCTTGCGCTCCACATCGGCGGCCAGCATGTCCATCGCGTCGGTCACGCCGATGGCGCGCTGCCAGCGCGTGCCGCAGGCGGGTATGAAGCCGGAGGAAAGCGCGGTCGAGCCCTGCGGCACCGCGTCACGCTCCAGCACCACGGATTCGACGCCGGCATCCTTGAGGGTCAGCGCGGCAGTCAGGCCGCAGGCGCCGCCGCCTATGATCACCACCGGGACCGTAGCTTCAAACTTCTGCACGCCGGGCAGTTCGGGCACGCCCTGGGTTTGGATCAAACGCATGGAGCTTCAGGCTTTCGCGGCTTGCAATTGCTGCACGGCCTGGGAGCAACTCATGATGTCGCCGATATTGGACAGGTCGCGAATCGAGGTGTCGTGCACCTCCTGCTTGAAGGCAGCGCAGCCGTCTTCAAGCACGATGACGTGCAGGTCGCGCACATGGGCGTCGCGCGCGCTGCTGGCGACCCCACCGTTGGTGACGATGCCGCAGATCATCAAGGTGTCTATGCCGCGCTTGCGCAGCACCCACTCAAGCTGGGTCATGTAGAAGGCGGAGTAGGCCACCTTGTCCACCGAGAAGTCGGCGCTGCCCAACTCGTCGACCAGGGCATGGCCCCAGCCGTTGCGCACGAAATCACCCTGGCGCAGGAAAGGGCGCAGCTTGAGCAGGTGCGGCGAAATCAGCGGCGCATTGTTCGGCCCCGGCCAGAGCGTGAAGTGGCTGGATGCGACGCAGCCCCCGGCCGCGCGCAGCGCCTGCATCACCGGCGCGACCTTCTTCGGCAGCGCGGCCGCTGCGGGCGAGACCGCGCCGCCGCGCGCGTAGGCGCCATTCGGGTGCAGGAAGTCGTTCTGCAAATCGACGATCAGCAATGTGGTGGTCTGCGGATTCATGCGTTTCCTCGGAATAGGTTTGCTGGCCTTACGCCGCCTGGATTACCAGGTTGCCGCAGCTGTCCACCACCGCGGCCATGCCCGGCTCCAGCCAGATGGTGGTGTCGGTCTGCTCGAACAGTGCCGGGCCGGTGACGCGCTCGCCCACCGCCATGGCCATGCGGTCGTAGACCGGTGCCAGGTGTTCCTTGCCCTGGTGCCACACCTTGCGCTCGCCGATCCGGCATGCGCTCGCGGCTTTGCCGTCGCGCGGCGACAGCAGGGCGAGGTCGAACTTGCGGCGCTTGCCGGTGACCGCGGTGCGCAAGTTGAGCACGCGGATCGCGATACCCGGCAGCAGGCGGCCGAAGGCGGCCTGGTAGGCGGTTTCAAAGGCGGCGCGCAGGCCGTCGCGGGTCAACGCATTGGGCGCCACCGGCACGTTGATGGTGTGGGTCTGGCCGGCGTAGAGCATGTCGAACTCCACCGTCTCCTCGGTGCGCTCGAAGGCGACCTCGGCGGTGGCCAAGGCCGCGCGGCCGGCGGCAAATCGTTGCTGCACCAGGCCTTGCACCGCCGCCAGGTCCAGGTCGTCGAGTGCGGTGTTCAGGGTCTGCACGCCGTCGTGGCGCATGTCGGCGATCACGCAGCCCAGGGCCGAGGTGACGCCGGGATAGCGCGGTACGAAGCCGGTTGCCACCCCGACTTCGCGCATCATCGCGCACACGTGCAGGGCGCCGCCGCCGCCGAAGGGCATATAGGCGAACTTCTTCGGGTCGTGGCCGCGCTCGATGGACACCAGGCGCACCGCGCCCGCCATCTTGGCATTGGCCACGCGCAGAATCGCTTCGGCGGCCGCCATCGCGTCCAGCTTGAGGGGCACGCCGACGTGCTTGAGGATGGAGGCTTTGGCCGCTTCCACGTCCAGGCGCTTGAGCTTGCCACCTATCGGGCGGTCGGCGTTGATCCGTCCCAACACCACGTTGGCGTCGGTGACCGTGGGACCGAGGGCGTCATCCTTGCGCAAGCCATAGCAAACCGGACCGGGGTCCGAACCGGCCGATTGGGGGCCGACCTGCAACAGCCCACTCGCATCGACGCCGGCAATCGAGCCGCCGCCCGCGCCTATGGTGGTGATTTCTATCATCGGCGTGCGCACCACCATGCCGAAGTCGATCGAGGTCTGCGCCGCCAG
>Ga0302322_100003254_pt1 | contig 13909 bp, 9 predicted proteins | sample Fen_T0_2_FD_203757 | JGI IMG/M metagenome (GOLD analysis project Ga0302322, IMG submission 203757) | Peat permafrost microbial communities from Stordalen Mire near Abisko, Sweden - Fen_T0_2 | ecosystem: Environmental > Terrestrial > Soil > Wetlands > Permafrost | place: Sweden: Abisko... | reverse complement strand
CGGCGACCCGGGCTCGGGCTCAGCGCTGGATTTCTTCCGGCCAGCTCTCGAAAACTGAATCCAATCGCCTATGCCACTGAAAATAGCGGGGAACCCAAGCCCTGCATGAACAGGCCTGGCTGTGCAGCTTAAACGTAAAAACAATCCAAATCCTAGTGGCATCGGCCGCGGACGGCCGCGCTCCGGCCCGGTGATTTATCCCGCCAAGGCTTATTTTCCGGTGAATATTTTCCCGGCCGATCCCCTGCCCGGCCCGCCGAAAAGCGAGTCCTGATGCCAATTTCGCCCGTTTTGGGCAGGGGGCCCCCCGTTCCGGAGGCGGCCGGGGGGGTGGATTTCGCTGGTATTCGCGCCCAGACGAATTATTTTTGGGTCATGTTAGCAGCATCCATTCCAAATATTGCCCCTTGGTGGCAAAAACTGGCGTTCAACTGGTTCGACCTGGTGCTGGTGGTTGTGCTGGCCTTCGGGCTGTGGCGTGGCCGCAAGCGGGGCATGAGCCGCGAGGTTCTGCCCACCCTGAAATGGTTGGTGCTGGTGCTGGCCGCCGGGCTGGGCTGCGAAGCATTCGCCGGGCTGCTGACCAAGAGCGGCATCTCCAGCGGCCTGCTGACCTTCGCGAAAAACTTTCTGGACAGCGCAGCCACGGAACGAGGAGTCGCCTTCACCTTCAGTTATCTGATCATTTCGCTGGTGGTGGTCACCATCTTCGCGGGCATCCAGCGGGCCTACAAGGCCAAGTTGGAAGGCAGCAACGCCTTTGGCAGCGGCGAGTATTACCTGGGGATGGGTGCCGGCATCCTCCGCTATGCGTGCATCCTGATCTTTTCCATGGCGCTCCTGAACGGGCCGTATTATTCGCAGGCGGAAATTGCTGCCAAGTCGGCGTACGACAAAAAGGAATTCGGCGGCGGACTTTATAACGGCAGTTATTTCCCGCATTTCTACGAGATCCAGGAGGCGGTTTTCATCAAGTCGCTGACCGGCCCCACACTCCGGAACAACTTGATGATCATGCTCGTGAACACCGGCGCGGGCGACACCAAAACGGCCGTCAAGCACTGACGGTTCCGCTACATGGCTGGTTTACTCACCCCCGCGACCCGTGAACAGATTCGCGCCGCCAGCGATATTGTTGACATCATCGGTTCGTATCTGCCGCTGAAGAAGAACGGGGCGAACTTCACCGCGCTGTGCCCCTTTCACAAGGAGAAGTCGCCGAGTTTCAACGTCAATGCGCAGAAGCAGATTTATCACTGTTTTGGCTGCGGCAAGGGCGGCGATGTCTTTGAGTTCGTCAAGGAATACGAAAGCATCGGCTTCATGGACGCGGTACGCCGGCTCGCGGAACGGGCGAAAATCCCGCTGGAATTTGAGAATACCCCGGGCGCGCAGGAGTCGCGGCACCTGAAGGACCAGTTGCTGGACATCCATGAGCAACTGACCACGCGCTGGCAAAACTGCCTGGCCAACGAAGCCGCCGGCCAGAAGGCCCGCGATTATCTGGCGAATCGCGGCGTCACGGAAGAAGCGATCAAGCGGTTCCGCCTCGGGGCCGCGCCGGAAGCCTGGGATGACACGGTGAACTGGGCGCGCAGCAAGCATTTCGACCTGGCCACGGTGGACCAGGCCGGCCTCATTATCCACAAGGAAGACACGGGGCGCTATTACGACCGCTTCCGCGGCCGGCTGATGTTCCCGATCTGCGATGAACAGGGGCGCGTGGTCGCCTTCAGCGGGCGGGTCCTGCCGGGCGACGACAGTCCGGCCAAATACGTCAACTCACCGGAAACGGCCATTTTCACCAAGAGCAAGATTTTCTTCGGCCTGGACAAGTCGAAGCGGGCGATTCTCGACGCGAATTGCGCGATCATCTGTGAAGGGCAGCTGGATTTGATCGCGTGCTTCATGGCGGGCGTGCAGAACATCGTCGCGCCGCAGGGCACGGCCTTCACCGAGCAGCACGCGCGCATCCTGAAGCGGTACGCGAACGAAGTCGTGCTGTGTTTTGATTCCGACAACGCGGGGCAGAACGCCACCGTCCGGGCGCTGGATCACCTGCTGGCGTCGGGCCTGGCGGTGCGCGTGGCCGTGGTGCCGGCGCCGCACGACCCGGACAGTTTCATCAAGGCCAACAGCGGCGCGGCGTTCGCGGAGGTCATCAAAAATGCCGAGGGGTTCTTCGACTATTTGCTGAACCGGCTGTGCGCCACCCATGACGTCAAAGCCGACAAGGGGCGCCTGGCCATCCTGCAAGGGATGGCGGAAGCCGTCCACAAGACCGGCAACGGCGTCCTGATTGACACCTACGCGCAAAAGACCGCGCTGCGGCTCGGCGTGGCGGCGGAATCCGTCCGGAGGGAGTTTGCCAAATTCCGCGTGCCGGAAGCCCGGGTGCCGGCGCAGGAGTTTGAGCCGGAAGAATCGTTCCACGAACTTGAGTCCGCCGCCACAGTGCCGCCGACGCCGATCGAGGCGCACCTGCTCAAACTGCTGCTCCAGCACGACGAACTGGCGGGGTGGGCCGTGGCGCATCTGGACGTGAACTGGATCACCCATCCGCACGTGCGGCAGATTGTGGACCTGCGCCTCGCCGCGGAGGAACACGAGACGTGGCATTCCCTGACGGAGTTTCTGGACGGCTGCGAATCGGCGGAGCAGCGCAGCCTCATCACGCAGGCGGCGGCCGAAGACCGGAAAATTCCCAATCCTCAGATCCAGCTCGCCGACATGACGCTGAAATTGCGGAACCAGTTTCTCGACCAGCGCCTCGGCGCACTGATCCAGCAGATCAGCCAGCCGGAAACCAGCGAGAGCGACAAGCTGGCCTGGCTGCGGGAGCAGATGAGCTTGAAAGAGCAGAAACGCTCGCCGCTGTCGCCGTTGCAAAAATAAACAGCGCCGCCCTTGCGGACGGCGCTGTTTTCCCTGGCGTTTGAAATTACTTCGCGCCCTGATCAATCCAGGCACGGAGCAGACCGATTTGCTCCGGCGTGAGCGGCAGGATGCCCGCCTTGTTGTGGAGCGGCGGCATCCAGGCATCGGTGTCCTTCACGGCATGGGCGACGGATTTGATGATAAAACTATTGGCACTGTCGCCGGGCGTCAGGATTTTACCCTGTTTGGTGCCCTTGAGGACGCCTGCGAGGGTGTCCATGTGCAGGCGGGCCTTGGGCTTGTCGCCGCTGTGACATTTCACGCAGGAAGCTTCAAAAATGGGCTTGATGTCGGTGACGTAGGTAACGTCCTTTTTATCGGAGGCCGGCGGCAGGGTGGTGTCTTGCGCCCGCACGGCGGCGGTCACAACCAGGGTGGCGGCCAGGGTCAGGAGCAGATTTTTTGTCATTTTCATAGTTTAAGTCACTTTCGTTAATAATCTGTGGGTTAGACCCCGCCGCCGTCAAAAGGTTTCACTAAAAATCTACATTAGCCGGCTTGCGCCCACCCGGCGATCCGGCAAAATCCATGGCGTGCCTGCTGACAACTATGCCGATGCCACGCTGATCGTTCTGGGCCACGGCACGGAACAGAACGCCAATTCGGCCGCGCCCGCCGTGCAACACGCGGCGGAACTGCGTCGGCGTCAGCTCTTTGCCAGCGTCCGGGAGGCGTTTTGGAAACAGGAGCCGCAGGTCAAAAGCGTCCTCGCAGAAATCGTCACGCCGCGTGTCTTCATCGTGCCGCTGTTCATCAGTGAAGGCTATTTCAGCACCGGCATCATTCCGCAGGAGCTGGGGTTTCCGTCCGTGCCAGCCATGGTTAAGCACCTGGCATCCACTTGGTTCTATTGTCGTCCCGTGGGCTCGCACGAACACATGACGGCGGTGATCCTGGCCCGCGCCGCCGAAGTGGTGCAACAGTTCCCCTTCCCGCGCGCGCCGCAGCCGGCATCCAGCACCCTTTTCATTGCCGGCCACGGCACGGGAAAAAACGCGAATTCCCGCCGGGCGATCGAGCACCAGGTGGAGTTGATCCGTGCGCGGAACCTCTATGCGGGCGTCCACGCCGTTTTCATGGAAGAAGACCCGCGCATTGGCGACTGTTACGCGCTGGCGCAGACCAAAAACATCGTGGTGGTGCCCTTCTTCATCAGCGATGGCTTGCACGTCGTTGAGGACATCCCGGTGCTGCTCGGCGAGCCGGAACGGCTGGTGCAGGAACGCCACGCGTCCGGGCAGCCGACCTGGCGCAACCCGACGGAGAAGCACGGCAAGCGGGTCTGGTATTCGCCCTCCGTCGGCACCGAACCGCTGCTGGCGGGGGTGATATTGGAACGGGTGGAGGAGGCGGCCCGGCTCCCGGCACCCGCAATTTAACGCATTAAAATTATGAAACAGCTCCGCATTGGATATTTGAGCACCGCCGGCATCGGCCGAAAAAATTGGAAGGCGATCTACCATTCCGGCAACGCGGTGGTGGCGGCGGTCGCCAGCCGCGACCTCGAGAAAAGCCGCGCTTACATTGCGGATTGCCAGCGCCAGTTTGCATTCGCCGAAACACCCCGCGCCTACGGCAGCTATGAGGAATTGATCGACGCGCCCGACGTGGATGCGCTCTACGTTCCCCTGCCCACCGGACTGCGCCAGGAATTCATCCTCCGCGCCGCCGCCGCCGGGAAACATATCCTGTGTGAAAAACCGTGCGCAAAGGACGCTGCCGGCCTGGCAGCCATGCTGGCGGCGTGCCGGAAACATTCCGTGCAGTTTCTGGACGGTGTGATGTTCATGCACAACCCGCGCCTGCCGAAAATCCGCGAAGTTTTGGACGACGGCAAAAGCGTCGGCGCGATCCGCCGCCTGGCCACGGCCTTTAGTTTTGGCCCCAGCGAAGATTTCTTCACCACGAACATCCGCGCGAACGGCGCACTGGAACCCGCCGGTTGTCTGGGCGATTTGGGCTGGTACAGCCTACGGTTTGCGCTGTGGACCTTGAACTGGGAATTGCCGGTCGAAGTCACGGGACGGATCCTGGCACAGTCGGAGGATTTGCCAGGGCGGCCGGCGGCCCCGACGGAATTTGCCGCCACGCTGCTTTATCCCGGCGGGGTGTCGGTGGAGTTGTTCGCCTCGTTTCTTGCGGCCAAACAGCAATGGGTCCACGTCAGCGGACGGCAAGGCTGGCTGTATGTGCCGGACTTTGTCCATCCACGCAACGGCTATGAGCCCTCATTTGAGGTCAACCGCGCCGAAGTGCGCGCGGTCAGCGACGTGCCCTGCCCGCCCGGTGCGGCCGCCGATGACTACGGCCATGCCACCGCCCAGGACACCCGCATGTGGCGCAATTTTGCCAACCAGGTTTTCTCCGGGAAAATCAACGAGGAATGGCTGATGTGGGCCACGAAAACCCAGGTGGTCATGGATGCCTGCCTGGCGGCGGCACGGCGCGGAACCGCGGTTAAATTATGAGCAAAAGCGCCGCCTCACCGCGCTCGCCGGACGGCGGCAAGGATTTATAAATTAACGATTCACGAATCATTTTTCATCCGCTATCTTGCGCGCGTGCATTTTCAGAAAATCACCATTGTGGGGGTGGGCTTGCTCGGAGGCTCCATCGGCCTGGCGGTGCGGCAGCGGCGGCTCGCGGATGAGACCGCCGGCTATGTGCGCCGCGAGGCCAGTCTGAAAGATTGCGAGCGGGCCGGCGCGCTGGACTACGCCACGACGGATCTGCTCGCGGCAGTTTCCGGTGCCGACCTCGTCATTCTCTGCACGCCGCTGGCGCAAATGCCGGCCCTGGCCCGGCAACTTCTCCCCGCCCTGAAACGCGGCGCCATCGTGACCGACGTGGGCAGCGTGAAGGCTGATGTCGTCCGCGAACTGGAAACAATCCTCAAACAAGCCGGGGCGCATTTTATCGGCAGCCACCCGATGGCCGGGGGCGAAAAAATGGGAGTGCTGGCCGCGCGCGCCGATTTGTACGTCAACGCGCTCTGCGTCGTCACGCCGAGCAAGAAATCCAACGCCGCCGCCGTGCGCAAACTGGAACACTTTTGGCGGGCGCTCGGTGCCAGGACATTGCGGCTTGAGGCCGCGCAGCATGATCTGCTCGTCAGCCGCACCAGCCACCTGCCGCATGTGGCCGCCGCCGCGCTGGCGGGGCTGGTGCTCGATCCCAAGCATCCCAAGTCGCAAATCGGCCTGTGCGCCACCGGCTTCCGCGACACCACGCGCATCGCGTCCGGCTCGCCGGAGATGTGGCGGGACATTGCCCTGGCCAACCGCAAGAACCTGGCCCAATCGGTGGCTGGCCTGATCGCGGAGCTCAAACGATTTCAAGCCGCGCTCAAAACCGGCGAGGCCGGGGCGGTGGAAGAATTCTTTGCCACGGCCAAGCAGCGCCGCGATGGCTGGTGCGCCGGCTGCGCCGCGCCTGCGTCGGAATAATTTAACCCTCCAGCCGATGCCTACGAACCCAGCCCAGGATTGTGGAACCATTGAATGGCGTTCCGATGGCAACCCGGCGCAACTGTGCTAGAATCCTTCCATGAGTGACATGAAACAAACAGACTGGTCCGCGCTCCGCAAAGATTTTCCCATCCTGAACCAGTCGGTTCATGGCAAGCCGCTGGTCTATTTCGACAACGCGGCCACCTCGCAGAAACCGCGCGCCGTCATTAACGCGCTCGTGCATTACTACGAATTTGACAATGCCAACGTCCACCGAGGCATCCACGAACTGAGCAACCGCTCCACGACGGCCTTTGAAGCGGCGCGCACCCGCACGGCGAAATTCATCAACGCGAGCAACGCCGATGAAATCATTTTCACCCGCGGCACCACCGAGAGCATCAACCTCGTGGCGGCGGCCTGGGGGGCGAAGAATCTCAAAGCCGGCGATGTGATCCTGCTCACCGAGTTGGAACACCACAGCAATCTGGTACCGTGGCAGATGATTGCGCAAAAGACCGGCGCAAAAGTGGCCTACATTCCCGTGACCGGCGATGAAGGCACGCTGGATCTTGCCAAGCTGGACACGCTGCTCACTCCGGCGGTGAAGTTTCTCTCGATGGTGCATATCTCCAACTCCATGGGCGTGGTGAATCCCGTCGCGGAAATCTGCGCCCGCGCGCGCAAGCTTGGCATCACCACGCTGGTGGACGGCGCGCAAAGCGCCGGGCATCTGCCGGTGGATGTGCAGGCCATCGGCTGCGATTTCTTCGCCTTCTCCGGCCACAAGATTTGCGGGCCGACGGGCATCGGCGTGCTGTGGGGCCGGCAGGAGGTGCTCGACGCCATGCCGCCGTATCAGGGCGGCGGCGAAATGATTTTATCCGTGGGCTACGACAAGACCGAGTTCAAGCAGGCGCCGCACCGTTTTGAAGCCGGCACGCCGGACATCTCCGGCCCCATCGGCCTGCACGCCGCGATGGATTATCTCGACGCGATCGGCCGCGCCAACATCTGGCAGCACGATCAGGAGCTGGCCAATTATACCTATGAAAAGCTGGCGGCGCTGAACCACATCCGGCTCTTCGGACCGAAGCACAACCGGGCCGGGTTGGTGAGTTTCCTGCTCAAAGATGTCCATGCGCACGATGTCGTGACGCTGGCGGACCAGGCAGGCGTGGCGTTGCGCGGCGGGCATCACTGCACGCAACCGCTCATGCACAAGCTCGGCGTGGAATCAACGGCCCGGGCCAGCTTTTATTTTTATAACACCAAGGCCGAAGTGGACACCTTTGTAGAGGTCATCAAGGAGATTCAGAAGTTCTTCGCGAGCTGACGACCGGGACCGCGCCCGACCTGCCCGGCAACGGCTTTGGCTCAATACGGTTTGAGCAGGTGCTCCACCGTCGCCTCGATGGGCAGAGCGGCCGGATGACCGGCAATGACAATCTTGCCGTCGGCGTCCAGAATGTAGGTCGTCGGCACGCCGGTCACGCGGAAGGTTTTCGGCGGCTGGGAGCGCCAGCCACCTTCACCCGCCCAGACATTGAAGGTGTTCGTCCAGTCGCGCTTGGCGACATGCTTGCGGACGGCTTCGAGCGTGTCATCAATGCTCAGCGGCACGATGACGACGCGATCCTGCCAGTCCGGATGCTTGTCGCGAAGCTGCTGCAAATCGGCCATCGGCTGCTGGCAGGGACCACACCAGGTCGCCCAGAAATCCAGCACGACCACCTTGCCCTTGAAATCGGACAGCTTCATGGTCTTTTCGCCATCCAGGGTGATCAATTCGATCTCCGGCGCGGCGGTCTGCGGCGGCAGCGTGTGGTGCTCGGAGACATAGTTTTCATACCGCATCCGGGCGGCCACTTCCGAGGCGACGATGCCCTCGGGCAATTGATACCAATGCAGATTATCCTCCACCTTCCAGTCATGCTCGAACCTCCTCAGCATATTGGCACTGAGACTATATTCACCGGACAGCGACGTGCCATTCTTCGCCTTACCCGGTGAGGTGACCGCCAGCGTGAGCTTGAACTGGCTGCCCATGAGGCCATCCAGCGAACCCGCCGCTCCCTGTGTCATGACGCGCCCGACCGTGGCAGCCTTCAGTTGAATGTCCGCGTTCTTTAGATCAATGCCCGCGTCGTCCAACTGCTTCACGACAGCGCGCGCCAATTCCAACTGATCTTCCGCCCGGGCGCCAAACATCTCATCGAATTCCTGCCGCGTCGGTCCTTTGCGCCCGCTGCGCTCCAACTGCGCCCACACCAAATCCGCCGCGACATAAGCCTCTTGTTCAAAAATGGCCGGATCACGCTCCCGAATGAAATGCACCAGCGTTTCGCCCAGCGCCAGCAAGGCCGGGTCGTCCTGGCCGTTGAGGCCCTGGTTCGCAGCCGCCCGGGCCATGATCGCCAGCTTGCGGCGCAACTGGTCATCGCCCACATTGGCGGGAAAGGCCGCCCACTGAATCCCGTCGTAGAACCGCCAGCCGCCGGGATATTTGAGGAGACCACGCACCACCAGCTTAAAACTGCCATTGGTGGCCTGGCTGGCATTGGTGCCGGATTCCAGCACGATGTCAACCTGCTCCGTCCAAGGCAATTGTTGCTGCCCGGCCAAGGCGGCCTGGTCCAGATGCTCCGGCAGGATGACGCGCGCATGCCAGTCGCCCTGGGAAAAATCCAGATGGAGGGCCGCCGCCGTCTTCACCACCTCCCGGGCGCCGGCCTCGTTTTTGCCGCGCTCAGACTCAACGGCACCTTGAGCCCGGGCCGTCGCGGCGGCGTCCCAGGCGGGAAGATTGGTGAGTGAATTCGCCTGGCGGTCCGCGACGCTCGGGGTGAAATTCGTGGCGAACTGCGCCGCATTACCGCTCCGCAACAATTCCAGCACCGCCGCGCCCAACGGGGAAAAATCAGCCGGGTTGGGTTGATTTTCCTTCACCACAGTTGCGGGTGAATCGGCGGCCAAGCCGGCCACCGGCGTACCAGCCAGCGTCAGGAGCGCCAGGCCGAGGATGAACGTCCGGCCGACCGTGGAGGGAAGAACGGTAAAATTCATATGGGCGCCATGCTTCCGCAGGCCGAAAGCGGAGACAAGAAAAATCGGGATGAAAAGGCGCACCTTGACCTCTGCCGGGCGTCACCGCCAAAGAAAGGCATCACCAAAGCATTTGGAAACCTTGCCGAGGTTTTGCAGATACTCTTCCACCCGGTAAGCCGGCACCGAGTCGGTGAAGGATTGATAATCGTATTCCAAGATCAGCTTGTTACCCACGCGGCGGCTGTGTTTCTCAAAGACAAAGGCCGGATCCACGACGCGCTTATTTTCCTTCTCGTACACCCAGGAGGTGGGCACGGTGATTTCCGTCCGCAAAATCTGGTGCTGCGGGAAAGGCACGGACAACGGCAGCCGACGCTGGGTATCCACGGGTTTCCGGGTATACGTCGTGAAAGCGAAGGGATAAAAATCACAGCGGGATTTGCCGTCCCGCTCGGATTTCACCCAGGCCTGGTCAATCGTATAATCTTCCGTGATTTGAACGCGGTTTTGCACCAGGTCGTCTTGAAACAGGATGGGAGAATCCAGCTTGGTTCCGGGATAAAATTCGGCGTAGAAATGGGTGTAATCCCTTTCGATCTCGCTGCGTTTGGTGCTCGCAAACAAGGCGCGCAGGGTTTCGGCATCCCGGCCTTCGGCGACGGTCACCACCTTCAAATCGGAAGCCCCCGACTTGCGGCCGAGCCCGAAATATTCCGTGGTGGTGGTCAGGGGCAGCCCGGTCGTCTGGGGAATGACGGTCAGGGCGGTGGTCAGCGGCGAAATCACGAGCCCGCGGCCGTAATTCGGCAGGTAATGCGTTGCCAGCGGCCCGCGCTGGTACCCGGCGGTGGGATCCACCCACCAGGCCTGTCCGTTGAGCCGCACGACCGCAATGCAGTGGTCAAAGATGCCGGCGGCGGGCAGCCAGTCTTCGATGGTATGCCGCGCCTCGGTGTTCACCAAAACCGGATACGCCTCGATGCCCAGGCCGCGCAGCAGCGTCACGAACAGCAGCGACTTATCTTTGCAATCGCCAAACCGCCGGCCGAAAACCGTCGCGGGATCGGCGGGTTTATCGGCGCTGACGCCGATTTCGATGCCAAAATAGCGGATATCGTCCTGCACAAACCGCAGGGCGGCCATCACCTGCAGTTCCGGATTGGCGAGCGGTTTCCATTCATTGATTTTTTGCGCGAGCTCCGGTGAAAGCGTGGCGCCGGTTTGAAACAGCCCCAGCGCCCATTGGTTTACCTCCGCCCAGCTCTGGAATTCGGTCAGTTGCACCCAGGGTTCCGGATCGCACCACACCGGCAGCGAATCTTCCAGGTGCAGCCCCGGCATCTGCCGCAGATCCCAGACACATTCCATGGTATCGCCCTGCTTGCTGATTTTCGGTTGAACGGAACAGCCAAACGACTTGGGAAAGAAGCGGCGCTGCGCCGGCCAGATCACGCGCGTCAACAACCGTTCGATGGGTTCTTCCAACTGGACCTTGACGCTGCTGGAAAACCGCCCGTTGAACACGGGATTCGCGCCCTGGATCGAATAGGCATAATCGACAATATCGCCCACGCGCACATCCTCCATGATCGTCATGGCGGTTTGTTCGCCGTTCAAAATATGCTCGGCCAGGTCACGCTCCTGCCGCACCACCCGGATCTTGTCCGCCTCCAACCGGTTCAGGTGATTCGTGCCGCGCCAGATCCGCGCCCAATGCAGGGTCAGGGTTTGGTAGCTGGGGTTGAAATCAATCTTCAGGGTGGAACCGTTTTGCACGCCGTTGACGGTAAGAATTTGCCGGACTGCGTGGAAAAAAGTTTCATTGGTCGCGGCATTGACCTGGCGTTCGATCAGGAGCCAGTGATGATCCACGCTGCCGTCGCGGCCGAACATGACCGCCTGGCCGCCAAAAAACTGGGGTTTGACCCAGCCGGCGGGCGGAGCAATCACCGCCTTGGATTCCGGCGGCACTTCTGCCGCCTGGGTGGCGGCAACCCAGCCCACCAGCAGGACTGTCCCCAATAACACGCTAAAACCCTTCATGAAAAAATTTGTACTCATAAATCCGACTCAGGAAAAGTAGATCAAACCATCAGCCAGTCGAAGCTCTAAATATTATGCCACCGGGCAAATAACAAACGCCGGTGGTTGGCCAGACGGATATGGTCGGGTCCACGGACTCAAACTCAGCAGTAAAAAAGCCGCCCCGGTTGCCCGGGGCGGCGGTTGAATTTTTCGGCGCAGCGGCCGGCACGCGGGTGCCTACTTCTTCTTGGCGGGCTTGGCGGATTTCGCCTGGCGCGCTTCTTCGATGGCCGCCTGGGCGGCCGCGAGGCGGGCCACCGGCACGCGGAACGGCGAGCAGCTCACATAGGTGAGACCGACGCGGTGACAGAACTTCACGGAATCGGGGTCGCCGCCGTGTTCGCCGCAGATGCCCAGCTTGATGCCGGGCCGGGTCGCATTGCCCTTCTGCGCGGCGATCTGGATCAACTGGCCCACGCCCGTCTGGTCAATCGAGGCGAACGGATTCTTTTTGATGATTTCGTTCTCGGTGTAGGCGCCGAGGAAGCTGCCGGAGTCGTCGCGGCTCATGCCGAGGCAGGTCTGGGTCAGGTCGTTGGTGCCGAAGCTGAAGAATTCAGCGGTCTGGGCGATTTCATCCGCCGTGAGCGCACCGCGCGGCACTTCGATCATGGTGCCGACGTGGTAGGTGAACTTGACCTTCTTCTCGGCCATGACCTGTTTGGCGACTTCGTGAACGATGGCGACCTGGAGGTCGAGTTCCTTCTTGAAGCCGACGAGCGGGATCATGACTTCGGGCTTGGGCTTCAAGCCTTCCTTCTGCGCATCGGCGGCGGCTTCAAACACGGCGCGGGCCTGCATGCGGGTGATTTCCGGGAACTTGATGCCGAGGCGGCAGCCACGGAAACCGAGCATGGGGTTGAATTCATGCAGCTCGTGGACGCGGGCGATGATCTTCTCGACGGGAATGTTGAGCTTCCGCGCGAGATCCATCTGCGATTCCTTGGTGTTCGGGAGGAACTCGTGCAGCGGGGGATCAAGGAAACGGATGGTGGCCGGGAAACCTTTGAGGGCCTTGAAGATGCCGTGGAAGTCTTCGCGTTGGTACGGGAGGAGCTTGGCCAGGGCGGCTTCGCGGGCGGGGAGGTTGTCGGCGAGGATCATCTCGCGCATGGCGTCGATGCGGTTGCCTTCAAAGAACATGTGTTCCGTGCGGGTCAGGCCGATGCCCACCGCGCCAAAGGCGACGGCGTTGGTGGCCTGCTCCGGCGTGTCGGCATTGGTGCGGACCTGGAGGCGGGTGAACTGCGCGCACCATTTCATGAGCTGCGCAAAGTTCTTGAACTTCTCGGTGGCCTGCGCGGCTTTGTCCCCATGGATCAGGCCGGCGATGATTTCGGACGGCGCGGTCTTGATTTCACCGGCAAAAACGGTCCCGGCGGTGCCGTCAATCGAGAGGAAATCCCCTTCCTTGAAGGTCTGGCCCCCGGCAGTGATGGTCTTCTGGTCGTAATTAATGTCCAGACCGGCGGCGCCGCAGACGCAGACTTTGCCCATCTGGCGGGCGACGAGCGCGGCGTGCGAGCTGACGCCCCCGCGGGCGGTGAGAATGCCTTCGGCGGCGATCATGCCGCGCAAATCTTCGGGCGAGGTCTCGATGCGCACGAGGAGCACCTTCTCGCCCTTGTCGGCGGCGATCACGGCGCGGTCGGCGTTGAAATAGATCTTGCCGGAGGCGGCTCCGGGACCGGCCGGGAGACCGGTGGCGATGACGGGAGCCTTCTTGACTTCCGCGAGATCAAAGATCGGCGCGAGGAGCTGGTCGAGCTGATCGGCCGGATTGCGCAGCACGGCGGTCTCGGGCGTGATCAGTTTTTCCTTCACCATGTCGGCGGCAAACTTGAGCGCGGCGGCGGCGGTGCGCTTGCCGTTGCGGGTTTGCAGCATGAACAGCTTGCCTTCCTGGATCGTGAATTCCACGTCCTGGACGTCCTTGAAATGTTTTTCGAGCGTGGCGCGCACCTTGAGGAGCTCGGCGTAGCTCTTGGGCATGACGTCCTTGAGCTTGAGCACGGGTTCGGGGGTGCGGACACCGGCGACGACGTCTTCGCCCTGGGCGTTGACGAGGAATTCGCCGTAGAATTCGTTCTTGCCGTTGGCGGGGTTGCGGGTGAACGCCACGCCGGAGCCGGAGGTTTCGCCGGTGTTGCCGAACACCATGGCCTGCACGTTGACGGCGGTTCCCCATTCGGTCGGGATGTTGTATTTGCGGCGATAGACGATCGCGCGGTCATTCATCCAGGAGCTGAACACGGCGCCAGCGGCACCGCGGAGCTGGTCCCAGGGGTCGTTCGGAAACACCTTGCCGGTGCGTTCCTTGACGAGCGCCTTGAAGCGCTTGACGAGTTCGGCCTGGTCTTCGGCGGTGAGCTCGCTGTCCACGATGTTGC
>Ga0302322_100003253_pt1 | contig 13910 bp, 10 predicted proteins | sample Fen_T0_2_FD_203757 | JGI IMG/M metagenome (GOLD analysis project Ga0302322, IMG submission 203757) | Peat permafrost microbial communities from Stordalen Mire near Abisko, Sweden - Fen_T0_2 | ecosystem: Environmental > Terrestrial > Soil > Wetlands > Permafrost | place: Sweden: Abisko... | reverse complement strand
GCGCCGAACTGGCGCAGGTGCACCTTGCTCGACTTGTACGAGCAGTGCTCGCTCCACATCACCGAGTACATGGCGAGCTCGCAGGACGTCGGGCGGCGCCCGAGGATCTCGCGGATGCGGCGGTACTCGTCCTCCTTGAGGCCCAGCTCGCGCCACGGCTGGACGGCGTCGCCCTCGATCGCGTCCTGGACGGTGTCGACGCCGCGCCGCGGGGCGGGGCGGCCCCGGGACACGCCGTCGCCGTCCGGGTCGACGGCCGCCGCCAGGTCGCTGCCGTAGCTGCTGATGCTGTCGCTCGTCATCGCGGGCTGCACTCCTCGGGTCCTTCTCCGACACCGCTGCGCGTCCGACACCGGCGCGCGCCCCACCGTACCGGCCGCGCCACGGACCTTCGGATCCCGCCCGGCAGGTGGCCGCGTGGAAGACTCCCCAGGGTGACGAGGACGACGTGCCGCTGCGGGCACCCCAGGGAGGCGCACCGGCACTACCGCCGGGGCAGCGACTGCGCCCTGTGCCCCCCGGGCGGGTGCGGCCGGTTCCGCGGCACCCCCGCCGCGGCCGTCGCGTCCGGATGGCTCGCCGGTCTGCGGGGAGCGCTCCGGCGGCGCTGAAACCGGCACGCTCACAGAATTCCGCCCCGCGCTTTCGGGCGAACACCCGAGACCACCCCCGGACCGAACGGCCCGGGAATGTGCCGCCCTTTCCGCCCCCATGCACGGCCCGCCGCCGCATCCTCCTTTTGGTGCGGAGATCGGCCAGACGTACGAAATCACCCCTAGTGGACCCGTCGCCCGTCATGACGTTGCTTGGATGAATCCAGCCGTCACCGGGCCGCGAACCCCGCCCGCCACGGCATGTCTCGGCACCGCCGCACCGGCGCGTCGCCGACCCGGCCGAAGGGGAAAGATCGTGCCAGCTCGTCCGAACGGTGGCCGCAGGGGCCTCGGCCCGCGCGTGAGTGTGGTCGTCCCGGCGCGCAACGAGGCCGCCAACCTGCCGCATGTCCTGTCCCGGCTGCCCGCCGACGTGCACGAGGTGATCCTGGTCGACGGCGACTCGGTCGACGGGACCGTCGAGGCCGCACGGGCCTGCCGTCCCGACGTCCGGGTGGTCCGGCAGACGCGCCGCGGCAAGGGGAACGCCCTGGCGTGCGGTTTCGCCGCCGTCACCGGCGACGTCGTGGTGATGCTCGACGCCGACGGTTCCGCCGATCCGCAGGAGATCGAGCGTTTCGTGGCGGCCCTGGTGCAGGGCGCGGATTTCGCGAAGGGCACCCGATTCGCGCACGGCGGTCGCAGCGACGACATCACCACGTTCCGCCGGCTGGGCAACGCGTGGTTGAACTGGCTCGTCAACCGGATGTTCTCGACCCGGTACACGGATCTCTGTTACGGCTACAACGTCTTCTGGGCCGACCTGCTGCCCGCGCTGGACCTGCCCCCGTTGCTCGCCGACGGCGACGGCGGGATGCTCTGGGGCGACGGGTTCGAGATCGAGACTCTGATCAACATCCGGCTGGCCCGGGCCGGCGCCCACATCGCCGAGGTGGGCAGCGTGGAGTTCCCGCGCCTGCACGGGGAGAGCAACCTGCGGCCGGTCTCGGACGGCCTGCGCGTCCTGAAGACCATCCTCACCGAGCGCCGCCGCCGCGCCGCGCCGCTGCCCGAGCCGCGGCCCGACCGCGGCGGGCTCCACCGGCCGGACCAGCACCTCGACCTGCGCTCCGCCCGCCGGGTCGAGCCGCACCGGGTCGAGCCGCACCGGGTCGAAGCGCCCCGGCAGCAGCGGCCCGTGCCCACCGCGGGCCTGCACGGCTCCGACAACTCCTGACCGGCCCGACCCGGAGGCATCCGACGTGAGGCGCCCGTTCCGCAACCCGACCGGCCCGACCGGCAGCACCGCCCCGACCGACGCGCGCACCGCGACCGGCCCGCGCGTCATGGTGGTCGGCTCCGGATGGCGGTTCACCTCCGGGATCAGCTACTACACCTGCCACCTGGTCAACGCCCTCGCCGAGCGGCACGCGACGTCGGCCCTGCTGGTGCGCCGACTGGTGCCGGTGCTGCTGTACCCGGGGCGGCGCCGGGTGGGCCGGCGCGTGCACGACCTGGCGTACGACCCGGCCGTCGCCGTCCTCGACGGGCTGGACTGGTACTGGGGGCGCTCGGCACTGCAGGCCGCGGCATTCCTGCGCCGGGAGCGGCCCGACGTCCTGGTGCTGCAGTGGTGGACGGGCGCGGTGCTCCACAGCTACCTGCTGCTCGCGCTGCTGGCGCGCCGCCGCGGCGTCCGGGTGGTCATCGAGTGGCACGAGGTGCAGGACACCGGCGAGGCGCGCATCCCGGGGGTCACCGCGTACGTCTCCCGGCTCCTGCGCGTGCTGCTGGCCCGCTGCGACGGTCACGTCGTCCACTCCCGGCACGACCTGGCCCTGCTCCACCGGGCCTACCCGCTGACCGGTCCCGTCGAGATCACCCCGCACGGCCCCTACGACCACCTGGCCACCGCCCCGGCCGCCGGTCCCGCCGGTCCCCCGACGCCGGCCCGCGCCGCGGACGGCGGGGAGCTGACCGTCCTCTACTTCGGCGTCATCCGGCCCTACAAGGGCGTGGAGGACCTGGTCGCCGCGTTCGACCTGCTGCCCGCGCCGATCGCCGCGAGATTGCGGCTCGTCGTCGTCGGGGAGCCCTGGGAGGGCTGGACGGCGCCGCTCGAGGCGGTGCGCGCGAGCCCGCGCCGGGACAGGATCACCGTCGTCGACCGGTACGTCACGGACGCCGAGGCCGCCGCGTTCTTCGCCGCCGCCGACGCCGTCGCGCTGCCCTACCGCCGGTCGTCGGCGTCGGGACCGCTGCACCTGGCGATGAGCGCCGGCCTGCCGGTGCTGGTGTCGGACGTCGGCGGGCTGCGTGAGGCCGCGGGCGACTACGCCGGCGCCGTCTTCACCCCGCCCGCGGACCCGCAGGCCATCGCCCACGGGCTCGTCGACCTGGTGGCCCGCTGCGGCACCCGGTTCGCCGACCCGCACTCCTGGACCCGCACCCTCGACGCCTACGACCGCCTCTTCGCCGACATCGGCCTGCCGGTACCCGCAGCGGCGGTGCGGTGAGGATCGCGCTGGTCGTGTCCGCCTACGACCCGGCCGTGGGCGGGGTGGAGACCCACGTCCGCCATCTCGCGGACGGCCTGGTGGCGGGCGAGGACGACGTCACGGTCGTCACCCACCGGCTGGGGGCGGACTGGCCGGACGAGGAACGGCGCGGGCGCCTGGTGGTCCGCCGGTTCCCCCTCACGGTCCGCGCCGTCGACTACCGCTTCTCGACGTCGCTGGGGTCGTTCCTGCGCTCGGCCCGGGACGCCTTCGACGTCGTGCACGTGCACAGCTACCACACGCTCGTGGGGGTGAACGCGCTGCTGGCGCGGGCCGGGCCGCTCGTCGTCACCCCGCACTACCACGGAACCGGCCACACCCGGTTCCGGGCCGCCCTCCACCACCCCTACCGGGCGGTCGGCGGCCGGGTGCTGCGCTCCAGCCGCGCCGTGGTGTGCGTCTCGCGGGCCGAGGCCCGGTGGCTCGCCGCCGACTTCCCCGACGTCCAGGGCCGGATCGTGGTGATCCCCAACGGGACCCGGGCGCCGGGCGACGCGGGGGGCTCGGCCGTGGCCGGGCCGGGGGACGTCGTCTCGATCGGGCGGCTGGAGGACTACAAGCGGGGCGACCTGCTCGTCGAGGCGGTCCACCGGCTGCCCGCCCCGGCACGCCTGGTGCTCGTCGGCACCGGACCGGCCGGGGACCGGCTGGCCGCGCTGGCCCGCCACCTCGGCATGGCCGACCGCGTCGTCCTGGCGGGCCGCCTCCCCGAGGACGACGTCGCGGCGACGCTGCACCGGGCGGGCGTGGTCGCGTCGATGAGTGAGCACGAGGCGTTCGGGATGGGCCTTGCCGACGGGCTCGCGGCCGGGGCCCGGGCCGTCGCCTCCGACATCCCGGCGCACCGCGAGGTCGTGGCGCTCGCCGGCCCGGGCGCCGCCGCGACGCTCGTCACCCCCGGTGACGTCGCCGGGCTGGCGGCGGCGCTGGGCGCCGCGCTCGCCGCGGGCCGCCCCGACCGTCCCTCCCGCCTGCCCAGCTGGGAGGACGTCGTCTTCCGGACCCGGGCCCTCTACTCCGAAGTAGGTGCACCGTGACCCTCTCCCCGACCGACACCGGTCTCGGCCTGAGCCTCGTGCCCGGGCGACCCGACCCCCGCGCACCCGCCGACCCCCGCGCACCCGCCGCCGCCCGTCGGGCCCCGGTGTCGCGCAGCCTCGCCGCGGGCGACCTGCACGTGGACGTGCTGACCGGGCTCGACGCGGTCGCCGGGATCGCCCCGGCGTGGTCGCGGCTGTACGCGGCCAGCGACCTCGGCAACGGCGACCTGCACCCGGCCTGGGTACTCGCCTGGTACCGGACGTTCGTACGCGACGGCGACGTCGTCGTGGCCGCCGTCCGCGCGGGGGACGAGCTGGTCGGGGTGGCGCCGCTGTGGCGGATGCGGCTCGCGCCCCGGCTGCAGGTGCTGCAGCTGGCGGGCGCCGGGCGGCACGTGCTGCTGACCGACACCCCCGGGATCCTCAGCCCGACCGGGCACCACCGCAAGGTCGTCAAGGCCGCCGCCGACGCCGTCGCGGGCCTGCCCGGCTGGGCGTGGTGCACACTGACGCTCTCCCCGGCCCAGGGATGGAGCGACCAGCTGGCGGGGCCGGACTCGTCGTGGGTGTTCCCGCGCGTCGGGCGCACCTGCGTGATCTCCACCCTGCCCGCCGAGGGCGGCGCGTTCGAGGCGGCGTTCGAGGCGGGTCTGAAGCGGAACGTGCGCGAGAGCATCCGACGCTCGGTCAACCGGCTCACCCGGGACGCCCCGGGCTGGGCCGTGGAACGGGTGACGGGCGACCCGCAGCGGCTCGTCCCGGCCCTGGCCGAGATGGTGGCCCTGCACCGGCAGCGGGCCCGGCTGGGCGACCACAAGAGCCACCGCGACGTCTTCGCCGACGCCCGGTACGCGCGCCTGCTCGCCGCCGTCGCCGCCGCACCCGGCGGCGCCGACCTGCTGTCGGTGTACACGCTGCGCGTCGACGGCCGCGCGCTCGCCGCCCAGGTGGTGCTGGACGCCCCGACGACGCGCACGCTGCTGGTCTCGGGCATCCACCCCGACGGGTGGCGCTACAGCCCGATGGCGCTGCTCACCCGGGAGATCGCGCGGGACGCCGTCGCCGAGGGCCGCACCCGCCTGAACCACTCCGCCGGTCCCGACACCGGCAAGCTGCGGTGGAGCGAGGCGATGGAGACGCACGCGGAGTTCAGCATCGTGCGGTCGTCGCGGCTCGCGCGCGCGGCGTTCCTCGCGCACAGCCAGGTGGCGGTGGGTGCGGCGCTGCGGCGGGAACGGCGGCGCCAGCAGGCCGCCGCGCCGGTACCTCCCGCATGACCCCCCGCATGACCCCCCGCATCACGCGGGCGGACGGGCTGCGGGTCCTGCAGCTGACGGACTTCTACCCGCCCGTGCTGGGCGGGCTGGAGCGCGTGGTCGCCGACCTGTCCGCCTCCCTGGCCCGCCGTGGCGCGGAGGTCGTGGTGGGGACCCTCAGCGCCGCCCCGCGGCAGGAGCCCGGCGTGCCCGTACAGCGGCTGGGCAGCACCCTGGGCCGGCTGCCCGGCGCGCACAGCGACGGCACGCGCCCGTTCCACCCGCCCTTCCCCGACCCGCTGACCGTGCGCGACCTGCACCGCCTGGTGGCCGACGTCCGGCCGGACGTCGTCCACGTCCACTCCTGGATCCTCAACAGCTGGCTGCCCCTGCGCCGCTGCTGGCCCGCCACCCGGACCGTCGCCTACGCCCACGACTACGGCCTGTTCTGCCCCCGCAAGACCGACCAGCGGACGGCCGAGGGCCCCGGCTGCGGCACGCCCGGCGCCCTGCGCTGCGCCCGGTGCGCCGCCGTCCAGTACGGGCCCGTGCGGGCGGCGGCGCTCGGGCCGGGGCTCCGCGCGATGCGACGGGCGACGCGCTCGGTCGACGCGCTCGTCGCCGTCAGCTCGGCCGTCGCCGACACCCTGGCCTCCGCGCTGGACGTCGCGCGACCCGTGGTGATCCCCCCGGCGGTCGACCTGGTGACCGACCCCGACCCCCCGCGCCCCGACGTCCTGCCCCCGGGACCGTACGTGCTGTACGTCGGGCAGCTGGCGCCACACAAAGGCGTCGACGTGCTGCTCGACGCCGTCCGGTCGGTGCCCGGGCTGCAGCTGGTCGTGCTGGGCCTGCCCAAGGAGGGCTGGACGCCGCCGCGCGATCCCGCCGTCACCGTGCTGACGGACGTGCCGCACGACGTGGTCATGGCCGCCTGGCGGCACGCCGCCGTCGGGGCCGTCCCCAGCCGGTGGGCCGACCCGATGCCGCTGGTCACCCTGGAGGCGATGGCGCAGGGCTGCCCGCTCGTGGCGAGCCGCGTGGGCGGGCTCGTCGACGCCGTGGACGACGGCGTCACCGGGGTGCTCGTCCCCCCGGGCGACGCGACGGCGCTGGCCGCCGCCCTCGACCGGATCGTGCGCGACCCGGACCTGCGGCACCGGATGGGGACGGCGGCGCGCGCCCGGTCGGCGGCGTTCCACCTGGACGCCGTCACCGACCGGTGGATCGAGCTGTACACGCAGCTGACCGGCGAGCGTGCGGGGGAGGTGCGGGCGTGGCGGTGACGCTGCCGGCGGCGAACCGCGGTCCGGCGCCCGGGCGTCCGGCACCCGCCGCACGGCACGCCGGGGACGTTCCCGGCGCCCGGCGGGCGGCCCGGGCGGCGACCCTCGCGGCGCTCGTGGCGGGTCCGGTCGCAGGGGTCCTGCTGATCGCCCGCTCCTACCAGGACAGCCTCGCGGGCGGCGACGCCACCGCGTTCACCGCCTGGTTCTGGGCCGGGACGGCCTGCGGGTGCCTGCCCGTCGGGACGTACCTGGTCAGCGCACGCCCGACGGGCGGGCAGCGCCTGCTCGCCGTGGCCGCGCTCGCGGCGTTCACGTTCGCGCCGAAGTACCTGCGCAACGCGGGCGGCCCGCTCTACTTCGACGAGCGGGCGCACTGGGTGCAGGTACGGTCCGTCGTCGACTCCCACCACCTGTTCGTGCCGAACGACGGCGTCCCCATCGTCCGGTTCTACCCGGGGCTGCACGCGCTGACGGCCGCGCTGACGCAGGTGACGGGGCTGGACGTCTGGACGGTCGCCGAACTCGTCGGGTGCACGGTGCACGTGCTGGCCGCGCTCGGGGTCTACCTGCTGGTGTCGACCCTGACCGGGCCGCGCGGTGCGGGCGTCGCCGCGGCCGTCTACGTCACCAACCCCGAGTGGGTCTACTTCGACACCCAGTTCGCCTACGAGTCCCTCGGCGTCGCCCTCGTCGTGTGGACGCTCTACCTCACCGCCCGCCTCGACGCCGCCGCCGACCCGGGCCCCGGGACCGGCTCCGGCCCCGGTTCGGGGACCGCCGAGCGGGTGCGGTGGGCCGGGCTCGCCGCCGTCACCGCGATCGCGTGCGTACTCACCCACCACCTGTCCGCCACGGCCCTGTGCGCGGTGCTGGTCGGCTGCACGGCGGCGTCCGCGGCACTCGCCGTGCGCGGCGACCGGCCGTGGTCGCGGGTCGCGTGGACGGCGGTCCCCACCGGGGTGGCCTGCGCCGTCCTCGCCGGGTGGCTGGCCTGGGTGGCCCCGGCGACGGCCGACTACCTCGGGTCGTCGGTCAGCACCGCGCTGGGCCAGCTCACCGGCCTGCTGACGGCGGCGGGCGACGACGGCTCGCGCACCCCGTTCTCGGGCAGCCAGGCCCCGCCGTACGAGCGCCTGGCGGCCTTCGCCGCGCCGCTGCTGGTCGCGGTGCTGGTGGGCCGGCACCTGATCGTCTCCCGCGCGCTGCGTGACGACGCCCGCCGCGGCCTGGCCCTGCCGCTGTCGCTGCTGGCCTGCGCATACCTGGCCAGCGTGCCGCTGGTGCTGACGGCGGCCGGGTCGGAGCCGGCGCGGCGGTCCTGGGCGTTCACCTACCTGGGCGTCGCCGCGGTGGCCGGCCGGACGTTCACCCGCGAGCGGGGCGCCCCCGGCCGCGGGCATCGCCCCGGGCAGGAGGCCGGACGGCGCCGGGCGGGGAGCACCGCCCTGGTCGCGGGGGCCGCCGTCCTCGCCGTCGGCAACCTGGCGGCCGGGGAGAACATCGCCTACCGGTTCCCCGGCCCCTACGTCTTCGGGTCCGACTCCCGGTCGGTCACCGTGAACATGCTCGACGCCCGGCGCTGGTGGCAGGGCGTGCGCGCGCCCGGGTCGGGGGTGGTGGCGGACCGGTACAACGGCGTGCTCTACCAGGCCGTCCCGGGGACCCGGGTCGCGAGCGCGCAGGAGGGGCCGGTCACCGATCTCTACCTCACCGCGAACCCGGTCAGCCCGTGGTTCGCGCGGTCCCTGGCGGACGGCGGTTTCGACTACCTCGTCGTCGACAACGGCATGACCCGGGCCGTCCCCCTGCTCGGCGTCTATTTCGCCCCCGACGAGCCGGCGGCCGACGGCGCGCCGCTGCGGCCGGTGGACCCCGCGTTCCTCGACCGCTGGGCGACCACGCCCTGGACCACCCGGGTGTACGACAGCGACGACATCACCGTCTACCGCCTCGATCCCCGCGCCGCGACGCTCACCTGGCGGCGCCCGTGAGCGCGCCCGCGGGCCTGCGTGCCCCGGCCCCCGCGGGCCGGGGGACGGCGCCGGACCTCGTCGCCCTGGCGGCGGTCGCGCTCGTCAGCGCCGTCGCCGTCCTCGGGCAGGTGCCGCTGCTGCACGTCCTGGGCGGCCTGCTGCTGCTCGTCCCGGTCCAGGGGGCCGCCGTCACGCTGGCCGTGGCCCCGGCGTCGGCGGGCCGCGGGCTGCTGCCCCTCTGCGGCGCCCTGGGCGTGGTGGTCACGATCCTGGAGGTGACCGCCACGGACCGGCTCGGCCTGCCGGTGACGGCCCTCGACGTCACCGTGACCGCCGTCGTGGTGACGCTGGCCGCGCTCGGCGGCGCCGCCGCCCGCCGCGCGCGCCCGCACCTGGACCTGCCCCTGCCGGACGCCCCGGCGGCGACGGCGCTGGTGGCGGGGGTCGTGGTCGCGGGGGCCGTCGCCGTCGCGGCGGGGCGGCAGATCCCGGACGCCGCCGACCGGCCCTACTCGACCGTCACCTTCGCCGGGGCCCTGGAACGCGTCGACGGCGTCCTCACCACGGCCGTGGACCGGCCGCTGCGGCTGCCGGTGCGGCTCGGGAACGGCGAGGGCGTGCCCGTCACGTACCGCGTCTCGGTCACCCTGGACGGGCGGCCGGTCCCCGCCGTCGCCGGCCCGGCCGTCACGGTCCCGGCGGGGACGGCCCGCGAGCTGGACGCCGGTGCCGTGCGGGTCGCCGACGGTTGCCTGCACCGCGCGGCGGTCTCGGTGCGCTCCCCCCGGCGCGGCTACGAGCTGGTGCTGTACGTGCGCGGCGCGGGCGCGGCATGCCGGCAGCCGTCCGGTTGACCGCCACCGCCGACCGGCCCGCGGAGCAGCTCGCGCCCCCGCGCGGCGTGCGGCGCCTCGCGGCCGGGCTCGACCCCCTGGTGCGCAGCAGCCTGGTGACCATGGCCGGCACGGTCGTCTCCGCCGGACTGGGCTACGTCTACTGGCTGGTGGTGGCCCGGCTCGCGCCGCCCGCCGAGGTCGGCTACGCCTCGGGCGAGATGTCCCTGATCACCGGGCTGTCGCTGTTCACCAACATGGGCGTGTGCGGGTTCGTCGTCGAGCGGCTCCCGTCGCTGGAGGGGCGGCGCGCCTGGGCCCGGCTGCTGAAGCGCACGATCTGGCCGACGTCGATGCTCTCGGCGGCCGTGACGGGCGTCGTCGAGGCGGTGCTGCTCGCCTCCGGGGGGCACGCCGCCGGCCGCGGGCCGCTGACCGTCGTCGTCACCGCGGTCGCCGCCCTGGGCCTGACGTTCTTCACGGTGCTCACGTTCGTCTTCATCTCCGCCCGGCGGGCCGAGCTGTCGCTGGCGCTGGGCGCCGCCCTGGGGGTCGCCAAGCTGGTGACGCTGCCCGGGTACCTGCTGTTCGCCGGGGGGCCCGGCGGCGCCGAGACGCTCACCCGGATGTGGGCCCTGGCCGTGGTGGTCGCCTGCGCCTTCGGGGCGCTGGTGCTGCTGCCGCGGGCCCGGCTGGGGCGGCTCGGCAGCCCGAGCGTGCGGCGGTGGAACGTGCCGGACCTGCGGTCCGTCGCCGGTCACCACCTGACGAGCGTGGGCGGCCTGATGGTCCCCTACCTGCTGCCCACCCTGGTGATCTACCGGTTGGACGCCGTCTCGAACGCCTACTTCTACGCGACCTGGATGTTCGGCTCGATCTTCTTCATGATCAGCCCGGCGGTCGAGTCGTCACTGTTCGTCGAGGGGGTGCGCGACGGCGACCGGCTCGGCGCCGCCACCCGCCGCGCGTTGCGGCTGCTGGGCCTGCTGCTGCCGCTGCCGGTGCTGGCCGCAGTGGTCGGCGGGCGGTTCGGGCTGCTGGTGTTCGGCCCGGAGTACGCCCGGCACGGGCACCTGCTGCTGGCCCTGCTCGCGATCGCCGCCCTGCCCGACGCGGTGACCAACGTGGGCGTGGGGGTGCTCCGCGCGACGGGGGCGCTGCGCTGGTCCTCGGTGCTCAACGTGGCGATGGGGGCGGTCACCCTGGTCGGCGCATGGTGGCTGCTGCCGCGCCTGGGCATCGCGGGCGCGGGCGTCGCCTGGCTCCTCGCCCAGTCACTAGGGGCGCTGGGCGTCTCGCCGATGCTGGTCCGGGCGGTGCGGGGGCGACCCACCCGCCGCGCGCCGGGCGCCGCCGCCGTCCTCGCCCCGGCCGCCGTCCCTACTCCAGGCGCCGTCCGGCCGGGCCCGCGGCACGGGCGGCCAGCGTCGCACCGGGGAGGGCTGGCGGCGGGACGGCGACGTCAGGCCCCGGTCACGGACGGGCGGGAGGCGGGGTCCCACTGGTGGACGACCCAGCTCCTGCCCTGAGCGGTCCGGCGGAACCCGCGCCGGGTCGCGAGGACGTCGGCGTGGACCGGGTTCATGTAAGCGACGGTCAGGCGCCGCGGCGACTCCAGCACGGCCCGGGTGAGGCCGTCGAGCACGCGGTCGAGCGTCTGCGCGCCGAAGGGGTTGAAGAGGAACACGAACAGGTCGCCCTCGGGGAACGCGACCTGCGCGGCGTCCGCGGTGCGCACCTCGATCAGGGCGTGACGGGGGCGGCGCGCGTGCCACGCGGCGGCGTTGCGCCGGGCGGTCGCGGCCAGCTCGGGGTCCAGCTCCACGCCCACGACCTCGCGGAAGCCGAGGTGGGCGGCGAGCATCAGCGCCCGGCCGCGCCCGGCGCCCAGGTCCACGAAGGCGGTCCGGGCGGGGGCGACGCCGGACTCCCGCACGAGGCGCCGGAACGGGACCACCGGCGTCGCCTGGTAGTAGCACCCGTCGCCGGCGCCGGTACGGACCACGGCGTCGTTCTTGACGATCCCCCGGGTCGTCATCCCGTACCGCCGGTCGACGGCGGTCTCCACCAGGTAGCCCCCGGCGCGACGCAGGCTGCCGGTCGCCTCCCGCGCCGTGACCCGGGCGGCGACGGCGACGCCGCCCTCCCGCCGCGCCGCGCCGACCGTCCCGCCCAGGCGCACCGCCTTGTCGCGCATCGTTGCCGTCAGCGTCACGTCGAAGCCCTTCGGACGGGGCGTGCCCTGACGGCGCGCCGTTACGGTTCTCGATCAACGTTTTCGAAATACTAGAACAACGGCCCGCACCACGACATCGCCATTCGAGGGAATCAACCGAACAGCACGGGAATCGGTAGAACGGCCCCTTGACGCGCTTTCGGGATCTCCTTCGAGATCCTGCAGAAATAGGCTGAGCGGCGACGGGCCTCGTCGACCGGACCGCCTCTCGCGCAGCACGGACGGCCCACGGATCGAGATCCCCGAAAAGGTGGCACGGTGAAACACTCGGCCCGATACCTGACCACCCCGCGCCGGGTGGCGCTGGCCACGGCCGGCCTGCTGTGCGTGGCCTTCGCACTGCCGACCGCGAACGCCGTGCTGCGCAGCGGCGACCCGGCGGGGACGGCGTCCCCCGGCACCGCGGTCGGGGCGACGTCCACCGAGGCGCCCGCGCCGTCCGCCCCCGCGTCGACGACGCGCAGCGCCTCGGCGGGGGACGGCGGGCTGCGCGGGCTGGTGGGGGGCGGCCGTCGCGCGAACCCGGTCGCCACCCCGCCCGCCGCCACCGCGACCTACTACGTCGACTGCACCGCGGGCGACGACGGCGCGGCGGGCACGAGCGGCCGGCCCTGGCGCACCCCGGCCCGGGTGCGGCGCACCACGTTCGCGGGGGGCACGTCGCTGGCCCTGCGGCGTGGGTGCACCTGGAACGACACCCTGGACGTGCAGGGTCCGACGTCGCCGACCTCGGCCGGCGTGCGGGTCGGCGCGTACGGCACGGGGGCCGCACCGGTCCTGTCCGGCGCGGGCCTGCGGGTGCCGTCGGTCGTCTCCCTGCTGGGGACGGGTGTCAGCCTCTCGGACGTGACGGTGACGGACGCCGAGCAGTACGGCGTCCAACTGTTCGGCGCCGGTGGCACGCTCCACGGGGTGACGGTGACGCGCAGCGGCATCGCGGTGCGCATCCTGGGGGCGGGCGCGCTCGTCGACCACGTCACCGCGACGGACCTGCACATGATCGTGAACACGCCCGGCGGGCAGGACGACTACGGCGCCGTCGGCTACGACGTCGAGGCGGACGGCGCCCGCATCGTCGCCAGCACGTGCACCCGTTGCCGCGCCCCGAGTGCCGACTGGGGGTACGACGGCGGGTTCGTCGAGATCTGGAACCACGGCGACGACCTCGTGGTGAGCGGGTGCACCGCCACCGACACCGAGGGGTTCCTGGAGATCGGCGGAGACGCACAGGGATCGTCGGCGGCGCACGTGCGGATCCTGGACAACGTGATGAACGAGGTGCACGGCGGGTTCTTCGTCCACGGCGGCGACAGCTTCTCGCTGCACACCTCGGACGTCGTCATCTCCGGCAACCGACTGACGAACCGTCTCCCGGCGAGCAACGGGGTGCTCGCCGGTGACCTGCAGAGCGTGGAGATCATAAACAATGTCATCATCGCCGCCCAGCCCTTCGCCTTCTCGGTTCCCGCGGCGCATTCCGGGAACACGTACTACCTTCCCGGCGCGAGTTCCCTCGGATTTCCCCTGGGCGCCGCCGAGGTCGTGCGGCTGCTGGCACAGGCTCCCTGACCGCGTCCGGGTCACGCTGCCGGGAGGAGCGCGATGACCTCGCTCGCCACGTTGCGCCGTCCGGCACCGGCCCTGCGCCCGGCCGACGTCCGGCTGGTCCCGGTCGGCTCGCCCGCGGAGTGGGACGGCCTGGTCGCCGACCACGGCGGCGTGTTCTTCCACCGGCACGCGTTCCTGTCGACGCTGGCCGCGGGTCTGGGCCTGGCGCTCGACCTGCGGGCCGTCGAGATCCGTGGTGAGCGGGTGGGCGCCGTCCCGATCGTCAGCAAGCGGCTCGGCCCGCTGCGCACCGTCAACTGGCTGCCGTTCCCGTACATCGGCCCGCTGGTGGCGCCCGGGGCGCTCCCGGCGACGCTGGCCGCCCTGGTGCGGTGCGAGGCCCGGATGCGCTGCCTGCGGTCCCAGCACGTGCTGCTCGCCCGGCATCCGGGCCCCCACCCCGGCTACGTGGCGAGCGAGGACCGGACGTTCGTCGTCCCCGTCGCCGGGCGCACGGACGACGAGCTGCTCCAGGCCATGAACTCCGCACGGCGGTCCTCGATCCGCCGTGCCGGCCGCCAAGG
>Ga0302322_100003252_pt1 | contig 13912 bp, 12 predicted proteins | sample Fen_T0_2_FD_203757 | JGI IMG/M metagenome (GOLD analysis project Ga0302322, IMG submission 203757) | Peat permafrost microbial communities from Stordalen Mire near Abisko, Sweden - Fen_T0_2 | ecosystem: Environmental > Terrestrial > Soil > Wetlands > Permafrost | place: Sweden: Abisko... | reverse complement strand
GGAAAGGTTCTGGCAGCGTCGGACCCGAGTTGGCGAGGGACGGCCATCGCGTTGGCCGGTCAGGACAACCTCGAAGGCAAGAAGACGGGCTTCTTCGACGGTCCCGGCCCGGGAGGGAAGGCCGTGTTGACGGGCTTCGCCGTCTCGGCGGGGTTTGAGACCTACCGCACAGGGTGGCGGGCCGTGGCCCTGGAAGACCGCTCCTAGTAAGGCAGGGTGGTGGTGGTCAGGTACGGGGTGACGGGTTTGGTGACCATGTAATAACGGTTCGACGAATTCCACATCAGGAAGCCGCTGGCCTTGGAGTTCTGGACGCCCGAAAGCTGTTGGTCGACGTAGCCCGCTATCCTCTGGTCAGACATCTTCAACTCGCCGCCGATGAGGAAGGTTTGGACCCAGGGGCGGACGTTGACCCGGCGGCCCGTGTTGAGCCAGGTTCGGTCGCTGCCGTCCTGGTAGATGATGTGGGCCCGGTCGAGGTAGTCCATTCCGGGCAGGAAAGTCTTCCAGAAATGGCTGGGGTAGAGCATGGCGCTGATGGCGTCCACATAACGGCTCATCATGGTCATGTTCTGGCCCAGATGGTCGGTGACGAAGTAACCGTTGTAGCCGTAGATGTCGACGCTGATCGGCAAGGACAGGGCTCCCCGGGCGCGTTGGAGGAAGGACTCCAGGGCGTCCAGCCTCGTCATGCCATCGACCTTGTACCTGTTGACGATGCGGTTGACAGGGCCATCGGAGGGGAACCGGATGTAGTCGAACTGCACCTCGTCGACCCCCAGACCCTGGAGCTCACTGGCAATGGCGACGTTGTAGTCCCAGACGTCTTGGCTGTAGGTGTCGACCCAGAACTCTTTTTGAACCGTTGTCTCGGTTCCGTCGGCGGCGACGACTTTGTCAAAAAAACCCCAGGGTGCCTTGGTCTGGCTGTCCCAGAGGGCGTACTTATTCTTTTCGTAGGCGTAAAGCCGGTTGTCCTTGAAGACCACCTGTCGGGCGATGAGGTAGAACCCCTTGTCGTGGACGGCCTTGATGACGGCCTTGGCGTCAAACGCCACCTTGACCGCCTTGGCGGCCCTGGCCAGAGGCACTTGGCTGTCGTAGGCCACTTCACCGAAGTCGTTCTTGAAGTCGATGACCACGGCGTTGAGGCCCAGCTTTGCCATGGCGTCCAAGTGCTTCTCAAGCTGGCCAGGAAGGCCCACGGTGTAGGCGCTGAGGTAGAAGCCCCGCTTATCCTTCGAGGCTTCCATCCGGCGGGCCTTGGCCTCGTCCCAGACGGGCACGTCGGGTCGGTCTTGGAGTTTGGTCCAGGTTCCCGAACCGAGATCGTACCGCCACCAGGCGGAACGGGTCCTCACTTCGAGGACTTCGGTTTTTCCTTCGACATGGGTGGCCAACGCCTCGGGAAGGTCGAGGTAGCCGCCTCCGGGGAAGAGGAAGGGCTGCTTCTTGCCGGTGCCGGTCTCGAAGGCCCACAGCCGGCCCCCTTCCTTGCCCACCGACGCGTAGAGTCTCCCAGGGACGGAGCTCGACCAGGCAAGGGCGTTGATCTGTTCCTTCGAGCCGTCGTTGTAAGGGTGGGCCACCTCGAGGTCGTCTTGGACGGTCCAGGTTTTTCCACCGTTGGCAGAAAGCCACAACCCGTGAAAACTGGTGCCCACCGCCCTGAGCTGGGGGTCGAGGGGGCTGGAGGCCAGGGCCGTGAGGTTGGCGCCGTTCTTCAGCTGGTCTCTGTCGAGGACCTTCGTCCAACTCCGTCCTTGGTTGGCGCTGGTGTAGCCTTCGAAAGGTGTGGTCAGCCACCAGGAAGCGTCCGAAACCTCAGAAAACGACGTCAAAGGACGGGGTCGGGGGCCCCTACCGTCGCCCATGACCCGAGTGGGGTACCCCTGGCCGACGGCGTCTACCCATTGTCCGTCCTCGAGCACCGTCAGCGCTCCGGATCGGTCGACCCGGACCGAGGCGTCCAGGACCCGGACGGGGGCGGCCGGTGCCGCGGGAGCTTGGGCCGTGCAGGTACCAGCCAGAAGCAGAAAGGGGAGGAGCAGGCGAAGTTTCATCGGTGAAAGAATACCGAAACAGACCCAAGGGGACAAGCCGGTGGCCCGCGGCCCGGACGAGGAAAACGATCGTCCTATCGACACGACCTTCTTCCGATGTTCAGGTTCGTCGACCGGGGCTATCCTGATCCTATGAAAACCCTCGTCACCCCCACCCCTCCCCTCGGCTGGAACAGCTGGGACTGTTACGGCGCCAGCGTCAGGGAGGACGAGGTTCTGGCGAACGCCGAGTATCTGGCGAAAACCCTCAAGCCCTTCGGCTGGGACACGGTGGTCGTGGACTTCCAGTGGGCCGAGCCCACCGCCGATTCCTCCCGGTACCACGCCTACGCCGAGTACGCCGATCTGTGGCGGATCACCGACGACTTTTGGGACAAGTGGGGCCTGTTGAAGGACATGTTCGACAGGTGCGAGAGGTGGTACTCCCACGTGGGTCCGGGTTCCTGGCCCGATTGCGACATGCTTCCCCTGGGGCACATCGGGCTGAGGTCGGTGGACGGGGGTGGTGAAGACAGGATGACGAGGTTCACCAGGGACGAGCAGGTTACGATGATGACGCTTTGGTGCCTTTTCCGCTCGCCGTTGATGTTTGGCGGAGAACTGCGGGACAACGACGCCTGGACAAACTCCCTGCTGACGAACCTGGGGGTGCTGCAAATGCATCGGGAGGGCTCGGGTCCTCGCCCTGTGACCGTGGGCGGGGACCATCGGGTCTGGACCTCCCAAGGCGTCGACGGCCTGTACGTGGCGCTCTTCAACCTCACCGACGCGGACGCCCGGGTGGGGGTCTGTTGGGCCGCACTGGGAATTTCAGGCCCGATGAAGGTCCGCGACCTCTGGTCAGGGACGGAGTTGGGGTGGTTCTCTGAAAACTGGTCGGCGGACCTTCCACCCCACGGTTGCCGGTTGGGACTGCTGACCCGTGATGGACCGCAGCCTGGGGTCAATTCGAGCGGAATTCGGCGATGACCAACAAAGCTTGATCGTAGGTTCGGGTGGCAAAGAGCCTCTCCCGGAGCCCGAGGTACTCTTCGGGCCCCCGGGTGTACACCTTGAAGAACTGTTTGAGCATGTCGTAGCCCTTCACCCCACCCCAGACCCGGCGGTGCTCTTCGACGTGCTGGGTCATGACAGCCTTGCGCTCTTCCCATGAGGCCTGGTCAAAGCTTCTGTGGGGTCTCTCCCTCCGAAAGATGTCGGGATCCCGGAAGATGCCCCGGCCCACCATGAGGCCATCGACCCCGGTTTCGGCGTACCGGCGGTCCAGATCCTCGGCGGAAAACAGGTCCCCGTTGCCGACCACCAGGGTAGATTTGCCCATCTGGTCCCTCAGCTCCCTGACCCGACGGACAGCCGTCCAGTCGGCCTCGCCCTCGGACATCTGGGCCGCGATCCGGCCGTGGATGGTCAGAACCGGCAAGTCGAGTTCCAGCAGAAACCCGGCCCATTCCTCGGTTTTCGGTGCCTTGATCCCCAGCCTGGTCTTCACGGACACAGGTTTTTCCCCGGCAGCCTCCCGGGCTGCCAGGATGAGTTCCTTGGCCAGGGCGGGCCTATCGATCAGCCCCGAACACTCGCCGCGCCTCACCACCTTGTGGGCTGGGCAACCCATGTTGATGTCAATGCCGTCGAACCCTCTCTCAAGAAGCAATGGAATCGCGAGCCGATAGGCCTCGGGATCGTTGCCCCAGACCTGGGCGATCAGGTACGGCCGAGCCGTACCTGATCGCCTCGGAGAATCGCTTCGCAATTCTCCAGGCGACGCCCCCGGGAAACCTAGGCCGAGGTGGGCGCGTTCTGCGGGGTCGATGAGCGCTCGTTGCCGGGCAAATTTGCGCTTGGGGTGAAGCAGTTCCCTGGCGTTGATGAACTCGGTCATGAACACGTCGGGGGCACCACGCCCCGCAATCAGGTGGCGGAATACGGTGTCGGTCACGTCTTCCATGGGAGCCAGGACGGTGAAGGGTCTGGGCAGCCGGGCCCAGAAATGGGAAGGGGGGGCGGAACTCATCGGATTGGCAGTGTACCGGGGCAGCCGGTGGCCTGTCCAGGCGTCCCCTGGCCTGTCCGCAGTCGATGAAGATTCAAGGGAGCCGGATCTTCGGCGTGGGCCCGGGGCGACGAAAACAGGTTGCGAACTACGATCAACAGAAAGCTAAACTCTTGCATGGGAGTCTCCTGTCCTTTCGACGAAGGGGCTGCCCTTCTTTCGGACATCGGCTAGAATCTTTCTATGTTCAAATCCATCACCCGCCTGGGGACCACAGTCCGATGGTCCGACGCCGTCGTCTACGCCGGTATTGTGCACGTCGTGGAAGTCCCTACGACGCTGGCCGACGCCCCTGCCCAGTCCAGAGAGGTTCTGGCCCAGCTGGAGGCAACGCTGGCCAAGGCCGGAAGCTCGAAGGAACGACTGCTGATGTGCACCATCTACCTGGCCGACATGAAAGACCGGGCGGCTTTCAACGAAGTCTGGGACGCCTGGCTGGTCCCGGGAACGGCCCCGGTGAGGGCCTGCGTTCAGGTCGGGCTCGCCGATCCTGGCTACAGGGTGGAAATCCACGCCGTGGCCGCCACGAGCTAGCCGTGAAGGGACAAAAAAAGCCACCCGCAAGGGTGGCTTTTTGAAGAAAGGCTAGATGCGAATTCGTTGCAAAGAACCCGAAACGGAACTTCGAGTTACCAGCGACCGCCGCCGCCGTTGCCGCCCGAACCACCGCGGTCACCCTTGGGCTTGTCGTTGGCTTCGCTGACGCGGATCTGGCGTCCGTCGAGGGTCTGGCCGTTCATGCCGCTGATCGCGGCGGCGGCGGCTTGGTCAGTCGCCATTTCGACGAAACCGAAGCCCTTCGAGCTGTTGGTGTAGCGGTCGATGACCACGGAGCACGCAGCGACGTCGCCGTAGATCGAGAAGGCGTGACGGAGGGTATCATCGTTGGTCTGGAAGCTCAGGTTTCCGACGTAAATTTTTTTCGCCATGGGAAATATCCTTGATCCGAGGGCTGGAGCCCCCGGCTTTCGTTCGGCCCGCCGACGGCGGACCTTCCGCCGTAGGGGCTAAGGATCAAGAAGCGAACGAGCGTTTCCCAAAAACCATGCCTTCGTAGGAAGAAGCAACTGTAGCATCAGATACTTGAGCGAAAGAATCAAGTCCCCCCCCAGCACGCCGAAACTCTAGTCAGGACCATCATGTTAAAAAATTTCCTCAAGCCTCCCCGTCTCTTCATCACCGCACCCCTGGCCTTCGTGGTGCTCATCCTCCTCGTCTGGGGAACGAAGGCTGTCCTCGATGCCGAAGCCGCCAAGAGCGCCGCCATCACGGGCCGCATTTCGACGCTGGAACAGAAGGTGTCTGACCTTCAGAAAGTCCTGGAGAGAGCCCAGACCGAAAGTAGCGCCTTGAAATCTCAGGTGGAAGGCAACCTCCTCACCCTCCAGGACGTCTACTTTGAGTCTCTCAAGAAGAACGACGGTCTGTCCGGGGTGTGGGTCGATCCTCGGCCAGGGCGGCGGGCCTACCTGACCTTCGACGACGGCCCCACCGAGAACACGGCTCTGGTCCTCGATGCTCTGAAATCCCGGAAAGTGAAGGCGACGTTCTTTGTCAACGGTCGCCCCGAATGGGCGGGACTCTACCAAAGGATAGCCCAAGAGGGCCACAAACTGGGCAACCACACCTACAGCCACGACTACAACCTCATCTATCAGTCTGTGGACGGGTTCATGAAGGACGTGGAGAAACTCGACGCCTTCCTGGCGGGCTTGGGGTTGCCGCCTTCCCGACAATATCGGTTCCCCGGAGGGGCGAAGAACGAGATCGCCGCCCGACTCGGGGGCCCCGACCTCACGGGGAGGATCAGCGGCGCCCTGGCCGATCGGGGTTACCGATTTTTCGAATGGAACGTGGCCGTAGGCGACGGCGAGAGTAAACCCGACAACCTTCAGTACCGAAGCGAAGAAATCCAGAAGGCTGTGCTGTCCCAGGTGAAGAACAAGAGGATAGCCGTCATCCTACTCCATGATGGTCCCGGTCACAGGAACACAGCGTTGGCGGTGCCCGGCATCATCGACGGCCTGAGGAAGATGGGGTTCGCGTTCGAGGCGCTGCCCTAGCGGAGCTCGGGCCGATTCTTGGCTTTGATCTTGTTTCTTGCCACAAATTTCAATAGCCTGGAACCAATGCAGAATCAATCAATCATCATCCGATGCCTTTGGGTGTTGGTCTTTGCCCTCCCCGGCCTCCCTTTCTCTGGGTACGCCGACTCCACAGACTATTCTCTCGGCATAGGACTCTTGTCGACCCGGGAAACGGTCAGTTCTGCTCAGAAGGGCGGCACCCGCGTCCTTCAGGTCCTTTCGGGAGCCGGTGGGATCACCTGGTTCCAAGGATCCAAGGAAAACGGCGGAATCACGTTCTCCTTCAATCCCGGTTTTGTCGCAGCCGACGCCCAGTTGTCCGACCCGGGGTCCGAATCCACCCCGACTCTGGCGGGAATGTACTCACTAGGCCTTGGCTACCAGTTTTTCCAGCCCTTGGGAAAGGGCCTTTACTGGAGATTCGGCCCGACGCTCTCATTTATGTACCTCCTCTCAGTCCTTGACGACTACACGACCCAACTCCAGGTGTATTATGGCGCCGTTCCTTGGGGTGTGGGGGCCATGAGCCAAATTGATTGGCACCCTTTCGACACAGGGAATGGGTCCGTCGATGGACTCTTCCTCTTTCTTTCCGGAGCCATCTCCCTGGACTTTCCAGATTTTCCCCGGGGAAGGGCGTCGGCCATGACTGGTTTTGGAATGACTTTGGAATAAGGAGACAACATGAAGAAGATTTTATTGCTCGTGTCGGTGGTGGGGTTCCTGCAATCCTGCGCCACCTTCAAGCCGCTCCCGGACGCCACGCTGGATGCCCAAGCGAGAGCGGCCCTCGATGGTCCCAGTCAAGTTGAGCCCTTGAAACTGTCGATGGACCCCGACTACGTCTACGAGAGGATCACACTCCTTCGGACCATGATCACGACGACCAACCCTACGACCCACGTGACGAGCACCAGCTACGCCGCCGATTCGGTGTTCGGACTGTCGTTTGGCAACGGTCTGTATATGGACAACAATGAAAACCTCGCGATACGAGTGGATCAACTGGCGGGGATCGATCAAAACTTCGTCGGAACCACCGAGCTTGTCTCGCCCATGCCGGGGTCCGACAAGACATGGACCAGGAAGGTCGACTATTCAACGACCCAACTGAAAGTGGCAACTGTGCCAGATGGGCTTTTCACCCCCAAGTACACCTTGGATCTTCAGCAGAAGAAGCTGTCGGTCCAGGGGGAGAACATCACCTTTGAAAAGAACGGCCACGTCAAAGTTGAACCCTACATTGGTATTCCCTTCGTTTCGGGACAAACCTGGGAGAAGACAGCCACCGGTGTTAAAAAGAGCTACTGGTCCTCGTTCCTGGGCATCCTTCCCTACATCAAGAGTCAGGAATTCACCCTCAAGGACGGTGTCGTTGTTGACGGCGAGAAGTCGTTTCGGGTGGAAAACACAGGGGCCTACCTGAGGATTGCCTACACCAAGGGCAACCATTACTCGTATCGGATCTACCGAAGTCCGACCAAAATCCTTGTCATCGACGAAACAACGGGAAAGTCCGACCTTATTGTGAAAACAGAATCCGGCCTCCGCTGGCAGCTTCCCAAGATGGGCCTCTTTGGAGTCACCAAGGATCTCGAAGACTTTCAGCTGAAAGTGATTCCTTCGGCCCCGTAGCCTGCCTTTCTGCGGTGGGAAGGTGCTTGACCCAAAAGGCGTAGCACAGCCTGGGGCGTTTCCGCCCTAGGCGTTCCCGCGACGAGCTACTGACCCCGGACGTAGTTCTTGATGTTGTTCCGGATGAACCCAACTAGTTCGGAAATCTTCACCCGCTCTTGTTTCATGGAGTCGCGGTAGCGGATGGTCACGGTCTGGTCGTCCTTGGTGGTGTGGTCGACAGTGACGCAGTACGGGGTGCCAATTTCGTCCTGGCGACGGTAGTTCTTCCCGATGTTCCCCGTGGGCTCGAGCATGGTGGCAAAGTCTTCCCTGAGGTCCATCTCGAGCTTCTGGGCGATCTCCAGCAGACCGTCTTTCTTGACTACGGGCATGACGGCGACCTTCACAGGCGCTAGGTTGGGGTGGAAGTGCATTACGGTACGTACGTCCCCCTCGCCCAAAACTTCCTCTTCGTAGGCGTCGGTGAGGACCATGAGAACCGATCGCGTCAGGCCGGCGCTGGTCTCGATGACGTAGGGCAGGTAGCGTTCCTGGGTTTCCTGGTCGAGGTATTCCTGTTTGTCGCCCGAGAACTCCTGGTGCCGGCGCAGGTCGTAGTCGCTGCGGCTGTGGATGCCTTCGAGCTCCTGCCATCCCATGGGGAACAAAAACTCGATGTCGAAGGCGTTGATGGCGTAGTGGGCCAGCTCGTCCTTGCCGTGCTGGTGGAACCGGAGGTGGGCCGGGTCGATGCCAAGTTTCGAGTAATACTTGATGCGGCTGTCCTTCCAGTACTCGAACCACTTCGGTTCTTCCTTGGGATGGATGAAGAACTGCATCTCCATCTGCTCGAATTCGGCGGTCCGGAAGATGAAGGCCTTGGTGACGATTTCATTGCGGAAGGCCTTGCCCACCTGGGCGATGCCGAAGGGCACCTTCACGCGGCTCGAGCTGACCACGTTCTTGAAGTTGACGAAGATGCCCTGGGCTGTTTCGGGACGCAGATAGATGGTGCTGGCGGTTTCTTCCACGGGCCCGATGTGGGTGGTGAACATCAGGTTGAATTTGCGGGGCTCACCGAGGGTGTCACGTTTGCCGCAGGTGGGGCAGGCGCCCTTGAGGTCGATGTGGTCGGCCCGGAACCGGCCCCGACAGTTCTTGCATTCGACCAAGGGATCGGTGAAGTTTTCCACATGGCCCGAAGCATGCCAGACCTTGGGGTGCATGAGGATGGCGGCGTCCAGCCCAACGATGTTGTCGTGCCTCTGGGTCATTTCTTTCCACCAGACGCCCTGGATGTTCTTCTTGAGTTCCACGCCCAACGGACCGTAGTCCCATGCGCCCGACTGACCTCCGTAGATCTCGCTGGACTGGAACACAAAGCCCCGGCGCTTGGACAGGCTCACCAGCTTGTCGAGGGTCACGGCCGCCTTCGGGACCTTGGCTTTTTCTTGGTCATTCTTGTCGGACATCGGGCTCTCCCATTCGGCGTTCGCCGGCGTGAGTTTAGCAGAAAGTCCTGCGGATTGTCGACCCGCGGTGGTATGATCGTCCCAGGAGCGATCATGAATTCACTTGTGTTGTCCCGGGTCCCCCTGCTGGGCGTCCTCTTGTTCGGCCTGATGGCCTGCGTCACGGTTCCCAAGGACTATGTTCCCGACCAGAAGGTGGTCTTCCTCATGCAGAACACGGATTTCGGACCGATTTCTTACCCGGCCCTGGCGGCCGATCCCTACGTTTTCCTTCCTTCCACCGCCGCCGTCGACGCCGAACACCCCGCCTTCCTGCAGGTGACGGCCTTCAACACCTACCTCAAGGCCGATCTGAAGGCCGATAGTTTTCTGTACCGCTCGGCCCGGGCGCATTTCGAATCCATCCTCTCCCTCCCCCTCATCGCCCAGCTCAGGATCCAGTTGGACCAGGCGCAGATCCAGCCGCCGGCCGCGCTGGCCCCCGACCACGGCGACAAAGTCCAAGACTATACAAACGGTACCCAGTACCAATATCCGGGGTCGCCCAACAGCTTGATCACCATTCTGAACTCGGGTACCTACATCATCAACTTTGAGGACCGTAGCCTTTTCCAAGCCGACGCGGATGGAACACTGCTCTGGAAGGACGCCCAAGGAAACCAAACCCAGTATTTCAACCCCAAGAACCGGTCTGTCGGCATCCAGCTGGGGGACACCCTGTTCGAATCGACCCCGGTGTCGAGGCGCCTTAGGGGTCCTCAGGGCACCATGGAGTTCATGAAGGCACCCCAGCCCCAGTACAGGTTCACGGCTCTGGCCAAAGGGGCCCTTCCCTACGTTCTGTTCCTGGATGATTCCGGGGGAATTCTGGCTTGCAGTGTGGCCACCCTTTCGGGCCTGCGGTACGATTGGTTTCCGGAGGACAAGAGCCTGTTGATCACCCAGGGGTCCCAGGCCATCTCCCTCAGGGACGACTTTCAGAAAGCCCACGCCACCTTCAACGCCGACACCCGGAAGCCGGGGGAATTGCTGTCCCTCTTCCTTCCCCAGGGGGTGAGGTTGACCAATCTCACCGGCAAGACCCCGAGTTGGGGCGAATTGACTCCGGCGTGGCCCGAGGGCTACGTCTCCAAACCCATGGGTCCGTTCGACGTTTGGTACACCCCCAAGGACCAAGGGTTGCTGGCCAACCTCAAAGTCGACAAATTGGTTGGCTTGGAGGCGAAAGATCGAAGCCTGACGGGCTTGGGCACCAGCGCCAGACACGCCGTGGTCATCCCCCCTGACTTGGCGGCCTACCGCAAACTTCACGCCTCCAAGCCCGGGGAAGTGTTGCATTGGTACCCTTCAGGGTTTGAGACCCTGGACTACATCATCCTTTGGCCGTTCTCGGTGCCTCGGTACGACCAACCTGCGGGTCAAGACTATTTCTACAACCAAGAAATCTACGAAATCCTAGCCCACGAGTACGTCCACGCCCTGGTGGGTGAGAACTCCGGCATCGTTCACCCCGTCCCCGTCTGGCTCAACGAAGGGCTCGCGGTCTACACCGAATGCCAACTCTTCCCCGACGCCAAGAAGTACTGGGAGACGACTTTGACCGTGGCCCGGGACCAAGGCCGATTCCTTCCTTGGGATGATGTGACGGTCAAGGGCACGGGGGAGTACCCCGTGGCCCAGGCCCGGACCCACTACGCCCAGTCGTACGGCTTGGTCAAGGCGTTGATGGGTCATTTCGGAGCGGCCAAGGTCGACGCCTACATCCAGAGCTTCAGGGCCATCCCCGGGGACGAGGGCAACAAGGCGTTGATCCCCGGGTACCAAACGAACTTCCTCGCCGTGTTTGGGGTTTCTTGGACCAAGGCTCTTGATCTGATGAAACCCGAACCTGCGAAATCGTGAACAGGGCCCCTATCCCTTCAAAAACGCCAGGGCCGCGTCGACCCGGGCCTTGGTCTCGGTGAAGCCCAGCACTCGCATGGTGCCGAACATCGGGGGGCTGACCTTACCGCCGGTGACGGCGACCCTCAGGGGTTGCATGAAGTCGCCGAGCTTGAAGCCCAGCTCCTCGCCCCGGGTACGGAACACATGTTCGGTCTCCTCATCGGTCTCGCAGGCCCGATCGCCCAAGAGCAGGGACAGAGCCTCGAGAATGGTGACGGCGGCGGCCTCGTCCTGTTTCTTGGGGACGAAGTCCTCCTTCACCCAGGCAGTGGGTCGGTGCCACACGAATTTCAGCGCCTCGGGGGCATCCTTGAGGAATTTCAACCTCTCCTGAATCAGGGGGAGGAACCCCTCGAGGGTCTTGTCTTGGGCGTCACTGGGAGGATCGGACACCAGGCCCGACGCTACCAGGGAGGGAAGGAGAGCGGTCTTGAGCCCGGGGAGGGACAGACCTCGGATGGCGTGACCGTTGAAGTGTTCAAGCTTTTTGTAGTCAAAAACGGCGGGGCTCTTGCTCAGACGATCGAGGCTGAACACTTCTTCCAATTCCTTGAGCGTGAAAAACTCCCGGCTGTCGTCGTAGCTCCACCCCAGGAGCGCCAGGTAGTTGACCAGACCCTCGGGAGTGTAGCCGTCTTCCCGAAACTGCCTGACGCTGGTGGCGCCGTGGCGTTTGGAGAGCTTCTGCCCGTCTTGCCCCAGGATGAGAGGGAGGTGGACGAACCGCGGCACTTCGTATCCCGAAGCCCGGAACATCAGCACGTGGAGGAAGGCGCTGGGTAGCCACTCCTGGGCCCGGAGCACGTGGCTTGTCTCCATGGCGTGGTCGTCGACCACGTGGGCCAGATGGTAGGTCGGAAACCCGTCGCTCTTGAGGATGACGGGGTCGACGGGAAGGTCGGTGTTGTTCTTCTCGATGATCCCCAGAATTTCGTCCTCCACCCTCGTCGTGCCCTCCAGGGGCATGGCGAAACGGATGACGGGCTGGCGGTCGTCGTAGGCGGCCCGGGAACGCTCGATGTTGCGGTCACTCTCGGACAAGTGGCGGCATCGACGGTCGTAACCGAGGGGTTGCTTGTTCTTCTCCTGCTCCTGGCGGACGGCATCGAGCCGGGCCGGGGTGCAGAAACACTCGTAGGCGAGGCCCTCGTCCACGAGTTTCTTCGCGTGGGCCTTGTACAAGTCCAGGCGCTGGCTCTGGACGTAGGGGGCGAAGGGCCCTCCCTTGTCCGGGCCCTCGTCCCATTCCAGCCCGGCCCACCTGAGGCTTTCGTAGAGGTCGGCCTCGGCTTCGGCGTTGTACCGACCTTGGTCAGTGTCCTCGATCCGGAGGAAGAACTTTCCCCCCCGGGCCTTGGCAAAAAGGTAGTTGAAGAGGGCGGTGCGGAGGCCCCCGATGTGCTGGAGGCCTGTGGGTGATGGAGCGTAGCGGACGCGAACTTTCATGGGTTAGAATATTACCATGATCGAAGCCGTCACCGCCACCAACCTGCCGGAATTTCTTGAGTACTGCCGCCTCTGGGCCGCCAGCCACGATGAATCCTTTGTCCCATCCCAGACCGAAGCCCTCGAACCCGACCAGCCATCGTTTGTCTTGCGCCAGGGCGGAAGGGTGGTGGGAGCGGCATCGTTGATGGTCGGCGGCTCCTGGGCCCGGGCCGGCCAGGGTCGGTTCGCCGTCCTCCACGCCGGAGGTGGCCACCATGGGTCGGCCCAGGACTACGGTGAACTGATCGAGGCTTGCCGAAGGGCCGCGGGCTCCCGGGTCCGAACTCTGTCGCTCTTCCTGCCCGATGCCCTGACCACACCCAGGGACCACTTAACGGCCCTGGGGTTTGGGCCGGAACGGCTGGTCTCCCTCATGGCCAGGTCGACCACCGATACCCCGCGGGCCGAGGCCCCGGGGTATCGGCTTCGCAGCCTGGCCCGTCACGACCCGGCGCTGTCCGACTTTCTGGCCGTCCGGAACCGCAATTTCAGGGAGGTCGTCGGGTCCAACGACCAAACCCTGGAAGACATGGACGCCCGGTTCACCGACGCCGAGGCCTGGCCCGGGGGCATCAACCTCCTCGTCGACACCCAGGGGCGTCCCTGCGGCACGTTTGCCCTGGAGCAGGACGACGAACCCGACGCGTTGTTCCTGGCGACCATTGCGGTGGACCGCCACCTGCGAAGTCAGGGCCTGGGACGGTTCCTGGTCCGGTCCGCCCTCGATCTGGCCCGGAACGCCGGGAAGGCTAGAGTTTACCTGTCTGTGAACGCCCTGAACGCCCAAGCCCGCCGCCTTTATGAGTCCGAGGGGTTCCAGTTGGTGAAGGCCATGGTCTGCCTGGTCCTCCCAATCTAGATCAGTTCGACCAACGCGGCCCACAACCTGTCGCCCTCGGGGGGCTCGGCCTCAAGGTGGACGAGTTTTTCGGTGAACGGGTGGTTGAACGTCAGACTCCGACCCAACAGGGAAATGCCCCCACCGGGGTTGGAGCGGGCGAAGCCATACTTGAGGTCGCCCCTCACCGGCGCGCCAACGGCGGCCAACTGGGCTCGGATCTGGTGGGTGCGACCTGTGCCCAAAATCACCTCATACAACAAGTAGCGGTCCCCGGCGGCCAGGCGCTTGTAGGTCAGGGTGGCCTCCTGGCGCCCGACCGCAGGCTCCCGGAACACCCGGGACTTGTTGCC
>Ga0302322_100003251_pt1 | contig 13914 bp, 16 predicted proteins | sample Fen_T0_2_FD_203757 | JGI IMG/M metagenome (GOLD analysis project Ga0302322, IMG submission 203757) | Peat permafrost microbial communities from Stordalen Mire near Abisko, Sweden - Fen_T0_2 | ecosystem: Environmental > Terrestrial > Soil > Wetlands > Permafrost | place: Sweden: Abisko... | reverse complement strand
CGAATAGACGCAGGCGATGTCCATTAGCGCCCGTTCGGGTGGAAACTGGTGTTCCTTGCGCAGCCGCCGCCGCACCTCGGACAGCAGCTTGTCGTGGCTGGCCTGGGACAAATCGCCCAGGCGCACGCAAGTCAGTTCGCGGCGGCCGCCCTCACCGCCGCAGGCGATGACCGGCAGATGCTTTTCGCGGCAGCGCACGAGCAGCAGCACCTTGTTGGTCACATCATCAATCGCGTCGAGCACAAAATCGATTTTCGGCGCCAGCAGTTCGGCGGCGGTCTGCTCGTTGAAAAATTTCTGTTCCGCCACCACGCGGCAATCGGGGTTGATGGCGCGGATGCGTTCGGCCATGACTTCGACCTTGGCGCGGCCCACCGTGTCGGTCAGGGCGTGCAACTGGCGGTTGATGTTGGTCACGCAGACTTCATCCAGGTCCACCAGCGTGAGCGTACCTACGCCGGAGCGCGCCAGCGCTTCCGCCGCCCAGGTGCCCACGCCGCCAATGCCGACCACGCCGACATGCGCCGCGCGCAAGCGCGCCAGGCCGTCGCGGCCATAAAGCCGCGCGATGCCGCCAAACCTGGATTCAAAATCGTCCATGCGAATGGGGTGAATTTAACCGCAAAACCGGCGCAATACACGCCCCAAAACCGGGGCGGAACAGGGGGCAGCAAGGAGCATATTTTGGTATTGGGGCGGGTTGCGCCTGCGGAGCACTGTTGGCCGACACCCCGAAAAGCGTGCCGAAGCTTCACTGAGCTGCCACCGGATTGTCCGGCGCTAAGTTTTCATGAATTTTGTGGAATGTTCTATTAGAGAATAAGTTGCATGCATTTTTGGCTGGAATTGGGGGTTGATTAACAATGGCTGTATAAATTTTTTGATCCTAGCCATAGACAAACGGGGTTTTATTCTGGAGAGTAAGCCTCAGTCAGAACTGTTTAGAACCACGTATGTCACAAGCACTGGATGAAAATGAGTTGATCCCCACCCGGGCGACGTTGATTCAACGTCTCAAGAACTGGGAGGATCAAGCCAGTTGGCGTGACTTCTTTGACACTTATTGGAGCCTGATCTACGGCGTGGCCATCAAGGCCGGCTGCAACAAGTCTGAGGCTCAGGATGTTGTGCAGGAAACCATGATTTCCGTCTCCCGCAACATTGCCGCCTTCAAATACGATCCTGAGCGGGGCTCATTCAAGGGTTGGCTGTTGAATGTGACCCGGTGGCGCATTACCGATCAGCTTCGCCACCGTCCGCCGGTCTCTGAACTGCACGACGGCACCGATCAAATCATGCTGGAAGCCCAAATCTTCCGGGACAGCGACCGTCCCAGTTGCGACTTGGAACAAATGTGGGACGAAGAGTGGGAAAAAAATTTGCTGGAAGCCGCCATTACCAAGGCTCGTCGCAGTCTGGATCCCCGCCAATACCAGATTTTCGACTTTTACGTGAACAAGTCCTGGGATCCCGAGAAAGTCGCCAAAATGTTCAACATGCAAGTGGGCCAGGTTTATCAGATCCGCCACCGCGTGACTGAGGCAATCAAGGCTGAAGTTGTTCGTTTGCAAAAAGATATCGTTTAGGCTGGAACCTCGCCCAGGCTTCTCTTCCGCCTGAGGGGGGAACGTCGCGATTCCCATTCCCGTCGAGCGCCATGTCAGGCGACGATATCGAATGCTCGGGGGCGCGCGGGCAGTCAGGCTGCTTTCGTGATTCGGCCAAAGCTGGCCGCCTCTTGCCGAAAAACCGCGCCTCACTCTTTTTCTCTAAACCGCCTTTTTTGTTTCAGAATCTCATTACGCCCTGATTTTGGTGGGTGTTGCTCTTAATTGTGGAAATGTTGTTCATTAGCAATGATGAATAAAGCAAGTTTTTGAAGATTTTTTGGAAGATTCCCGTTTTTGCTTCGTATTAGATTGTAGTACGTGACGTCAGGCAGGTTGGTTTGTCAGATAATGGGGATGTAACGTACCACTTTTTTCCAGCTCCGCTCGGTGGCTGCCGGGTGGATTTTAAAGTCAGGACTGAGGGTAAGGTGGGGCACAGGGCGGGCAGGGGCCGGGCGAAGGGCGAAGGGCGTAGGGCGTAGGGCGTAGGGCGTAGGGCGTAGGGCGTAGGGCGAGGGGCAGACTGGCAAGGACTGACGGATTTGACTGGGGGGCGGGGCTGGTTTTGTGTTTTGTATTGGCATGGCTTCATTCATTTGGAGCCATGCCTTTTTTATTGGCGCTCCCTCCTGGCTGGAGTGCGGATATCGGGTTAAGATGGCATTCGAAGCCAGCCATCTTCGCCTGCGGCAGCGCCCGAGGATGGTCGCACGCTGTTTCAGTGGTTCAAGGCGCCAAATTCCGTTGGGGGAGCGTGCTCGCCCGGGCCCGCTGCCCGTCAGCGCCATTGACAAGTCACGCTTTCCCGGTTGAATATGCACCAATTCAGACCGAATTGACATTCCACCGCCCAAACCGAGCTTTTCATGCGAATCTTACTGGCTGAAGACGAACGTAAAGTCGCGGAGCATCTCCGGGCCGGCCTCATTGCGGAAGGCTACGCCGTGGATCTCGCCAGCGACGGCGACGAAGCCATCTGGCTCGCCGAGGAAAACAAATACGACGCCCTGCTGCTGGATGTGATGATGCCCTGCAAAGACGGCTTTACCGTCGTGCGGCTGCTCCGGCGCAAACAAATCCTGGCGCCCGTCATTTTCATCACCGCCCGTGACGATGTGCAGGACAAGGTGCGCGGGCTGGACGCCGGTGCCGATGATTATCTGACCAAGCCGTTTTCCATTTCCGAACTGCTGGCGCGGTTGCGGGCGGTCTTGCGGCGGCAACGCCCGCAGGCGCTGAACCTGCTCCGCGTGAGTGATCTGGAACTGGACCTGGTCTCACACGAAGCCCGGCGGGCGGGGGAACGCATCGAACTGACCCGGCGCGAATTTGCCTTGCTCGAGTTTTTATTCCAAGCTTCCCCCAAGCCCGTCAGCAAAACCGCCATTGTGGAACACGTTTGGGATCAGCATTTCGATTCCGACACCAACGTGGTGAATGTCTACATCAAGCTGCTGCGCCGGAAAATTGACCGGCCGGAATGGCCGCCCCTCATTCACACCGTGCGCGGCGTTGGCTTTGCGCTGCGGGAGGAGAAGCCGTGAAGTCGCTGCGCACGCGCCTGACGCTGTGGTTTGTCCTCGGTTTTCTCGTTACGACCACCGCGTTCACATTTCTGATCCACCGCACGCTCAAGTCCGAGCTCGAGCAGCGCACGTGCAACAAGGTGTATCCCGACCTGCCCAACTGGAGTTTGCACGGCAGTCTCACCGAGGCGGAAGTGAATGAAATCGCGCACCAAATGCTGCTGTCCGCGCTCATGTGGTCGGTGCCGCTGGTGTTCGCCGCGCTCGTGGGCGGCTACTGGCTGGCGCGGCAGTCATTGCGCCCCATCGCCAGCGTCAACCGGCAGTTGCAGGCCAAAAGCCCGGAAAACCTGGGCGAACCCATCACCCTGCCGGAAGCCGATTACGAATTTCGCGACCTGCTGAAACAATTGAACGACCTGCTGGCGCGGCTGGATGCCTCCTTTGAGGAGATGAACAATTACGCCGCCAAAGTGGCGCACGAACTCCGCACCCCGCTCACCATCATCCGGCTGAAAGTCGAGCAGGCGGGCGACCGCATCGCCCCCGCGCTCGCCGATGAAATCGAAGGCGAACTGCACCGGCTCACGCATGTCGTGGATCAATCGCTGCTGATTGCCCGCGCCGAGCAAGGCCGCCTGACCGCGATGTCCTCCGTGTTTAACCTGGCCACGACCATCGCGGAAGTTGTCGAGGATTTTCAATTGCTGGCCGCCGAACAAAACCGGCAGCTCACCCTGAAAGCGCCGCCCGAATGCTGGGCGGCCGCCGACCCGCGCCATTTGCGCCAGATCGCGCACACCCTGCTGACCAATGCGCTCAAGCATGGCAACGGCGACCTGTCCGTGCGGGTCAAAGGGGAGGGGCCGCACGCCGTGCTGCTGGTCGCCAACCAGGTGGCGCCCAATGCCAAAGCCGAGGCCACGCTGGGGTTGGGCCTGCGGGTGGTGGCGGCCTTATTGCGGCTGGAACCGGAGATCAAACTGCACCGGCGGCGCGGCCAGTCCTATCATGTGGCGCGGTTGGTAATTCCGCTCGCCACCCCCGTGGCCGCCGCAGTGAAATAGAACCAGCAGGTCGGACGGGAACTCGCGGGGTGTGCGTCCGCGCGCACCACGAACCAAGTGCGGTTTTGGCTTGGCCGGGTGGTTTTCGACCGGGCGCGTTTGCGCTTCGTTCCTTGGAGCCGACACGGCTTTTCTGCTGTGCTTGCGGGCGGGTCCCGGGCACATTAAGGTCCATAAGATTGTGCGAAACGTCAGCCGTTTTTTTCACCATTTATGCCTCAACCATGCAAGCAAATGGCATCCTTTGCTCAGCGTTTATTACCTGACTTACGCCTGTGATTTTCGCTGCCCTTTTTGCAGCGACGGCGCCGGCCAGCCTTACTACCGGCATCGTTCACCGGCCCAAGCGGGGGCGAAGGTGATCGATTTACTGGGCATCATTCGCCGGCATACGGATCATCTGGTCCTGACCGGCGGAGAGCCCCTGCAGCATCCCGATTTTAAGCAGGTCATGAAGGCGGTAAAGTCGCTCAAATTCCGCAGTGTCACGCTGACCACCAATGGCCGCGCACTGGATGCGTTTCTCTCCTGCATTGCCGGTGCAATTGATTATCTGGTCATCAGCCTGCAAACGCTGGATCACGAAAAGGCCGATGCCTGGTATGGCTGTGGTCAAGGCGAGCATGAGCGGATTCTGGAGAATATTGACCGGGCGGCGCACTTCCCGGGCCGCCGGTTTCAAATCATCATTTCCAGTGTGGTGACCCCGGAAAACATCCCCGACCTTTATCGAGTTTATCACTATGCCCGGGAGCGTGGGTTTCGCCTCGCCGCCTGTCCGCAACTGGTGGGCGTGAAAGCACACGCCGCCCTCGCCGGGAATCCGGACTACCGGAATTTTTACGATTTTCTAATTGCTGAAAAGAACAAGGGAAACCGCATTCAGGGCACGGTGGATTATCTGGAATACATGCGGGATTTGCGGTGGTTTGCCTGCCGACCGTTTACCATGCTGGTCGTGGCTCCCGCCGGGGAGGTGTTTTATCCCTGCTTGGAACTCGGCCATTTCGCCGGGAATCTTTTTGCCGAGCCAGACCTCCACCGGCTGCGGCAGGCGGGCGCGGCGCACTTTGGCCCGCAGCCGAACTGCGATGCGCGCTGCCATTCGGCTTGTGCTTTGGGTTTCTCGCGGGTGTTGGGCAATCCGGCTTCGGCCGTGCACGAGGTGATGCTGATGGCGAAAGGCTGGCTTAGAAACGGCCGTTAAGGCGCACCGGCCGCGCCATTTGCCAGTAATCCCAGAGGTTCGCCAGCGGTTGCCGGGCTGAGCGGATCGTCTCAATCGAGCCACGGCAACTGGTCCAGCATTCCTGGCAGGAGTTCATCAATTGTTGGCGCTGCAGCTGTTTTACGATGTCCGGCATGGCCTCGCGCAGGATGTTGCCTGCGGGATTGTCGAGGTGATCGATGCAAAAGGTCACGTCACCCTGGGTGTCAATGTTGCAGAGCAACTGTCCCGCGTGACAGGGTCCGGCCCCGCTGGTTACAGCCTCGGTGAAACGATCGAGGTAGCCGCGCAAAGCCACGAAATGCCGGTGGCGACGTTTGATGGCCCGCAGCCGCTGCGAAACCACGGTCGCCGCCGGGCGTTGCGGTTTCTGGCCCCGGCTGTGGCTGTAAAGGGTCATCAGATAAGTGATACCCATGCGTTCGCAGCGCTCGATCAGCGGCTCCACGTCGTCCAGGTTGTCATCCATGAGCACTGTGATCATGTGAACCCGCTGTTCGGGATGCACGCGGGTGGCGTGGAGAATTTCCAGCGCGCGAAGCGCCTGCTCGAAGGCTCCAGGAAAGCCGCGTTGCGCGTCGTGCCGTTCGGCGCTGGCGTAATCCACCGAAACACTGATCTCCATGAGGCCGGCGGACCACAGGGCCCGCGCCTTGTCGGGCGTGACCAGCGTGCCGTTGGTGATTAGCACTGGGAAGTGGTGCTTTGCCAGTGCGCGGGCGATGCCGGTCAGGTCCGGATGCAACAGCGGTTCGCCCCCGCCAATGCTGACGATTTGCGGCCCCAATTCGTTGAGCTTGGCCGCAATGATGGCCGCCTGAGCCACGGTCAGTTGCGGTCGGCCCCGGTAGTCGCCACGCCAGAAATCGCAGATGTGGCAGCGGCAGTTGCAGTTGTACAGAATCTGGAGGTTGACGTGAATCATCCGGCCGGAGAGAAACGACCACGCATAGCGCAGCTTCCGGCTCAGATGGCGGGCGGGCAGAATATTCATAATGTAGCCGGGGCGTCGTTGTGCGCCGTGGAATCATTTGCGAACAGGCCGTGTCGGAAGGTCCAGAGCAGGCACACCACACTTAGCACGAAGAGCAATTCCGTCCATTCCTCCCAGGCTTCAAACCACATCAGGTCGTTGCTGAACGTGGCTACCAACGACATGCGCATCAGGCCAAAGCTTAGCGGTCCCAGGCCGGCGGCGAAGAACAATTTCGACCGCGAAACCGCCTGCTTCCCCTGGCTGCACAACCCCAGCCAGGCGACGGCAAAACACGCCAGCGCGAGCGCGGGACAGAGCCGTAATTCAAACCACTGGCTGGCGGGCGAGTGCGAGTAGCACACCGCGGCGCCCAGGACGTTCGCGCCATAGGACGTCAGCTTGAAGCCGGCCGTCAAGGGCAACAGCGCGAGCACCGCCGCCGCCGGCACGGTGATGAGGAAGACCCGGCGGAAGCCGCAGGGTTCGTCGGCGTATTTGCTGCAGCGCCGGCAAAGCGCGAGTGCGGTACAACGCTCGTTTTCGGCGCTGAAATGAATGAGCCGACCGTCCACGCCCTCCATCACGGCCCAGAAGACAAAGGCAAAGCCGGCCACCATGCCGAAATTGTGGAGATATTCCCAGCCCTCCGACGCCCCCGCGTAAAGCAGCCAGTTCACCGTGCAGGACTGTTCACCCGCCCAGAACCAGATCAAGCCCCAGCGCAGCGCCGTCAAATCAGGCGACCGCTGACGCCACAGCCAGAGCACCACCCCGAGCGATACCAGCAGGTAAAATGGTTTCACCCCAAACGCCGTGAGCACGACCAGCCATTGTTTGACCAGCGACATTGGTTGCCGGGGTTGCGTATCGGCGGGGATGCCCGCCGCTGGCAAAGCGTCAAACGCCAGCCAGTAAACCAGCGCCACCGTCGCGCACACGCCGAGCGCGAGCAGATTGACGGCCACCAGATTTTTCCGGGGTATCGGGGTCATGTTCAGGACGTGCGAAGCGCCGGTTGTTGCGGGGGCACTCCGCGGCAATTTCGCACACATACGGGAATCATCCGCCCGTCACGCTGCGGATAAACCTGGCAACATTTCCGCGCCCGCGCCAGGTCAAAAGTATCGGGGTCCATGAACTGGTGGATGAAGATGGATTTCACGGAGCGCTCGGCAATGGCCAGCGCCCGCTGCGGGGTGTAGCCATGCTGCGCGGCCACGGAGGCCAGCAATTGCCGGATCGCTTTCAGGGTTTTCTGCGAGTCTGGCGAGAGGGCCGCCGGCCCCGACCACAGTTCATACACGGCTTCCGTGATGGTCCGGAAACTGTCCGCATCCGTGCCGAAGATGGCCCGGTTCTGAATCAGGTCCAGGTAGCGCTCCGCGTTCACCATCTGCTTGATGGGCAAAAACTTTTGCCCGTCCACTTTCAGATAAAAGGCCAGTGAAAAACAGGCCGGGTGACTGCACGGCAGCGGCGAAAAATCCGCGCTGGAAACCGTGCCCTTGCCGGCCCCATGCAGGGCCGCGATCACCTCGGGAATCGTCACGGCGGCGGCGGGGCGGAGTTGCCGGGCCGCACTGCCGGCATAGGCCGCGGGTTGAAACATCACGCTCAGGATATGTTCCTGCTGGAACAAAAGCCCGGCAATGCCTGCCAGGCCGGTGTCGTTGACTCCGCTGGCCACGGTGGCCGTCAGCGACATGGCGGTATTCAGTTCGCCGCACTGCTCAACGAGGCGCAGCTTGTCCGCCAGCAGCGGCCGCCCGCGCAGCGTTTGATAAATGTCGTCGGTGAGGCCATCAAATTGCAGCGACACGATCACCCGCCGGTCTGCGAGAAATTTACGCAACGCCGGGTCGCGGACCAGCACCGAACCGTTGGTGGAAACGCTTACCCGCAGGATTTCCTTGCGGCCAGCGCATTCCTCAACAATGGCGTGAAAGTCGGGATGGAGCGTTGGTTCGCCGCCGGATAGATTCAGCACATCAATCTGGCCTTCCGTTTCGATGAGTTGGTCCAGCACCCGGGCTACCTCCGCGCGGGTCCAGTGGTGCTGGCCGGGGTTGGTGACCAGACAGATCGGGCAATCCCAATTGCAATGATCCGTGATTTCCAGAATGGGCAGGCAGACATGCTGCTCGTGTTGCGGGCAAAGGCCACAGGAATCCGGGCAGCCCTGCGCCGGGGTCGTGAAGGCCAGCGGCATGGACGCCTGCCGGTGAAAATGGCCCAGGCCCAGATAGGCCGCGGCGTCGCCATAAATCCGCGCCCGTTGCCGCCCGTGTTCGGGGCAGTCCTTTTGCATCCAAATGCCATCCGGCTCCCGGAAAATCCGGGCCGTGATCAGGCGGCGGCAGACCCGGCACGTGGATTGGGTCGTGGTCAGATATTCATTCATGCGGGGTTGGTCCCGGCTGGATTTGTCAGCGGCACAATTCGCGCCGGATTGCCGATGGCGGTCCGGCCTGGCGGCACATCCCGCCCGACCACGGCGCCGCCGGCCACGACGGCATCCTCCCCAATCTCCACTCCGGGGCCGATCAGGGCGAAACCGCCGATGAGCGCGCGCTTGCGGAGCACGACCCGCCCCGCTTCAAAATGGTCTTGATCAAATATGTGGAGGGAAATTTTACTGCCAACTCCCAGCATCACTTCGTCCTCAATGGTGAGCAATTCCGGAAACAAGGGATCAATCCAGACGTCGGTGGCAATAAAAACATGGCGCCCCACGCGCGCCCCGGCCCGGCGCAGCAAGGCCAGCTTGAGTCCGTTGAAGGGAAGTTTCAACGCCGTCAGCAGCAGGGCGGATTTGACATAAAACCACAGCACCAGGGGCCAGGCCCGGTCGCACGGACAAAAGCCCGTGGGGCGGGACGGATGGCCGGTGGGATGGCGGAAGCGACGTTCGTTTGACTGGCGCGACCGGAAGTGCTTGAACGCTTCAAGCCCTGTCTGGTGCGCGGTGGTTGGGGGTGGGTTCATGCGAGACGTCGATCAAGTGCACCAGAAACGCGGATCTTTCTGCCGGTAAAAAAGATTATAGGCGCAGGCGGGAATCAGCCGGCCGGCCGGATCGGGCACCTGGTCCGGACACGCGGCCAGTCGCGCCAGATCCAGCGTGTCTTCATCCATGTGGGAATGGATATAGACTGCGAGCAGCGATTGTTCGGCCACGGCCTGCCGCGCGGCCCGGGACAGGGGTTCGCCGGGCGGATACATCCGTTCCACCAAACGCCGGATGGCGGGCAGCAACCGGGCCGCGTCGCCCCCGGCCCACAGCCGGTCAATCGCCGCCCGAAACACCTGCTGGTCATCCTCCGGCTGGAGGAGATAACCCTGGCCGAACATTTGGCGCAATTCGTCCCGGGTAAGAAAATCCGTCAGCGACCGGCAGGTGCCGTGGTCCTTGAGATAATATGCCACGCTGTAACATAGCGGGTGCGCCCCGGCATGGGGGAAGAAGTGATCGGCGCGAAAGGCACCCCGGGTGGCGATTTCCACCGCCCGGGCCGCGCCGTCCAGCGGCATGGTCTCGTGCGGCTTGAAATGCTGTCCCCCCTTGCCGGTGAAGGTCATGGTCTGGATCGTCACGCTGCGCACCACCGGATGCGCCTGGGCCAGTTCAATGACCTCGCCGATCTCATCCTCATTCACCCCGCGGATCATCACGTTGAGCAATGTGGTGCCGATGCCAAAGCGTTGCAGGTTTGCCAGCGCCCGATGTTTCAGGGCCACGACATCACGCCCGTAAATTTTCAGCGCGCGGTCACTCCGGAAGGTGTCAAACGAGAGTACTACGTAAACGCCGAGGCCGGCCAGCGCCCGGCATAAGTTTTCGTCTGTCGCCAGCCGCAGCCCGTTGGTATTCATCGTCACCCGCCCGATTTCCGGCCGCTGGCATTCTTGGAGCAAATCAATGATCTGCGGATGCATGGTGGGCTCGCCGCCGGTGATGTTCATCAAGTCCACCGGCCCGACGCGGGCCACGAGCTGATCCAGGAGCGGGCGGAGTTCCTCCCGGCTCATGAAGTATTTCCGGTCGGGCCGGTTGTAGGTAAAGCAGATCGGGCAATCCAGATTGCACGCGTTGGTGACTGAAAACACCGGCAGGTGGCAGGCGTTGGCGTGACTGGTGCAGGGGCCGCAATCGTGCGGGCAGCCCGCGTGCACATCCCGTCCGGGCAGCCGCGCCGGTTTGCAGTGAACGGTCGTGGCGGCGCGGTTCAAATACCACGCCACCTCATCGGCAATGCGCACGCGGCTGGGGCCGCATTTCGGGCACAACCGCTCCTGATAAACCGCGCCGTTTTCCTCCAGAATCCGGGCGGGGACCAAATCGCGGCACGCCCGGCACATGCCTTGCACCGTTCCCAAGTAGGTGTATGAACGTGCGGGCCTCATGGGGTGACGTCCCCTTCGGGTTCGTATATTTCCGAAAACAACACGCGCAAATCGTCGGGGTTCAGCAACTCGGCGGCCGGCACCGGCACGGCCAGGCACCCCAGTCCGCTGATGATGGTCCGGCCCTGCACGCGTCCTTCGCCCGCCAGCTCAAAGCCCATTTCGCGTCGGCGGGCCAGGGTCACCTGCATCTCCAATCTCTGCCCCGGCAAAAGATAACCGTCAAACCGCACCTCGGAAATCCGCACCACCATGCCGATGTCCTTGAAATTCGACGACAGCAGAATGAGCCAGTTGCCCAGTTGTAGAAAACTTTCGAGCAGCAAGGTTTCCGGCAAACGCGGTTCGTCCCCCAACGCCGCTTTGAGGTTGTACTCTTCGAACGAGACCGCCTTGATGCCGCGGATGCTTTGATGCGGCGCCCACGCGGTGATTTTGTCCACGAACCGGAATTTCATGTTCGAAAATATAAAGGTTTCATTCGGGCTGAGGTTTAAATCCCGCCATCAATCTGAATCACTTGGGCATTGATATAGCTGGCGCGATCGCTGGCCAGAAAGGTGACCAGGTCGGCCACCTCCTCCGGTTTGCCCGCCCGCCCGGCGGTGCAGTGTTGCAAATAGTCCTCCCGCTGTTTGTCCGGCACCAGGGCGCTGACGCCGCCTTCCAGCAGGCCGGGCACCACGGCGTTGACCCGGACATGGTAGCGTGCCAGTTCCCGGGCGAGCGACAGCGTGAAGCCGACGACCGCGCTCTTGGCGGTGGCATAATGCACGGGGACTTCCAGCACCCGCGCCCCGGCCAGCGAACCCAGGTTGACAATGGCACCCTTTTTCTGCCGGATCATGCCGCGGACAAAGGCCTTGGTGACCAGAAACATCCCCTTCACATTCACGTCCATGATCTGATCCCAGTCCGCCTCCTCAATGAGGGCGAAGGGCATGATCTGGGTGATCCCGGCGTTATTGACCAAAATTTCGATTGGACCCAGATCGTGTTCGATCTGTTGGGCCACGCGGTTCACGCCGGCCCCATCGATCAAATCCATCGCGTAGCCCTTCACCGTCTGCTGCCTGGCCGCCAGCTCGGCTTCGAGCTGCCGCGCCAGGTCTTCATGCTGGTGGTAGGAAAAGGCAACCTGCGCCCCGCGTGCGGCCAGACTGCGGACAATGGCTGCGCCGACCGAGCCCGTTCCGCCCGTGACAAAAGCCCGGCGTTGGTCAAGCATGGCGGCCTCCTTCGGTTTTGGCTGCCAGCTTGCGGGCGATCAGGTGCACAAAGAAACCCACCGTCAGTAGGGCGGGCAGATCCATTTTACGCAGTCCCGGCACCAGTTTTCCGGCGTCGAGTTCCGGCAGCGCGGCGCGGATTTCGGTCAGTGCGGCCTCCGTCAGGCAGCCGTCTTTCTCATACGCGCCGTCGGGCAGCCGTTTGCGGGCCTCCCGTTCAACTTCATTGGCTTCGATGCGCACTTGGAATTGCTCCTCAATGCGGAACGTCAGGTCGAGCAAGTCGATGGACTCCGCGCCCAGATCGGCCACCAGCACGCTTTCGAGGCGGATGGTTTCCGGGGGCACGCCCAACACTTCCACGAGCAGTGGTTTCAGTTTTTCAAAAATTTCCGGGGTGGTCATTGCAATCCTTGTTCAACACGGGGGTGGTTTCTAAATTCGACAATTTGGTCAATGGTTTTTCGCCGGGGCGCGGCGGGTGCTTCCGCCGGATGCCCCACGGCCACGAGGCAGGTGAGCTCGTGGCCGGCGGGTAACACCAGCGCCTCAATCAACGCTGGCTGGACGAGCAATGGCCCGGTCAGCACGCAGGTGCCCAGCCGCAGGGTCTGGGCCGCCAGCAACAGATTCTGCACGGCCATGGCCCCGCTCAGGGGTTCGCCGGAAACCAGTTCCGGATTTTTCAGCCCGGCTAAAATCCGCGCCGAGAGGCTGACTGGTTGCTTGTGCAGCACGGCCAGCAACACGGGGGCATGGGCAAAAAAAGTGGCGTGCCGCGTGAGATCCCCGGCATGGTGTGCGGCCGACCCCGGCAATGATTTCAGTCTTTCGGACAAACCGTGGCCAACGAGTTCCGCGAGTTGCCGGATCTGCGTGGGGTCCTCGATCACCAGGAACCGCCAGGGCTGGCGGTTGTGATTGGACGGCGCCCAGCGGGCGGCTTCCAGCAAGCGCAGGATATCGTCGCGCTCCACCGGGCGGTCGGTGAACTGGCGGACCGACCGGCGTGCGCGCATTATTTCCAGCAATTCAAGATACGCCTTCATGGGTTCAACCCGAAACCGCCGTCCACATTAAAAACCTGGCCGGTGATGTAGGACGCCTCGTCGGACGCGAGAAAGCCCGCCAACCCGGCGACTTCATCCGGCTGCCCCACCCGCCCCAGCAGGATATGCGACCGCACCCGGTCGCCATGTTTTTCCAACACGGCCTGGGACATTTCGGTGGCGATCACACCGGGGGCGATGGCATTGACCAGGATGCCGCGCGGGGCCAGCTCAATCGCCAGCGCCCGGGTCAATCCCTCCAGCCCGGCTTTGGCGGCGGCGTAGCTGGCCTGGCCCCGTCCGCCCTGGCTGGCCACCACGGAAGAAATATTGATGATCCGCCCCCAGCGTCTCATGATCATGGATTTCGCGGCCGCGCGGGATAAATGAAAGGCACCGGTCAGACAAACCCCGACGACCCGGTTCCAGGCGGCATCGTCGGTTGCCAGGGCCGGCGCTTCCTCCGTGATGGCGGCATTATTGATCAGGATGTCCACGCCGCCCCAGCGCCCTTTGACCACGGCCACCGCTTGATCACAGGCCGCGGAATCGCCCACGTCCAGTTGCAGGCAGAACGCCGCGCCGCCGGTGCGCTGAATGATTTCAGCCACGGACTGCGCCGCCTCCGCGCGTTCGTGAAAGCCGATGGCGATGCGGCACCCGCGGCGGGCCAGTTCGAGGGCGATCGCCCGGCCGATGCCACGCGAAGCCCCGCTGATTAAGGCAACCCGTTGGTTCATGCGTTAAATTGGCGGAAGATCAAGGTGGCGTTCTGACCACCGAAACCGAATGAATTGGACAGCACGGTCTGCCCGGCAAAGTGCC
>Ga0302322_100003250_pt1 | contig 13915 bp, 16 predicted proteins | sample Fen_T0_2_FD_203757 | JGI IMG/M metagenome (GOLD analysis project Ga0302322, IMG submission 203757) | Peat permafrost microbial communities from Stordalen Mire near Abisko, Sweden - Fen_T0_2 | ecosystem: Environmental > Terrestrial > Soil > Wetlands > Permafrost | place: Sweden: Abisko... | reverse complement strand
AGGCGAGGCGGGCGACCGGCGAGGCCTGCCGCAGGTCGATCCACCATAGCGACAGGTCCGTGGTGTGCCCGCGCAGCTCCGCGACGACGGCCAGCAGCGCCAGTGCGCCGAACAGCAGCGCGCAGCCGCGCGCGACCGGGGAGACGAGGTGGGCCAGGGCTCGCACGGGTGGGTGACGCGCGCGAGCCCTGCCGTGCGACGCGCGCATTGCCCTCACGCGACGCGCGGTGACCGTGTGGCACGGGGGGCCGCCGCGACGCGGGACTGGCCAGGCGGCCCAGGGCACGCGCCCCGGTGGGCCGCCGCGCGACACCCGCCCGGGCGGCTCCGGTGGGCTACTGGTCGCGGACGGGGAGGGACACCTTGACGTCGCCCGCCCTCTCGAACTCGAGGGTGACCTCGATGGTCTCGCCGGCCTTCAGCTCGCGCGTGAGGTCGATGAGCATCAGGTGGTAGCTGCCCGGCTTGAGCTCGACCGACCCACCCGCCGGGATCTCGAGGCGGTCCACCTTCTGCATGCCCATCATCGTGCCCCCGGTCATGGCGCCACCCGACGCGGCCGGTGACGCCATGCCGCCGTCCATGGCCCCCGATGCCGATGGCTCGGCCGACGCGGGCATGGCAACCGTCTCGTGGACCTCGACGGCCCTGGCGATGTCGCTGGTGCCGCCGAGGAGGGCGTCCGGGACGGAGCCGGTGTTCGCGATGACCATGTAGCCGGCCCCGGCGCCCGCCACCACCGGCGAGGTGCGTACCCAGGGATCGGTGATCGTGACGCCCGAGCTCGACCCGCCGGAACAGGCGGCCACGAGCACGACGGCGGCGAGGACGGGGGCCAGGCGCGCGATGACGCGGCTGGTGCGGTTGGCGCGGTTGCCCGTGTGCAAGGGTCGTTCCTCTCTCTGGGATGGCGGCGTCACGGCCGCGCGACCTCGAGGAGCAGCTTCGCGATGAGGTCGGCGCCGGCGCCGAAGAAGATGTGGTGGCGGAGCTCGCCGCTCGCATCGACGAGGTAGGTGTCCGTCGAGTGCGCCATGGCGTACCCGCCGGCCGAGTCCGAGGACAGCTGGGTGTACGACACGCCCCAGGTGGACGCCGCCTGGGCGATCTGCGCGGCGGTGCCGGTCAGGCCGATGAAGCCCGGCCCGTAGAACCCCGCGTACTGCTTCATCGCCGGGGCGTCGTCCCGGGCGGGATCGATGGTCACGAAGACGACCCTCGCGTCGACCCCGGCCCGCCTGATCCCCTCGCGCACGTCGGCGAGGGTGGTGGGGCAGACGTCGGGGCAGTGGGTGTAGCCGAAGTAGACGAAGACCGGGCCGCCCTGGAGGCTCGCCAGGTCGAACGGCCGTCCGTCCCCGTCCGTCAGCCGGAGGGACGGGGACGGACGGGGCGGGTCGTAGGCGGTCTCCCGGCTGCCGAGCGGCGGCTGCGTGACCGCCTCCACGAAGACGGGCGTGAGGGACGCATTCGCGCCGCCCGACGCCCCGCTGCACGCCGCCACGAGGGCCGTGACGAGGACGAGCATCAGGGCGGCGACGGGATGCCGCGGGACGAGGCCGGCCCGTCGGCCGGGGGTGGACATGGCGGGATGCGCTCCGGGGCGGCGGCGCGGACGGCGAGGTGGCCGGTCCGGGCCGGACGGGACCGTCGGACGCCCGGCGAGGGGCGTGCGGCGGCTGGTCAGGCTGTGACGGGCGCGGGTGGGGCCCGCTCCGCGTCCTGGCCGAGCAGGATCCAGCGGTGGGCGAGGAGGGCGGCGACGAGCGCCCATCGGCCGTGCGGCACGCGCGCGGTGTTGCGCCTGTCCCCGGCTGCGACGCGGGCGGCGTGGAGGCGGCGGACGAGGGTCTCCCGGTGCCAGGCGAGCAAGCCTCCGATGGTTGCGAGCACGCCCGTGACCGCGACGAGGACCGGGACCGCGAGCGGGTAGCCGGGCGCCGAGAGGGCCCAGAGCCCAGGCAGCGGCTGCCCGGCGGCCAGGTGCTCGACGTTCTCCTGGACAAGGAAGACGGTGCCCACGACCAGCAGGAGCCGCGGCCAGAGGTGCGCGACCTCGCTCCAGGAGTGCGAATGTCCTGGCGCGGGCGGTGCGGCCGGCAGGCCGCGGACCATCCGCCGGAGGTGCAGGACGCCGCGGACGGCCGCGCCGGCCCCGGCCGCAACAACGATCAGCGTGAGGACGACGTACGCGGACCAGTAGCCGTGGGCCGTGGTGGCGAGCGCCTGCTCCCGGGCGGCACCCAACCCGTGCTGCGCCGCGAAGATGGCATCGTGCGCGACGAGCGACCCGAGCGCGGCGAGCGCCAGGAAGCGCAGCCACTCGGGAGCGCGAGGCGTGGCGGGGCGGTGGCGGCCGGTCACGCCCCGACGATACGCGATCCCGGCGGGGGATGACGAGGCCGCCGGGGGTCAGGCGGCCGCCGGGGCCTCGACCGGGCGGCCCGCGCCGCTGGTCCGCCCCTTCGTGAAAGCGGCCACCACGAGCGCCCCGACGACGGCGGCGCCCAGGCCGGCCGCGATCGCGACCGCCGGGGTGCCCTGCTCCTTCACGAGCACGCCGAGGTAGGCCCACACGATGACGAGGCCATACGCGACGTCGCGGAACCGGGTCACGAACCTTGCCGCGATCGCCGTGCCGACGAGGAGCACGGCCGCGCCAAGCAGCGCGGGCTCGATGCCGAACCCGGTGAACCCGAACGCGGACAGGGTCTGCGCGATGTTCGCGATGGTGGCCACCGTGATCCAGCCCAGGTACACGGACCACGGCGCCCGGACCGCCCAGTACCTCGTGCCGCGGAGCGTGTCCCGGTGCTCCCAGAGGCGGAGGTGGATCGCGATGAGGGTCACCAGCAGGCCGAGCATCACCGGCACCGTGGCAGCGAAGACCTCGTACTGCCAGAGCAGGATCCAGGCGGTGTTGAGGACGCCCGACAGGGCCGGCAGGTAGCCCAGCGATCGGAGCGTCCCGTCCTCGCGGTTGCGCGGCAGCGCCTGCCAGGTGGTGAACGCGCCGAGGAGGACGTAGATCAGGCCCCAGATGGCGAACACGTAGCCTGCGGGGATGACGTAGACGTGGAAGCGGTCGCTGATCTCGGCCGTGGTGATGCCGTTGATCGGCAGCGCGTTGGCGGCGGTGTTGGAGACCAAGACGGCCAGGAACGACAGGATCGTCGCGACCTGGCGCCGGGTGTCGGAGCGCATCGGGAACCTCTCGGGAAGGACTGTCGACCTTCCTTCGCGCCACGGGCCTCGGCGGATCGGTCCCGCGGCTAGTCCCAGCGGAACTTGCGGGCCGCGAGCACGGCGAGCACCAGCGCCCAGCCCGCGAGCAGGATCAGCGACTCCGTCGCGTCCCCTGCGGCACCCAGCCCCACGGTCAGGACGTGGGTGAGCGCGGCCGGCGGCAGGTCGGCCGCGATCGTGGCGACCGGGCCCGGCAGGCGGTCCAGCGGGATCACGATGCCGCCCAGCACCAGGGACAGCAGGAACAGCAGGTTCGCCAGCGCGAGGGTGGCCTCGGCCCGCAGGGTCCCGGCCATCAGCAGCCCGAGGCCCGCGAACGCGATCGTGCCCAGGAGCAGCCCCGACGCCACGAGCGGCGCCGAGGGGGTGGGTCCCGGTGCCCAGCCCAGCAGCAGCGCGATCCCGACGAGCAGGACGACCTGCACGGCCTCGACCACGATGACCGCGACCGTCTTGGACGCCACGAGCACCGACGACCCTGCCGGCGAGCCGCCCAGCCGCTTGATGACGCCGTAGGAGCGCTCGAACCCGGTGGCGATCGCGAGCGACACCATCGACGCCGCGATGACGGCCAGCGCCATCGCGCCCGGCAGCATGCGGTCCACCGGGCTCCCGGTGGCCGTGCCGCCGCTCATGTCGAAGGCGCTGAACACGAGCAGCACGCCGGCCGGGATCACGAAGGTGATGAGCAGGCTCTCGCCGCGCCGCACCGCGAGCCGCAGCTCGTTCGCGGCCAGGGCCATCGCCATGCCCGCCCAGGAGGCGGGCGCGGCGGGCGTGCCGCTGCCGAGGGTGCGGACCGTTCCGTTCACGAGGCGGCCACCGGGCTCGCGGGTGCGCCGCCTGGGTCGCCGTCCGGTGTCGCCTCGTGGGCCTCGGCGGCCGCGTCCGCGCCGACGAGCTCCAGGTAGCGCTCCTCGAGGCTCGCGGCCCCGAGGCGCAGCTCCGTGATCAGGAAGCCGCGCTCAGCGCACCAGGACGCGAGTGCCGCCACGGTCCGGGGATCGGGGGCCGCGGCGAGGCCCGTCAGCTCGTAGTGCGCACCGGCGCCGGCCGGCACCAGCGCCGCCCCGCTGGCGGGCCCGACCCCGGCGACGAGCGACGCCGCGTCCTCCGCGGACAGGGAGGCGGAGAGGCGGAACCGGACGCGGGGCGCTCCGGCGCCGGTGAGCTCAGCCGGGGTGCCGTCGGCCACGACCCGGCCGCGGTCCAGGACCGCGACGTGGTCCGCCAGCCGCTCAACGTCACCCAGCTCGTGGGTCGTGAGGACGATCGTCGTGCCCGCGGCGCGCAGGCCCGCGATGCGCTCGCGCGTCGCCTGCTTGGCGGCCGGGTCCATGCCGGCGGTGGGCTCGTCGAGGACCAGCAGCTCGGGCCGGCCCAGGAGCGCGATCGCGAGGCCCAGGCGCTGCTTCTCGCCGCCGGAGAGCCGCCGGTAGCGGGTCGAGGCGGCGCGGCCCAGGTCCACCGCCTCGAGCAGGGCGTCCGGATCCTCGGGGTCGCGGTAGAACCTCGCGTACAGGCGCAGGACCTCGCGCGGCGTGGAGCGGTTGTCGATGCCGCCCTCCTGGAGCATCAGCCCCAGGCGCGGCCGGAGCGCGCGCCCGTCCTTCGCCGGGTCGAGGTCGAGGACCCGCACCGTCCCGCCGTCCACCCGCCGGTAGCCCTCCAGGATCTCGACGGTCGTGGTCTTGCCGGCGCCGTTGGGTCCCAGCAGCGCGAACAGCTCGCCCCTGCGCACCGAGAACGAGACGTCCACGAGGACCGGGCGGCGCCCGTAGGCCTTGCGGACGCCATCGGCGCGGACGGCGGTGGCGGACGCGGTCACGGCTTGATCTTCGCGTACTGGGTGTCGAAGTCCTCCGGACGGACCTGGCCGATCTGCATCCCCCGGAGCACGCCGTTCTTGTCGATGAAGTACGTCTGCGGCGGCGCCGCCACGCGGTACGCCTTGGCGAAGGCGTCGCCGGGGTCGGGGAGGGTGGGCCACGTGGCGCCGAACTCGGTCAGGAACTGCCTGGCGAGGTCGGGCTCATCCTTGTAGAGCACGCCCACGATCTGCAGCCCGTCCGTGGGGCCGAGCGCCTTCTGCTTCTCCGCGAACAGCGGGAACTCGTCGCGGCACGGCACGCACCACGACGCCCAGAAGTTGACGATGACCGGCTTGCCACGCAGGGACGCCAGGTCCACGGTCGAGCCGTCGAGGGCGGTGCCGGCGAGCGTGGGGGCGGTCTGCCCGGTCCGGGCCTCGGCGGGTGCGGAGCCACCGCAGCCGGCGGTGGCGAGCACCACCACGGCGAGCAGCGAGAGGAGCCTGGAGCGGGTCACGCGGCGGATGGGACGTGCCTCAAGGGGGCCGTCAGCGGGCTACTGCGCCGTGACGGTCCCCTGCATGTTGGGGTGCACCGTGCAGGCGAAGGTGTACTGCCCGGCGGGGATCGCGGGCACATCGTAGACCGAAACCGCGACACCCGTGAGCAGCGGGGTCTTGAAGATCTCGGCGCCCCCGGCGTCCTTGATCACCACGTCGTGCGGCGTGCCCGGGTCCTGGTTGTCGAAAGCAAGCTTGAACGGCTTGCCCGCGGGAATCGCGACGGCCGTCTCGGCCCAGGCGATCCCCTTGGCCGTGATGACGACGTCCGCGGCCGGCTTGGCGCTCGGGGCCGCCGAGGCCGCGGTGCCGCCGCCGCCGGCGGCCCCGCTGGCCACCGGGCCGCCGCTCGCGGCCGGCGCGCCGCTGGCCGTCGCGGTGCCGGACCCCGTGTCGGGAACGATCCTGGCCGTGACCAGCAGCGCCAGCACCACGATGATCGCGAGGGCCGCGAAGACCGCCTTCGGCCAGGAGGGGGCGCCGCCCAGGTCCAGGTGGCCGGTCCGGTCCGCCTCCTCCACCGCCGCGTACTCCCTGCGGGCGTCCCGGAGCCAGCCGAGCAGGACGAGCACCATGGCGACGAGGCCGAGGACCAGGGCCCAGCCGCCGACGATCAGACCGCCAACGAGCAGCGTCGCGCCGATGGCCGCGAGGAGCGGGCGGAACGACGGCGGCGGGATGTGCACGCCCTCGGGCGGGGTGCCGGACGGAACGGGCAGCGCGCCGACGACGGCTCCGCCACCGGCAGGGACGCGGTCGTAGTTGCGCATCTCCTCGCGGCCCCAGTAGAGGAGCGTGATCGCGAGGATCACCCCGCCCACCAGCAGCCAGAGCCCGCCCGCCACCATGCCGAACACCATGAAGAATGCGCCCACCGCCGCGAGGAGCGGCGCGAAGGACGGCCCGGGCATGTGGATCCCGGCCGGGGTCACCGGTGGGCGCCGGCCCCTGCCCCGCCGCTTGGGGCCGGCCGAGGCGAACCGGAGGATCGTCCACGTGATGTACAGGAACACGATCGCCGCGAGCCCGACCGGGATCAGCAGCACGAGCCCGCCCCAGTCGGGGACGACGAACTGCTGGGAGAACGCGATCAGGCTCGACCAGAGCTGCTCGATCATCGCGGCAGGGTCAGCTCTTCTGGATGCCGGAGAAGAGGACGAACGCCATGAGGGACACGGCGACGCCCAGGGCGAGGAGCAAGGTGACGCCGGCGTAGTCCACGGGCGCGCCGACCACGGTCGGGACGACGAAGTACACGACCGCGATGAGCGGGAAGACCAGGCCCACCAGGGCCGCGCGCCTGGGCTTCATCAGAGGGCTCCCTTCCGCGACAGGAGGGGGAGCAGGTAGATGACGGAGAAGAGGACGATCCAGACGATGTCAACGAAGTGCCAGTAGAGCGACGTCGCCTCGACCATGTCGTGGTGCTTGGCCGAGAACTGGCCGGCCATCCCTCGGTAGGCGACCACGCCCAGCATCAGCACGCCGCCGAAGACGTGGGCGCCGTGGAAGCCGGTCATCGTGAAATAGGTGGTGCCGAACGTCGTGGCACCCATCGTGAGGCCCTCGTTGATCAGCACGCTGTAATCGTAGGCCTGCATGAGCAGGAAGGTGCCGCCGAGGACCAGGGTGACCGCGAAGTTGCGCAGGAACCCGGTCCGGTCGCCGCGCTTGATCGCGTTGACGCCCAGCTGGCAGGTGACCGACGACAGGATCAGGATGATCGTGGCCGGGACGATCAGGTTGAGCTGGCCGGAATCGGTGAACAGGCGGAACGGCTGGAGGAGGGCGTCGTAGGCGAGGGGCGGCCAGCGCCGGACCCCGTCGATGTCGATGAAGTTGGCCCGGATGGTGAAGTAGGCCGCGAACAGGCCGGCGAAGAACATGACCTCGCTGGCGATGAACAGCAGCATCCCCAGGACCGGGTTCCCGATCCCCCCGGAGCCGTGCGCCTCGACGGCGTGGGCCTCGGTCTGGGTCTCCGCTTGGGTCGTGAGGGAGGTGGCGTCGGCGGTCATCGTCGTCCTCCGCTCAGTGGGCCGACGTCCGGCCGTGCCGGGCGTCGAAGACGGGCCGCTCGGAGCGGATCTCGGGCAGGTGGTCGAAGTTGTAGGGCGGCGGCGGCGACGAGGTCGCCCACTCGAGCGTGTTGGCCCCCCACGGGTCGTCGCCCGCGATCTTGCCGTTGCGCAGCGAGACCAGGACGTTCCAGAAGAACGGCAGCAGGCTGAAGGCGATGACGAAGCCGCCGATGGTGGCCGCCAGGTTGAGCTCGCTCCAGCCGGTGCTCGACGCGTAGTCCGCGATGCGCCGCGGCATGCCCGCGAGGCCCAGCTGGTGCATCGGGAAGAAGGTCAGGTTGAAGCCGATGAACATGATCACGAACTGGATCTTGCCGAGGCCCTCGCCCAGCATCCGGCCGGTCATCTTGGGGAACCAGTAGTAGATCCCGCCGAAGATGGCGAACACGGAGCCGCCGAACAGCACGTAGTGGATGTGCGCCACGACCCAGTAGGTGTCGTGGATGGCGAAGTCCACCGGCACGGCCGCGGAGAACGCGCCGTTGATGCCGCCGATGAGGAACATCGTCAGGAAGCCTGTCGCGTACAGGAGCGGGGTGTCGAAGGACAGCTTGCCGCGCCACAGCGTCGCGATCCAGTTGAACATCTTGACGCCCGTCGGCACCGCGATCAGGAACGTCATCAGCGAGAAGAAGGGCAGGAAGACCGAGCCGGTCGTGAACATGTGGTGCGCCCAGACGGAGAAGCCCAGGGCTCCGATGCCCACCGTCGCGAACACGAACGCCTTGTAGCCGAACAGCGGCTTGCGCGAGAAGACCGGGAGGATCTCGCTGACGATCCCCATCGCCGGCAGGATCATGATGTAGACCGCCGGGTGGGAGTAGAACCAGAACACGTTCTGGTAGAGCACGGCGCTGCCGCCGTTGGCGGGATCGAAGAAGTGGCCGCCGTAGTTGCGGTCGATGAACAGCATGACGAGGGCGCTGGTCAGGACCGGCGTCGCCATCAGGACGAGGACGCTGGTCACCAGCACGGTCCACACGAGGATCGGCATCCGGAACAGGGTCATGCCCGGCGCGCGCATCTTGAAGATGGTGACCAGGAAGTTGATGGAGCCCAGGATGGAGCTCGTCCCGATCAGGGTGAGGCCCATGATCCAGAGGTCCGTGCCGGTGCCGTTGAACTGCGCCCCGGACAGCGGCGGGTACTCCGTCCAGCCGCTCGCGGCCGCACCGCCCGAGACGAAGAAGCCCGAGGCCATGAGCGCGCCGCCCAGCGGCAACAGCCAGAAGCTGAGGGCGTTGATGCGCGGGAACGCCATGTCCGGCGCGCCGATCTGGAGCGGCACGACGTAGTTGCCGAAGCCGGCCAGGATCGGGATCACGAACAGGAACAGCATGAAGCTGGCGTGCATCGTGAATGCCTGGTTGTAGAACGACTCGCTCACGAACTGCATCCCGGGCTGGGCGAGCTCGGCGCGGACGATGAGCGCGAGGATGCCGCCCATCACGAAGAACAGGATCGAGTTGATCAGGTACATGATCCCGATCTTCTTGTGATCGGTGGTCGTGAGCCACTCGTAGAGGCCGCTGCGCACGGCGGGAGCGGCGGGGTTGAGCGTCGTGGTTGCCATCCCAGCGTCCTCCCTACTGGACCGTGAGGGTGCCGGTCATGTTCGGGTGGACCGTGCAGTTGAAGGGGTAGGTGCCGGCCTTGAGGGCGGGCACGCTGTAGTTGGCGTCCTTGCCCCCATCCACGAGGTCGCCCTTGAAGACCTCGGCGCCCGAGGCGTCCTTGATGGCGATGTTGTGGAAGACCCCCGCCGGGTCGTTGTTCTTGAAGTGGATCGTGAACGGCTTGTCGGCGGGGGCGGCCAGGGCCGGCGTGGTGAACGCCACGTTCTGCGCGGCCGCCTCCACCACCGGGCCCGCGGCGTCGCCGGACGGCTGCGGGGCGGGCGTGGCGTTGGCCTTCGCGATCGCCGCCGCGAGCCAGGCCTCGAACTCCGCCTTCGGCTTGGCGTGGACCTCGAACACCATGGAGCCGTGGTAGGGCCCGCACAGCTCCGCGCACTGGCCGCGGAACGTGCCTGGCTCCTCGACCGTGAAGTCGAACGTGTTGAGCTTCCCCGGCACGACGTCCCGCTTGAACAGGAACTTCGGGACGTAGAAGGCGTGGATGACGTCCGGGCTGGTCAGCGAGATGTGGACCGGCTCGCCGACCGGGAGCACCAGGCCGCCGTCCTCGCCCACGGGCAGGACCTGGCTGAACAGGACCTTGGGGCTGAGGCCCACGCCGTCGGGGCCGTCGAGGTAGTCGAACTTCCACTGGAAGCGGGCTGCGACTGCACGGACGTAGACGTTCGGGTTCGCGGCCTTGGCGTCGACGGTGTTCAGGGTCTGCCAGGACATCACGAACAGGAACAGGACGATCGCGGTGGGGATCGCCGTCCAGATCACCTCGACGAGGTTGTTGCCGTGCGTCTGGGGCGGGAGGGTGTCGTCGTCGGCCCTGCGCCGGTAGCGGAAGACCGTGAAGACGATCAGCCCCTCGACGATCACGAAGATGGTCGCGCCGATCAGGAACACGATGTTGTAGAGCTCGCGCGTGGCCCTGCCGCGGTCCGTGACCGGGGTGGCGCCACCCACCGGGAAGAAGCTGTCCCATGCCCGCTGAGGCGTGATCCCCGCTGCCAGCAGCACGCCGATCGTGATCGCGGCGACCGCGAGGATGATCAGTCCGGCAAGGAGGGCGCCGGACCCCGTCCTGGGCCGGGTGGGCATCGACATCGGGTTCCTCGAGCGTCAGTTGTCGACCGGGCCGTTGGGCAAGCCGGCATGAGACGAGAAGCGGTCCGGGGACGCGCGCCGTCCCGGGGTTCGGGGGCGCCGGACGCGCGACATCATACCCGAAGGTCCCGAGAGCGGCGTGCCGATTGGGGATCGGACCCGTGCCATTTGTCACTTCGTCCCGCGTGGCGGGATTCCGGTGAGAATGGGCGGGTGAAGCCCGCCGCCCGAACCCCTTCGCCCCGGCGCGCCCCGGCCGTATCGGTGGCGACGGCGGCCGGCGTCGTGCTGGCGCTCGCGCCCGTCGCGGCATCCACGGCCCTCGCCCACGGGGGCACCGTGCCCACCGTCCCGCCCGACGCGGCCGGCCTGCTCCTCGGCTGGACCGGCGACCCGCTCGTCTGGCTGCCGGCGATCGTGGCCCTGGTCCTGTGGTGGGCGGGCGTGCGGTCCGTGAACCGGGCTCACCCCGCGAACCCGGTGCGCCGCGCGCGGAGCGTGGCCTGGGCGCTGGGGGTGCTCGTGATGGTCTTTGCGCTCGACTCGGGGATCGAGCGCTACGACACCACCCTGTTCTGGGTCCACATGATCCAGCACATGCTCCTGGCGCTCGTGGCGCCGATCCTGCTGCTCTACGCGGGCCCCATCACGCTCCTGCTGCGGGCCGCCTCACCCGGGACCCGGCGCAGGTGGGTCCTGCCGTTCCTGCACGCGCGGATCGTGCGGTTCCTCTCGTTCCCCGTGGTCTCCTGGCTGCTGTTCGCGGCCGTGATGTGGGCGAGCCACTTCTCGCCGCTGTTCGACGCGGCCCTCGAGGACCAGTGGGTCCACCGCCTGGAGCACGCGCTGTTCATCACGGCCGCGCTGCTCTTCTGGTGGCCGGTCGTGGGGCCCGACCCGTCGCCGTGGCGGATGACCGCGCCGGCGAAGGTGCTGTATGTCGGCCTGCAGATGCCCCAGAACACGTTCCTCGCGCTGGCGATCTACGCGTCGTCCGCCCCGCTGTACCACCACTACGTGACGACCGTGCGCTCGTGGGGCCCCACGGCGCTGGAGGACCAGCAGATGGCCGGCGGGATCATGTGGCTGGGCGGGGACGTCGTGTTCATCACCATGATCATCCTGCTGGTGGCAGCCTGGATGCGCGCCGACGAGCGTCGGTCCGTGGGCGAGGACCGGCGCCTCGAGGGGGAGCGGGCGGCGATCCGTGAGCGCGAGGTCAAGCTCGCCGCCCGGCGCGCGGCAGAGGCGCAGGCCCGCGAGGCCGAGGGGCCCCGCGGAGGCTAGGTTCCCCGCGGAGGCTAGGTTCCCCGCGGAGGCTAGGTTCGCCGCGGAGGTCGGGGTCCCGCGTTCCCTACGCCTCCGGCGGGATCGGCGCCCCGAGGTAGGCGAGGAACCGGTCCGGGTCCACGTTGCCGCCGGAGACCACGCCCACGATCGGGCCATCCAGCCCCGCCAGCCCCGCCTCGCCCCCGTGGAACCGCATCGCGGCCACGCTCAGCGCCCCGGACGGCTCCACGACCAGGCGCGCCTCCTCGGCCGCGAGGCGGACCGCCGCCGCGATCTCCGCCTCGCTGACCGTGACCACGGCATCCAGCTGCGTCGAGAGGTGGGCGAAGTTGAGGCGCCCGATCGCCTGGGTCCGCGTCCCGTCGGCGATCGTCCGGCTCACGAGCTCGGCCGGCCACGAGACGATCCGCCCCGCCGCGAGGGAATCCCGCGCGTCGGCGGCCAGCTCGGGCTCCACGCCGATGACCCGAGCCCCCGGCACCAGCCCCTTGATCGCCGCCGCGACCCCGCTCGCCAGCCCGCCTCCGCCGATCGGGACCAGCACGGCGGCCACCTCCGGCATGTCCTGCGCGATCTCGAGGCCCGCCGTGCCCTGCCCGGCCACGATCCGCGGGTCGTCGTAGGGCGGGATGATGGCGAGCCCGCGCGCCGCGGCGATCTCCTCGGCCACCCTGCGGCGTTCCTCGGAGGCCGTGCCCACGATGACGACCTCGGCGCCGTCGGCCTCGACGCGCGCCCGCTTGATCGCCGGGGAGTCGGACGGCATGACGATGACGGCCGGGACGCCGAACAGCCTCGCCGTCCGCGCGACGCCCTGGGCGTGGTTGCCGCTCGAGTACGTGATCAGCCCGCGGCTCCGCTCCGCGGGCGCCAGGGCCGCGGCGGCCACGTACGCCCCGCGCAGCTTGAACGCTCCGATGGGCTGCAGGGATTCGGCCTTGAGCCAGTGGCGCCTGTCCGGCCGCCCGAAGGGGACCAGCGGGGTGTGGACCGTGATCCCGCGCAGGACCACGGCGGCCGCACGGATGTCCGCGACGGTGACCAGGGCCGGGAAGGCCCGCTCGTCGCTCACCGGCGTCGCGGGGTCGTCCGCGAGCAGTCGATGCAGAGGGCCGTCCACGGCAGGGCCTCGAGCCGCTCGGCCGGGACCGGTTTCCGGCAGGACGTGCAGAGGCCGTAGGTGCCGGCGCCGAGGCGCCCCAGGGCGGCGTCGATCGCGGCGAGGTGGGCCTGGTTGTGGTCCCTGAGCGCCAGGTCGCGCTGCTGCTCGAAGACGTGGCTGGCGGCCGCGGCCTGGGAGCCGTACGTCATCTGGCCCGGGGCCTCGACCTCGTTCTCCTCGAGCTCCACGAGCACGCGTGAGCGCTCGGCGAGGAGGGCCTCGCGGGGGTCGGTGGCGGGCTGCGGCGCGTCCATGACCGGTCGATGCTACCCCCGCACGGCGGGCATGCGGGAAGAGCCGTTCGGCCGATGCGGGTCCCCGGCTGATCGACCGGCCCCCGAGTAGGACCGTGGTGCAAATGCACTGTCGCCCCGGCGCCCGCCGTGCCACGCGCCACGCGTGCTGAATCGTGGGCTTTCATGGCCTCAGCGGCTTCCCGCCCAGTCCCGTGAGCCGCTTGGGTCGGGCAGGCCGGCGAGCCTCGCACTGGCTGTCGCCCCGTGCATGCGTCTCGATGCTCGGTCCAACGTCGCGTCGGCAGGAGCCCTCGCGGCGCCTCAGGCGCGAAGCTCGGCGAGCGTCCGGGCGCTGGTCGCCTCATCGAACCAGCTGACGGCGGCGAGCTCCGCCTCGTGCGCAGCAGCCTCGTCCGGTGGGCAGGCGATCCACAGCGCCCATGCGCCCACGCGGGTAGCGATGAACCACTGGAGGTGGACCTCGACGCCAAACCAGCTTGGATCCGCCAGCTCGAGGCGCAAGGCGTCGCCCAGGTGATGGTGCACGCGCTCCATCGACCGGACGGCCAGCCCGGAGGCCTCCGGGTCGAGCCCGTAGTGCCAGCCCGGGATGGGGTTGCGCAGCAGGTCGTCCATAGCGTCCGCCTCCACGTGACGACGATTCGCTTGCCTCTGATCGCTCGATCGTCGCCTTGGGTGACCGGTGGGTCAAGGGCCTAACGTCGGTCTCGACTTGCCGCCTCCGGAACCTGACCATCTGCACCACGGTTCTGCTCGGCGGTGCCCGCGCCCGTGTAAGT
>Ga0302322_100003248_pt1 | contig 13917 bp, 10 predicted proteins | sample Fen_T0_2_FD_203757 | JGI IMG/M metagenome (GOLD analysis project Ga0302322, IMG submission 203757) | Peat permafrost microbial communities from Stordalen Mire near Abisko, Sweden - Fen_T0_2 | ecosystem: Environmental > Terrestrial > Soil > Wetlands > Permafrost | place: Sweden: Abisko... | reverse complement strand
GCTTCGGAGCAAATTTCCATGTTGAACTGGATTTCGGCGGCGAGCGCTCCAAAGGGAATGTTGTTGGGAAAGTCATACTCGACGAAGCCTTGGCGGAACCACAGGATCTGTGCGAAAACGTGCTCCGGCTCATAGAAGCTGCGCGCGTCATCAATTAGTCCAATACATTTTGTATCGGTCGCCAAGCCACACGTCGGCTTGACGCTGATGCGCTTGTAATTGCCCACCGGCATTGAGACTTCAACCACATTGCTGGTTGAAGTCTCAATGGCCACACCGGGTAGTTTGAAGTGAACTTCGTCGTAGCGTTTGGAAACCAGTTTTTGTTGTCCGCGCGTTCCCGGCATGTATTGCACGCTAACCAGACCCGCTGTCTCCAGCTGCTTGAGATGGAAGGCCGTTGTTGATTGCGGGAGATTGACGGCTTCGGCCAACGCCGAGAGATTTAGAGAACGGTGAGAAAGCAGACTGAGAATCAGAAGGCGGGTTTCGTTCCCCAGCGCTTGCATGACCTTGATACCTTCTTCGCCATCCATGTAGAGCGTTTTGTTACCAGCAACAATCATCGCCATTCCCCCAAGTAATGCTTAAATATTACTACTAAACTCACGGGAAATATCGTTCAATTACTCAGCCGTCAAGACGCGACTTCTCAATGTGATTTCAGCTTCATTTCTATCTCAGCACCACAACGATGTCCTCAGCGATTTAATACTTTTTTGCTTGGACTGCTTTTGAGTCAATTCACAAGTGACGCTTCGTGCGCCGGCTACGGATACACGCTAAGGAATCCACCCCAAGGACCAATGGCCAAAACGCGGACAATCGGGGTTCCATTGCAACTATTGATGCGGCCCGCAAATATATGAAGTCGTCACCCCGGCGAAAGCCGGGGTCCAGGAGGCGAATCCGCGCCAGCACTGGATACCGGCTTTCGCCGGTATGACGGAAATTTCATACCTCATCGGGCCGGAGCGATAGTGTGTTTGCAGGCCTTTGTACTGCAGGGAGAGGGCGACCGTTAGTCGAACGTCGCGCAGGGCGGGGCGTTCAGCGTAGTAGGTCCTCTTTTTGAGACCTATCCGGCTTTTTTCCCCTTGGTAAAAAAGTATCGGTGAAGGGTGCTGATATTGGTTGATAAGTGGTGGCGACAACTCTAAAGTCACCCCATCAAAACAAAAGAAGTGCTTCAGACAAACGGAGTGCCAGCAACAGGGAATACGGTAGAGCATTGCATCAATTCGCAGGGGGCGGAATGAAACCTGATTTGGAAGTTGTTGATGTACTACAGCATGAATCGTTCAAGGTTTGGGGGCATGGTTACCCATTTAGAACGGTACGCTGGCACTTTCACCCCGAATTCGAAATTCAGTTGATTACCGAAACTTCAGGGCAGTACTTCGTCGGTGATTACGTCGGGCGCTTCGCGCCGGGCAATCTAGTATTTATGGCGCCAAACTTGCCTCATAACTGGGTCAGCGAACTGCCTGAGGGTACTTCCGTCGCGCGCCGGAATCTGATCCTCCAGTTCTCCAGTACGTTTCTTTCCGACCGCGTGATGGCTTTCCCCGAGTTCCGCTATTTGGAAAAGGTGGTGAGCGAGTCAAAACGCGGTGTAGTCTTCACTGAGGCGGTGAGCAAGGCAGCACGTCCGATCATGGAAGAATTGCTGACGGCGTCGAGCGGTCGCCGCGTCGTGTTGTTCCTCACCTTACTTGATTTGGTCGCACAGGATGAAGGCCGCAAATTGTTGGCTAGTCATCGTTTTTCGCCAGATCCCTCGAGCTATATGTCTTCCACGATCAACCAGGTACTGTCGTACATCGACCAGAACCTGGCCAGCGACCTGAGCGAATCCGATGTGGCCGATTTGGCAGGGCAAAGTGTCACAACCTTCTCGCGCTATTTCAAGAAGCACACAGGGATGTCGTTTGTTCATCACGTCAATAGTCTGCGCATCCACCGCGCCTGCGAACTGCTGGTGGATACCGGCCTTTCGGTGACCGACATCTGTTTCCGCGTGGGTTACAACAATGTTTCGAATTTTAATCGACATTTTCTGACGCAAAAGGGACTGCCACCCAGCCGCTTCCGGTCGCTACACCAATTAAACGTCTTGTCGGCAGTTGCCTAAGTCCGCGAAATCATGAACAACACATTCCTTGGCATCAATTTGGGCATCTCAGAGGCTAAGGTCGTCCTTATGGATTCCGAGCAGCTCATCTTGGCTGAAGCGGTTGTGCGTCTGACCCGTTCGTCGCCGCAACCCAACTGGATTGAGCAAAGTCCGGAAGAGTGGTGGCATGCCACCCTGGAAGCCATCGCCAAGGTGCGCGCGGATGCACCTGCCGGTTTTTCTCGCCTGCAAGGGATCGGTGTTTCCGGTCAAGCGCAAGGTACCGTTCTTCTGGACAAGCATCACCGCCTGCTGCGTCCAGCCATCCTTTGGAGTGATTGCCGTGCCAGGGCCGAGTGTGTGGAACTCGAGGCATTAGTAACTAACTCCCGTAGCATCACGGGTAACATGGCTCTGCCGGGCTTTACAGCTCCGAAGCTGCTGTGGTTGCAGAAGTACGAGCGATCGGTATTCGACAGCATTGCCAAGGTCTTGATGCCGAAGGATTTTATCGTCTTCCGTCTGACCGGCGAGTTTGTTACCGATATGTCTGACGCGTCGTCAACACTGTGCTTTGATGTGGCACGTCGTGACTGGTCGGATCGCCTGATTGAAGCGGTAAGGCTCACGCGTGAGCATTTTCCGCGTTTGGCCGAAGGATCGGAGAGCGTCGGCGCATTGCGACCGCAATTAGCCGACACCTGGGGGCTAGGGCAGCCGGTTTCGGTCGCAGCAGGAGCAGGGCGTCCGGCGGCAACGGCTGTCGGCTTGGGGGCTCTGAAGGAAGGTGCCGCCTACATCAGCCTCGGGCCAAGCGGCCTGACCTTTGTGACGACCAGCGATCCTCGTCCCAGCCCGGAACATGCGGTAAGGAGTTTTTGTCACTGTCTGCCCAAGCGTTGGCATCAGTTGGGGATCGTGCCGGCCGGTACAGCCAGTCTTGATTGGTGCGCGCGCATGATTGGTGCGGGGGATCGTGGATACATCCTCGACCAGGCGCGTCTCGCCGATATGCATGAAGCGCCTGTATTTCTGCCTTATCTCAATGGCGCAAGTACGCCACACAACGATCCCAGAGCATCGGGGGTGTTCTTCGGCCTCACCGAAAACACCAGTGCAAGTTCGCTGGCTTACGCGGTGTTGGAAGGCGTGGCCTTCAGCGTGGCCGACAGCCTTTCGGCCATCAAGGAAACCGGCACGCATATCCGGCGTGCCTCCCTGATCGGCGATGGCAGTCACGACCGGTTCTGGATTGAACTCCTAGTTAGCGCCTGCGGGATGCCTTTGGATTTGCACGCGACTGAATTCGATGCTGCCAGCATTGGAGCAGCTCGTTTGGCGCAACTCGCGGCAGGCGGATGCATGACCGCTGACCTTTGTCTGGCGCCGCCCGTTGTTGAAACGGTCGAGCCACGGGCTGATTGGGGAGAAGAACTCGAAATTCGTCATGCTCGTTTCCGGAGGCTCTATCGAGCACTGAAATCGGAATTCGCGATTCAGGAACCAGTTCCATGAGCATATTCACCCATCCGCCGCCGATCTGTCGGTAGCCGCTTCCAATATTCAAGAGTTTGAATCAGGCATTTGGTGTTGCCGGGACGGCCTTTGCCTGATGTTTTTGTCCCAGGCTAAAAAGTAAGCGAAGTTGTAACTGGTTTTACTCGTTGGCGGCACCTTAATAAGGTTCAGCCATTTCAAAATCAAAGCAGTTAGCTTTATCTACAACATGAGGGATTAGTGATGAAAACCATGAAAAAGGTTCTACCGTTGATGTTGGGTGCCGCTCTGGTAGTGGGTCTCGCCGCGCCGGCTCTTGCCGCACCGCTGAAGATTGGCATGTCGTTCCAGGAGCTAAACAACCCCTACTTCGTGACCATGAAGCAGGCGCTTGAAGAGGCCGCCGCCTCAATCGGCGCAACGGTCATTATTACCGATGCGCGTCACGACGTAGCCAAGCAGATCAGCGATGTTGAAGACATGATTCAGAAGAAGATCGACATTCTTTTGCTCAACCCGACTGACTCTACCGGCGTTGAGGGCGCTGTAAAGTCCGCCAAGGCGGCCGGCATCATCGTTGCGGCTGTTGATGCGAACGCCAAGGGCCCGGTCGACACCTTTGTTGGCTCCAAGAACTACGATGCAGGCGTGATGGCCTGTGAATACATGGGTAAAGCGCTGGACGGAAAAGGCGACGTTGCTATCTTGGACGGTATTCCGGTTGTGCCAATTCTGGAACGTGTCCGCGGTTGTAAGGATGCGCTCAAGAAATTCCCCGGCATCAAGATCGTGACTACGCAAAACGGCAAGCAAGAGCGTGACCAGGCTCTGGCCGTTACTGAAAACATGATTCAGGCCAATGCGGGGCTGAAGGGTATCTTCAGTGTGAATGACGGCGGTGCCATGGGCTCATTGGCCGCAATCGAGGCATCCGGCAAAGACATCAAGCTGACCAGCGTCGACGGCGCACCGGAAGCAATCAAGGCCATGCAGAAGCCGAACTCCAAGTTCATTGCGACGTCTGCCCAATATCCGCGCGATCAGATCCGCATCGCCATCGGCATGGCTCTGGCCAAGAAGTGGGGTGCCAATGTTCCCGCTACGGTGCCGGTTGACGTCAAGCTGATCGACAAGGAAGGCGCCAAGACGTTTACGTGGTAATAGCCTTTCGCTCGGCACTGTCGAGCGATTAGCCCGATAGTCTACGAGATGAAATTGCTGTGATAGCCCTTTCCTCGCCGTCTCCGGCGGCGAGGAATTTCCGGGATATTCTTGAATATGGAACACGTATGAATACCGTTTTGCGACTGGAACAGATATCAAAGGGCTTTCCTGGAGTGAAGGCGCTGACGAATATCGATTTATCGGTAGGCAAAGGTGAAATCCATGCCCTGCTCGGCGAAAATGGCGCCGGCAAATCGACGCTGATGAAGATCCTAAGTGGAATTTACCAGCCCGACGAGGGGCGCATTCTGGTCGACGGCGAAGAGCGTCATTTCGCCTCCTACAATGAAGCCGTAGCGGCTGGGGTGTCCATCATCTTTCAGGAATTTAGCCTCATTCCTGATCTCGACGCCGTTGAAAACATTTACTTAGGGCGCGAATACACCAATTCGCTGGGCTTTTTGACGAGAAAGACAATGCGCGCAGAGGCCCGTGCATTGTTCAAAAAACTGGGTATCGACATCGATTTGGAGGTTCCCGTTTGCGGCCTGAGTGTGGCGCAACAGCAATTTGTCGAAATCGCCAAGGCTCTCTCGCTCAACGCCCACATCCTGATCCTCGATGAGCCGACAGCGACGCTGACGCCGTCGGAGGCCGAACACCTCTTTGCCATTATGCGCGAGCTGAAGTCGCGCGGCGTGACGATGATCTTCATCTCTCACCACCTGGAAGAAATCTTCGAGATCTGCGACCGGATCACTGTACTGCGTGATGGCAATTACGTCGGCAGCACGGACGTGGCGGACACCAATGTTGACAATCTGGTTGAGTGGATGGTCGGCAGGCGGTTGGAGCAGGCCTTCCCGCCCAAGCCCGCGCCGCAGATCAACCCGCGCAAGATTCTCGAAGCACGCTTGGTACAGCTTGCCGAAGGCGGACCGATCAACAGCTTCACGCTGCATGAGAAAGAAATTCTCGGATTTGCCGGTCTGGTCGGATCGGGACGCTCCGAGTTGGCCCGCGCGGTCATCGGTGCCGACCCCGCCTACAAAAAGGAAATCTATTATCTCGACAATAAGGTGGCGTTAAGAGACACCGCCGAAGCGCTTGAAGGCGGGATCGGACTTCTGCCGGAAAGCCGCAAGACCGAGGGGCTGATCGTCGACTTCAGCATTCGCGACAACATTTCGATCAACAACCTGAAAAAATACCGGGGCGCCAGCCCATTCATCAATCAACGCATGGAATACGACACCACGCAAGAAGTGATGAACCGTGTCGGCGTCAAGGCGCCTGACCCGATGACGGTCGTCGGGCAGTTGTCCGGCGGGAACCAGCAAAAGGTAGTTATTGCGCGCTGGCTCAACCATCACTGCAAAGTGTTGATTTTTGATGAACCGACACGCGGCATCGACGTCGGCGCAAAGGCCGAGATATACACGCTGATGCGCCGTTTGACCAACGAAGGGTACGCCATCATTTTCATATCGTCGGAGTTGCCCGAGATCGTCGGTTTGTGCGATCGCGTGGCGGTTTTCCGGCAAGGGACCATTGTCGCCACGCTGGCGGGTGATGAAATCAATTCCAACGAGGTAATGCGCTATGCAACCACAGGCAACTAACATGACAATTAATTCCAGCGTTTCTTCGCAGACGGCAATCTGGCTGACACGGATTAAACGATCATCCTATATCTTCCCGCTCGCCGGCCTGATTGCGGTTAGCCTAGTGATGATCGTGACGACCGAGAATTTCCTATCGAGCGACAACTTTCTCAACATTGCGCGGCAAGTATCAATCAACGCCATTATTGCAGTGGGAATGACTTGCGCGATCCTCTCCGGAGGTATCGACCTCTCCGTTGGCGCCGTTATGGCGCTTTCGGGTACCTTGATGGCCGGCACGATGATTGCAGGGGTCCCACTCGTGGCAGCCATCTTCATCGGCCTGGGGGTCGGTCTGTCCTTCGGACTGTTCAACGGTTTTTTCGTTGCCTACGCCGGTATGCCCCCGATCATCGTCACGCTAGCAACCATGGGTATCGCTCGCGGACTGGGGTTAATCTACACCGGCGGCTATCCAATCGACGGTCTGCCGGAAGCGTTCGCCTTCTTTGGACGCGGCAGTTTGCTTGGCGTTCAGACCCCGGTGGTAATCATGTTGCTTGTCTTTGTGGTGGCCTACCTGCTGCTGAACAAGACGCCGATCGGACGTTACATCTACGCTATAGGCGGCAACGAGGAGGCGACCCGACTGTCCGGCGTACGCGTCGCCCGCTACAAGCTGCTGGTTTATTCGCTGAGCGGTTTCACCTGCGCGCTGGCCGGTCTGGTGCTTAGTTCCCGCCTGATGAGTGGCCAGCCGAACTCCGGCGTTGGCTTCGAAATGGATGCCATCGCCGCAGTGGTGATGGGGGGCACGTCGATCTCTGGCGGACGCGGCTCGATCATCGGTACCTTGATCGGCGCCATGATGTTGGGGGTGCTCAACAATGGCCTGAACATGATGGGCGTCTCGCCCTACGTTCAGAACATCATTAAGGGCCTGATCATCCTCTTCGCTATCTACATCAGTCGCGAGCGTAAGAAACGCCGCTGATCGCCAATTCAAACGGCATCGCATTGTCCGTCTGGCTTTGCGATGCAAAGGAACAATACCCGATTTCATTTTTTAACAGGAGAAACACCATGACATCCAAAACTGCGGACATGCTAGCCATCGTCAATCACGGCCCCGAAGACTATCGTCTTGAGCGCATAGCGCGCCCCAAGGCCAAAGCCAATGAACTCGTCATCAGCATCGCCGCCTGCGGCGTGTGTGCTAGCGATGGCAAGTGCCACTCGGGTGCTGGTATGTTCTGGGGCGGCAGCGGCAACCCGCCTTGGGTCAAGGCTCCGGTCGTTCCCGGCCATGAACTCTTTGGCTATGTAGTCGAGGCGGGAGATGGTGCCGAAGAGCATTTCGGCGTCAAGATTGGCGACCGCGTCACTGCCGAACAGATCGTTCCCTGCGGCAAATGCCGTTTCTGCACGAGCGGAAAATACTGGATGTGCGAAGTGCATAATATTCTCGGCTTCCAGCGCGATGTCGCCGAAGGCGGAATGGCCGAGTACATGGTTTTCCCATCAACTGCATTGGTCCACAAGATCCCTGATAGCATTTCCTTTGACGATGCTTCCATCATCGAGCCGCTGGCTTGCGCAATCCATACGGTGAATCGTGCCGAGATCGGTCTCGAGGACGTGGTCGTCATCGCCGGTGCAGGTCCGCTCGGACTGTTCATGGTCCAAGTCGCTCGTCTGAAAACGCCAAAAAAACTGATCGTGGTTGATCCAGTTGACGCCCGCCTTGAACTGGCAAAATCTTACGGCGCCGACCTGACCATCAACCCGGCCAAGGAAGACGTGGACGCTGTCGTTCGCTCTCTTACCGGCGGTTACGGCTGTGATGTCTATATTGAAGCAACGGGCAATCCGGTCGGCGTCAATCAGGGCCTGCAGATCATCCGCAAGCTGGGGCGCTTCGTCGAGTTCAGCGTATTCGGTAAGGAAGCGACAGCCGATTGGTCGATCATCGGTGACCGCAAGGAGCTGGATATCCGAGGCGCACACCTGAGCCCCTATACCTATCCCGTCGCCATCGACCTGCTCGAACGTGGTCTGGTTACGTCCAAGGGTATCGTGACGGACAAGTACAGCCTGTCAGATTGGGAAGCAGGTTTTGAACGGGCGCATTCGGTGGAATCGATCAAGGTTTTGCTCGTTCCTGATTCGAAATAGCTGGTATCGTTTTTTGGCTAGCGGGCTAGGTCGTTTTACTGAAAGAATGATGATGATTTTGTGATAGGTTGAAGTACGTTGTGCGCCGGGCATGCATTTGTGCCCGGCCATTTTTTTATATTTATTGAATTGTCGTATTAGGACTGGAAAGATAGATATGGCTCACTTTCTCGGCGTGGACATTGGCGGCACGGTCATCAAGAGCGGCTTGTATGACGAGCATGGCAAGGAGAAGGCGGTCGCTTCGCTGAATGATCCGGCCATTGTGGCGCAGGTCGGTTGGAGCGAGCGTGACATGCGCTCGATGTGGGAAACAGTTTGTGGCACGGTGCGCAAAGTCATCGCCGAGAGCGGCATTGCCGTTAGCGACATCCTGGGGGTGAGTTTTTCAGCGCATGGTAAGGGCCTCTACGCGGTGGATCGCGATGGTGAGCCCGTGCGCAACGGCATCATTTCTTCCGATAACCGGGCGATGCCTCAAGTGCGTAACTGGAAAGCGGATCGCATCGACGCGGCCGCTTACCCCTACGCCTATCAACAGGTATGGCCGAGCCATCCCGTTTCACTGCTGGCCTGGTTGAAAAAGAATGAGGCCGCGTCCTATGGGCGCATTCACCGCGTTCTGATGGCGCACGACTGGATCCGCTACAAGTTCACCGGAGAGTTCGGCGCCGAGATCACCAATATTTCTGGCAGTAATTTGTTCAATGTGGACAAGGGCGAATACGAGCCCGAATTGTTCAAGCTGTTCGGCATTGACGAAATGCTGGGCTGCACCGCGCCAGTCATCGGCTCGGCCGAAAGCCTGGCCGGCGTTTCAGTGCGTGCCGCTGAAGAAACCGGACTCCTGCCTGGCACGCCGGTATACGGCGGATTTTTCGATGTGGTCTCGGCCGCCGTGTGCGCCGGACTGGCCGATCCGCGCTATATCAACGTTATCATGGGGACATGGACGATTGAAACTTGGATCGCCGATCAAATCCCCAGCGCACAACATCCCTATACGTGGGGACGCTACTGCATTCCCGGCAAGTATTTCGTGCATGAGGGCAGCCCGACTTCCGCCTCGAATCTCGAATGGTTTGTGCGCAACTTCATGAAGGATGTCCCGCAACCCTATCCGCACTGCGACGACCTGGTGGCTTCCCTGAAGAAGGGCGAGACAGGTGTGCAGTTCCTGCCTTATCTATTCTCTTCGAATCTGGGCGACAACCTCTCCGCCGGTTTCTATGGCCTGGCTAACGCCCATGGCCTACCGCATTTGGTGCAGGCGGTCTACGAGGGAATCTGCTTTGCACAACATTCGCATCTCGAACGCATTTTGGCGCTTTCCGGCCGCGATCGCCTGCTGCGGCTCACTGGTGGCCCCGCGCGTTCGGATGTCTGGATGCAGATGGTCTCCGACATCAGTGAAATGCCGGTTGAAGTGATGCACGTCAAGGAATCGGGCTGTTTGGGTGCGGCGATTGCCGCAGCCGTTGGCTCGGGAACGTATCCCTCGTTCATCGAGGCGATGGCTGCGATGTGCCCGACGGGCTCGCGCCTTGAGCCTGACCTTTCGTCGGCGCCGCGCTACCGTGAGAAATATGCATACTTCCGCGAATTGGCCCGTTCGCTCAATGCGCTTCCGCCGACGGCCTGAAGAAATACATGCGATGGAAATGAATCAATGAGAACTAACCCTCTGGGCATTTATGAGAAAGCTTTGCCCGCATTCTTGAACTGGCGACAACGACTGACACTGGCAAAGGAGTGTGGCTTTGATTTTGTCGAAATGTCGATCGATGAAACGGATGCGCGCCTGAAACGGCTGGATTGGAGCATTGAGGAGCGCAAACAGATTGCGCAAGCAGTGCTCGAAACGGGAATTCGCATTCCGACGATGTGCCTTTCAGGTCATCGCCGATTTCCGTTCGGCAGTCATGACGAATCTTTGCGTGAGCAGGCAAGGGTAATCATGGATAAAGCCATTGGTCTGGCTCAGGATGTCGGCATCAGAACGATCCAGCTTGCAGGTTATGACGTCTACTATGAGGATCAGGACGAGAGCACCTTGCATCATTTTGAGGAGGGATTGAAGTGGGCTGTGCAGCGCGCCGCCGCCGCCCAGGTGATGCTCGCCGTCGAAATCATGGATACGCCGTTCATGAACTCCATCAGCAAATGGCTGGTTTGGGAGGAACGCATCCGCTCGCCCTGGTTTACAGTTTACCCCGACGTCGGCAATCTCACAGCATGGGGCAACGATGTGGACAGTGAGTTGCAACGCGGTATCGACAAGATCGCCGCGATCCACCTGAAAGACACCTTGTCGGTAACGCCAGACTTCCCCGGAAAATTCCGCGACGTGCCTTTCGGCGAGGGTGGTGTCGACTTTGTCGGGGTGTTTCGCAGCCTCAAGAAGCTAAATTACCGAGGCACCTTCCTCATTGAAATGTGGACGGAAAATGCGAGCGATCCGCGTGCAGAACTCGTCAACGCACGGCAGTGGATCGAGTCGCGAATGCGAGAGGGTGGTTGGTAATCGTTGATGTTTTGGATGTCAGTCGCTCTGGCGATCTGGCCGGAAACAGCCGAATGACCCGTTCGACACAATCTGTCCAGTACTGATTGATGCGTGAGCCGGTAGGTTGCCACCTGGCGGCTTGAGTCTTTGGTTTGCTACGTAACTGACCAAAAAATACCTTCGCCCACAGGCGAAGGTAACCGGACTGCCGGGCGGGAGGCCATCCTAGCAGAGTGGCCTCCCGATGCCTATTAACGACGCAAAGCGAACGCCATTTCGTTCCAGTTGATCTCGTTCTTGAACGCCGGGATCTCAGTCTTGCCGTCGATCAGCAGGAATTCGATGCCAAAGATCTCTGCAAAGGTGCGCAGATGTTCTGACGTGACCGCCTGGCTGTAAACGGTGTGATGCGCTCCGCCGGCCAAAATCCATGCTTCGGCCGCAACGTTCAGGTTGGGCAGTGCTTTCCAGACGACACGGGCCACCGGGAGTTTCGGAAGCGGATGCGGCTGCGTAACGGCTTCCACTTCGTTGACGATCAGGCGGAAACGGTCGCCCATGTCGATCAGGCTGGCATTGAGCGCCGGGCCGGGCTTGGTTTCAAAGATCAGTCGGGCCGGGTCATCCTTCTTGCCGATGCCCAGGTGTTGAACATCCAGCAGCGGTTTGTCATTGGTGGCAATCGACGGGCAGACTTCGAGCATGTGCGCGCCGATAACCAGTTCATTGCCCGGTGTGAAGTCGTAGGTGTAATCCTCCATGAACGAGGTTCCACCTGGCAAACCGTGGCTCATGACTTTGGTCGTGCGCAACAGGGCCGCCGTTTTCCAGTCACCTTCCGCGGCAAAACCAAAACCTTGTTGCATCAGGCGCTGGCAAGCGAGGCCGGGTAGTTGTGAAATCCCATAAAGATTTTCGAAGGTCGTGGTGAAAGCGCCGAATCCGCCCTGCACGAGGAAATTTTTGATGCCCAGCTCAATACGGGCAGCGTCGACGACGTGCTGACGCTTTTCACCACCTTTTTGCGATGCCGCGGAGAAGCGGTAGGTGGCTTCGTACTCCTCGATGAGGTGCGCCAGATCGGCTTCGCTGACCGCTTCAACCGACTTGACCAAGTCACCCATGGCGTAACCGTTGACCGAGTAACCGAACTTGATCTGCGCAGCAACCTTGTCGCCTTCGGTGACGGCCACTTCGCGCATGTTGTCGCCAAAGCGCGCAACTTTCAGTTGGCGGCTTTCATAAGCGGCGGCGGCGACGCGAATCCAGCCATCAATCTTCTTCAGTGCCTTTTCGTCCTGCCAGTGACCAACTACCACGCTGTACTGCTTGCGCATGCGCGCACCGATGAAGCCGAATTCACGGCCGCCGTGCGCCGCCTGGTTCAGGTTCATGAAGTCCATATCCATGGTTTCCCACGGGATTTGCGCGTTGAACTGGGTATGGAACTGCATGAACGGCTTTTCCAGCACACTCAGGCCGCCGATCCACATCTTGGCCGGGGAGAAGGTGTGCATCCAGGTGATCAGGCCGATGCAGTTCTGTGAATGGTTGGCTTCGCGGCACAGGGCCAGGATTTCATCCGGCGTCTTAACCGTTGGCTTGAGCACGACCTTGACCGGGAACTTGCCGGCGCCATTCAGACCTTCGACGACCACGCGGCTGTTTTCGGAAACCTGTTGCAGTATCTTGTCTCCGTACAGATGCTGGCTGCCCACGACAAACCATACTTCGAGTTGTTTAAAAAATTCCATGATGCACATTCCTTTTCAGTAGATACGGTTACGAGTGATTGATTGGACAAAGGCCGGGACCAGGTCTATTTCCCGGATTGTCCGTAGTAAGCGTTAGTCCCGTGTTTGCGAAGATAGTGCTTGTCGAGCAGGTAGTTCGTGATGGGCGACTGTGCCGGGTTGAGCATGACCGTGAAGAGCGCCATGCGTGCGACTTCTTCAAGGACGACCGCGTTGTGTACGGCGTCGTCCGGTGTCTTGCCCCAGGCAAATGGCGCATGTTCGGAAACGAGGATGCCCGGCATTTCCATCGGATTCCTGTCGGCCAGCGTTTCGATAATGACGGCACCGGTGTTCAGTTCGTAGGCTTCGCGAACTTCGGTTGCGCTGAGTGGGCGCGAACAGGGGATGTTTCCGTAGAAATAGTCGGCATGCGTGGTGCCAAAGGCCGGAATGGCCCGCCCGGCCTGAGCCCACGCCGTAGCGTGAGTGGAGTGTGTATGGACAATGCCGCCCAGAGCCTCATATTGACGGTATAGTGCGAGGTGGGTAGGGGTGTCGGATGACGGTCGCAGATTGCCTTCGAGGACGTTGCCCTGCAAGTCCACGACCACCATATCGCTGAGCTGCATGTCATCGTAACTGACCCCGCTCGGCTTGATCACGACCATTCCTTGCTTTCGATCGATGCCGCTGACATTCCCCCAGGTGAATGTCACCAATCCGTGTTTGGGCAGAGCCAGGTTGGCGTGCAAAACCTCTTCACGCAGTGATTTTAGAAGCATGTTCAAGATTCCTCTGTAGACTGGACGTACAGGGTTTTGGCCTGTGCAGCCCAAAGTAGATAACGCTGATAGAGTCGCTCAAAATGGGCGACGGCGGCAGGATCAGGTTGGTAGATATGTTCGATCTGGCTGGCCATCGCCTGTTGTGCCGCCGCCACGATCGATTGGCTAGCGGATCGCTGTATTGGCCCTCTGACCAGCGCGGGTAATAAGCAACCGCTGACGCGATCTCCGCACCGTCAAGACAGCTCACCACAAGGGTTCTGACAGAGTCGCTACCAAAGTCAAGACCAAGCACGATTTTTTCAGACATTCTACATTCCCAGGAAAAGTGGAC
>Ga0302322_100003244_pt1 | contig 13922 bp, 10 predicted proteins | sample Fen_T0_2_FD_203757 | JGI IMG/M metagenome (GOLD analysis project Ga0302322, IMG submission 203757) | Peat permafrost microbial communities from Stordalen Mire near Abisko, Sweden - Fen_T0_2 | ecosystem: Environmental > Terrestrial > Soil > Wetlands > Permafrost | place: Sweden: Abisko... | reverse complement strand
TTCGGGGCCGACGTAGTCGTTCTTTCCCTTCTCCACCAGCGGTCCGACCTCTTTGCCTTTGCCCTTCAAGCTGCGCGTCCACTCGACGCCGGGGATGATCTTGCGCGATGCCATCAGCATGGCGGCGATGACCAACTCTTTGACGCCGTTGGCATTGGCGCCCGGCGTATTGAAGACCACGATGCCGCGCTTCGAACATTTGTCGATGGGGATGTTGTTCACACCCGCGCCGGCGCGCGCGATGCCCTTGAGCGAAGTCGGCAGGTCCATCGTGTGCATGTCCGCACTGCGCACCAAAATTCCGTCGGGATTGAGAATCTCCGAGGCGGTTTCGAAGGAATCGCGCGGTAGCTCGTCGAGTCCGATGGAAGCTATCTTATTGAGTGTCTGAATCTTGAACATGTTTTCTGCCTCGCTTTGGTGGCAGTGGCCCACTGCGCACTGCCGGGTCGCTATCCTGTCCGATATCCGTTCTCGCGTCTACCGGCTATGATGGGCGACCATGGCGAGTGCCCTGTTCCTGTTCCTTACCGCTGCGATGCCGGCCGAGGCCGGACATCCAGGCGATGCCGTGCTTCCCGCCGAAGCCTTGGTGATGATTGCCGACGAACGCGCTCCGCATTTCGTACCAAGCGCACGCGAGCGCAGCAAGAAGGAGACTTGGCTCCTCGAGAAATCGACCCGGCCTGCCGTGCACGTGGCTGACGTCGACCTTGCGCAGAAGCCCACGCGGCCAGAGAAGAAGTCCTCCAGGCCCGCAGGCACGGCGAACCTTCAGGCCGAGCTGCGCTTGACCGAGCCCATGCACCGGGTCGGCACCTGCGTCGAAGTCGTGGCCACGCTTTACAACCTGTGGAATCGCGAAGCCCTGCCTCTTCTGGCCGGGCAACCCTACAAGCGACGATTTCAGCTTTTCCTGCGCGATCACTACACCAAGCAGTCGACCCAGGCGGACACGCGCCTGGCGGGTGTCTTGGCTGCCGCCGCCATCAAGTTCCGAGCGTCCCGCGTCGAGGTGGTCTCGGGTTACCGCTCGCCCAAGTACAACCTGATGTTGCGTAAGAAGGGACACCAGGTGGCGCGGGAGAGCCAACACATGCAAGGCACCGCGGTAGACTTTCGTATCTACGGCGTCACCACCGAAGCGCTGAGGGAATTCGTGCGCAGCTTGCGCCTGGGCGGCGTCGGCTATTACCCACGCACCCGCTTCATCCACGCCGACACCGGCAAGGTGCGCTACTGGCAAGGTTCGTAGTCGCGCACAGGGTGTCATCGGCAATTGCTTCTGTGCTACCGTGCCGCCGATGTCGAGCCCGGAAGTACAGCAAGTGAACACGCAATCGCCTCCGGCGGAGAAACCGCGGCGATTCTATGTTCCCCAACTGGACGGCCTGCGGTTCATGGCGTTCCTGTTGGTGTTCGTGCACCACGGTCCGCGCCTGAGCGCGCTCTTCGCGCCCGGTTCGGTGCTCAACAAGGGCTTGCGCTTCATCGAAGAGCGGGGCTGGTTTGGCGTCGATCTCTTTCTCGTGCTCAGCGCCTTCCTCATCACGTCGCTTCTCCTCATCGAATACGACCGCCACCACAACATCTCGCTGCGGGGCTTCTACATGCGGCGGATCCTGCGCATCTGGCCGCTCTACTACCTCATGTGCGCGATCGGCTTCTTCCTGTTGCCGTGGCTTTCGTACGCGGCGGATCCCTTGTCCTCACCCGTGCACGCGACCCTGATGAAGGTCTACTTCATCCCGTACGTGACCCTGTTCGGCAACTTCGCTTGTGGAGCGCACAGCTACCCGCCGGTGGGGACGCTGGCACACCTGTGGACAGTCACCCTCGAAGAGCAGTTCTACATCGGCTGGCCGCTGATTCTCAGCTTGACCTTGCGCACCCGCAGATTCGTCTTGTGGCTCTTGCTGTCGGTGCTTCTCGTCGGAACGTTGCTGTTGCGGTTTCGCCTGACCGGCCGCACGACCCATCCGTACATCTGGACCAACACCCTGGCGCGCCTGGATCCCCTGGTCATCGGGATCGCCATCGCGGTTTGGCGGCACACGCGAGAGGCCCGAGCTGGCTGGCTCGTGCCGCTCATCAAGCTTCTGGCGGGAGGCTTCATGGTGTGCACGATTGCGTACGCGCCGCCCATCGAGACCCAGTCAAGGCACGTCGTATGGATCTTCCTCGCCACCGCGACAGGATTCGGGTTGATCCTCGATGCGATTCTTTCCCGAGAGCAGAACCCTATCGCGTGGATTCTTTCCCGGCGCCCTCTGGTGTGGCTGGGAAAGCTCACCTACGGCCTCTACGTGTACCACATCCTTGGATTGACCCTCGCGACGGAGTTCGTGATGTTCCTACAGGGACGGAAGATCGTCACGACCCCCGCGGGCGTCGCGCAAAACCGGTGGGTCTTCGGTCTCATCTTCACCATCGTGATTGCGGCCGAGTCTTACCGGATTTTCGAGTCCTTCTTCCTGCGCATGAAAGACCGCTTCGCCCGGGTGAAATCCAGGCCCGTCGAGGTCGGCGAGGCCTCCTCGAAGGGGGCATAGCCGCACCGCGCTGCCACGGTCGCAGATACGTTCATCACCCTCCTGTCTCCGGCCTCTTTGCGGTATCTTGCCGGGGCTTTCCAAAGGCGGTCGCGATGCTGTCGCTGGTTATCCCTGTCTACAAGAACTCCCCCAACATCGGGCCTCTCTTCGAGGCCCTGCGGACGCTTCCGGAACGACTTACCGACCAGCAACTCGAGGTCGTGTTCGTGGTGGACGGCAGCCCGGACGACAGTTACCTGCAGATCCGCAACCGCCTACCAACCGCGAACTTCCGGTCGCAGCTCATTGCCCTGTCGCGCAACTTCGGCGCGTTTGCCGCGATCCGCGCGGGTATCGCCGCCGCGCAGGGCGCCCACTTCGCGGTGATGGCGGCCGACCTCCAGGAACCCATCGACCTCGTGGTCGCGTTCGACAAGGCGCTCGCCGCCGACGAAGCCGACGTGGTGGTTGGCCAGCGCACCGGTCGCGCCGATCCGCTGTTTTCGCGGATGGCGTCGAGGGCGTTCTGGGGAACCTATCGGCGAATCGTCCAGCGCGAGATCCCCTCGGGCGGCGTGGACGTGTTCGGCGGTAACCGGAAGGTGCAGCGGCAAATCGCGGCTCTGCAGGAAACCAACAGCTCGCTGGTTGGGCTGCTTTTCTGGATAGGCTTTCGCAGGCTGCTGGTTCCCTACCAGCGCCAGGTGCGCGAGCACGGCAAGTCGTCGTGGTCGCTCAAGAAGAAGCTTCGCTACCTGTCGGACAGCGTGTTTGCCTTTACCGACCTTCCGATCCGGTTCTTGCTTGGCGTCGGCATCCTGGGTCTCGTCACCAGTGTGATCATCGGGGCGGCGGTGCTGGTCTCGAAGCTCTTGTTCTTGATTCCGGTGCCGGGCTACGCCGCCACCGCGACCTTGATTGTGTTTTTCGGCGCGCTCAATTGCTTCGGGTTCGGTGTGCTGGGGGGCTACCTGTGGCGGACGTTCGAGAACTCGAAGGGGCGTCCGAACTACATCGTGCTTTCACAAGAGGAGTTCCAGAGTGGGAAACCAGAAACCTGACGGCGTGTTCGTACACCCACAAGCCTTGCTGGAAAGCGCCACCGTCGGCACAGGCACGCGGATCTGGGCATTCGCGCACGTGTTGCCGAACGCGGTCATCGGGCGCGACTGCAACATCTGTGACGGCGTCTTCGTCGAGAACGACGTCGTGGTGGGTGACCGCGTGACCGTCAAGTGCGGCGTTCAGCTTTGGGACGGCATACGCATCGAGGACGACGTGTTCCTCGGCCCGAATGTCACCTTCACCAACGACCGCTACCCGCGCAGCCGCCAGCACCTGCCTCGCTACCCCGAGACCGTCGTCAAGCGCGGCGCCTCCATCGGCGCGAACTCGACGATACTGCCCGGGCTCACCATCGGACCCGCGGCAATGATTGGCGCCGGGTCGGTGGTCACGCGCAACGTGCCGGCCAACGCCGTGGTGGTGGGCAACCCAGCGCGCATCGTGCGCTACACGTCGGAGGGGCCGAACGCTGCCGCCACAGCCACGATGCAGCCGCCGGTCGCCGACAAGGAAGAAGTGTGTGCCGTGCGGGGCGTGCGCCTGCTGCGGAACCGCACCATCAAGGATCTTCGCGGCAACCTCGTGGCCAGACAGATGGGCGATGGCCTGCCCTTCCAACCCCAGCGCTGCTTCCTGGTCAGTGACGTGCCCACCAAAGAGCTACGCGGCGAGCATGCCCACAGGCGCTGCGAGCAGCTCCTCATCTGCGTCAGCGGCAGCGTGAACGTTCTGTGCGACGACGGCGAGCGCCGGCAGGAGTTCGTCCTCGACTCACCCGAGATCGGCCTATGCATGGGTCCCATGGTGTGGGGGACGCAGTATCGCTACACCAAGGATGCCGTCCTGATGGTCATGGCCTCCCTGCCCTACGATGCCGACGACTACATCCGCACCTACGACGCATTCTTGGCCGAAGTACAAAAGTCGAAATAGATTCCGCCCCGAGCAATCATCCATGAACTTCAAGATTCCGTTCACCGACCTCGGCGCCAGCCAACGGCGACTTCACAGTGAGATTTCCACGGCCGTGTCCCGCGTGCTCGAAAGCGGCTGGTACATCGGCGGCCCCGAGGTCGCAAGCTTCGAGCGCGCGTTCGCTGCCGCTGCCGGGGTTCCGTTCGCGGTCGGCGTCGCCAACGGAACCGACGCCATCGCCCTCGGGTTGCGCGCGCTCGGAATCGGTCGCGGTGACGTGGTCATCGTGCCGGCGCTTTCTGCGTACCCGACCACGGTCGGTGTCCGCCAGGCCGAAGCCACACCTGCCTTCGTCGATGTGGATGCTCACGGGCTCATCGACGTGAACGAGGTAGAGAAGCTGCTTGCCTCGGGCGCCCGGGCCATCGTCTGCGTCCACCTCTACGGCAACTGCGCCGACACCACCACGCTCGGGCGCCTGGCCCGGCAACACGGCGTCGCGCTGGTGGAAGATTGTGCCCAGGCCCACGGTGCAAGCCGCGATGGCGTCGCCGCCGGCCTGGCGGGCAAGGTCGCCTCCTGGAGCTTCTACCCGACCAAGAACCTCGGCGCCTTGGGTGACGCCGGCGCCGTCAGCTGCAGCGACGAGGCCACGGCGCAAAAACTGGCGAGGCTTCGCAACTACGGCCAGCAGAACCGCTACGAGCACGTGGAGACGGGCTTCAACTCGCGCCTCGACCCGCTGCAGGCTGCAATCCTGTGCGCCAAGCTTCCAAGCCTGGCTTCCGAAAATGCCCGTCGCAGGGCCATTGCCGACCAATACGACCAGGCTCTTGCCCCGAAGGGCAACGTCGTGCCCGTGCCGGTCCCACCCGGTTCCGTCCCCAACCGGCACCTCTACCCGGTGCTGCTGCCTTCCAAAGACCTCCGCACTGGACTGCAGGCGTCCCTTGCCGACGCCGGCATCGAAACGCTGATTCACTATCCGATTCCCATGCCCGACCAGAAAGCCAGCGCTGCTTCGTGGAGCGACGGCCGGGATTTCCCGCGAGCACGCAAGTTCTGCGAAACGGTCCTCTCGCTGCCGTGCCATCCGGACCTCTCCGATGCGCAGGTCGAGACCGTCACGGCGGCCGTGTTGGCTTGGTCAAGACAGCACTGAGGCATGCCATGAACAAGGCGCTCCGTCGCGTTCTGGCTGTGCTTCAACCGCTCAAGCGCCATCTAGGTTCGCTGGGGGCGCTCTCACTTCTCCACGTTGCCGTGGTTGAGCGTAATCTGCGCGGGAACGGCGGGATTCCGATGAACGTCATCCCGTACGACTTCGGCGATTCGTACGCACGTTTTCTGATGTTCATCTCGGACAGCCTGCACGCCGGCGCCTGGCCGATCTGGTATCCGTACGGCCACGCGGGCTCACCCTTCCTGCTCAACCCTCAGTCCCAGCTCTGGAACCCGATCACCTGGCTGTTGTCCATTCCTGGGTACACTTTGCTGCTCGTCCAGTGGCAGGTGTTTCTGACCATTCTGTTCGGCTCGTTCGGCACCTACTTTCTCGCCGACAGTCTGTGGAAGAAGCGGTCGGCCGCCCTGCTGGCTGCCATCGCGTTCAACTTCACCAGTGCAAGGCTGCTCAACGCCGAACACGTGGACATCATCGCCGCCTTCTCGATCTTTCCTTGGGTGTTCTGGAGCATCGAGCGCCTGGCGCAGGACAAGGCCTGGGCGGTACCGGTTCTGGGCATTTTCCTGGGCCTCTTGGTCGTCAGTGGCTACCCCGGTGTTGTCTTGTTGTCTCCGCTCTGGTTCGGCGCTTGGGCGCTTTGGGCGCTTGCCACCGATTGCACCGACCACGCCAGCCGTAAGCGATTCGTGGTGCGCTTCTGCATGAGCCTCGTGCTGGCCCTCGGGATCTCCGCTGGCTACTGGCTGCCGATTGCCACCAACCTCGGGGCCTTCTCCCGGGGCGATCCGCTGACCACCGACGCTGCCCTCGCCCAAAGTCTATCTGCCTCGGATCTGTGGCACCTCGTCTATGGCACGTCCACGTCGCTGGTCCCGTCGGGTGTGACCACCGACGTGTCGATGCGGGGCCTGTACTTCGGCATCCTGTCGCTGCTCCTCGCGGTCTACGCTATCGTCGCCTGTCGCAGTCGTTTGGTGACCGCCCTCGGGGTCGGATTCGTCGCCGCTCTGCTGATGAGCATGGGCAAAGGGTTCTTCCTGCGGGTGACCCTGCATGATTACGTTTCCTTCCTCAATATGTCGCGTTTTCCCGCGGCCGACAGTCGGGCGGTGGCGGCCTTGGCGGGTAGCCTTCTGGCAGCTGGGGGACTCGCGAACCTGCTCGACAATCCTGACGACCGACGCCAGTTTTCGCGCATTTTGATCGGCGGCATCGCCGTGCTTGTGGCGGGCCTTTGGTGGTTGGGCCCGGTGATCTACCCTGGGGTCGCGGCGGCGGTCTTTCACGACAAGTTCAGCAACGTGCTCTTCGTCGAGCTGTTGCTGGTGGCCCTGGCCTTGGTCGGCGTGCTGCGCTTCTCGCGGCCCTGGGCGCTCGCGGCCTGTCTGCTCGTCCTGGCTGGAATCGATTCCGGAACCCACGCCACCCACCAGACCTTCATGTGGTCGCTGCCCACCCCGCCCGGCTTTCAGCATTTCAGGAACAATCGCGTAACGACTTTCGACCCGGCGACCGCACTGGCGGCAAGGGTGGATTCCACCGCACCCACCATCTACACGGACATCCCCGCCAACGACGGCTTCATCAACAAGAAGTTCTACCTGGGGGCGTACTCCCCTTTTCTGCTCAACCGTTTCGCGACGTTGCTGGCGCGCGACTTCCGGCATTTCTTGATCACCGGCAAACGCGTGGTCGGCTTCATCGGGGAACCACCACCCACCGACGCGCTCGCCTTCCTCCAGCAGCAGGTTCCCGTCACGTTTCAAATCTTGCGCTACCTGCCGGATCGGGTCGACTACGTGGTTTTTGCGACAGCCCCCACCACGCTGGTATTCAACGAGATGTACTATCCAGGTTGGAAGGCCCGCATCGACCATGGCAAGAGCTTGCGCATGCTCGAAGTCTCCGGGGGGCTGCGAGGCCTCACCGTCGGGCCTGGGCATCACGTGATCGAAACCCGATACTCCCCGTCGGCATTCTGGTTCGGACTTTTCACCACGCTTGCATCGTGGCTGTTCGCCCTGGCTTGGCTGCTGCGAACCACCGTCTGGCTCGGCAAATCACGGCGTGAGCAGCCAGCCAGCGCGTGATTCGCTATTACTTCCGCTCGTAGAACGTGATGCTAACCCCACCGCCTCCGGAGCCGGGGTCAGAGCTGATGAAGGTGTTGGCGTTGAGGAACTTGTAATCCCCGTCGGTGCGGGCCTCGAACCAGGGGATCAGCTTGCCCATGGGCCCACAGTTTCGGACCAAGATAAACTCGCCGTTGCTCGGCGCCAGGGTGTACCAGGCGTCGAGTGAGCCCGAAAGCTGGTAGTCGGCGCCACCGTTGAGAATCGCCCCGGCAACCTGGCCGGTGGTGGTTCCACCGGTGATGGGAATGATGTTGCGGCTGCCGCGCTTGGCGTTAGCGATGGAAATGGACGACCCAAGGCTGACGTTTTCGGTAAACACTGACGAACCCTTGGTCCCCGTGGTGGTGTTGCATTCCCAAGGCTGCTTGGGCACACCCGCTGGCTTCGTGATCTGGATGCGCGGCTCACCCACGGTCACCTTGGAAACGTCGTAAACGTCGAGCTTGAGCGTTCCCCCGGCCGCGTCGAGCGTGCGCGTAGCGACGAATTTCCCCGTGTTGAGCCATGCGTAGGTACCACTGGTCGCCGCCTCGAAATCCGGGATCACCCGGGGCGTTGAGGAGGCGTCGGGAGAGACGCCGCAGCTGCGGACATAGATCAGGGAGTTGTCGCTGGTCTTGAGAATGTTGATGCCCTGGAATTCAACCACCCCGTTGGACAGGGTGAGCTCGTATTCCAGGCCACCCGTATTGACCGTACCCTTGAGACGGTCGCCGGTGATCGTGCCGCCCTTCACGTCGAGCAATCGTCGGTGGCCATATGGGGTGTTGCCAACGTCGTGGGTGCCGCTGATCTGGAATGAAATGCTGAAGGCGAGCTGTCCCTGCGTGGGCGGTGCAATCCCGTCGGCCATGCCGCAGGCCCATCCCGGATCAGGAACAAAGGTTGCCTCGTTACCGCTCGCTCCCCCGGCTGCGCCTGCGCCACCGTCGGGTTTCGTGCTGCCGCCAGTGCCCGACATTCCAGTGCCACCACCGGTGCCGTTGCTACCGCCACTGCCCCTGCCGCCTGCGCTGGTCCCGCCCGGCGCCCCATCACCGCGACCGTCGGCGTTGCCGCCTGACGCAGCCGCGTCGCCGTTGCCTTGCATGCCGCCGCTTCCAGCGGTCCCGGTGCCGCCAGCCCCCTTGCCCGCAATCCCGCCGGTCGCGGCGGCGGTGTTTCCGCCGGTCCCTTGCAAAGCCCCGCCGCTGCCCGAGCCGGACACGCCGCCACTGCTGACGGAGCCGCCCGAGCCACTGCGGCCGGCGCTGGCAGAGCCACCCGAAGCAGTCGCGACGCTAGAACCGCCTCCCTGGCCCGTGCTGCCCCCCGAGCCCGCGTCTGCCGCCGTTGATTGAGTGCAAGCAAGAGTGCCCCCGCCCAAAATCGTGGCCAGTACAATTGTGCTGGTTAGCCCTGTTGACCTCGTCCCGTCGCTGACCATGTAGGTGCGCATGTCACCACCCAGTTGCACGGGCGGACAGAAGTCGTCCAAAAATCTTCAATGCCGCGAAACTAGAACCGACCGCCCCAGCGGAGCGCAAGACCACCCTCGGACAGGGGAGCCATCGCCACCTCGCTGGATTCCGTCGGGCGCAATACGAAGAAGGTCCCGAGCGCCGCCGCCGCACCGCCAATACCGAACAGGACATACGAGGTGTAAGCGAGCGGCTTGGCGTCGCTGCACGAGGAATCCGCCGCGACCCGGTCGTTCTGGCTGTACTTCTCCCGGCAGGTCTCCATCTTGCTGCGGGACATGAGGTTGGTGATGACACCGCCCAAGACGAAAGCTGCCGCTCCGCCGTACGAAATCCAAGCGTAGGTTCGATAGTTGGGGCCGGACGATTCGGTCGTAGAAACGTCCACAGCGCCCTGCCCCTGCTCGCTGCCCTGGGTGGTCGGCGCGACCACGGGTGGCGGTTCGATAGGACGGGCCACAGGTGCGGGCTTGGGTGCTTTGGCGGCCTTCTCCTGTTGCTTGACCCGCGCCAATCTTTCCTTGAGCGCCTCGACCTTACGATTGATGTCGTCCAGGTCCTTGGCGTCCGGAACCAGGAGCAGGTACTGGTTGTAGCTGGCGACCGCCAGTTCCAGGTCGCCCACACGCTCGGCGATCTGCGCGATGTTGAAGGCGGTAAATCCGTGCGGAACGAACTTCAGCGAGCACTGATAAGCCTTCAGGGCGACAAGGTCGTCGTTCAGCTTGATGGCGTCCTCGCCCTTGCTGAACCACTTCTTGGCTTGCTGGCGACGCACGCCGCTGTCTTCGGTCACGGTATCGGGACACTCCTCGGCCAGCGCAGAGCCGGCAAAGAGAAATGCGGCGAGAGAGGTCGCGACAAAACGCAGGGTCATGACATTCTCCGTCATGCAGGGGGTTTCCACTATTATAGCCCCGAAGGCTCCACCAACGCCCAAATACTGCCTGCGTTATTTATAGCTTGGCCAGGGCGCGCGAGACGACACGCTCGAAAACGGCAAACGGCTGGGCGCCGCTGACGTAATAGTCGTTGATGAGAAAGGCCGGCAAGCCGCCGATCTCCGCCTTGTTGGCTGCCTCCACGTCGCGGTCGACCAGTGCCTTGTGCCGTCGTGAATCCAGTGCCGCCCGGAACTTGTTCATGTCGACGCCCACCTTCTTGGCCAAGGCTTCCACGTTGGGGCGTTCGAGGCCGCCCACCATCTGCGCTTCGAACAAGAGGTCGTGGTACTTCCAGAACGCCGTCGCGCCCTTTTGCGCGAACACCTCTTGCGAGGCTTCGGCGGCCAAGGCAGCGTTGTTGTGAAAGGCCAGGGGGTAGTTGCGCCAGACGAATCGCACCCGACCAGCGAACTTCTTTTCCAGTTGGGCCAGCGTCGGAAGGGTGCGCATGCAGTACGAGCATTGATAGTCGCCGAAGATCTGCACGGTGACCTGGGCGCCCGGGGCGCCCTTGCTGGGATTGTCGTCGGTGGGTGGGTCCACCTGCTTGCGCTCGGGACCGTCGGGCTCTTTGCCGGCCTTGGCGATAGCGTGGTAGAGCGCGGCACGAGGCTGGCCGGCGTCGACCATGGCCTTGGCCCGCGCAAGCTGGGTGTCGATCACAGCCACGAACTTCTCGTAGGGCACCGCCCCCACGACGCGATAGCCGTTCACGAACGAAGTCGGTGTGCCACGGGCGCCCAGCCCTTGCGACAGGTCTTCACCGGTGTCGAAGAAGGGCTGATAGCGACCGTCTGCCAGCGCCTTCTCCACGTCCTTGAAGGCAATGCCGAGCTGCTTGGCGACGCTCTTCAGTGCCGCCTCGTCCAGATCTGCCTGGCTGGCAAAGAGAGCGTCGTGGGCCTGCCAAAAACCATCGGGCCCCTTCTTGTCCAGCGCAACCCGCGCCAGCACGGCCGCGGGAATTGCGTGCTCGTGGAATGGGAGCGGGCGATCTTTCCAGACCACGCGAAGCTCGCGATCGTATTTCTGGCGCAAACGGGTCAGGGTAGTTTCCATGCGCTGACAGAATGGACACTGGAAATCGCTGAACACCACCAAGGTAACCAGCGCGTCGGCCGGACCTCGAATCGGGTCTTCCTTCTCGACGGGAACGCTCCAGATGGTCCCGTCTTCGGTCTCCTCCGCCTCGGGCTGCGAAGGCTTCTCGGCGGCCCTGTTTTGGGCGCAAAGCGTGGGATAGATGTCGTGCGCGGCGACGCCGGAAGCCGCCAGCACCTTGGCCGCGGCCAGCTGGGCATCGATGATCGCTTTGAACTTGTCTGCCGGCTGCGCGCCCGCCAGCGGAATGCCATTGATGAGGAAGTTTGGAGTGCCCTGCACGTTCAGGCGGGCACCCACCGCAAGATCGTCGTCGACCTTGCCCTTGCCTCGTCCGGCGGCCATGGCCGCGCCGAATTCGGCCGGGGCAAGCCCAGCCTGACCGGCCCAAGCGGCGAAGCTGTCGGGGCCGAGGCTGCGCTGGCCGGCGAAGGCCAAGTCATGGAACGTCCAGAACGCTTGGCTTCCGCCCATGGCGAACACCGTGGCGGCAGCCTCGGAGGCCGGGCGTGCGAAAGCGTGGAAGGACAGCGGGAAGTTCTTCCAGACCACGCGAAGCTGGCCTGGGCCATAGGTGCGCTTCAGCTCTTCCACGCTCGGCAACACCCGCGAGCAGAACGGGCACTCGAAATCGCTGAACTCGACGACGGTCACCGGGGCGTCGGGGTTACCCCAGGTCGGATCCTGCGCGGTGACAGGCACCAAGGCCGAGCTGTGGTCGGACGCCCGGGGAACGGCGGCTTTCGCTTGCTCATTTTGCTTGGCGCAAGGGCACTCACAGCGTGATGCCCCAGCTTGAACACCCGCGCTCGAAGGCTGCGCGCCGCCGCGAGCGCCGTGCCCGACAGCACAGCCGAGAAGGCTGCACCCGACGAGCAGGTAGACCAGTTTTTTCATCCGTGCAAAGGTACCAGACCTAGTACGTGTGGACGTGACGAATCTCGCAACCAGAGCCTGGCGCAACCTGACCGCGCGCAAAGAAAGATCGCCCTGCTTCGCCCTGGCAGTCACCGGGCTTTTCTGCGTCGCGCTCGTGCTCGTGCACGTCAACCACGAGCTGTGGCGCGACGAGATCCACTGTTGGTCGGTGGGGCGCAACGCCGACGGGCTTTGGGACCTCCTGACCGGCAATCGCCGCTACGACGGCCATCCCTTCCTGTGGTATTACCTGCTTTACCTCGTGTCCCGCTGGTCGCGCTCCGAGGTGTATCTGCACGCAGTCACCGTGGTGCTGGCTACCTGGTCGGCCTACCTATGGCTTCGCCACGCGAACCTGCCGCGCATCCTGCGCCTCATGCTGGTCGGGACGTACTGCTTCTTCTTCGAGTACAGCGTGATCTCGCGGTCCTACACCCTCGGCGTGTTCCTGGCGTTTCTGTTCTGCCGACTTTACGACCGGCAAGAGCTTCGCTTCTTCCGCTTGTTCGTGGTGCTGGTGCTGCTGTCCTTCACCAGCATCTACGGCAGCATCATGGCCGCCGCCTTGGGCGCGTTCCTTTTCTGGCAGACCCTCGCCAAGCTCCGGTCCGGTCTTCTCGCGCACCGGCACCGACGAACGCTCTACAGGCAGTGGCTGTTCGGCATGGCGTTGGTGGGGTTCGCATTCTACGTTCACTGGAAGACCTCCCTGCCGCCTGCCGATGCCTTCTATTCCACCTCGTCCGCCAAGCACCCGGCCCTGTTCTCCTCGGCGGGATTCGGCAAGCAATTCTGGTCCGCGCTGTTCCCGTGGAACCGCCGCAACGATGGCACATGGATCGTGTCCGGTTTCTTTGGCGAGCGCGACGGTTGGTTCAAAGATCGCCTGCTGATCTTCTCGGGCGTGCTGCTGACCCTGTGGCTCGTGGCCCTGCGGAAGGTTCCGGCAGCGGCGTTCGGCTTACTGGTCGGCGTGACCGCCATGGCGCTGTTTCAGGCCCATCAGTACACCGGCTACCTGCGCCATTGGGGACACTTCTTCCTCTTGCTCACCCTGACGACGTGGCTTCACGCCAAGCACGACAGGCGGCGGCCCGCGCTGCTCTACCTTCTTGCGGGGCTCACCATGAGCCTCCAGCTCGTGACAAACCTCCGCGCCGTGGAATCGGAGATCGCCGAGCCGTTCTCCGGTGCCAAGGAGGCTGCGGAATACCTGCGGGCCCAGCACCTCGACCAGGAGCCAATCTTGGCGACCTACGACCACGCCACGTCGGCCATCGCGGGCTACCTCGACCGCAAATTTCTTTGGGCCGAAACCGGCACCGAAAGTCAGACCGTAGTGTTCCTCAACCGGCGCTACGATTTTCCCGCCGAGCACGACATCTTGGTCTGGGCGCATAAGACCATTGAAGAAGAAGGACGCTGGGTACTGCTGATCCTCAACTTCGACCTGCGGGAAACCCTGCCCACACTGAAGATCGATCAGCTCTTCTCGACCAAGTCGGCCCTGCGAGCCGACGAAACGTTCCTGGTCTACCGGCTGAGCTTGCAGACAATCGCGCCCTGATCGCGCCCTGACCTCGCCCTGCTTTAACCCGGCTGCCACGAGGGGGCCGCGTCGTCCTCGGGCAAGCGAAGCAGCACCTCTTGCGGCCGGAAGGCGG
>Ga0302322_100003243_pt1 | contig 13922 bp, 13 predicted proteins | sample Fen_T0_2_FD_203757 | JGI IMG/M metagenome (GOLD analysis project Ga0302322, IMG submission 203757) | Peat permafrost microbial communities from Stordalen Mire near Abisko, Sweden - Fen_T0_2 | ecosystem: Environmental > Terrestrial > Soil > Wetlands > Permafrost | place: Sweden: Abisko... | reverse complement strand
GGAAGGTGACGACGGCGTCGCGGGCGGCCCCTCCTTCGATCAGATATTTCTCAAGCATGTCCCAGGCCTGAAGCAGAGCGGCGCGGGTTACATCAATACGCTGGCGGACGCACGGGTGGACTCTTTGGAGACTTCCACGCAATGCCTCTCGTACGGGGAGGGCATTCCGGGTACGGCGAATTATCAGACCCGATCGATCAAGGCTGCCAATCCTGGCGGCAACATCACCGAGTTCACGCCTAACCTGCCGGAGCTCAGTCCTGCCAACGCCTACGCCAAGTTGTTCAGCAACTTCATCCCCGGCGGTTCGACGCCGGCCAACAACGAGGCGGCGCTCAAAGCGCTGAAGTCCCGAAAGAGCGTGCTCGATCACGCGCTCCGTGAGCTGGCGGCCTTGAAGACACTGGCGCCAGCGAGCGAGTCCGACAAGATCGACGCGCACGCGAGCGCCGTGCGCGAAGCCGAAAAGCAGCTTTCGGAGCAGATCGCGAACGGTGCCATCGGCGCCGGCGCGACGTGCACCGTGCCCGCCGCGCCTGACCCGAGCTTGAAGGGGCAAACGGGCTCGAAGAACAACTACAACGGCAATGAAGCCGCTGCGACCTCGGACGAGGACATCCACGAGCGCATCGGCAAAGCGCACGCCGCGGTGATCTTGGCCGCATTTCAGTGCGATATCGTGCGGGTTGCGAGCTTTCAGTGGTCCCCGGGCACGAACCACGTGTCGTTCAAGGGCAAGTATCCGGCCGATCCGACGAAGAGCTACATGCACCATCCGATGAGCCATCGGATCACCTCGCAATCCTTCTTCAACGGCCCGCCGCAAACGGGCACGAGCGCGGATGCTTCCTTGTATCAGTTCTTGGTCAGCATCAACGCTTGGTACAATCAGAAGACCGCAGACATCCTGAACACGTTCAAGGCTGCCAAGGACGGTTTCGGTAACAGCGTGCTCGACTACACGGTAGTCCCTTACCTTACCGAGGTGGGCGATCCGTCACACGCGCGGAGCCCAAAGCCTTCGCTGATCTTTGGCGGAAAGGCGCTCGGCATGAAGGGCGGCCAATTCCTCAACTTCGAAAGCAACCAGAGGCCTCAAGTGGACGTTTGGCTCACGGCAGCCCAAGCATTGCTCCAAACCGACGATCCGCTGTCGCTCCTGCCGACGACCGAGAAGTTCGACCGCAAAGGTGCCGGGGTCATCAAAGGGCTCTGGGCAAAGCCAGCCTGAGATGCCGGCACACAGCCCTTGGCTAGAGTCGGCGCAACCTGGCCGCGTAAACGAGAAACTGGGTGTGGGGCCCATTGTTCCACACCCAGGCATCGCATGGCCGAAACTCGTCGAATGCATGCCGCAGCACCGGGTCGTCCCGCAGCTGGGTCGCGAGTTGATCGGGGTCGGCGAAGTCGAACACTCGGCCCTGCTCGACGAGCTCGCTCAAGAACGGCCTGCAATTTGCGTTCGGAGCCAGGTCAGGGAACTGGTGAAGTTCGCTCGAGCTGGCGTCGGTTGCGAACAGCGCACAGCCGGTGGGTCGTGTCAGCTCGGCGAGCGTGCGCAAGTGCGTGAGGTTCAGGGTCAACCGCACGGCCTGAAAGAGGCGATGGCGGTCGGTCAGCACCTCCAAAACCGAAAGCTGCATTTGGCTCAAAATGCAACTCGACAGCACGACGTCGAACGGGCCCTGCAGCTCGGCGCGCATTTGCCGGGCCGTCCTTTCCGCGTGGCCCAACAACTCCGCCGGCGTCACGTCGTACCGGGCCCAGCGCTCGATCCGATTGAGCAGGCCGGAGCAATCGGCGGGGGCGTGGAGCACGAGGCGCTTCTGCGTCGGCGTTTGTTGCCTTTCGGAGGCCCGAGCGAGCGCACTCGCATCGATATCGACCAAGTGAATCGCGGAGTAGCAGTGGGCGAGGGCGTTCAAATCGAGGTCGAAACAATTGCCGGCTCCGAGCACGCACAGCGAAGGAGCTTCGAGCGTCGTGGCCGCTTCGAGCGCCACTCGGGTCAAGCGATTACGATGCTCGGCGAAGGACGAGTAGTGGGGCAGTGCGCTCAGGTTCGCGAGCGCTTGTCGACGCGCTTGGTCCGAGGCACTCGGCATCCCCACTCTCTTAGCATGCTGCGCGGTTGCGCGCGGTCCGGCTGTAAGACGCCATCGAGCCCATTTTCGCGGCTCACCTGCTCCACCCCTCGGAGTGCCCTCGCTCCGAGATTGACCATTGCGACCACTCTGCAGCCGTCGTCACCCGTTGCACGGCCGAACTGCAAGCGAGCGAACCTCTCATGAATACGAACATCATCGCGCTGACTACTGCTACGTTGCTGACCCTGGCTTGCGGGTCGGAATCGAACTCTCCCGGCGGTACGGGTGCGGGCGGAGCGCTGGGCGCCGCAGGCGGCACCAGCCCGCCAACTGCCGGTCAACCCGCCGTAGGTGCCGGAGGCGCTATCAACGTCGCTGGCGGAGCGAGCGGCAATGCGGCGGGCGCGAGCTCGCTCGCGGGGAGTGCAGGGACGGGCGGCAGTTCGTCGGGCGCAGCCGGCGCCGCGAGCGGCGGAGCCGGTGCTGGCGGCCTAGGCGGGGGCAACGGCGCGGCTGGCGCAAGTCACGCAGGCGCTGGTGGGAACACCGGCGTCGCTGGAGGCGCAGGCACGTCGGGTGTCGCGCAGGCGCTCGATGGCGTTCGCGTCGATGACGCCTGCGCGGGCACGGCGGATACTTCGGTGGGGGCGGTATGCGGACACGTCATGCTGACCTCGAGTGGCGGTTCCAAGTACGTGAAGTCCGTGACCATCGCGGGCACCGCGGGGACAACCTACGACGTGACGCTGCGCATCCGCGGCATCGTCGAGCCCACCAAGATCACGGGGGGCATGCCGGTCGAGATGACTCCGCCGAGCACGATTCAATACATGGGCAAGACCTGGCGAAAAGTGCCCTACACGATCGGCGGGGCCGCCTCCGCGTCGACGACCGACCCTGATTACACCCAGTGGCACATCGGCGTGGCAAGTCCCAAGGGCGACTATTTCCTGAACGACTACCAGCAAACCGGGCACTACATTTTCAAGCTCGACTATCAGGTCACCATTCAAATGGCCGCGAATACCACGGTTACTTTGGACGGGACGGACCGAAATGAGCGGCAGATCGTCAACTTCGAGAAGTACACGATCGACGGCATCGCCGGCTCGATGAACTACGGGCAATTCATTCAAATCAACGTAGTGTCGGCGCAGCCGCACTGAGTTGGTCAGGATCGGGGGCCGCGCGCAGCGACGGATTCGCCGCGCGCGGCCCTGTGGCGGAGTCGCGGTGTTGACAGCCTTGCGTGCCGAGCCGTGCTCGGCACCGGGGGCAGTTCTGGAGGCCGTGAGCTGCTGGGCTCGACCTACGTTTCGCGCTCAGAAACGTACGCTTTGCGCGTCTGCTTCACCCGCCAGAAGCGAGCAAGACGCTCGGTGGGGGCACAGGCGTGGAGCTCTGCGCGCAGAACCCGAACTGAGTGCTGGCGGATGGCGCGAGCGAGCCGTTGTAGCTGGCGTTCGAAGCGTGCAAAACCCCCGGGGCGACCGTGAACTGGGCATTCCAACCCCCACCGTTGTAAACTGCGTTGGCGAGTGCGAGATCTACCTTCCAGCTCTGGATTGCGCCGGGGCCTTGGTTGGTGACGGTGACGGTTGCGCAGTACCCCACGGGCGCCGATGAGCTGGGCCAGCTCGTGTAAACCGAGGCAACCGCGGTCACCACCGGCTTCGTGCTGCCCGCCACGACGAACGACTGTGCTGCGGATGCGATTCCATTCGTGACCACGGAGAGCGAATAGGTCCCGGATGGGATGTTTGCCGGCAAGTTGAAGGCTGCGCTCACTGGCGTGCTACCCGTGGCGACACCCATCGTGCTCATGTCGTGCGTGCGGGCGTAGAATACGTGCTGTTGCGCATCGACCAAGCGGACCAGCGGATAGTTCGTCGCCGCGAAGCCGTCGTCGCCATATGCCGCGCCTTGGGAGAGCCCGTTCAGTTGAGTTCCCGTGACGAGGTACGAACCGTCTGCGCGCGCCGTGATGCTCTGAATCGTGGGCCGCCACGCCGCATTGGGGCTACCGACGGGGGTGTACAGGAAATCGTTCGTGTCGGTGCCAGTGATCAGGATCTGCCCGCTTGGCAGCGCCAGCATTCGTAACCAGAACGATGCCGGTGAGACGCCCGGCGGACCGACCAGCCGTGCGATGGTATTGGTCGCCGGATCGTATTCGTCGAACTCGGGATCGTTGGAGAACGCCGTGCTCGACGTCACGAACAGCACTTTGCCGTTCGGTTCGATGGAAGCGGGCACGTCGTCGGCATAGCGCAGGCCGGTCGGGCTGGTGGGTGACGCGGGCAGGTTCGGTCCCAGCGTCCACGACCCAGGAGCCGTCGGTTGTGCTCCGGGAGTGTACAGCGCGGTGTGCCCCGGCCCGCCGATGGCCAGGACCTTCCCGTTGTAAAGTAGCAAGCCGGGCCCAACCTCCAAGTTGGTGGAGTCCCAGAGCACGGTTGGCGGGGATGCAACGTTGATCCACTGCCCGGTGGAGGGCAGGTATTTTTGCGGTGGGCTCCAAGCGAAGTCGAGCACCGTGCCATCCGGAAGCAACACCCAAGTTGCCTCGCCCACGGTTGCCGGTGGCAGTTCCGCGCCGGTCTGCGTTGCGACGTTGGTCTTTGGATCCCAGATCTGGCTATAATTGTTTCCGTCGGCTGCGAGCAAAATGCGGCCGTCGGCAAGCATTTGATAGGGCAGATCGCCACCGCCCGCGAAGAGCAAATCCTGCCCCTGAGTCCAGGTGTTGGCGATCGGATCGTACCACTCGACGGTCGCGTGGTCGGTGCCGGCCACGTCCTCACCACCTGCAATGAAAACGCGCCCGTCGGCCAACACGGCCTGCGGGAAATAGTGACGTGCGACGTGTGACTGAGCGGCGGCCGTCCACGTGCCCGTCTCGTATCGCCCGAGCGCATCCGGAGTGTAAATCGACCAGTCTGCCGTGACGTTGTCTTTTTTGAAGAGGATCCGCCCGTCCGTCAAGAGCAGCGCGTAACCATTGTGGCCGGTGATCGCCGAGTCGGCAGGAAGCGCGGTCCAGGTGCCTTCTTGGGCGTGCACGGTCGCCGCAGATACGGCGACAGAAGCGAATGCGGCAGCGGCACCGAGTCGAAAAGAGCGGCGAAATTTGGACAGCGCGGGAAGCCGGGATTTGCGTTGAATCATCTGGTTCTCCTAGTCCGTACTTAGAGCTGGCTCGTCGTCGAACCTTCGACTCGAAATGCGAGAAACGTCTGCCCACCCGCTGCCGGCACGCACTTCCAGAGAACCGAACGCGTGAACGCTTCCGTTCACGGGGCTCACCGCCGCACTCGAACTCGCCTCGCTCGCCCTGCTCGAGAGCGGGCCGGCCGTTAGCACGACGGCGCTCCGAGCCGAGCATCCCTCTCTAGATGATGACCTGCGACCAGACCCTGCGCCTCCTTCAGTAGCGGCTAGGGCAGGGGCCGCGGCCGTAGCACTTCGATCAAAGATTCGGCTTCGGTCCTGCGATAACCACCGTACTCACCGCGTGCGAACGGCTCGAGCGCCGTGGCGGCTTCACCCTTGCGTCCGAGACGGGCCAGCGCGATTGCGCGGTTGTAGCGGGCCTCGGGTGACATGCTGCCGTTGGGCGCAACGGCCAGGTATCGATCCCAAAGCAGCAGTGCCTGCGCCGGGGTTCCACCTGCAAATTGCTCGTGGTGTGCAGCTCGATACAACGCATCGATCTCCGACTCGGAAGGCGAAGCCGTGAGCAGTTGCCGCGGGCCCGACTTCGCGATCACCGGGGTGCGCCGTGAACGACCCGAGCTAGGCGCCGCAAGCATGGGCTGCTGCGTGCTGGCCTCGGGCGCGGGGCCGACGAGGCGTTGCTTCGAAACTAGAGGACTCGCGCTGGAGGCCTTCGCAGTCAACGGCTTGCTCGTTGGATGTGCGCCGCCGATCGCTCGTAGCCGAGCTCGTAGGTTTCCGCTGACGGTTCCCCACGCCACCGTTGCGAGCATCGCCGCGAGCAGCGGAATCGCCACCAATGGCAATCGGTTGCGACGTCGGTTCTTGCGGTCGAACGCGGAGAGGACGTGAGCTTCCGTAAGAGCCGCGCGATCGGACCCGCCGTCATAACGCTCGCGTACGGCGCTCGCCGCGCGCTCCAGCAGATCTTCGTTCATCGAAAACCACCTTCCTCGAGCAATTCGCGTAGGCGCTTCTTTGCGGACTGCACACGCGCGCGCACGGTGGGCGCGGGCGCCCCGATGATCTCGGCCGCTTCGTGCGACGCGCGCTCTTCGACCACGCACAGGACGAACGCCACGCGCTGTTCGAGAGACAGTGCGTCCAAGGCGCGAAACAACGCTTGACTGAGCTGCTCGCGCGACAGAAGCTCGTCTGGCAGCGACACCGGGGTTGCTGGTTCCAGGGCGAGGCGCGACACGTGCTTTCGGCGTCGCGCTGCGGCGCGCACGAAGTGACGCGCGTGATTGACGGCGACCGCGATCACGAAGCTCCGCAAGCTCGTGTCGCCGCGAAAGCGCCGCACGGCGCCGGGAAGCGCCAAGAAGGCCTCCTGCACCATGTCTTCCGCTGCTGATTCGTCGCCCAGCAGGCGCTGAGCGAAAGCGCGTACCGCGCGATGGTGCTCGTGATACGCGGCGCTCAGTGCCCGCGGTTCTCCCGCGGCCAGCGCAACCAAGAACAAGTTCGGCGCCGGCTCGATGTGCGGCGGCGCGAATTCCCCGGTCACGGTGCGCGTTGAATACCACGGGTTCATCGCTGGGCACGCTGTACAAAACCGGTCAAGCACGCCTAGAGCTGTACGCCCCCGAAAAACTCCGAGATCAGCCGAAATTCGACTACCGTGTCGCCGCCGCGCAGCGGATAGGTGACCTTTCCGGTCACGCCGGCGCCGAGGAATAGGCTGAGATGGGAGGTCAGTTCGAGACGCAGCAGGGCGCGCAGTTTGCCCAGCGACTGGTCGTCCTCTCTCTCGCGCGCGGAGGGGAAGCTATCTGCTGACCGAGGTACTTTATTAGGCAGCCCACTGGGGGCCTCCGTCGGTTGCGGGGGACAGTCGCTTGCTGCCTGCGACGCGGCTGGTTGAGGATAGTAGGGGCCGCCGTGAAGCGACGCGCCGTCAAGCGACGAGTTCTGTGTGCAACTCGTCTTGTGTTCTGCGAACAAGTGCAGCGCTTGGAGATCGATCTCCGTCGCGAGCCGTTTAGCGATCGGAATGCTCGCGCCAATCGTGAGGCCTCCACCGTACAAAGATTGCGTGCCGTCGTAATGCGCGGCTCCGCTGATCATGGTGTACGTGTAACGAGTGGCGAACTTCACGCCCACGTTGGCGTACGTCGTATTGCTGCTCCACAGCACGGGGTGCACGCCCCCGGCTCTGGACACACTGACCAAACCAATGGGCACGCCATCGACGTCATCCGCGATGTTGACTAGACCGATTTGCATGCCGCGCACGTGCTTGCTTACGTTGACCAGACCGACTTGTAGACCCTCGAAATTGCCGGCGACGTTCAGGCCGGAGACCTGGAGCCCCTTCGAGAGTGAGCCGGTGAGGTTCAAGGCGCCGAATCGTAGGCCCTGCATCGCTTCATCCGAGCGGTTCAAGAGCGCGACCTGCACGCCTTGCACGTTCCGTCCGCGATTGAAGATGAGGCTGAATTGGCCCGCGCGGACCTGACCGCCCACGAGATTGGTGAGCAGGGCCGCTTCTACCCCTTTGGCGTCGCCGCTGACCGTATTCACCGTGCCCACTTCGAGACCGTTCAGGGCGCCGATGTGACCGTACAACAAGTTGAATTCGAAATTGGTCTCTAGCTCGGGCCGACTGGCGTTCGTCGCGAGGGGGTAAAAGAGCGAAGCATTGGCGAGCCAATGCACCGCCGGTCGCGGTTCATCGGGTGGGGGTGCCTCCGACGGAGACACGGGCGGGGCCGGCCCCGGTGTTTGCGCGATCGGCGCGATCGGCGCGATCGGCGCGATCAGCAGATCGGAAGCTTGGTCGCGTACCAAGTTTCCGGCCACGAGGGCGGCGACTCCCGGCACGTCCTTCGCTAGCTCTGGTGCCGGCACGACACGCGTGACCGTCCCGCGCGCTGCATCGGTGTAGCTGACCACTAGCTCCTTGCTCAGCGGACGGTAGGTTACCGTCAGCACGCCGCGCGCGCTTTCGCCTTGCTGGGAACCAGCGGGCACTGCCGGCACGGCCAATTCCTCTGCTAGCGCCTGCTCAAGGGCCTCGAGGCTGAGCTCCGCACTTTCCCCGTGCAGTACGACCGCAATCGGCGCCGCGGTGGGGTCGGCCGCCCGGGCGGCTGAACTCGTTGAAACCGCCGCAAATACCAGTGCCTTTCCGAACCAGCTGGCGACCGTAGCTCGTTGCATCTCGCCGTAGTGCCCACCCGAGGACGAGTTGATGAAGCGCACCGTGTGATTCCGATGATCAAATGCTTCGCCATCGCCTTCGTCGTAAATCGCCAGCGATGTCAGAACTCGGGATCAGGCGTGAAACGCGCCGATAGCTAGCCGCTGAGCCATTTCGCTGAGAGGCGCTGACAACGAGGTAGATGGTGAGACCGTCGTGCTCAAGCCCAATCTGCCGACCTGCTCATTCGTGTCAGGCAATTTGCATGGCTCCTGTGGCATTGACGGTAGAGCCGGCGTCAGCCGAAACGGCGCACCTCGGCGCTGGCGAAGAGCGCCATCTGCGCTAGACCAGTCGCGCCATGCATCGACCATGGATGGATAGCGCTCTGAGCCAGTTCATGACCGCGGGGCTCGTGTCATTGACCGTGCTGAGCACCGGGTGCGCCTCGGTCAACGCACCGCCAAAGACACGCCCCCAGACTTCGGCGCCGAACGGCGGCTCATTCCTGACGGCGCGCGACCAGCCAAAGTTGCAAGCTTGCTACGCGGACGCCAAGTTACGCGACCCGAGTTTGTCGGTTCACACGGTGGCGCTGTTCTTTGCGCGCGACGGCAGGTTCGTATTCGTCGATGTGGAACTACCAGAAACACCCGCCCTCGCGCGCTGCCTGAGCAATGAAATCTTGGGCTCCCCCTACCAGGGCCCCGTTACCCAGGGGTCAGGCGTGGTCGCCAGCGGTGGCCTTCGCATCGACCTCGGGCCACCACTCACCGATGCGGAGCGTCAACCTCGGCCAACCCTTGCTGAAATGCGCGCGCGCCACCGCCGCGTAACGCTGGCCGCGCTGCAACAAGGGGTGCTGCGCGAGAGTGATCCCATTTTGCGTGAGCTCCGGAACCCACCCCCACCCTGGCCCACGCTAGAAATGCGCGTCGAACTCGACGCTTGTCACGAGGACGCGCTGAAGTCTCAGCCAGGCCTCGAAGTACATCGCGACGTGATCTATCTCACGCGCGGAGGCAAAGTATTGCTCGCAGACGTGAGCATCCCGGAAGCTCCCGAACTCCAGCGCTGCGTCCTCGAGCGAATTCGTCAATGGCCCTCACCGTTCTTCGAACCTTCGGCCGGAACGGTTTTGAGCGGATTTTTCATCGACCTCGGCGGCCCTGAACAGCTACCAGAAAAGCCGGCAATTTTGAGCGCAGAGCTTGAACGGCGAAGCGCACTGGCCCTGCGCGCGCTCGAGCTCCGAATGATTGCTGCGGACGATCCTGTGTTGCAACGCTTCAAGTCCAACGGTGCCACGCCGGGCCATGCTGCCCGACCAGGCGAGGCCTCCGGCGCGCACTGAGCACCCGCGCGCCGCAAGGATTTCGAGCAACGCCGAGCATCCCTCGGCTGAACTTCTTCGCTATCGTCACGAGCGCCTCGAGGTGGAGTTTCGTTCGTCGCAAGCACGGATGCATATTTCCGGTGACGAGCGCCCAACTTGACGCATCGGAGCTGAATTAGTACCTATCGAGGTGACTCATGGGATCATCTCGAATGTTCGTTCCATCTCGATCGCGGACATGATGTGGCCATACAAGCGGCGCGGTTTACACTTTTTCGTGTTCGGAAGCATCATGTTGGCCGTTCACGGCTGCGCCTCGCACATTCAGCTTTCTCCCGCCGGCGCGAAGCTTCGTTCCAACATGAGCGAATCCCAGGCTCATGCAATCGTGGAATCCGCTCTCAAGCCCGACGGCAGCGGCAGGGGTGGAGCAAGAGGCGCGAAATGGAGTCTGACTGTGCCCCCGGTCTATCCGACAGATATAAAAGTAGTGGGGCGCGCTATCGAGTACCTGTCGCCCGGGCCTGACATAGATAAGGGCGACACGCCCGAGGAAGGCTGTACCACCGTAAAAGGCAACCTAGAGAGTACGCCGGACCACACGCGCAATCCAACCGTGTGTCGACGACGCATCGCACTAGATGATCTCTGGCAAGTTCGGGTTTCCGACGAGCAAGCGGGTCCCCATAGCGTCGCTGGATTCTCGGTCAATATTCAGGAAAGCGTAGGCTCGAGTATCCTGGTCAATATTCCGAGGGAAAACCTGGAGCCGTTGCTCGCGGCCTTGAGCTTTTACTCTCCGAAAGCCGCGCTTCGACAAGGCGTTGGGTTCTGATGAGCAGGCTTCCCCGAATACTCTTGGTCGCTTGCCTACTGAGTTCGTCGTGTGGCTTGGGTGGCCGGCGGGTGATCAATGCCTACCCAGGACCGACGCGCGCAGAAGAGCAGCTGACCATGTTGGACGTAGAGGTGAACACCGGCGTCATGATAGATGACAACGATCGGTTTCAATGCACTTCCAAAAGTCCAGAGGCAAAATGCCGTTTCTTGCTAGTCCCGGGAACGCATAAGCTGCTGATCTGGTACGCGGATGAAAACACGCGGTCGAAGGACGCACGTCCGTTCAAGCTCAATATGCCCGCTGGGCGTTCGTACGAGATCTCGGCATCGCCTGTGCTCACCCTCGATGACTGGGCGGTGTTCGTCTTCAACACGACCCAAAAGCACTCGAGGCTCATCTACAGCGATCGCGATCAGCACTGCAAAGCCTGCCCGCCGATCCAGTAACTCGAGAGCACCGACGTCGCTCAGGAGAAGTCAAGGCGCGCATGGCTCTGCAATCCCCCCGAATCAGTATCGTGATCCGTAGTCACGGAGCAAAAACTTCCATCCCCAAAGTGGTCGTCTGGCGCATGTCGCCGCTGAAAAACCAGGCCGAGCGCACGACCGCCGCGTACATCCCCATGTGCCCGAACGTAACCCGGAGAAACGGTGCGGTATAGGCGCCCGAGACCGAGAACGGCAGGTTGGTACTTTTTGCGCAGCCGTCACAAGTGACGCCTCGGTTCAACGGACCGAAGGCCGCGGCGTAGCCCAGCATCAGCCCAGGTGAGAGCGACAGCGAGGACCATGGACGGATCCGATGCTGTAGACCGGCTTCAAAGTTGGCAGCCCAGCCGCCCTTTATTTCGGAGTCTTTCGCGTATCCCGTCGTATCGCAGATTTCGGCTCCAAAGACGTCCGATCTGCACTCGACGACAGGCTCAGAGGTGGGTCGTTTGTCCGCCGGCACCACATCCGAAAGACCAACACTCAAGACGAGCGTGTCCCACACTTCGAATCCAAGTCGCAGGCTGACCGCGAGCCCCGTTCCGATCCCCGCTTGTTCGGCCGCCCGTCGCGAGGGCGTGCCGAAGCCGACGTCAAGGCCAAGAAAGCCGCCGCTCAGGGTTCCATAGCGTGGCGTGCTACAAGTCTGGGGCATAGCATCGCTCAACAACGGAAGATCGCATGAGCTCGGGGGCGGATCAGGATTGGCGGGCACCTGTTCCTGCTCCACGATTTCGACAGGCTCGACAATGCGGCTAGGAGCCGGTGCTCCATGCGTCAGCGTCTGAGGTGTTCCGTCGCTGAGCGCGGGAGGTGGTCCCGGCTCTCCTTTCAACGCGGGATTGCCCGAGTCTGCCGGCGCAACCCTGACTTCACTTTCCGAGCCAACCTTTACCTCCCCGGGCTCGCCGACCGAGTGGAGCGCCCTTGCAGGCCTTGGATGGAGAGCTATGACCAGCGAACACGCGAGCGCCGCCCTCACCCGAAGTGGCAGTCCCTCGTCCGTTGCTCGTCCAGCGCCGGGTGCCCCTGGAATGCGATTGCGTCTGACGTGCATTTTCTCGTCGGGTTGAGTGCCTCTAGAGGCACTCTAGCATGCACACTAGGACGGACGCGGAGCCTCGGTGACGAGCCGCCGCGCGCGGCGGAGGGCCCGACGGCCACTTCTTGTTCGGTTGCGGCACGTCGTTGGAGGGGGAGATCGCCGCCCACGTCTGGATCTGCGTCGACACGCCGAGGGCCCGCTCACTCGATGGGAGTCCCGTCTCGATCCCAAACGTTGCCTCCGGAGCTGAGGAAGGGTTTTTCGCTATCCGTTAGGCTCAATGGCCCGTATCGAGCGCTGTCCCTGACGAAGCGGTTATTCTTGAGGGACACGTTCTTGATCACGAACTGTCCCTGATTGCCGTCGACGACGTACACGGTGTATTGGCCCCCGGCGAGCAGATTGCCCTCGAGCACCACCGGCCCGTCCGACGTCGGGCCTTGATCGGGCGCGATGAATAGCGCGGCCGTGGCGGGGGCGGCCCCGCTTTGATCGTTCGCGAAAATAGTGGAGTGGCGGACGACGACCCGGGCCACGCCCGCCTGCAGTTGAGCACCTTCGGCGGCGCTACCCTGAGGTGTGATGAAGCCGTGAATGAACGAGTCCTCGAGCCGCGTGTCGTTCCCGAGCCTGGCACCGTCATCTTGGAAGTCGTGGATATCGCAGCGCAGGCAGGACCAGTTGTCGTATTGGATGACCACGTCGGTGGCGTCGTAGAGCTCGCAGTCCTCGAGGCTGACGTTGCCGCTCATGACGCGAATTGCCCCGCCGGACCCCGGGTGGATCTTGGAGCGCCGAATCAGCACGTCACGAGCGCGAATGGTCACCGTGCACGCGAAGTCGGTCGCGTCGACGACGGCCCCGTCGGTCGTGATCTCGCAAGCGGCGGCGGGGCTCAGCTGCGTTCCTGGTGGCAGGCCCGTGTTCGTTGCATCCGGGAAGCCGCACGAGTGGGGTGAAGGCGCGCAGTCGTTGACTTGGCTCGGTCCCGAACCCCCCGCCGACTGGCCGCCGCCGGCCTCTCCGCTGCCGCCCGCGCTCGCCGCCGCACCACTCGCGGCGGCATCGGGGCTCGAAAGCGTAGCGTCACCGAGCGACGTGTCTCGGTGACATGACGACGTGGTGAGCCCACCCGCGAGTAAAATCGAGCAGAGGAAGCGCATGGTCGAGGGTTTGGGGACTCTAGCCGAATTGCGGCGCAGGCGAATTTGTGGAGGTGGCGAGGCGGCGCGTTGAGGCGCGGGGCGTCCCGAGAGCGCACGCGCTGGGCGAGGGCCGGTTCGTCAAAACGTCATCGGGGTACCGTCTTCGTCCCACACGTTGTTTCCGACGGTCGTGAACGGCGCTTCGTCGTCCTGGAGGCGGAGCGGCCCATAGCTGAAGCTCCCTTTGCGGAAGCGGTTTCCTTTCAAGGTAATGTGATGAAGAAAATACTTGCCGTCATTACCGTCCACGATTTGGATGGTGAAGTTGCCGCCCGCAAGCAGATTGTTTTCGATCGTGAGCGGGCCGTCCGACGTCGGGCCAAGGTCCGGTGCGATGAACAAGGCCGAGTTCGGCGTGGTCTGCCCGATGCCATCGGTGCCATCGATGGTGTTGTGCAAAATCAGGATGTTCTCCTCTCCCGCCTGCAACTGCGCGCCATCCGCGTGGGCGCCCGGCGAGGAAGCGAAGCCGTGGATGTAGGAGTCGATGATGCTCGTGTTCGAACCGAGTTTCACGGCATCTTCGGAGAAGCCGTGAATGTTGCAGCGGCGGCAAGTC